>ERZ795053.4834-NODE-4834-length-14324-cov-8.570117_pt1 | contig 14324 bp, 7 predicted proteins | sample MGYA00375137_ERZ795053 | MGnify/ENA primary metagenome ERZ795053 (study PRJEB30182, sample SAMN05720284) | activated sludge metagenome | isolation source: Anaerobic digester | place: Hong Kong | collected 2014-12-17 ... | reverse complement strand
GGCAGGCCTGCCCTGTGGTATCGTCAGCGGTCGGTTGTGAATGATCAGGGAGCTACCCGGTATGAAGCACCGAATCCTGATTTTGGAGCGGTATTCACCTATTACCTGAAAGATGTTCCTTCAACCATGAAAGGCGATCGCCAGAAAGCAGAGAAAGATTTAGCCAAGGCAGGAAAGGACGTTGAGTTTCCGGGATGGGATAAGATTACCGCAGAGAAAAGGGAAGAAGGCGCCCAGTTGTGGTTTACCATTAAAGATGCTCAGGGCAACATCGTCCAACGCTTTTCCGAACGCCCAAAAAAAGGCATCAGCCGGGTTAATTGGGACCTGAGTATGTTATCGAAAAACCCGATACCCCTGGCACAACGCCGCGGCGCAGCCGGTGGGGGAGGTTTCTTCCGGAGAGGCGGGGGCATGATGGCCACTCCAGGAACTTACTCCGTCACCATGTCCATAGAGAAGGATGGTGAAATAAAGACCCTGGCCGGCCCGGAATCCTTCGAAGTTAAGGCACTCTGGGATGGCGCGTTGCCACGTAAATCAGACGCCGAGATTAAGAAATTTGCGGAAGATATTGCACAGTTAATGGCTGATGTTACGAACACGGGCAACGATCTTGACCAAGCTAAAAACCGGATAATGGCCATGGAAACTGCCGCCGGAAGGACAGAAAAAGAGGTCCCGGGTATCTACAAATCCATTTTTGATCTGAAGCAACAAATCCTGGACATGGACACCAAGTTCAATGCCAACGGTCCTCAGGAAGAGATCGGCGAGAAAATGGATCCGACCATCCGTGAACGTATGTTCGTCGCATTCCGCGGTGGAATGACCACCTATGGTCCTACCGAAACCCATCTGCAAAGCATGCGCATCGCGCGGGAGGAATTGACAGCATTCCAGGCTAAACTGAAGGATGTAATCAGTCAGGAAGCCACGCTGGAAAAACAATTGATGGCAGCTGGGGCTCCGATGATAGAAGGTTCTACGCAAAATCGTTAAGCGGAAATCTATTCCAAGCAATAAAAGGAGATGTGAGTTAGCTTGCATCTCCTTTTTTGTTTCCCAGCGTATGGTGAATAGCCATTAAAGTAAAAGCATAGCGATTAAATCGCATCAGAAGCAAAAGTTATACGAGGAGAAAAGGCATATTTTAAACAAGCTGCCTTAGGCTGCCAGTGCAGGAAGATTCCGGGTCCCTCTTCCTTACTGCTTTCCTAGAAGAATTCGGTTGAAAGGAATCGTTGTGAAGGCTATTTAAATCGGTTATAGATGGACTTCAGGCGAATGGGTATTACGACCCCGCCCTGGATCACCGGATGCCAATAGCCCGGCCAGGCCAGTACCTGGGCTTGCAGTCGGAAGATCAGTCTGCCTTTTAGCTGATATTGACTTTGTGCCTGAAGGTGCAGGTAAGGCTGTATGGATGCCCACGGGTTCGTCTCATTATCCAAGACCATGCTTGATCCTGCCCCGATCGATAGCTGACTACTGACAGGCCCCCAATGGCTGTGAGCAAGCCGTAAGGATTGACTCAATGACAGAACACCGCCTACACTGGTCCAGAAGTTTGCTCGGTGGGATGCGAATGGCTGGATTTGAGCTATCAATTGCGCCGACGTACCGGCGAAGTTTTGGTTCCAAATGCCAGAAATGGCGGTGAATACAGGAAGAGGCACGTTATTTTGCTCCTTGCCAGCCGCGGACACCTCCGATACGGACAGCCCAAAAGTTCCTTCCAGCGCAAAAGGGGCAACCGGAATTTCTACCTCCAGCAAATTCGAAATACACCCGGTTGCATCCCGGATACGAACCCGGTATTTACCGGCACCCAGATTAAAAATGGAAAACATTTCGAATGGAATGGAACCGTAGTAGCTATCGTTGATGAAGATTTGGTAAGGGAGTACTCCCTTGCTGGTCACGGCGATGGTCATGCTGCCGTCGGAAGACATAGGTCCGCTGGCAGGGATAATCGCAGTGGTAGCTATGGCTAGTCCTACGCTGGGGATTAATTCAGCCGTGGTGGTATCGACACACGACGAATCGCCTTCAGCATACCGGACCCGCAGCGTGTATTTTCCAGGCAATACAGTCATGTAATCGGATAAACGGACCGTATCAACCGGTACTAAAAATGAATTAATGGTATTGCCTAGCTTGACATCCAGTCTTAATAACTGAGTATCGGTGGACGTGAGCGCCAGGAGAATATCTCCTGTTTCCGGACAATCCGGTTGTACAACATCCATATCGTCAATGAAATGAGCCGGGGCGCTGGGAACCGATCGCTCGAAACTTTGCATACAACCCAACACATTACTGGTTATGGCTACCTGATAATTTCCTGCCGTCAGATTGCTGGCGGTATTCGAGGTGTCCCCATTGCTCCAGGCGAAAGTATAACTCCCTTCGTTGGCAATAACAATATGAATGGAACCATTTGCACTTCCGCAGGTGGCGGGTAGGATCTCAAATTCGGGAGTCAGGCTGCAAGTCCCGGAGTAGACTTGTATGGTTACCAGACCGGTATCTTTTCTGCCGCAGGCATCCTGCACGATGTACATAAATTGGCCCTGACCGGAAAAGTTACCATGGGGATTGTAGGTAAATCCTCCACTCATCTCGATGCGTAGCGTGCCACCCTCAATGTTAAAAGCGGAAATGACCTTTAACCCGGATCCGGTATCGTTATCCAAAACATTGCCTGAGACGGGAGTCCTGAATGGAGTAGCAAGCGTATCCGGAGTCAATTGCATGACCGGCGTAGCATCGGGTACGCGTATTTCAAGTGTTTGGGCGCAATCCGTTGGGGATGCCGACTGATATGCCGTAAAGGTGTAAATTCCGGATGGTACCGGAAAGATTGCATCCAGATTGTAAGTGCCGGGATTTAAAGAGATGAGGGAAGCACCCATGGGGCCGGAGATTTGCAACAATACCGGGGCGTCTGAAGGTGACTCCAGGGTAAACCGGATATTTCCACCATCCTGACAGGTACCTGGAAAGGTAATGGTATCGGTGATAAAAGTGAAGCTTGAATCGGGGACAACCACCATGAAGGATCGGGGGCAATCCTTGCCGAGAGGGTTGACGACCAGTTCATATTTGCCGCGTGGCAATTCGGAGAGTGCGGTGGCGGTTGACCCATTGGACCAGTAAAAGGAATAGTCACCTTCCGGATAGACGGATGTTTGGATGGCTCCCAGGGCCATGCCACAAATGGTGGCCTGAACATCAAATTCAACTTCAAAATCACAGGGGTCCGAGATGACTTGGATCACACTTTCCTGTTGAGACGCTTGCCCACAGGCATCGATGACCTGGTAGGTGAACAGAAACTCACCGGTGCGGTCCGCCGGAGCGCTGTAACTAAAACTGCCATCTGTCTGCAGCAACAATACACCTGCCTCCGGCTGGGAAAAGTCTACGACCTTCAGGGCAAGGCCCTGGTCATTTCGAAGTACATTGCCCTGGTAGGTACTGCCGGTAAAGACGGTTATCACATCCCGGACGGTAGCTATGCGGGAGGAGGTATCTTCAACCTCCAATTCAAGTTCAACAACACAGTGCGCAGCATGCTCCAATCCATTAACCCGGATATGCCAGTTGCCTGGAAGTATATTGAACTGATCACCCAAATGAATGGGGCCTGGCTGGCGTACAATGCCGTGTTCACCATCAGGACCGGTAGCGACGATGGCAAGTGGAGAACTGTCCGGACCATCGATGTATAAGAAAATGTCTCCACCATTTCCCAGGCAGTTCGCCGGATTGACATCGTATTCCCGGATATATGCTGCTTCGTTTTCAGGGATAGACACCGAGAAAGCCTGCGCACAACCGTTATCGTCGGTTACGGTTACTGTATAGCTTCCTGCCTTAACCTCGTCTACGCTGGATCCGGTACTTCCATTGGACCATTGATACGTGTAATCACCTTCCGGAGTGATGTTGACTTTTGCTGATCCATCAAATCCGCCGCAGGAGGCGCCTGACAGTTCAAATTCAGCTTTAGTGTCGCAGGTGGGTTCATCGACTTCAAAACTGACTTTACCTTCGTCCTGGATGCCACAGGCGCCAAGGATGGTATAATTTGCTGAGGTAGTGCCTGAAAATCCCGGAGAGGGGACAAAATTCATGCTCCCGTTAGGCTGGATGGTCAGTACTCCGCCGGCCGGCTGCTCATAGGAAAGCACACTTAAATTTTCTCCTTGGTCGTTGTCCAATACCTGACCATTGACAGGGGTGCCGAAAGGAGTGCTGTAGGTGTCATTGACCGCCTGGATGTCCGGTTTCTGAACGGTAACGGCAATGGTTCCGGTGGCTTGTTGGCCATATTTGTCTTCAATCAGAATTGAAATTGTGAAATCGGCAGCTTGTCCGAGATTGCTGATCTGAAGCGAACTCCCCGTTGCGTCGAGCTGTATGGTGGCAAAATTTACCGGTGTTACTGATTTTATGAAAAGGCCTTCTCCCTCGTCGTTTACCAATGGACTGACATTAGCCTCACCGTCACATGCCATGGTTACCGCATCATTGCGAACGACCAGCTTTGGGGTTGGCTTTGGGGTCGTTGAGGAGTCCCTGCTCAGCAGGATCGCTGCAGTAGCACCGCCCAATACGGCAGCCCCTGCGGGACCCCAGATGATCCAGGGTTCCAGCTTATGCGGCTTCATGGAGGAACTGGTTAGATCCAGGTGATTCCATGGGCTAACAACCGTGGTTTTGACATCCAGGGAGGGGTTGACAGCCGCAGGATCCGGCATTATTACTCCCGCTGCTTGTGCAACCGTTACAAATTGTTGCCAGATGACAGGCAGGGTCTTTTCCAGGGCTTGATCTCCTGCCATTTTCTCATCGGCCGGTAGGTCTCCGGCTTGCTCGCGCCACAGTTTGTTCATGCTTTTGGTAAAATCTTCCAGGGTATAAGCTTTCCCGGTGAGAGCTCCTATGGATAGCCAGATTGCATGTTGGGTGACACCCAGTCGTTCCGCCTCCGGCATGCCATGGTACGGAGTAACCAGACTGGAATTGGACTGCATGATTGGTACCTGGGCTTCAATCTGTTGGACCATCATTACAATCAATGCAGCAGATGACTTCGCATCGGCGTCAGGGTTGATCATGACGCCTATCTGCTGATGGTTATCCGGCCAGCAGATGGCGGGAGCTTCGGTATTGTTTTTTGGGGTGCCCGAAAAGGACAGTGCTTCCCGATCCACTCCACTGAATGGTTTTACCCGGGGACCTGGTTGTAAAGTGGTAAGTGCGCTATCCGAGGCGGCTGAAACCAGGATCCAATCTGCGATGGACATAGCCATGCCTCCGGGCGCTGGGGCACGATGAACATCTGTGCAATAGCCATAGAGCGGAATGGATTGGACCGTGTCCGGGCCGATGGTAGTGACATCGTCCAGAGATCCTACATAACTCTGGAAGCCCCGTTGGGCAGGAATGTAATAGGTTGCGGGTTGCAGTCTGACGGACTCCGGTGCTTTGTTTTTAATATAGAGGGTGGCGATGTGACCGGAAGATTGGCCGGTACCCAGGGCCAGTAGCAGTTCAGGAGCCTTACTTTTCGCTGCCGACTGCTGAGCCAGGAGAAAGGCAGGGAAAAGAAGAAAAACAAACGCATGAATGAAATATTTGTGTTTCCTAACGATTCTCACTTCGGTATCCTTTTTAGCGACACATGGCGTCAAATATACTTTAAATCAGGTCGTTTTGTATTAAAAATTTCTAAATGTTACGAAGATTAACAGACGGTGCTTGAATTGGCAATTGTCCCTTTATCTCATCTGCCGGACAAGGATAATCCCGATTGATCCTCATCCTGTGCAGCGTCCGACTGAATAGACCCGGAAATTTGCTTCATAATGGAGTTGAGGACAGTTGGCGAACTGAATAGAAGGCATGGAAGTGACTGATTATCAAAGGATCAACGCACCGCAAATATTTATATTTAATTTTATCTTAATTCGTAAGCTATTTTTTATCAGCTAATTAACTTTCATTTTTTGGTAATGCAGAATTAACACAGAGTTAATATACATCGTGCAATTTTATACCCGAATTTTTGATTAATCTCTACATGAAAAGAAAGCTTGAAATCGCGGTTATTTCGGACGTGCATCTGGGCACTTACGGCAGCCATGCTCCGGAATTGATCCGCTACCTGAAGAGCATCGATCCGGGTATCCTCATTCTTAATGGGGACATTATTGATATCTGGCAGTTCAATAAAAAGTACTTCCCCAAGTCACACATGCTGGTGATCAACACCTTGTTAAAAAAAGCCCTTAACGGTACTAAAATCTACTACCTGACTGGAAACCACGATGATGTACTGCGCCGTTTTGCTGATTTTACAACCGGTTCCATAAGCCTCCGTAATCAATTGGAACTACACCTGAACGGCAAGAAACACCTGTTTTTCCATGGGGATGTTTTTGACGCTTCCGTCATGTATTCGCCCTGGCTGGCCAAATTGGGTGGGAAAGGCTATGACTTTCTGATCCGGATCAACCGGGTCATCAACCGGATCCGGCAACGTTTTGGATTGGCGAATCTGTCCTTCGCCCACCAGGTGAAGGCACGGGTCAAGAAGGCTGTCAAATACATCCAGGACTTTGAGATGCTGGCCATCAATTACGGGGCGGATCGTGGCGTAGATACTGTCATCTGCGGACACATCCACCAACCATCCATGCGTGAAGTCGAGGTTAGAGGCCGAAAGATCAACTACCTGAATTCCGGCGACTGGCTGGAAAACCTCACCGCCCTGGAATATTATGGTGGAGACTGGCATCTGTACCGCTACGACGACCTGGATTTTGACTACCTGGAACAAAACCAACCCGTAGAGGACGTCTTTGAACCTGATTATCAGGAAATGGAAAAACGCATGCAAACGAACATCCCGCAGCGGGTGATCCGAAGGTTGATGAGTCAGGCGGACGAGTCGTGATGGGTTGGATTGCTACTGCCTAGTTTATAGACGGTAATGAGGATCAAATGGATTATTAGCGGGCATCGCCAGCATCACGCCGGCAGTATGCAGCGATGCGTGAAGTGGTTATGAGCTGTGATCAACCGGTCTGCCCCAACTGATCCGGTTTTAGTTCCTGGCGGGTTTTTTCCCATGGGCCCGTGATGGCAAAGGTTAGGCCTGCATGCTGAATGTTGACAAACAGTGTCTTGCCACTGGGCGAGAATGTACAGCCGGCAAATTCGGAGGCGTATCCGATGTTTTCTGCCAGGTGGTATACCTTGCCTTCCGGAGTCACTCCGACAATGCGGGGCGCTTCATTGTCCTCACAAATGATCAGATCTCCCCATGGAGCCATGGTGAGGTTGTCTGCATTCTTCAGGATCCGGGCATCATTGGGCTCCAGCATCAATACCAGTTGACCCGGTTCTTCCGATTCCCTTGAAGTACCTTCATAAGGGCTGGGGCGGTAGCGAAACAACTGACCCAGCTGTTCCTTGCCACCGTTGGTACACGCCCAGTAAACCATGCCATCAGCGCCAAACCACATGCCTTCGCCCCGGGCAAATTTTACGGCACCCTGCAGATATCCACGGGACCGAAGATCATCTTCGGGAGCCTCTACCTGGTCCATATCGATCCATTCGACGCCAAAAGAAGTCCCCACCGGTGTCGGCTCGCCCTCCCAGTTCCGGATGTCGAACGATGGCAGGCCGATGAATTTTAAGGCTTGCAACTGGCCACCGGCACGAAGATTCCCGGGTTCTGCAGGAATGAACCGGTAGATCAGTCCGTCGTGGCGGTCTTCCGTTTCGTAAATGATGCCCGTATTGGGATCAACGCAAATGGCTTCGTGATTGAACCGTCCCATTGCTTTGAGGGCATAAGGTTCTGCCAGCTGCGGTTCACGTGAGGCGGGTACTTCAAAGTTATAGCCATGGTCCCGGAGCAAATTATCATTCGCATTGACAACGACTTCTTCACAGGTGATCCAGCTATTCCAGGGAGTGGGTCCTCCGGCACAATTGCGGAGGGTGCCTGCCAGGCTGAGATAACTATCAACGACTTTTTCCTTGTTTTCATCATAAATCAGCGTGGTTGTTCCGCCTTGACAAACCGTGCCATTTGCGCCGCTATCGTAAACCTGCGATGGATTCAAACGCCCGTATTGGCGGTCGCCAGAGCCAAATGGACCCTGGTCTTTGGGCATGAGTTCATGATTGCGAATGACAATCACCGTATCATCCGGTCCGGCGAAAGTAGCCATGCCATCCGGTTTGTCCGGTGTAAAAAAACCGTCGGACATACGCTGGCCGGCACGTGAGATGATGGCATAACGAAATCCCACGGGAAGGCTGAGGACACCGCGCTGATCGGTGCGCAGAGGGCCATAAGGATAAATGAAATTTGGCAATTGTTCCAACTGGACACAGCCGTCCATCCATTGGTTTAGCAGCGTTTCAAGTCCAGCAAAACCTACTGCCAACTGGGCAGCTTGCTTGATGAATGTCCGTCTGGTATTTGCCATCGTGAAAGAGCTTCTTCTTAATGTTGATCGCCACCGGCTGAGATCTCGAATCCCTGATTGATTCCTTTTTCAATGGCAGGAACTCCTTGCTGCATCCATAGAGGCAGCGGTCCATCCTGAAGATAATGATCAAAAAACTGTGCCATGCGGTGCTGAAAATCTACCCGGTTTTGCCACTTGGTCGGCCAGTGTGGTTCTCCGTTGTAGTTCAACATCCAGGCTGGTTTATTTAAACGTCGCAACCCGGTAAAAAATTCGATCCCCTGATACCAGGGTACTGCACTGTCATTGTCATTATGCATGATCAGCACCGGAGTCTCTATCTTGTCGAGGAAAAACAGCGGCGAGTTTTCAAAATAACGCAACGGATATTCCCATATAGTACCACCTATCCGGCTCTGCGTATGCTCGTACTGAAATTCACGGCTCATACCGCTGCCCCAGCGGATCCCTCCGTAAGCGCTAAACATGTTGACCACAGGAGCGCCCGCCTCTGCACACCGGAATAGTTTCGTACGGGTAATCAACTGGGCGATCTGGTAGCCACCCCAGCTATGTCCCTGAACGCCTACGCGATCCGGATCAATGAATCCGCTATTGAGCAGTGCCGCCACACCGGACATCACCGCATTAAAAGCGGATTCGCCGGGGTAGCCGATCTTGTAGGGGATGTTCGGGTTAAAGATGACATAACCGTTGCTGGCATAATAAGGATAGACGATTTGGGAACGGTTTGGGTCGACCGTCCGGTATTGCATCAGACCATCCGAACTTTTTTCGTAAAAGTTTACGATCATCGGGTATTTCTTGGTCGGATCAAATCCTTCCGGTTTGACCAACATCCCTTCAAGCAGCTCGCCGTCGTCAGAGTACCAGTGATAGAGCGATATATCTCCCCAGCGGTACATGGACTGTTGTGGATTGGCATTGCTTATGCGCTGATAATGGGTCCAGTCGGTGGTCATCCAGATATCCGGAAAAGTCTTAAAGTTTTCTTTGGTGAAGAAATAGACCGGTGCTTTTTCTGCCACCCGCAAACCGTCAAAGGCAAAAGAGTCCTGGATGATGGAGCGCATGGGAGACAGGGGTTGCCAGGTGTCTAATCTTGCGTAGCCGCCATGCTTGGTGGCTTCATCGAAGGTTTCAAACCACCAGGGCCCGAGGGTAGGAAGGAATTTCTCTTCAGGATCCATACGCACATAGCGATAACGCATTTCTTTTTCCCTGCCATGCGTCAACCGGATCGGTTTGTCACGTCCGCGCGGATCTATTTGCCAGAGATCGTACCGATCGTAGACAAACAGCGCTTCATCGTCTTTTGCCCATCCCGCCATACCGTAGGACCCCGGATAGCTGGGCTCATCATGGATTTCCTGGTAAAACAGGACGGAGTCGTGATTCGTAATGGCTGTCAGCTTTTGTGCCGTGATGTGATAAGAGAACCAGGCTGAATCCGGACCGTTGTACCAGGTGATGAATTGGCCGCCCGGCGATAATTGAGGATATCCGGCGACCTTCTTGGCGACAGGCTGGAGTAGACCGGTTGTAAGGTCTCTTAGGTAGATGTCTTTGTACTCCTCACCTTCCCAGGAAACGAGTTCTGCATAGGGATTTGCATCCATCAACACGGCGTACCGGGCATTTGCAGTTGCATTCAGTCGTGCTTCCGGCGTTTCGAGGTCGGCGACCTGTACGACCTTGCCGGTTAACAAATCGACCATTGCCAGGTAAGAGCGCTTTTTCTCGTCGTCGAGGTCCACCTCTTGCTGGGTATATAATTTACCTTCATTATAACTCCAAACCTCCACATTAACGACCTCATCATCCAATATGGCGGTATCCTGCAGAATTGGTTCCTGACGCGTACCAAAGAAGAGTTTGGTTCCGTCATCGGAAAAACGGGGTTTATAATCTGCCGAGACCAGTGGCAGGTCATTTGATTCCGGAACATCTGTTCCTGAATGGACGACTGTCGGATTGGCCAACGTCCCTGACCAATAAACCAATTCGTAGGGACGGATGGCTGCTTTGGTGGAATCAGCATCGAGGATGACCGCTCCCTGTCGGCCGAGCCGGTGCAGGACCAGTTGCGAATATTTTCCTTTGCCGAGGAAGATGGTTCGTTGTTGATGCAACTCGGTGTCGTAATGCACGATGCCATCCTGGTTCATGCTATCCGGTGCATCGACGATGGCAGCCAGAAATGGCGTCTCATCAGCCAGGGTATATTGGGTTACATGGGCAATACTGTCGGTTAAATCATCTTTGGTATCATATAGGTATAACGTGAGATCTTTCCGCTTGCGGTCTTTAGGGTCAACGCATTGATAGGCAATAAAACCTCCCCATTTGTCAGGTGCATCAAAGCTCTTGACATTAGGGATCCGCTTTTCGATCTGAGCATTTAGTGAAAGGATGACCAGCGTGTCTGCAGGAAATGCATCTTCTTTGACTTTTTTACGTTCCATCATCTTGCGTGCTTCCCAGTCCTGCGTTTGGATGAAAGCGGCGGTCTTGCCGTCGTAGCTCAGGGCTACCTTCTTCACTCTGGGGTAGCGAAACTCGGATTGATCTTTGGTATTGTACGCAATTAAGGTGGAATTGCCCTGTCCGGGTACCAGTTTGTAGATCATCCATTCCCCATTTGAGCCGATGGTTACCTGGTCTATTTTATTCCAGCTTCCCCATACAGTCCAGTCCATGGCTTTCTTTTCGGTCTGCGCCGAAAGGGAAGCAAGCGCCAGGCAGGAGGTGAGTAAAATGGAAAGCAGGGCAGGGCGGGTGGATTTCCTTGTTAATCGCATAGTTTAAGTTCTTTCTTATAACGGCTTAAGATAGCAACCCTGCAGAAATAAAAAAAGGTGATCCCCGGAGAAACCACCTTATCATGAAAGATGAATTATGATCGAATGATTATTATTTCATCGCGGCATCATAACGACGGGCAACTTCCTTCCAGTTGATCACATTGAAGAAAGCGGTAATGTAATCAGGGCGCCGGTTTTGATAATTCAGGTAATACGCATGTTCCCATACATCCAGACCCAGGATTGGAGTCCCTTTGACATTCGTGACATCCATGAGCGGATTATCCTGATTTGGTGTATTCGTTACCGCAAGATGTCCGGCTTTGTCGACCAGTAACCAGGCCCACCCTGAGCCAAACTGAGTGGCTGCAGCGCGCGAAAATTCATCTTTAAATTCCGCAAAGGTTCCAATGTACTTGTTGATGGCTTCAGCCAGGGCGCCGGTTGGTTCTCCGCCTCCATTAGGAGATAGAATGGTCCAGAAGAGGCTATGGTTATAATAACCACCTCCATTATTGCGAACGGCTGCTGAGTGATTGGAAACATCAGCCAGGATTTCCTCGATGGATTTTCCTTCCAATGGTCCACCTGCAATGGCGTTATTCAAGTTATTGGTATAGCCTGCATGGTGCTTATCGTGGTGAATTTCCATCGTGCGCGCGTCAATATGAGGTTCCAGTGCGTCAAATGCGTAGGGTAGATCTGGTAATTTGAATGACATTTCTTTTTGTTTAATAGGATGAACAAATTCGGTATGAAGTGATAACATACGGATTGTGGAAGTGTTTAGCACTTGGTATTATTCCATGAATCGATTCAGCAGAAAATGGATCAGCAGGCAGCTTGAAATTAAAAAGGGCGCCTATTCCCGTAGTTATTCCGTTCAGACGCCCAGGTTTGTCAGGTAGGGTATTTTACTCAGTGTGGTTTCTTCCCGAATACCGTAACGGAAAACAGTGAAAAATCGGCATCCCGGTATTGCTGATATTCTTCTGCCGTCAGATGTTCCTGAAGCCATTGGTCAGGGATATCGATGGGTTTTTCCCGCAGGATCTGAACATGTTCAAAACCGGCGTCCTGGATCTTTGCCAGATAATTGTATTTGGGGACAGCTCCGGATACACAACCGGAATAGAGGAGGGCATGGGCCAATAGATTCTCCGGCATGGAACCTTCCATCACGATGTCTGAGATGGAGAAATGGCCTCCGGGGCGCAGGATCCGGTAGGTTTCCCGGAATGCACCGGCCTTGTCGGGCACCAGGTTAAAGACACAGTTGCTCACCACGATATCTGCCACATTGCTTTGTAATGGGTTGCTTTCCAGGTAGCCCAATTCAAATGATGTGTTGGAGTAGCCAAGTTTGGCGGCATTCTCTCTGGCCAATGCGATCATCTCTTCAGTCATGTCCACACCGATCACTCGTCCCGATGGACCGGTCAGACGGGCGGCAATGAATACATCGTTGCCAGCCCCACTACCCAGGTCGACGACGGTGTCTCCCGGACGGATAAAGGCCGTTTCGGTCGGCAGCCCGCAGCCAAGCCCAAGATCCGCTTCTTTTTCGTAGCCTTTGACCTGGTCATAGTCATCACCCATCAGATTACTTACATCATCAGCGCCACAGCAGGTATCGTCACAACAGGAACTCTTTGATTTGGCAATGGCTGCGTATTTCTCTTTGACCATTTGCGTGATTGCTTCATTTTCCATTAACAACAGGGTTTAATTTGATTAAATAATAGGATTAGTGCATTTTCCATTTCCTTCAACGCGGGCCAGTCAATGCAATAACAGATGCGGGGACCATCAATTTCTCCGTCGATAAGTCCAGCTTCCTTGAGTACTTTCAAATGCTGGCTGACCGTTGCCTGACTCAATGGCAGGTTAGCGACCAGTTCTCCGCAGATGCAGGCATTACGCTGGGCAAGCTCCCGCAGGATGGCGATACGCGCCGGATGAGAAAGCGCTTTAGCCCACAAGGCCAGTTGCTGGTCGGTGTCGGTAAATGCTTCGTTTTTAGAAAAAGCCATTTTGCTTTATTGTATATCGTAAATATACGATTAAACAAATCTATTGTGCAAGACCTGCCTTAAAATTTTTCCAATAAGGCCGGGCGGGATTAGAAAGAAGGACGCAATGCATCGAAACGGAATGCTTGAAAAATGACAAGTCCCTGAAAACCTGTAGGCGATCACAGGATCGTTGTCAACGGCCTTCGATGAGCTGGATAGTGCAGGCCTTTGATGATGATCATCTTTCCTGGTGGCAGGAGCTTTTAGTACCTTTGCCGGGAACAATAAAAAAGCCACCAGCACATGAAATATCGTAAGGAAAAGGACAGTCTCGGATACGTACAGGTACCGGCCGATAAATATTGGGCAGCTCAAACGCAACGCTCCAGTGAAAACTTCCGTATCGGAGGACAGCACATTCCAAAAGAAGTCATTAACGCATTTGCAATCCTGAAAAAAGCTGCCGCCCAAACCAATGAAGAACTGGGCGTGCTTCCCAAGAAAAAAGCAAAAATGATCCAGCAGGTTTGTGATGAAATCCTGGCCGGCAAATTGGACGATCAGTTTCCCCTGGTGGTCTGGCAGACCGGGTCAGGGACCCAATCCAACATGAACGTCAATGAGGTTATTGCCAATCGGGCCCACGTAATGCAGGGCGGGGCTTTGGATGATTCTGCCAAAGTACTCCATCCCAACGATGATGTGAATAAATCGCAATCCTCCAACGATACTTTCCCCACGGCAATGAATATCGCGGCCTATCAATATCTGGTCGAGCACACCGTGCCAGCGCTGGAAGTTTTGCAAAAAACGCTGGATGATAAGGCCAAAGCGTTTAAGAAGGTCGTTAAGATTGGCCGTACACACCTGATGGATGCCACGCCGTTGACCCTTGGCCAGGAACTCTCCGGGTATGCCGCGCAGCTAAGCCATGGAATCGCTGCGATTAAGAACAGTTACAAGCATTTGGCAGAACTGGCTTT
>ERZ795053.4832-NODE-4832-length-14338-cov-4.285514_pt1 | contig 14338 bp, 10 predicted proteins | sample MGYA00375137_ERZ795053 | MGnify/ENA primary metagenome ERZ795053 (study PRJEB30182, sample SAMN05720284) | activated sludge metagenome | isolation source: Anaerobic digester | place: Hong Kong | collected 2014-12-17 ... | reverse complement strand
ATGCTGGACCTTGATCTCGATCTGGAAGCGGATCTGGGCATCGACACGGTGAAGCAAGCCGAAACACTGGCTGCCATCCGCGAGACCTACGGCATCCCGTTGCAGGAGAACCTGAGCCTGCGCGACTACCCGACGTTGCAGAGCGTGATCGGCTTTGTCTACACCATGCGACCGGATCTGGCGGATGACAAGGGGACAAAGGGACAAGGTGACAAGGTGATCGAACCAGTTATCACGTCACCCGGTCACCCGGTCACCGTGTCATCTGATGCCGACGGCGTAGCCGCCACCGTCCTCGGCATCGTCGCCGAAAAGACCGGCTATCCACAGGATATGCTGGACCTTGATCTCGATCTGGAAGCGGATCTGGGCATCGACACGGTGAAGCAAGCCGAAACACTGGCTGCCATCCGCGAGACCTACGGCATCCCGTTGCAGGAGAACCTGAGCCTGCGCGACTACCCGACGTTGCAGAGCGTGATCGGCTTTGTCTACACCATGCGGCCGGATCTCAAGGCAGGTAATCAGTCATCAGTAATCGGTGATCAGTCCCGACCGACCTCCGAACCGATTACCGAATACCGAATACCGATCACCGATTCCGTTGCCGCCACCGTCCTCGGCATCGTGGCAGAGAAGACCGGCTACCCCGAGGACATGCTGGACCTTGATCTCGATCTGGAAGCGGATCTGGGCATCGACACGGTGAAGCAAGCCGAAACACTGGCTGCCATCCGCGAGACCTACGGCATCCCGTTGCAGGAGAACCTGAGCCTGCGCGACTACCCGACCTTGCAGAGCGTGATCGGTTTTGTCTACACTATGCGACCGGATCTGGCGAAGACAGGTGATCAGTTATCAGTAATCAGTGATCAGTCCCGATCGACCTCCGAACCGATTACCGATCACCGATCACCGACACCTGTCACCACCATCGGCACGCTGGCGGATGCGGACAGGATGCCGCGACGGGTGCCGACGCCTTCGCTGCGACCCGCCCTGGAGTTCTGCAAGCCCACCGGTGTCACACTGGATGGCGCCAGTCGCATCGTGGTGATGATGGATCGCGGCGGCGTTGGCAAGTCGCTGGTCAACCGGCTGGAGAAGTTGGGCGCCAGCCTGCTGGTCGTCGAGCCGGGCATCGAAACCGAGGCGTTGGACCAGTTGCTGGCTGATTATCAGGCTGAGGGACCGGTGCAGGGCGTCTACTGGCTGGCCGCGCTGGATGTGGAACCGGGTATCGAAGAGATGGATCTGGATGGCTGGCGCGAGGAAAATCGCATCCGCGTCAAGAACCTCTACACCGCTATGCGCGCGTTGTATGAGAGCGTGGCCGGGCCGGGACGTTTCCTGGTGTCAGCGACGCGGCTGGGTGGCCTGCACAGCTACGGCGATGCCGGTGCATCAGCCCCGCTGGGCGGCGCCGTTACCGGCTTCACCAAAGCTTACAACTTCGAACAAGGGATGCGGCCTGAGGGTAAGGGCGTGTTGGTCAAAGCAGTCGACTTTGAAGTCAGCCGCAAAACCGCGGAGCCTGCCGACCTGCTCATTGCCGAGACACTGACCGATCCCGCCATTGTCGAGGTCGGCTATCACAAGGGGCTGCGCTACACCGTCACTCTGCTGGAGAAACCGGCAAAGGACGGCCAACCGGGCATGACGCTGGACAAGGACACCGTCTTCGTCGTCACCGGCGCGGCCGGCGGCATCACCAGCGCCATCACCAGCGACCTGGCGGTCAACAGTGGCGGCATCTTCTACCTGCTTGATCTGGTGCCCTGCCCCGCACGCGATGATGAGAACGTGCTGCTCTTCCGCAGTGACCGTGAGGCCCTCAAGCGTAAGCTGATCGATGACGCCCGGGCCAAAGGCGAGAAGCCGACGCCAGTCGTCATCGACAAGCAGATCATGGGGATCGAGCGCAGTGAGGCAGCTCTGCGAGCTGTGGAAGCGGTGGAAGCGGCCGGCGGCACGGCCCACTACCATGCCGTCAACCTGATGGAAGGCGACGCGGTGGCCGCGGTAGTCGAAGACATCCGCAGTCGCTACGGCAAGATCGACGTCCTGCTGCATGCCGGCGGGCTGCTGATCGACCGCACGCTGCCTAACAAGGAGCCGAACCAATTCAACCTGGTCTTCGACGTCAAAGCAGACGGGTTCTTCAGCCTGATCAAGGCCGCCAGGGGAATGCCCATCGGCGCCACGGTCAGCTTTAGCTCGGTGGCCGGCCGCTTCGGCAACAACGGCCAGAGCGACTATTCCTCGGCCAACGACCTGCTCTGCAAGATCAGCAGCAGCATGCGATCGTGGCGGCCCGACACGCGCGGCATCGCCATCGACTGGACAGCCTGGGGCGAGATCGGCATGGCGTCGCGCGGCTCGGTGCAGCAGATCCTGGAAGCGCTGGGCATCGACATGTTGCCGCCCGAGGCGGGCGTGCCGACCATTCGCCGTGAGCTGACCTACGGCGGCACGCGCGGCGAAGTGCTGGTGGCAGGCCGGCTGGGCGCCTGGCTGGAAGAAACCGATCCGGCAGGCGGGCTGGACACTGGCAAACTCAACGCGGCTCTGGCAAACCGCGAACCGAAGCTGCTGATGGTCGGCGAGGTCAAATCGGCCCGGCTGTACGGCGGTCTTGAAATCGAGACGACGTTGGTTCCAGCCGAGCAGCCCTTCCTGTTCGACCACGCGCCGGACGAGGGCACGCCCTGGCTGCCCGGCGTCATGGCCACCGAAACGCTGGCGGAACTGGCGACAGTGCTCGTGGCTCGGTCGGAGACCGGCCACAGCAGTTGGCATGTGGCTGCCGTCGAAAACGAGCAGATGAGCGGGGCATTCAAGTTCTTCCGCATGGAAGCGCGCACCCTCTACCTCAACGCGACCATCACGCCGGATGGCGACGATCTGGTGGCGCATACGACCTTGCAGTCGGTGACCGTACCGAAGCGCGAGGGCCTGCCGCCGCAGATCAAGGAGCACTTCTCTGCCGACGTTCGGCTGACATCCGCGCCAGTGGAGGGCCAAAACGTCGAGTTTACGCCGCCGGCGCTTGAGAGTCTTGACATCACGACTGAAGAAGTGTACAAGTCATTCTTCCACGGTCCGGCCTATCAAGTCATCGAGCGCGCGCAGGTCAGCGACAAGGGCGTGGTAGCGGTCTTCTCCGACAGCCTGCCGCCCAACACATCGCCTGCCGACGTCGAGTCGCTGGTAGCGCCGCGGCTGCTGGAGCTTTGCTTCCAATCGGCTGCCCTCTGGCACGAGAAGGTCAAGGGCGCGATGGGCTTCCCGCTGGGCTTCAGCCGGGTTACTGCCTATCGCCAGGAAGCAGACGCCGACAGCCGGCTCTTCTGCGTCTGCCAAACCGCAGACGATGGCGAGACCTTTGACTGTGTCGTAGCCGACGAGGCCGGCAACGTGTTCGTGGAGCTGGCCGGCTACGTGACCGTCAGCCGGCCTGTCTAACGTGCCTGGGTTTGTAGTAGCGCCTTCAGTCGCTCCGGACGCCGGCGGCGACTGAAGGCGCTACTGCGAACCTTTTCGCTTCCCTGGCTGAACATGATCGATTGGCTCCTGCAGTCTGCCGCTGAACATCCTGATCTGGCGAGGGGCGTTCCCTCGCCAGGGGTGTTCAGTTCGGCGGAACTGCTACGCCTGGAACAGTTTCGCTTTGACAAACGACGGCGCGAGTGGCTGTTGGGCCGCTGGACGGCCAAACAGCTTCTGCGCAGCCACCTGCGCGACCAGTATGCATTCGATGCGCCGCTGGACGCGCTCCTTGTGGGCCGTGAGCCGGGCGGCGCGCCGGTTGCCATCCTCGACAGCCAGCAAGCGTTGAACGCCGGCTGGCCTATGGATGCGGTGGAGACATTGCCGCTGATCGGCGCGGCGGGCGAGCAGCCTGCCGGGCCAGCGTTGACGGTGGTCGGTGTGCGCTTGCCGGTCAGCCTGTCCATCAGCCACTCCAACGGCGCTGCGTTCTGCGCGCTGTTACGGACCAACGGCGCAACCGCGCATCTGCAGCTTGGCGCTGACATCGAACGGATCGACACGAGAAGTCAGCAATTCCGGACAACTTTCCTGACCGCGACCGAGAACGCGTGGATCAGCAGCGCGACGGCTGATCTGGCCGATATGCTGGTCACGGCAACCTGGAGCGTCAAGGAAGCGGTTCTCAAAGCGTTGCAACTTGGTTTGACCGTCGATACGCGACGTGTCACCGCTCTGTGTCGGTTCGACGGCGACCTGACCCAGTGGACGCCGGTACAGATTGAGTGTGATTCTCTCCTGATTCCGCGCCGGAACGTCAATGACGGTGTTACGACTCCTGTCGCGCATCAGTTGACCGGCTGGTGGCGGACGGCGGATGCCTATGTGCTGTCAATGGCAGCGTTGGAGATGGCAGTACCGCGTTAGCGTTGGATTTGTCTTCAGAAGGAGCCAAACCATGGCAAGATCCATGGATGAGTATATTGAACAACTGCGCAGCCTGCGGGCTGACGCCTATGGGTCGGCCAGGGATATCGAAACGCAGCATCGCAAGGGCCGTCTGACGGCTCGCGAGCGGATCGACATCCTCTTCGATCCTAACACCTTTACCGAAATCGACACGCTGGTGCTGCCGCGCTTCGAGTCATACATGGGTGGCAAGAGTTCGCGTCACGGCGACGGTGTGGTGACCGGGTTTGGACTGATCAACGGTCGCCACGTGTTTGTTGCCGCGCAAGATGCGACTGTGATGGGCGGGTCGTTGGGTGAGATGCACGCCAACAAGATCGTCAAGGCGATGAAGATGGCGCTGACCTATGGCTGCCCTTTCATTGCCATCAACGACTCGGGCGGCGCTCGTATTCAGGAAGGCGTCGACAGTCTCGGCGGCTATGCGCGTCTGTTCGATGCAAACTGCGAAGCTTCCGGCGTCATCCCGCAGATCTCGGTGATCATGGGGCCATGCGCGGGCGGCGCCGTCTACTCACCGGCGTTGACCGATTTCGTGTTCATGACCGAGAACAGTTACATGTTCATCACCGGACCGGACGTCGTAAAGGCAGTCATGCAAGAGGACGTCAGCCAGGAGGAGCTGGGTGGCGGGCTTGTCCATAGTCAGGCAAGCGGCGTCAGCCATTTTCTGGCCAAGGATGACCGCGAGTGCCTGTCCTTGGTGCGGGAGCTGCTGCGCTACATTCCCTCCAACAACCAGAACGACCCGCCCTATGTGCCGCCGCTGGATGACCGCGACCGCCGCTGTCCCGAGTTGGAGAGGATCGTCCCCACCGACCCCAACAAACCATACGAAGTGCGCGAGGTGATTGCCAGCATCTTTGACGATGGGCGATTCTTCGAAGTCCATCAACTGTGGGCTGAGAACATGGTAGTCGGGTTTGCGCGGCTGAACGGGTGGGTAGTCGGCATCGTGGCTAACCAGCCGCGGGTGCTGGCAGGGACCATCGATATCAAGGCATCGATCAAGGCGGCCCACTTCATTCGCATGTGTGATGCGTTCAACATTCCCATCGTCACGCTGCAGGACGTTCCGGGCTTCCTGCCAGGCACAGCGCAGGAATATGGCGGCATCATCCGCAATGGTGCGCGTATGATCTATGCTTACAGCGAGGCGACGGTGCCCAAGCTGATGATCATCTTGCGCAAGAGCTATGGCGGCGCGTACTGCGTCATGAGCAGCAAGGGACTGCGCGGCGACCTGATTTACGCCTGGCCCAACGCCGAAATCGCGGTGATGGGCGCAGCCGGCGCGGTCAATGTCCTTTTCCGCCGCGAGGTCATGTCAGCGGACGATCCGGATGCCCGCCGCCAGGAACTGGTGGATGATTATGAGCGCAAGTTCAACAATCCCTACGTGGCGGCGTCCCGCGGCCTGATCGACGATGTCATCGAACCGCGCGACACTCGCCGCATATTGATCGCCGGCCTGGAAGTCAGCCTGCTCAAGCGCGAGCGGCATGTTCCCAAGAAACACGGGTTGTCGCCGGCGTAGTGTTTTTGTTCGATAGTGTTTTAGTGTGGTAGTGCGGTAGTGTGGTAGTGTATGTACTAACGAACTGTCGCACCAGACAACTAACAACCTCCTCCACCTTGCGGAGACGTGAATGTTTAAGAAAATTCTGATTGCCAACCGCGGTGAGATCGCCGTTCGAGTGGTGCGCGCCTGTCGTGACCTGGGTATCTGGACTGTGGCGCTGTTCGACGCCAGTGACCGTGATTCGTTACATGTTCGCCTCGCCGATGAGTGCGTGGAGATCACCTCGCCGCTGGGCTACCTTGACGTGCAACAGACGGTGGAACTGGCGCTGGCAACCGGCGCTGAGGCAATCCACCCCGGCTATGGTTTCCTGGCCGAGCGTGAGGATTTCTCAGCCGCCTGCGAAGCTGCGGGCATCGTGTTCATCGGTCCGCCCAGCGACGTCATGGCAGCATTCAGCAACAAGATCCATATGCTGAAGGCGGCAGCGGCCGCCGGGTTGACCACGCCGTTGCACTCTTCGGTCTCTTTCCAGGCAGATGAAGAAGACGTGTATATGGCCCAGGCTAAAAAGCTCGGCTTCCCCATTGTCGTGAAATCATGCAGTGGTGGCCGTGGACGCGCCAGTCGAATCGTCTACCGAGCTGACGAGTTGCAGCGGGCAGTTCGCGAGGCAGCCGCCGAAGGCCAGATGGTTTTCGGCACCAATCAACTTTACTTCGAGAAGATGATTCGACCGGCCACGTTCCTTGATGTCCAGATACTGGGTGACCAGTACGGCACCTTGATTCATCTGGGCGAACGGGACGGGTCGATTCAACGCAATAATCAGAAATTGCTGTCAGAGGCGCCGGCTCCCGGTCTCACACCGGCGCAGCGGGCGCGGCTGCACGAGATGGCCCTGCAAATCGCGCGGCTCTTTGGCTATGTCAACGCTGGCACCATCGAGTTTCTCATGGATTCCGCCGGCCAGTTCTACTTCACAGAGGTCAAGTGCCGTATTCAGGTCGAGCATCCTGTCACCGAATTGGCAACGCGGCGTGATCTGGTGCGCGAACAGATTCGCATTGCGGCCGGCGAGCGGCTTGGCATCAGTCAGGAAGACATCCGCATTCGTGGAACGTCGATGGCTTGTCGGATCAACGCGGAGGATCCGTGGAACAATTTCCTCCCCAGTCCGGGCTTTCTGCGTCGCTTCCGTTTGCCGGGTGGTCCCTATGTGCGGGTGGACACCTATGCCTACAGTGGCTGCAATGTGTCGGCGCGCTATGACCCGATGCTTGCCAAGCTCAATGTGTGGGGAGAAACGCGGGAAGATTGTATGCAGCGGATGCGCCGTGCGCTCCAGGACTTTGCCATTTCAGGTATCCAGACAAACTTGCCGCTGTTTCAGCGCATTTTGGACGACCCGGATTTCATCGCTGGCGAGTACGACACCGGATTTCTGCAACGGCCATTGATACGCGCTCAGCAGGAAGTATCAGACGGGACGTTGCACGACCTGGCTGTTATCGCCGCTGTTGCCTATCAAGTGCGGTTGCAATCGCAACAGCCTGTGACCCCCGAGCGCTTGCTGCAAGGCTGGCATCGCTCAGGCCGCCAGTTGCCGGGTTAATCTGGCGAGGAGATACTATGACGATGGTAACTGTTACCGTTGATGGACAACAGTTTCAAGTTGACGTGACCTCATCATTGACGCACAACGATGACCTGACCGTCATTTGTAAGGGACAGCTGCGACATGTCTCCGTGTCGAGTATCGAAAGCGTTGAGCAGATCGAATGGGTTGTCATCGATGGCCGACCGTATGAGGTCGTCGTCGATCCCAACCTGCGCTGGATCAAGGTGTTCGACGGATTGCACCAGATCGAGGTCCAGGACAGAAGCATCAGCTTGGCGCGACCGGTCAGCGGCGACGGTCGTGTCAAGGCGCCGATTCCCGGGTTGGTTGTGCGTCTCTGCGTGGAACTGGGCGACGAGGTAGCAGTGGGCGAGCCGCTGCTGGTGCTTGAAGCAATGAAAATGGAAAACGAGATTCTCGCGCCGCGCAGCGGCAAGGTGACTGAACTCAATGTGTCTGAAGGCACCAGCGTCAAGCTGGGCGATCTGCTGGTCGAAATCTCCTGATCCAAAATTGCGGGTATGCGGCTTGAGCGGGTTGGAACGGACACGCCACTGGCGAAATGTCTCACCGGAAGGCGCAACTCCGATGAGGAAAGACTCACCGTGAACTCTTTGCGATTGCCTGGACCCAATGCGGTGACCAGCGAAGGAATTGCTTGCCTGCCCGGTGGGGATGCTGTTGCACAGCCAGATGGCCAGGCGGTCGACTACTGTCCCACCTGTGGACGGAGCGACGCGTTACTGGTCATCAGTGAGGTCATTTACTGTGTGGCCTGCGGCTATGCGTCCGACGGCGCGCGTGGCTGCACCTGATGACCTCCGGCGTGGGCGTGCCCCGCGATGAGATTCGTCTGACTGTGATTTGGCTGATTTGTCACAAGCTGCTATAATCCTGCCAATCGTCCCGGGAGGCCTTTTTCCGGGGCGCATTATTCCCACAACACTTGGTTTTTCCCGTTAAGTCTGAGCCAAGGAGGACACGAAGACGTGCGCAAGTTCTTTACGCCCCGCAACACAATTGTCATGGTAGTTGTGCTGGTCGCTATGATCGGCAGTGCCGTCCTGCTCAAGGTTCCCCTTCCCGCGATCATCCTTCCCGCCGAACCGATTTTCCATTTCGGGCCGATCACGCTGACCAACACGCTTATTGCGACGCTGATCGTCGATGTCATCCTTGTTGTGCTGGCCTTGCTTACTTCGCGCAAGCTGAAGGATGTGCCCGGCGGGCTGCAGAACCTGATGGAATGGTTTGTCGAGATCTTCTACAACCTCAACGAGGATATCGCCGGCAAGAAGATGGTGAAGAAACTCTTCCCGATCTTCATGACCATCCTGTTGTTCATCCTGGCTGCCAACTGGTTGGGACTCGTTCCGGGCGTTGACAGCATCGGCAAGCTCGAGCCGCTGGAGGAAGCCTACAAGATCGCCGGTGTGACTACCGGATACAAAGTGAAGGAATTGCCGCTCGGTATGAAGACTCTGGTTGTCGACGATGGGGCGTACACCCTGAGTCGGGCCGAGAAGGACGTCCTCGATGCGGAGAAGGAAGCGGAAGCGGAACACAGCGGTGAAGGCGAGACCACGGTGCATCATGAAAGCGAGATCGGCTACTACGTTCTGTCGCCGTTCGTCCGTCCACCGGCCACGGACCTGAATGTGCCGCTGGCCATTGCGTTGATCTCGGTCGTCTGGACACAGATCATCGGCGTGCAGGCGCTTGGCGGCTCGTATTTCCGCAAGTTCTTCCTGCCAAACATGACCGGCATGAAGGTAATCGACCTGTTCGTGGGTATCCTCGAGTTGGTCAGCGAGTTCGCCAAGATCATCTCTTTCACCTTCCGTCTTTTCGGCAATGTGTTCGCGGGCGCGGTGCTGTTGTTCGTCATGACATTCCTGGTGCCGTTCTTTGTCCCGCTGCCTTTCTATGGCCTTGAGGTGTTCGTCGGCTTCATGCAAGCCTTCGTGTTCGCGATTCTGACTCTCATCTTCATGTCCATGGCCGTTGTCGGCCACGGGCCGGACGGTGATCATCACTAGATCTGTAATCCGCGTTCGGTGAACAGCAGACAGGTATCTGCCGTCAGCCGGAAGCGATTACGGTTCCCGACACGCACTATGTACTACGCAATACGTAATGCAGAACCTTGCGCTAATTCGAGTTTTCGGCGCATAAACTCATCCCAAGGAGGACATCACACATGGGAGTAGAAATCCTCGCTCCAGCATTGGCCATTGGTTTGGGCGCTATTGGCCCAGGTATCGGCGTTGGTCTTCTGGTCGCAGGGGCAATGGAGGCCATCGGTCGCAATCCCGAGGCCGCTGGCGAGATCCGCACCAACATGATTCTGGGCATCGTCTTCGCAGAGGCTATCGCGATCTATGCGCTGGTTATCGCGCTGTTGCTCCTCTTCGTCGGCGCGCCCGGCCTTACTGGGTGACGTTGTTTCCGTGAAGGACAACCCCACGCATCAGGCAAGAAGGAGGTGCCGGATTGGACGCACTAAGTAGCCTTGGCATCAACGGCCCATTCCTGCTGGCGCAGATTGTAAACTTCTTTGTCTTGCTGTTTCTCTTGCAGCGCTTTCTCTTCAAGCCTCTGGTAAAGATGCTTGATAGCCGTAAGCAGCGAATCGCCGAGGGATTGCAAGCAGCGGAGATGGCGCGGCGCGAAGCAGAAGCTGAACGGGCCCAATTGCAGTCACAGATGGATTCGGAACGGCGCGGCGCTATGGAGCGTATTGCAGCCGCTTCCAAGCGCGGCGAGACTCTGGCCGATGAGATCGAAGCCAGCGCCCGCCAGGACGCGCAACGAATCCTGGATCAGGCGCGCGAAGAAGCCCTTCGTGAGCGCGAACGCATTCTCGCCGACGCGCAGAACGAAATCGCAGAGCTGGCATTGCTGGCAGCCGAGAAGGTCATCGGCCGCGAGCTGAGCAATCGCGAGGCACAGCGCACCTATGTTAACGAGTTCTTGACCGCCTCAACAGCCAATGGGACAGCGAGGAACTAACGTGAGCGCAAGCAGCGAGGTACAGGTTTACGCAAGAGCTGCCTTCGAGACTGCAATCAAGGACTGGCTTACCAACCTGGAGCACATTGCTGGCGCCATCGATCGCAGCCCCGACCTGCTCAAGCGACTGGCCGACGACGCCAGCAGCTTTGAGGTCAGGCAGGCAGTTCTGACGCCGCTCATGCGTGAGAACATTCCGGCGCCAGTACGAAACTTCGTCTTTGGCATGTTGGCCAACGGCGATATCGCCGTTCTCAACGATGTCGTGGCGGAGTTACACAGCCTTGGCGCCGTGATCGGCGGGCCGAAAGCGGTGCTTGCTGAGGTGACCAGCGCTGTCGAGTTGACAGGCGAAGAGCGCACAGCCATCGAGAAGCGCCTGATCGACCAGTTTGGTCTTGGCCTGGAATTCCGGTTCCTCGTTGACCCGGAGATTCTGGGCGGTCTTCTCATTCGCGTCGGCGACAAACTGCTGGATACCAGCGTCGCCAGCCGCCTGGCTTCGATGCGCCAAAGCCTGGGACTCTCAGGTTAGGTCTCTGGAGGACAATTAGATGGCAGTACGCTCTCAGGATCTGGCGATGCTGATTCGCCAGCAAATCGAAAGCTTCGAAGCGCCACAGCGGATGGTGAACGTCGGCACGGTGGTGGAAGTCGGCGACGGCATTGCCCAGGTCGTCGGCTTGACCAACGCAGCTGCCAGCGAGCTGGTGGAGTTCCCCAGCGGCACGTTGGGCATCGTGTTCAACCTGCGCCAGGACTCCGTTGGCATCATCATCATGGGTGAGTACAGCGACATCCAGGAAGGCGACCTGGTGCGAGCCACCGGGCGGATCGTCTCTGTGCCTGTCGGTGACGCCCTGGTTGGACGCGTCGTCAACGCGGTCGGCCAGCCCATCGACGGCAAAGGCCCCATTGAAACCAGCAAGTTCCGCCCCGTCGAGCGTATCGCGCCCAACGTGGTCGTGCGCAAGGCTGTGGACACGCCCGTGCAGACAGGCATCAAAGCGGTCGACTCGATGATTCCCATCGGCCGCGGCCAGCGCGAGTTGATCATTGGTGACCGGCAGACCGGCAAGACGGCCATTGCCATCGACACCATCATCAACCAAAAGGGCAAGGACCTGACCTGCATCTACGTCGCCATCGGCCAGAAGCGCGCGCAGGTGGCCCAGGTGGTTGCCACGCTGGAACAGTACGGCGCAATGGAACACACCATTGTCGTCTCGGCCACCGCATCTGAACCGGCTGCGCTGCAATACATTGCACCTTACGCAGGTTGCGCCATGGGCGAAGAGTTCATGGAGCAGGGCAAGGATGCGCTGATTGTCTACGACGACCTCAGCAAGCACGCCCAGGCATACCGCCAGGTATCGTTGCTGATGCGCCGCCCGCCCGGCCGCGAGGCCTATCCCGGCGACGTGTTCTACCTGCACAGCCGGCTGCTGGAGCGTGCGGCCAAGCTCGACTCCGAGTTTGGCGGTGGCAGCTTGACAGCCCTGCCCGTCATCGAGACCCAGGCCAACGACGTGTCGGCCTATATCCCGACCAACGTGATCTCCATCACCGACGGTCAGATTTACCTCGAGTCGGACCTGTTCTACGCTGGCGTGCGCCCGGCCCTCAACGTGGGCATCAGCGTCAGCCGCGTCGGTTCGGCCGCCCAGACCAAGGCCATGAAGCAGGTCGCAGGCCGTCTGAAGCTGGAACTGGCCCAGTTCCGCGAGCTGGCAGCCTTTGCCCAGTTCGGATCAGACCTCGACGAGTCGACTCAACGCCAGCTTGATCGCGGTCAGCGGCTGACCGAGCTGCTCAAGCAGCCGCAGTACCAGCCGGTCGCACTCGACAAGCAAGTCATGTCGATCTACGCCGGCACCAACGGCTTACTTGATCAGGTGCCAGTGGGCCGGATAGCTGAGTGGGAGCAGGCGTTCTACCAGTTCATGGACTCCAGCCACCCATCGATTGGCCAGGCAATTTTGCGCGAGCAGAAGCTGGACGACAGCACGATCGAGGGCCTGCGAGTCGCCATCGACGACTTTAACAAGGAATTCCTGGGCTAGCGTCGACCATTGCAGGGCGATATTCCAGAATGTTTCTCGCCTCCGCAGGGAGGCTCCCGTGCTTCTGACCGGCCTGTGTGGCTGGTTGGTCGCCCGGTTTGCAGATGAGTTGAGTTGTATGTTTCGGAGGTGTATGACAGGGTGATGTCCAACTATCGAAAGTTGCTTGTTTTGGGCTTGCTGGCTGCGTTGCTAGTATTGGCAGCGGCGTGCAATCGGCAACCTGAAGGCGAGCCGTCACCCGTTCCAGCCACCGTCGCGCCAGTCGAAGCTACAGATGCGCCACTGCCGACGCCTGCTGACACGCCGACCTTGTCTCCATCGGACACGCCCACATCGCTGCCTGTTACAGACGCTGATGTGGACCGCGCGCTGACCGTCGTGCGCGATTTCCTCGGCCAACTCTCCACCGGCGCCTATCGCGAGGCCTACGGCTCGCGGCTGACTACTGCCGGTCAGGAACGGCTTTCCGAGCTAATCCTTGGACGGCTGGCTCTCAGCAACCCGCACATCAGCTTCTTTGAGTTGCTGGGCGCGGAGCCGCAGGGAGATCGCATCAGCGTCGATGTTGTGTGGCGTGAAACCTATGACGGCCAGGGCGATGTTGGCGACCAGCAGGCCAGCGTGTTGCTGGCCCGTCAGGACGACACCTTCCTGGTGGACGACATCGAACTGGGAACGTTCGAACCGGCAGCGACACCGATCCCGCCGTCACTGCCGCGGGCTGACGTCCTCACCCAGACGCCTACAGTGGGACAACCGCTGAGCGTTCGGGCCAGTGGGTTCCAGGGCGGTGAAACGATCCTGGCCTGGCTGGAGCTTCCCGATGGCGTTACGCTTGACCCGGTATTCGGAGTTTCCGACGCCGACGGTACTTTTGAAACGACCTATGACGGATCGGTGATCGCCGGCCTGGAAGCCGGCAACTGGATCTGGTGGGTGCAGGCCCTGCGCGACTCGGGCCGCAACGCTGGCATCACGTTCGCCGTTGCGCCCGAGCCTACCACGGCACCGACCGAACCGCCAACCGCGACGCCACGTCCGGTTGTCGTTCAACCAACGCAGCCGCCTGCCGTGCCGCCGACCCAGGCGCCGCCGACCGATACACCGGCGCCCAGCACGGCATACGGTGCGCCGATCCTGTTGTGGCCCGAGCCGTTGACGTCGCGTGAGTACAACTCGGCCCTGATCGTCGAGTTCCAGCCGGTCGCGGAAGAGTTGGCATTCGACGAGTATTACCAGTTGAACATGACCGCGACCGACCAGCAAGGAAACGTCTACAACGGTGGCTCGATCCAGGGCAAGGGCGACGTCTGTTCCGGACAGTACAGTGTGCCATGCCGGCAGCTGATCGCCGACGAGCGGTTCATGAGACCATTCTTCCTGGATGGCGTCGAAGCCCGCCTCGACTGGTCAGTTCAGGTGGTGCAAGATGCGGGGATTGGCCAGTTCACCCCGGTCAGCCCACCGAGCGAAGTGCGTGAGGTCATCTTGAAGCCGCAGTCCCAGTAGCCGCATGACGACTAGCGCCCGGCTTGTTGCCAATATCGCCTGGACTCCCGTGCGCGGCACGGGCCGGTCTTGACCAAGATTAGGTGCCGGTTACCCGACTCGCATACGTCACGAAAGAATTTGATCCATGGCAGCCGATCGTGAAATCAG
>ERZ795053.4829-NODE-4829-length-14343-cov-22.596235_pt1 | contig 14343 bp, 11 predicted proteins | sample MGYA00375137_ERZ795053 | MGnify/ENA primary metagenome ERZ795053 (study PRJEB30182, sample SAMN05720284) | activated sludge metagenome | isolation source: Anaerobic digester | place: Hong Kong | collected 2014-12-17 ... | reverse complement strand
CGCAGCGCAATCTCGCCACGGTTGGCGATGACGACTTTATCCAGCATGGCGCGGGCCTCAGCTGATCACGAACATCGGCTCGTCGAACTCCACCGGCTGGCCGTTCTCGACCAGGATGGCGGTGACGGTGCCGGAGACTTCGGCCTCGATCGGGTTGAACATCTTCATCGCTTCGATGATGCCCAGCGTGTCGCCCTTGTTGACCTGCTGGCCAACGCTGACGAAAGCCGGCTTGTCCGGCGATGCGGCGGCATAGAACGTGCCGACCATCGGCGAGCGGACCATCTGGCCATCCGGGATCGACGGTGACTCCGCCGGACGGCTGCCACCGGTGGCAGCCTCGACCGGCGATGCCATGCCCTGCACGGGTGCGGGCGCGGCCATCATCGGAGCAGGCGGCAGGGCGTAGCTGATCGCGCCGGCGGTCTGACGCGACAGGCGCACCGACTCTTCGCCTTCCTTGATTTCGATTTCGCTGAGGTTGGAGGCCTCCAGCAGGTCGATCAGCTTTTTGATTTTTCGCAGGTCCATGGTGGCCTCGCAGGTAATCCGGTGGAAAAGAAAGTGGTCTTGCTCAGGGCGTGCCGACTAGAGCACGCCGAGCTGGCGCGCCGCAGCCGTCAGCGCCAGGCCGTAGCTCAGCGGGCCAAAGCCGGCGATCACGCCAACCGCGGCATCGGAAAAGTAGGAGTGGTGGCGGAACGGCTCGCGGGCATGCGGGTTCGACAGGTGGATCTCGATGAACGGGATCGCTACTGCCGCCAGCGCGTCGCGCAGCGCCACACTGGTATGCGTGAAGGCCGCAGGGTTGATCAGGATGAATTCGGTGCCATCGCTGTAGGCGGCCTGGATGCGTTCGACCAGCTCGTGCTCGGCGTTGGACTGGAAGGCATCCAGCTTGAGGCCCAGTTCGGCCGCGCGGTGGATCAGGTCCTCGGTGATTTCGGTCAGCGAGGTGCTGCCGTAGACCTCTGGCTCGCGGATACCGAGCATGTTGAGGTTGGGACCGTTGATCAGCAGCAGACGCGACATGATGGCAGGAAGCCCGAAAAAGGGCCGCCAGTGTGCGTGAGCAGGGAGTTGTTGTCCAGTTCGGCGAAGTTCGCTGCCGTTTGACAGGAGCCGGCGAGGTGTTAGTCGGCCGTGGCCCAGGTTTCGACCTCGCCCTCGGCAAAGGGGCCGAGGCGGATGCGCTGGATGACGCCGTCCCGTCCGACCAGCACCGAATAGGGCAACACGCCGCGCTGGTTGCCCAGCTGGACCGAGCTGTCGCGGGCGCTGGCGACGTCGAGCAGGAGGCGATAGCTGACTGGCGTGTCGGCCAGGAAGGCTTTCACGTTGTCGATGTCATCGAGCGCGATCCCTACCACTTGCACGCCGTTGTTGCCCTGTTCCCGGGCAAAGGCGTCGAGCACCGGCATTTCCTTGATGCAGGGGCCGCACCAGCTTGCCCAGAAGTTGATCAGCAGCGGCCGCCCGGCGCTGTCGGCAATCGGCTCGAGGCCGCCATCGAGATTGCCGAGCCGGATGTCAGGGAGCGGGTCGCCGCGGCCGACAACCTGCAGGTCGTCCGGCACGCTGGTTCCGGCGTTGACCGCCGTTTGCAGCACGGCCTGGCCGGTTTCGCTGTTCAGCAGCCATGCCGGGCGCGTCTCGAAGACATAGCCCGCCAGCAGGCCGAGCCCGCCGGCGAGCACCGCCGCCAGCACGATCCACAGGTTGGGGCCCGCCTTCGCCATTGCTTATTGCGCCGCGTTGCGCAGGGCGGTCGTCACCGTGTCGACCGTCAGCACGGCGGGCAGCTTGATGCCATCGCCACCGCCGCGCGGATACACCACGTAGAGCGGGACGCCAACGGCGTTATGCGCGTCGAGGAAGGCGGTGATTTCGGGATCCACGTTGGTCCAGTCGCCCTTCATGTAAACGGCATTGGCCTGCTTCAGCGCGTCGGCGAAGGCGTCGGTGGACAGCACGGCCTTCTCGTTGGCCTTGCAGGTGACGCACCAGTCGGCGGTCATGTTGACGAACACCACGCGACCCTCAGCCAGATGGCGCTCCAGCGCCTTGGCGTCGTAGGCCTCCACGCCTTCTTCGCTGCCACTGTTGGCAGTGGGTGTCGGCAGCTGATGCAGCTGCCACAGCGACGTGCCGGCGCCGAGCAGACCGATCAGCATCAGCAGAACCGCCCATGGCCGGCGGCGGGTCTGCCAGTGGCTGAGAGCCCAGGCAGCCAGGGCCAGCGCGACCGATGCGATCAGCGCCCAGCCGACGGCATCCGCGCCACGCTGCTTGGCCAGCACCCAGACCAGCCAGGCGGCGGTGAGGTACATCGGGAATGCCAGCGCCTGCTTGAAGGTTTCCATCCAGGCGCCGGGGCGCGGCAGTTTCGAAGCCAGTGCCGGGACAAAGCCGACCAGCAGGAATGGCAGTGCAAGGCCAAGACCCAGGGCCAGGAAGACCAGCAGGGCCAGCCAGGTGGGCGAAGTGAAGGCGAAGGCCAGGGCGCTGCCCATGAACGGCGCGGTGCATGGCGTTGCGACGACCACGGCCAATACGCCGGTGAAGAAGTCGCCGCTCGCGCCCTTCTTCTCCGTCAGCGACTGGCCAACGCCGGTGATGCCCGCACCGATCTGGAACAGGCCGGAGAGGTTGAGGCCGACCGCCAGCATGATCAGCGCCAGCGCGGCGACCACCAGCGGCTGCTGCAGCTGGAAGCCCCAGCCCAGCGCCAGCCCGGCGGCCCGCAGGCCGATGGCGATGCCGCCCACCGCAGCCATGCTGAGCAGCACACCGGCCGTGTACCAGAGCGCATGCGAACGTGCCTTGGCGTGACTTTCGCCGCTGCTGGCCAGGCCCAGCACCTTCAGCGACAGCACCGGCAGCACGCAGGGCATGAGGTTGAGGATCAGGCCGCCTAGCAGGGCCAGCAGCAGCGCCAGTGGCGCGCTGACGCCGGCTTCACTCGCGCCTGTGGCTGGCTTGGTCGCGGCCGGCTTGGCCATGCGGTTTTCGGCAGCCACGGCCATTTCCGCGGCGGCCAGTTCATCCGCGCTGGCAGCCGGCAGGTCGATGTCGATGGCGCGCGGCATCGGCGGATAGCAGATGCCGTTGTTCTGGCAGCCCTGGACGACGCCATGCAGCGTCATGCTGCCTGCCTTGCCGTCGGTGCGGGCGATGTTCAGCGGCACCTCGATCTGGTCGAAATACACCACGACCTTGCCGAAATGCTCGTCGTTGTGGTCCACGCCCTGTGGCCAATGCGGCTGGCCCAGGGTGATGCCGCTGCCGCCATCGACGCTGAGTTCGACGCGGTCGCGATACAGGTAGTAGTCCGGCGCCTGGGTGAAGCGCAGCAGCAGCTGTGTGGGTGACAGCGCGATCGCCTCGAACTGGAAGGCCTCTTCCTCGGGCAGCGGCAGCTCGTCCACCACCGGGCCTTCGGTCGTGCCCCCGACCAGCGACTTCTGGCCCTGCAGCGCCTGCGTCAGTGGATTGACCGGCGTCGCGCCGGCGGCTGGCTCCATGGCGAAGCCGCCGCTGGTGGTTGGAATCAGCGACTTTGGTGCGTCGTTCGCGGCAGGCAGTTCGACCGTGATGGTCTGCCGGTGTGGCGGATAACAGATGCCGATGTCGGCGCAGCCCTGGTACTGCAGCGTCACGGTCGCGCTGTCGCCGCTCACCGAGGTCAGCGCCAGCGTGGCGTCCACGGCATGGCGATAGGTCTGCACGTCACCGAAGAATTCGTCCTTCTTGTGCTTGCCTTCGGGCAGGTCCAGCTCGCCGACGACGGTGCCGTCCGCGCCGCGAGCCTTGATCCGCCCGCGATACAGGTAGTAGCCGTCGGCGATTTCCCAATGCAGCTGCAGGCTGTCGCGGCTGGTCGCGGTGGCGGTCAGCGCAAAGGCTTCCTCCACCGGCAGCAGGTCGGATTCGTCCACGGCGCGGGCGGACGGCGTGGAAACGAGGGCCAGCAGCAGCGCCGCGGCGGCAGTCAGGTGTCGGAACATGGCGGAAATTGGGGGCTATTCGGCAAATGCGAGGGTCTGGGCACGGATCCACGACAGGTAGGCATCCAGGCCAGCGGCGATTTCGACCGCGATGATCTCCGGGAGTTCGTACGGATGTTGCATGACCACGTGAACCTTGAGCTCATCCAGCCGCTCGCGGCGCGTTTTCGCCAGCAGCAGGTGCTCCTGGTCGTGATGCACTTCACCCTTCCAGCGGTACACGGAGGTCATGCCGGGAAGGATGTTCACGCAGGCGGCCAGGTGCTGCTCGACCAGACTATCGGCAATGCGACGGGCCGTTTCGGCATCGGGGCAGGTGCAGAAAACCAGCAGCTCGGACATGCGTGCGGATCGGCAATCAAAAAAGGAAGCCTACCAGCTTCGTTGGCGCGGCCGACTCCGGCTGGCGCAGAAAAAGAAGAGCCCACCGCATGGGTGGGCTCTTCCGTCGGGGCTGGTCGGTTGCCTTCGCCAGTTCTTTCAGTCTTTGGAGTCAGCAGTCGATCTGCTCGCCCAGTGCGTTGTAGCAGACGTGCGAGTGGCTGACGCCATCCTGGGTGACCGTGGTCTGGCCGTCATAGGTGTTGCCGGTTGCCGAGGTGGCCGTGGTGCCGTGCTGGATGCCTTCGCCGGTAGCGCCTGTGGTCTGGCTGTCGAAGCGTCCACCGGCGGCGGTCTGGCCGCTGGTGCTGCGGCTTCCGCGGACGTTGCCCTGACCGTCGCCGCTGATCGAGCCGCTGCTGCTGGCGCTGCCGCCGGCGGCGCTGTTCACGGCCGCGCTGCCATCGCGCTGGAAGCTGCCGTCCGCATTGCGCTGGAAGGCGCTGGCGCGGCCAGCGGTGCCGCCAGCGGCGGTCTGGCCAGCGGCGGCCGAGCCACCAACAACATTGCCCTGGCCATCGCTGCGCACGGCACGACCGCGGGCGACCTTGCCGCCGGCCGGCGTCTGCGCGGCGCTGCCGCTGACATGGGTCACGCCGCCGTCGCTGTTGGCTCGCGTTCCGCGGACGGCGGCACGTCCCTGTGCGTCGGCCTGGCCGGCGGCGAAGAACAGCAGCAGAGCAATGCCGGTGATATTGAGGATACGGTTCATGGGTGGTTCTCCGGTTGAAGGGTGGAAGCAGGTTCAGAGCGAACCGAACAGGGTGCGCAGGTTTTCCAGGGCATCGGACAGCTCGGCGAGGCGGTCCAGTCGCTGCAGCAGGATCTGGCGCACGGTGGCCTGCTGCTGCGCGTCGAGATCGTCGTTGTAGAAGTCGATCAGGCGATCACGGATGCTGCGGCCGCTGCTGATGCGGGCGTTGATCAGCGGCTCGCTGAGTGCGGTCAGTGCGTCGAGGTTGGCGTCATCCTTGGCCAGTTCGGTCTGGGCGGTTGCCAGGAAATCCTCCATCTGGTCGCGGAAGGCGTCGCGCTCGGACTTCGAGTCCCAGAAGATGCCGGCGAGCTTGGCCTTCTGGGTGGCGGTGAGGTTGAGTTCCTGCCAGCTGACGCGCATCGCGGCGGCGGTCTGCAGGCGATCCCGGATGTCGCCCGCAAACGCGGAGGTCGACATCGTGGCGGTGAGGGCGGTGGCAATCAGCAGGTGGCGGAACAGGGCAATGGGCTTCATGGGAATCTCCATGTGGTGGGTGCCACTGCAGATTGCCGTCGGCGTCGCTTCAAGGTGTGTGCAATTGCCGGTAGCTGGTAAGCAGATGTGTCCGCAGCGCCCGGTTGAAACATCTGCTTACAAATGGCGTGGCGAGGGCCCCGCATACCTCGCTTGCGGAGGTGCGGCGTCACGTCGATAGTGGTCGCATGGACGCCATGCCAGACCCGCAGGCCAGCATTCTGGTCGTTGACGACGACGCCGAGCTCCGGACGTTGCTGCAGCGCTATCTCGAAGGACAGGGCTTCCGCGTGCTGGCGGCACCGGACAGCGCGGCGGCGGATCGATTGCGCGAGCGAAATCACATTGACCTGATGGTGCTCGACCTCGGTCTGCCGGTGGAGGGCGGCCTGGACTATTGTCGACGCCTGCGTGGCAGCGGCGATTCGCTGCCCATCGTGATGCTGACCGCGCGAGGCGACGATGTCGATCGTATCGTTGGCCTTGAGCTGGGCGCCGATGATTACCTGCCCAAACCCGGCAATCCGCGCGAGCTGGTGGCGCGCATCCGGGCGGTGCTGCGTCGGCGCGGCGACATGCCGGCGGCCGCACCGCAACCGGAGAAGGCATCGCAGCGCTTCGGTATCTGCGAGCTGGACTTCGGCAGCCGCGTCCTGCGCCGCGACGATGGCGAACAGGTGCTGACCTCCGGCGAGTTCGCGCTGCTGTCGGTGTTCCTGCGCCATGCGGGCCAGCCGCTGAGTCGGGACCGCCTGCTAAGCCTGACGCAGGGTCGTGACGCTGAGCCCTTTGAGCGCAGCATTGACGTCACCGTCTCGCGCCTGCGTCGCCTGATCGAAGCCGATCCGAAGAAGCCACGTCACCTGCAGACCGTGTGGGGCGTGGGCTACGTGTTCGTGGTCGACGCATGAAGCTGCTGCCGGCCACCAACTTCGGGCGCCTCGTCCTGCTCATTGGCGGCGTCCTGGCGGCGATCCTGATCATCGCCTTGCTGGTGCTGCGTGAAGTGTCTCTGAGCCGCGGTGGCGAGCAGATCGCCGACCTGATGGCTAGGCAGGTGATCGCCGCGCGTGCGCTGGAGCGCTACGCGGACCGGACGCCGGCGGCTCCGTCGGATACGGGCGCCATGTTGGAGCTGCGCTTTGCCTCGAAACCGCCGGAGACGGCAGAGCTGCCGCGGATGGTGTTCCTGCGCCAGGTGCAGCAGCGGCTGCTTGAAAAGCTGGGTCCGGAAGCGGAGATGCGTATCGATGACGGGCCGCCGACGTTCCTGTGGATTCGTGACGCGCCCAACCAGCGGTGGGTCGGCATCGCCTCGCCGGAGTTCCGCCGCCAGGCGGTGATGCTCACCATCTGGGTGAGCGTGAGTGCCCTACTGCTGGTGCTGGCGGCTGCAGGCCTCTATGCACGAAGCCTGTCGCGCCCGCTCGAACGCCTGGCGGCGGCGGCGGGGGAAATCGCCAAGGGTGCGTTCCCTTCCGATGCCAGCTACCAGCATGCAACGCGTGAGATCCGCGAGCTGGAAAGCGCCCTGCAGCAATCGGCGGAAGCGGTTCGCAGCGCAGGCCGCGAGCGCGAACTGCTGCTGGCGGGCGTGTCGCACGACCTGCGCACGCCGCTGGCGCGACTGCGCCTTCTGCACGAAATCCATCCGACTGGTGATGCCGAGGCGGATCAGGCGATGGCGCGGAATGTCGAGGAAATCGACGCGCTGATTGGCCAGTTCACCGACTATGCGCGCGATGGTCGCGAGGAAGCCCTGAGTCGCGTTTCTCCGCAATCGCTGTTGGCAGGCCTGCGTGACGAAGCCGCCGAGCGCGGTTTCCAGTGGGCATTACCCGACACGTCGGTTGGAACAACGGCGATCGACGTTCGCGCGCTGGCCCTCACCCGTGCCCTGCGCAACCTGATGCGCAACGCCGAAGCGCATGGCCGACCACCGTTCGCGCTGCGGCTGGAGCGGCTTCCGGATCGGCTGCGTATCGAAGCGCGTGATGCGGGGCAGGGCGTCAGCGCGGCGCAGTGGGAACGTCTGCGACGTCCCTTCGAGCGCGGCGAGGAACCGCGCGTGGCAGGCTCAGGGCTGGGTCTTGCGATCGCCGAGCGCGTGGCCCGCGTGCATGGTGGCTGGCTGGAACGCCAGCAGCTGCCGGATGGTTTCGTCGTGGCGATCAGCCTGCCGCTGTCGTCGGGCGACAGCGGCAGGGCGTGATCCGTCTCGTTCGCGAGCGGCTTATTCGAAGCCGTCGGCAAAGATCGCGTCGCTGGTGCAGGCGATGGTCAGCGTGACATTGGCCGTTGCCGAGTCATCACTGCCGTCATTGGCGTGATAGCTGAAGCTGTCGCTGCCGCAGAATCCGCCATCCGGTGTATAGCTGAAGCTGCCGTCAGCGTTCAGCGACAGCACGCCGTGCTGTGCGTCGACGTCCAGGATGGCCTCCAGCGTGTCGTTCTCGACGTCGCTGTCGTTGTCGAGCACGCCCGGCGCGACGACGCTCAGCAGGGTGTCCTGCGTTCCCGCATAGCTGTCGCCTAGGCTCACCGGGGCATCGTTCGCGCACTGCACGGTGATCGTTACCGTCGCCACGTTCGAGTCGGCCGCGCCGTCATTGGCGTGGTAGGTGAAGCTGTCGCTACCGCAGTAGTTGGCGTCCGGCGCGTAGTCGAAGCTGCCATCGGCGTTGAGCGTCAGACTGCCGTGCTGCACGTCGTCATCGAGCACGGCCGTCAGCTCGTCACCATTGGCGTCGCTGTCGTTGGCCAGCACGCCGACAACAGCCGCGACGCTGAACGGTGCGTCCTCGCTGCCGAAGTAGCTGTTGGCCGCGGCGACCGGCGCCTGGTTGAGGCAGTCGATGTTCAGCGTGACCTGCACCGTGGCGGAGTCCGCGCTGCCATCGGTGGCCTTGTACTGGAAGCTGTCGCTGCCACAGTAGTCGAGGTTCGGCGTGTAGCTGAAGCTGCCGTCACCGTTCAGGGTCAGGCTGCCGCTGGCTGGATTGCTGACCAGCACCGCGCTCAGGTCATCGCCATCCACGTCGTTGTCATTGGCCAGCACGCCCGGTGCAGTGACCTGCAACTGCGTGTTGCGCGTCCCGTTGTAGCTGTCGGCAGCCGCCACCGGCGCGTCATTGATGCAGGCGACGGTGATCGTCGCCGTGGCGACGTTGGAGTCGGCCAGGCCGTCGCTGGCGCGGTAGCTGAAGCTGTCGGCGCCGCAGAAATCCGCATCCGGCGTGTAGGTGAAGCTGCCATCGGCATTGAAGTTCAGGTTGCCGTGCTGGACGTTGGCCGTGATCGTCGCGAGCAGGTCGTCAGCTTCCGCATCCGTGTCGTTGGCGAGGACGCCCTGCGCGACAAGTGCAGTCAGCGTGCTGTCCTCGTTGACGCCATAACTGTCCGCATTGGCCACCGGTGCGTCGTTGAGGCAGGCGACCGTGACATCGACCGTCGCCGAGCCGCCGCCGGTCAGTGTGTAGTCGAAGCTGTCGTTGCCACAGAAATTGGAAGCCGGGGTGTATTCGATGCCACCGGAAACGATAGCAGCGTTGCTGCCATTCGACAGGTTGCTGACCATGGAGACCGTAAGCGGGTTCTGCTCCGGATCAGGGTCAACGCCATCGTTGGCGAGCACGTCGATGAACGTCGCCGGAGCGTCTTCGTTAACCATGACGGTATCGTTCTGCGCTGGCGCGCCACCGTCCTCGACGCAGGCGACCGTCAGCGAAACGGTGGCGGTGTCGGTATCACTACCATCGGTGGCTTCGTAGACGAAGCTGTCGGGACCGCAATAGTTGGCTGACGGCGTGTAGCTGAAACTGCCGTCGTTGTTCAGCGACAGCATGCCGTGACTCACGTCGTTGCTTACCGAGATGCCGGTGATCGACGTGTCGGCCGTGTCGTTGACCAGCACGCCCGGTGCGGCAACGGACAGCAGCGTGTCCTCGGTGGCGTTGTAGCTGTCATCATTGGCGCTGACTGCGCTGACATTCGGCAGGCAGGTGGCGGGCTGGCTGCTGGTGAACAGCGCCATCGTTGCCCACTCCGGATGGTCGATGAAGGGATTGCGGTTGCCCTGGAAGCTGTAGACGACCACATTGCGATCACGCTCGCGATCGTCAACCGGGTCCTGCTGGTGCCACTGCAGGAGCGTGCTCAAAAAGCCCATGTAGGCTTTGGCAGATCCGTTGCTGGTGGCGTTGATCAATCCCGCGTCGTCGGTTAGTTCCAGGTCCGGAATATCGCCGTCGTTTGCGTCTTCACTGGCAATGCCTTCGTAGCGGATTGCCATGTAAAAGACGGAACGCGCCATGTCGCCTCGTTGCTTGTGCCAAACCTCGTAAACACTGTTGTTGTACCAGTTCGAGTTGCCCGGATAGATGCCGGTACCGCCTCCTTCACCATGGTTGGCGATCGTTGGATCTTCAGAACAACCGTCCTCTACTTTTCGGCAGGTTCCATAGGGTTTGTTGCCCCGGTGATTGTTCTCGTCCTTGTCGGCCAGGTGCAGCATGTGATGGTCGTTGTGTGCAGCCAAGCTTGAGTTGCTGAATCCAAGTGACTTTGGCCAAGTGTGCTCGCGGTTGTACAGGAGTCCAGAAACGGTTCCACAAGTAGCGGTAATGCCTCGTCCTGGCGACGAGCTGTCCGAGTTGTCCGGCTTGATGAAGCTGCAGTTTCGGTAGACGTCCAGTATCTTTCCTGGGTCGGTCGGATCTTCTTCTGCAATCTCCAGTATGGGGTATTGGTAGCCGAGGTTCGTGCTGCCCTTGATGATGTTGTGCAGCGTGCAGCGCAGTTGTTCCGGGCTGCTGGTGTTGACCGTGTCATAGTAGGTGCCGGTTGAACTGGTGGCGACGGTGAAGTTGACCACCGTGTTGGCCGCCGGGTTCTGCATGCCACTGTCGGTGACCTTGGTGCGGTCAACTGTGAACGTGCAGGCGTCACCCGCCACCAGCGCCGTGCCGGTGTTGATGGTGAAGCTGGTGCCGCTCGTGGCATGGCTCAGCGAAATGCCGCTGCTGGTGTTGCAGCTCAGGTCGAAGGCGCCTGCAGTCAGCGTGACCGGCTCGCTGAACATCACCACGATGTCGCCAGCCGACGGGAAGCTGCTGTCGCCATCCATCGGGGTGGTCGACAGGACGGCAGGCGGTGCGTCGGCCACCGGGACGAAGGCGATGCTGCCTGGATCGACAAGCGTGTCGGCCGATCCATCCTGGTCGGTGACGGCGCTGGTGTTGAACGTGAGCGTGCAGTTTTCGCCGGCAATGAAGTCGCTTGCCGGGTCGAGACTGTAGTCAATCGGTCCACCACTAACGGCGACGTTTGCCGGGCTGCGATTGCCGCTCACGCTGCAGATGATCTGGAACCAGCTGCCGGTAACGTCCACCGGCTCGGAGAAGGTCAGCGACAGGTTTTCGTTGACCTGGAAATCGCTGGCACCGTTGCTGGGCGTGCTGGCAGTCAGCGTCGGGGCATTGTCGATTTCGGTGTCGAAGTGGACCAGCACATCGGCCGCCATGTTGTCGGCGGGTGCGTCCTGGTCGGTCACGTTGGCTGCCACGATGGTCAGCGTGCAGCTGTCGTTGAAGTCGAGCGCTGTCGCCGGTGTCAGCGTGAAGGTGGTCGAGCCTCCGCTTACGTTGAGTCCGATGCTGCCCGCGTTGTTGCAGCTCAGCGTGAAAGCGCCGGCCGTGGCCGTGACGGGCTCGGAGAAGGTGACGCTCAGCGTGCTGTTCACCGGGATGTCGGTGTCGCCCTCGGCCGGGTCGGTAGCATTGACCGTTGGCGGATTGTCGACCGGGGCGCCGAATGTTTGTCCGTTGTTGCAGGTGCCCATAGTGGCTGTCGCGGGGCTGTTCCAGCTGAAATCCAGGTAGCCGGTGCCGTTTCCGCCCAATTGAAGCGATTGGCCAACGGGGGTATCGCCCGGCTCGGATACGCCGATGTTTGTGGAGCCAACGCCCGAAGCCGTGCCGCCCACCGCAACGAAGCTGCCTTCGTAGCTAAGGAACTGGATGACGGAAGGCCCTGGACCGATCAACGCAATGCCGTCCGGTGTTGTACCGGCGGTATCGCCGTTCTGGATTCCGTTCGAGGGATAAGTGACGACCGCAATCTTGACGTTGGCACCGCAACTCACGGTGCTGCCGGCCGGAATCGCATCAGTGTCATACAGGGCGCCGCCGCTCCCGTTGTACAGTTCGATGCTGTACTGCGTCAGGTCCTCGCCGCCCGTGGCCACTACTTCGATGGCCTCGTCCTGGTCCGTATTGAGGTTGTCGTAGTGGATCTCGTTGATGAACACATCCGCGGAGGCGGACAGCGGCAACAGCAGGAGGGCGAGCGTCAGCGACGCGCGCAGGTCGGAAAGGCGCACAGATAGTTCCCCGGAAAACAGCTAGCCGGGCAGCATATCCCGGTTCCGAGTCAGTTTCATGTCGCGCTGCAGCGTGCCGGGCGGCCTGATTGGGGGTGCCTGCACGGGTTTGGCGCCCGTCCTGCGGCGAAGAGCCCTTGAAAGCCTGAACCACGCCCCCATCACAGGGGCCGACGCCGACGGTTCACAGAGCCCTCCGGTGCACGATAAAATGCTGGCACTCGCACTTGTAGAGTGCTGATAGCGGCTGATTTTTCTTTTTTAATCAATTGTTTGCGAGGAAAGCAAGATGAGCGTCAATCTCAAGCCTCTGTATGACCGCGTGGTGGTCAAGCCGATCGACGGTGACACCATGTCCGCTGGCGGCATCGTGATTCCGGATAGCGCCAAGGAAAAGCCGACCCAGGGCGAAATCATCGCCGTCGGTGAAGGCAAGGCGCTGGACAACGGTGACATCCGCGCGCTGAAGGTCAAGGTCGGCGACAAGGTCATCTATGGCCAGTATTCCGGCAGCGCCTACAAGCATGAAGGCACCGAGTACAAGATCATCCGCGAAGACGACATTCTCGCGATTGTGGGCTGAGAGCCGGGATTCGTGGTTCGTCGGAGCAGGCGCGCATGACGCAGCCAGAACGCGAAGCCGATACGAACGCGACCCCTCTTTTTACGAATCCCTGTTTTTCCATTCCAAATTCTGAGGTCTACAGCAATGGCAGCTAAAGAAGTTCGCTTCGGCGAAGACGCCCGCTCCCGCATGGTGAAGGGCGTCAATGTCCTGGCCAACGCGGTCAAGGTCACCCTGGGCCCGAAGGGCCGCAACGTCGTGCTCGAGAAGAGCTTCGGCGCTCCGACCATCACCAAGGACGGCGTCTCCGTCGCCAAGGAAATCGAGCTTGCCGACAAGTTCGAGAACATGGGTGCGCAGATGGTCAAGGAAGTCGCTTCCAAGACCTCCGACAATGCCGGTGACGGCACCACCACCGCCACCGTGCTGGCGCAGGCCCTGATCCGCGAAGGCATGAAGGGCGTTGCCGCCGGCATGAACCCGATGGACCTCAAGCGCGGCATCGACAAGGCCGTCGTGGCCGCCGTCGAGCAGCTGAAGGGCATGAGCAAGCCCACCGCCGACGACAAGGCCATCGCCCAGGTCGGCACCATTTCGGCCAACAGCGACGCCAACATCGGCGACATCATCGCCGAGGCGATGAAGAAGGTCGGCAAGGAAGGCGTGATCACCGTCGAGGAAGGTTCCGGTCTCGAGAACGAGCTGGACGTCGTCGAAGGCATGCAGTTCGACCGTGGCTACCTGTCGCCGTACTTCGTCAACAACCAGCAGTCGATGCAGGCCGAGCTGGACGATCCGTTCATCCTGTTGCACGACAAGAAGATCTCCAACGTGCGTGACCTGTTGCCGGTGCTGGAAGGCGTCGCCAAGGCAGGCAAGCCGCTGCTGATCGTCGCCGAGGAAGTCGAAGGCGAAGCGCTGGCCACGCTGGTGGTCAACACCATCCGCGGCATCGTCAAGGTCTGCGCCGTCAAGGCACCGGGCTTCGGCGACCGTCGCAAGGCGATGCTGGAAGACATGGCCATCCTGACCGGCGGCACGGTGATTTCCGAGGAAGTCGGCCTGTCGCTGGAAAAGGCCACGGTCAACGATCTTGGCCGCGCCAAGAAGATCCAGGTGTCGAAGGAAAACACCACCATCATCGACGGTGCCGGTGAAGGCGATGCCATCCAGGCACGCATCAAGCAGATCAAGGCGCAGATCGAGGAAACCTCCTCGGACTACGACCGCGAGAAGCTGCAGGAGCGCGTGGCCAAGCTGGCTGGCGGCGTGGCCGTCATCAAGGTTGGTGCTGCCACCGAAGTCGAGATGAAGGAAAAGAAGGCGCGCGTCGAAGACGCCCTGCACGCCACCCGTGCAGCGGTCGAGGAAGGCGTGGTGCCGGGCGGCGGTGTCGCCCTGATCCGTGCCAAGGCCTCCATCGGCTCGCTGACCGGTGCCAACGAAGACCAGAACCACGGTATCGCCATCGCCCTGCGCGCAATGGAAGCGCCGCTGCGCGAGATCGTCACCAACTGCGGTGACGAGCCGAGCGTGATCCTGAACAAGGTTGCCGAGGGCAAGGAAAACTTCGGCTACAACGCCGCCACCGGCGAGTTCGGCGACATGATCGAGATGGGCATCCTGGATCCGACCAAGGTCACCCGTTCCGCGCTGCAGAACGCGGCGTCGATCGCCGGCCTGATGATCACCACCGAAGCCATGGTCGCGGAGCTTCCGAAGAAGGAAGAGCCGATGCCGGCCGGCGGTGGCATGGGCGGCATGGGCGGCATGGACTTCT
>ERZ795053.4828-NODE-4828-length-14345-cov-6.229741_pt1 | contig 14345 bp, 11 predicted proteins | sample MGYA00375137_ERZ795053 | MGnify/ENA primary metagenome ERZ795053 (study PRJEB30182, sample SAMN05720284) | activated sludge metagenome | isolation source: Anaerobic digester | place: Hong Kong | collected 2014-12-17 ... | reverse complement strand
CATGGCCATGGAGCAAGAAGAAACAATCGAACATCCTCTGGCTCGATCTCGGTGACTTGGGTGATCTGGTCCATCCCGATGGGCCGCATGAGCAATGGCAAGATCACGGGCTGGGGTTGTTGCGCACCCTCTTGCACCAGAGTGGAATCACCACCGATATTGCATCAACGCGTGCTGTAACTTCTTGGGAACAACTGGCCTCACAGATCAAAGGCTATGAAATGTTGCTCATGAATGTGCGCAGCTATACCTTCCCCGTTGCGCTCAAGGCGGCCCAAATCTTCAAAGAGCTGAATCCAGAGAGTCTGGTATTGACCGGTGGCATGCATGCTACCGTTGCGCCGGATGAGATGGAAGAGATCGCCGAGTTTGACAAGATCTGCAAAGGTCCCGGTGAGGGCGTGATTGTCGATCTGGTACGCAACCCGGAGAACTATCCACGTCTCTTCAATGGGCAAAGTACCCGTTCCATGGGCGAGTGGCCCATGATTGACCGTGAACTGTGGCCCAAGCCGGCGAGCCGCCGAACCCGACGTCGTTTCAATTGGCCTTTGGAGCCGGAGTGTGGTTGGGGACCTGGTCCGGTTGCCACCATTTTAACCAGCCGTGTCTGTCCGTGGCAATGTGTCTTCTGTAACGAAAATTCGTATATCCCCAACATGGGGCGCAAACCGGTTGACCAGGTCATTGACGAGTTAAACTATCTCGACCGCCACTACGGCGTCGGCTCGGTGGTGATTCACGATTCAATGTTCTTCCAAAACCCCAAGTGGCTCCGCGAGTGGATCGAGAAGTATCCAAGGCAGACCAAACGGTGGACCTACTGGGCGGCCGGTCGTGCCGACACCGTGAAGCAGTGGCCGGACCTCTTTGAAGCGTTGATCAAAGAGACCAACTGGCGCACTGTCTCGATTGGCTTTGAGTCGGGCAGTGACCGCATCTTGCGGCTGCTCAACAAGGAGTGCACCGAGGAAGATAACTACTTCGCCATCGATCTGCTCAATCGCATCGGTGATGAATTGGAAGCCAAGGGTGAACGCCCTCCCTATTTCTGGTCCAACATTATGATGGGTATTCCCGGTGAGACGCGTGAAGATGCCTTCAAGACAATGCGCATGCTCAAACGTATGAAGCGGGTCTTCCCATCGATTGCGTTTTACGCACCCTATCCCGGTTCTGCCTTGGGCAATCAATTGATCGCCGAGGGCAAGAGCTTGATGACCCGCGATAACTACCATCGCTTTCCCGACGATGAAAAGGTCAAAGGGATTGACTATCAGTTCTATCGCGATCTAATGGCCGGCAAATATGATGAGGAGATTAACCGTGGCATCGCCACATTGCGTGGCGCCGATCTCTACCAGGGGGCACTGATTAAAGCGTAGGTAACAAAGGGTGTAGCGTCGTTGTGCGGACCATTATATTGGGGTAATCTACTGGGACAGAGTTGTTCAGGTGTAAACAGCGCCTCCCGATTCTAGTGTAATCAAATGATAACAACGCCATACCGGGAGACTACCTTAATTTGTGTTTGGCGTTTACCAGTTGATCTCACGAGGTCGTACACGAGTATAAGATACAGCGGATAGATTTATGAGTAGTTTTAGCAATCCACATTTTATGTACCTTTTCGATCTGAAAAATGGCAAAAAGAAGCTCGCCTACGGCCAATCGCCGGCGGATGCGCTTGAGATTTTGCGGATCCGCCTGACGGACGAAGAGATGACCGAGATTCTGGTTGATCGGTACACCAAAATTTCCCAGCGTGAGTTGCAACAACATGTAAGTGAATTGGGGTAAGGGCATGTGGTGGCGTAGCAAACAACGGGCGGCAGCCGAAGCATTGCTCGTGGCCTTGCAAGGGGGCGCCATTCTCAAAGCACATCGTACCGTGGACGGGGCAAAGGTTCACAAGTTACATCACCAGCGCGCAGAACCCATACCGATCGATGCTGCCATTGTGCGCCATTTGGAAAAGCGTGGCCTACTCCGCAGCAACATGAAATTTCCCGCGGCGACCTATTTACTCACAGCCAAGGGAAGCACATTGGCTCAGCAGGTGGACCAGACTTCTACGCAGCCACTTATGGCGCGTACACCTATCCACTAGTAAATTTCGGCGTAAAAGTGTGTAACATAAGAAAATAGAAAGGGGATGGCGCTCGTCTATTGGAGCGAGCGCCATCCCCTTTTCTCATTGGTCTTGGGTTATCAGGTACGTCCTATTACAACAGCGCCCTCACGGTTATTGTTCACGAACGATTGGCAGGTAGCTCCTACGGCAACTGACAGACCAGTATTCCATCGAGGAAGTTGCCTTCATTCGCCAGCCCACCGGCTGTTGACAGCGGTGAGAACTCCACGCGTGTGGTGGTTTGTCCTGTCGGTACAATGTAGGTACCCGTAAATTCGAGCCAGGCATCGTTATTGGTGTTAAATTTGGCCTGTTCGGCGACGTTGGATGGGCTGCCAAGGCGCAAGCTGACCGTGTCTGTACCGTTGCGACCGCGGTGGGCAAAGCCCCAAAGGATCGTTGAACCGGGCGTGGTTGCAATGTCCTGGTAGAGTGCTGCCGCCGAAGACGCATTGAGTTCGTTGAACTGCACTCCATCGAAGGACGAGATGCCGTAGGCGCCACTTTGTGCGATTTCGATTTTGTTATCAGTGGCATTGGTTAACCAGCCGGGCACCTGCGCTTCGTCAATCAACTGCCATGCAGCGGGAAGGATTGGCGCTTCAAAGCTGCCGTTGAGCAGGAGCGGTGTACTCCCATCGGGGCAAGTGACCAATGACGGTGGTGTGCCGGGCGTGCTGGTGGGCGTTGGTGGTATGGGCGTATGGGTTGGTGTCGGCGGCACCGGCGTGTTGGTTGGCGTCGGTGTCTGCGTCGGCGTAAAGGTTGGCGTCGGCGGGATACCGGTATTGGTCGGTGTTGGCGGTAGCGGCGTATCGGTTGCCGTGGGGATCGGTGCATTGGGATCGTAAAGCCCGGCGTCTATGGTGGAAAGTTCTTCAATGGCGCCCAGTGCGATGCAGGCACTCATACCGCTGCTATCTACATCAGAATCACCAAAGGGTTCCCCCGTGGCCCCTTGGGGACTGAAGGCGAGGCCGGCCGGCGCAATCACTTGAATGCGATAGTCTCCGGCCGTAAGTGGATAGAAACTGTAGGCACCATTATTTTGTGTCGTTGTCGATGTCACAAGTGTGGTACCGGTGCAGCCGCTAAGAAGATTCACTGTCACACCGCCGTAACCTGGTTCACCGGCATTCTGTACACCGTTGGCGTTGAAGTCTTGCCAAACGCGATCGCCGATGGTCGCGCCGGCTGGCGTTGCCGTTGGTGTCGGTGTGGGAACGGTCTCTTGTGGATTGTAAAGACCGGCATCAATCGAGTAATCTTCCTCATAGGGGCTCAATGTGATGCAGGGGGTCAGCCCGTTGCTGTCGACATCGGAATCGCCGCTGTCGTCCGCCGAGGCATTTTGTGGGCTAAAGACCATGCCGGCCGGTGCCACAACCCGGACAAGGTATTGACCGGCTGCCAGATCACGGAAAATGTACTGCCCGTTATTGGTATTCTGCGCAGTGATAAGCGTATCACCGGCACAGGTTCCCAGCAATTCAACGCGTACACCTTCTAGATTCGGCTCACCACCGTCCTGCACCCCGTTGCGATTCTGATCCTCCCATACCCGATCACCCAAGTAGCCGCCGATTGGGGTGGGTGTTGGCGTTGGCGTGGGGATCGGTACTGTGGGGTTGTAAAGACCGGCGTCGACGTCATAGTTTGGCACACCGGGCGCCAAAGTTAAACAGGCGGAGAGACCATTGCCGAAGAAGTCTGAATCAGATGCATCATCCGCTTTCCCCTTGGCTGATACCACATAGCCCGCCGGCACATTTACTTTGACCCGATATTGGCCCGGTGCGAGATTGGTGAAGAGATATTGGCCAGTGCCGGAGGTAATATCCGTGGCAACGGCATTTTCATTGTCGCACTGTTCATAAAGCTCTACTGCCACCCCTGCAAAGTTCGAGCCCGCCTCATCTTGGATCCCATCTCGATTGGCATCGATCCAGATCCGATCCCCAATTTGCACCGTCTCAGGTCCCGGTGTCAGGGTTGGGGTGGGGCCACCATTGCGTGTCACGCAGACATCGTCCACATAGAAGTCGCTGCCGCCATCGGTGTAAAGATAGGCTTCGGCAAAGGCAGTATTACCTGGTGCGGTGAACGCCGCAGAAAGTTCGCTGTAGTTGGCAGCAGTTGCGCGGGCAAAGACCTGGCCAACACGGGTGCCGGAGCCATTATAGAAATTGAGGCCGATCGCACTAAAGATGACACCGTTGTTGGTCTTGCCAAAGTAGCTAACCGTATAGTTAGCTCCACCTAAAGCCGCGATCTGCTGGTTGATAAAAACTCCTGTGCCACGTGCCAAGGCCGCCTGCGTGCCGCTATGGGCATCGGTGGAAAGAGTGAGCTGGGCATTGGTATAGCTACCGATTGTCCAGCTGTTAAAGTCTGCTTCAAAGCCGGCATTGGTTACCAGGTTACCGGGACAGCTCACGACGGCTGGTGTGGTTGCCGTCGGCGTGGGTGGTACGGGCGTTGCTGTGTTGGTTGGTGGTGGAACAGGAGTGGCTGTCGCCGCTGGTAATTCACAGACCAACACCCCATCAAGAAGATTTCCTACTGAAGCATTGCCGGAAGCGACCGCAATCGGATCAAACTTAATGCGCGTGGTCGTCTGGCCGGCGGGGACGACATAGGTTCCTGTGTAGTTATTCCACGTCTTGCCTGTGCTAAAGTCGGCCTGGTTCACCTGGGCTGACGGCGAGCCGATCCGGAGGCGCACAGTGTCGACGCCACTGCGTCCGCGATGTGCAAAGGACCAGCGGATCGTGCTGCCTGGCGTTGTGGCATAGTCCTGATAGATGGCGGCACTGCCCGCAGCATTGAGCTCATTGTGTTGGCTTCCCTCGTAGGAAGGCACCCCTTCGACACCGAGGTGTTGCCAGATCTCAATCTCATCATCATTCGCTGTGGTACGCCAGCCGGGGACCGAAGATTCATTGATGGCATCCCAGCGCGTGCGAAGGCTTGGTTTTTCAAAACTACCATTCACAAGAAGGGATTGGGTACCGGCCGGACAGCTAACTTCGGGCGCTGTGTGGATAGGAAAATCGTTATCGTAGAGATTCACATAGAGATACCAGCAGCTCTGTGCACGAAAGGATTTAACCTGATTGCCGGCACCATCACGCACGATCCATTTATGGCCATAGTAACTCTGTTGCCAGTAGTAGTAGCCACCAGGTAAGGTGGCGTACAGCACCTCATTGCCATAGTAACTTTCCCAGTAAATGTAGGCGCTTTGGTTGCCGTAATTGGCAAAACGGATGTACGTGCTGCAGAAGGTCGAGGCTTCTACTTTGGGATCGATAGCAACCGGAGCATCGTTGGTCCCCGGTGTGCTGTTGCCGGACAATTCTTGCAACATATCACTGACCGTGGGGGAATTCTCGGCACCGTCCACTACCTGGCCGCTTTCAACGGCGATAAAAGGAAGGTAGATGCTGTTATCGGCTGTTGGGGGATCCTCTTGTTGTGCGTCGGACATTGCCCACGTTTGCCGTGCGCCCGAACTGAATCCGGCAATGACAAGACATAGCGTGAGGATTCCTAACGTGTAGCGGTAGACTGGTTGGGGCAGAATGCGCTGTACGCTGGGTACCCTTGATTGGGTTGCGCGGCGAGTTCCTCTCAACTCTGTTGTGTGTGGCTTGCGAGTGTTGATTTTCATGCTGCTCTTTTCTATGGATAATTTGGGCATTGGTACTTCTGCCATCTTGGAATCCCAATGGGTAATCAATACTGGTACAATCGGTCATGACTACGAAAGGGCTGTCGTGAAGTGTGCGTTGCGGAGGACAGCAGTAAGTGCGTGGCTCGGCAAATTGTTGCATACTTTTACTGCATATGCATTGGATTTTTGTTGCAATCGTCTGACATTTGGCCTGGGATGAGTAAGGATGAGCGTAAAGCTTTTGGGTTGGCTAATGTGCGCGTGTGGCCTTTAACTTACTACCGTTTGACGCTGCATCTCTTTTGTCGGAAAGATCTCTCGAATCCGGCGAGAATATTTATGATGAATTTCATAATAATTGACAGGCAGAAAAAATCGTGGTAAAATCTTCCTGTAGATTTGTCGGTGATAGGTAAACACGACCACTCTATTTGAACGGATGCAGGTGAAGTAGTAAGGCTAACTAACTGTGCACGCTCTCCGCAAACAGATTCTGGAAATTTTAAAAGAACAGAGTAAGGGGGCAACCGTTGCCGAATTGGCCGAACAGCTAGAGATGGCGCCTGTTTCCGTGCGACACCATTTAGATATCTTACAAGGTGACAATTTAATTTGTGTAGACCGATTGGAACGAAAAGGGAGTGTGGGGCGGCCACAGCAGATCTACGTACTTACGGAAGAGGCCATAGCGCACTTCCCCAATAATTTTGCCGTGCTGGCCGGGAAGTTGGTTGGCCAGATCAAGCAACTTCTGCCACCGGAACAGATTCCCTGTGCGTTTCGTGCAATGGCACAAGAGATGGCTGCTGAGTGTGATGGGCTTTATGCCGATATGCCCATGGCGGCACGGTTGGAGCAGATCACCGAGTTTCTCAATGATCACGGGTACCTGGCGCGCTGGGAGGCAGTCGAGGAAGAAGCCGTCACAGAAGATGATGACGGCACGGAAATTTTGCTGGAAACGGCACATCAGCATGAGTATCGGGCGAAGAATGGGGTTGCTGTCGGCGATCTATTCATTCACAAATATAATTGCCCCTATGCCGGCATCTCCGACGAGCACAGTGAACTTTGTCTGATGGACAAAGCGCTCATCGACGAGTTGACAGGCTGTGCTTGTGAACGTGTCGCTTCGATGGCGGAAGGGTCGCCCTGTTGCACCTATCGGGTAAATGTGCAGCCGGAAACGGTGACTTTGTCTGTGCCTCATTCGGACCGTCGCTCATTAAAATTGGTGCAATTGCAGTAATCGTATAGAAAGGGTAAGATTACCCGGCGGCTGTCTGGATGTAGAGTGTCCGTGCGTAGAATCTATGGCGAACAAAAGTGGAGCATAATTAACTGTGATCAATTGGAATAAGAACGATCTAGCGGATTCGCTTTCTGAGGCAAATCACTCTGTGGGTTCGTTTGAGGTCACAGAGCTTCCGCTTGTTCAGAACATTGGCCGACCTACATTGACCAGAAGTACACATGGCGCGATTACGATCGCACCATTGCCGGATGGGTTTCCGATTGAGGAAGTTCATGATAGCTATGGGCGGCGCATCAACTATCTGCGCATCAGCCTGACCGATGTGTGTAACTTACGTTGCGTCTACTGTATGCCCGAGGATATGACATTTCGGCCGCGCAGTGAACTGATGACGGACGAGGAGATCATTCGGTTGGTGCAGGTTGGCGCAAGTTTGGGCGTTACCAAAATTCGCCTCACCGGCGGTGAACCGACGATTCGTCCCAATGTGGCGGAAATCGTGCGTGAAATTGCTCGAACTCCTGGGATCAAAGATGTGGCGATGACCACCAACGGGCTTTTGCTGGATAAGCTGGCACAACCGTTGGCAGATGCCGGTCTCCGGCGAGTGAATGTGAGCATCGACACAATGGATGCAGACAAATTTCATCGGTTGACCCGTTGGGGGAATATTGATGATGTGTGGCGGGGCATTCGCGCTGCTGAAGCTGCCGGTATGACTCCAATCAAGCTCAACAGTGTTGTGGTGCGCAACTTTAACGATGGTGACGACATGATCCAGTTGGCCAGGCTCACACTGGAGAATGATTGGGAAGTGCGTTTTATTGAGATGATGCCTTTTGGTGAAATTTCAGACTTCCAACAGACCAATGTGGTCACTTTTCAGGAGATGCGGGCACGGATTGAAGAGGCATTTGGTCCACTAGAGGAAGCGGGCTACGACTTTGTTGATCCCAGTCGTCCGTTCCGGATTCCGGGTGCGATGGGCACCCTTGGCTTTATCAGCAGTGTGACAGAGCCGTTTTGTCAAGGTTGTGGCCGCATTCGGCTCACCGCGGATGGGAAGCTACGTCTCTGTCTGTTACGCGAAGATGAAGTAGACTTGTTATCACCTTTGCGGGCCGGCGCAACATTCGAAGAGTTGCGTTCACTGATGCGAGACGGTTCCTTTCACAAGCCGTGGGGCCATGGCTTGGCGGATGGGCATATCGCTGAGAATCGTGTGATGAATCAGATTGGAGGCTGATCAACAGATCAGCCTACAGTTTGTGATCAAAAGTAATAAAACTATAGTTGGGACGAGCAAAGAGAGCTTGTTTTCGATCAGTAATTTGTATGAAGGAGAGCAAACACGATGGTTACAATTACAGAGAATGCGGCGGAAAAGTTGGGTGGCATTCTTGAGCAGAAAGGCATGAAGGAGACCCATGGTCTGCGTGTTTTCGTCAAAGGTGGTGGTTGTGGCGGTATGCAATACGGCATGACCTTTGATGATGCCGCGCGCGACGGTGATCAGGTCTATGAGCAGAATGGCCTGCGTGTCTTTGTCGATCCCACCAGCCTCTTTTACATTGAGGGCGCCAATATCGACTATGTCGATAATCTCATGGGTGGTGGTTTCCACATCGATAACCCCAATGCCGTGAGCTCTTGTGGTTGTGGTAGCAGCTTCCGCACGGCACATTCCCATACCGGCGAAGAGATGCCTCAGAGCTGTGGTCACTAATCAATAAACCCTGAAATCGCACAGTAAAACTTGTATATACCACGTCTCGAATGTGTGACTTTTCAATGGGTTGTTCATCAGAATGGATCCGGATGACCAGTTGTCATCCAACGAGAACAGAGGCGGTTCGAGTAAATTCTTAAGAGTAGCGCCATCGCCGCAAGCATCCATTCGAGCAGCAAAAACTATGCCGCGGCGATGTGCTGCTACGGCATGTTTCTTGAGAGCCATTCTTGCAAAAAGTTTGAACATGAAGGGGCGAGTGGAGGAAATCCCTCAACTCGCCTTTTTTGTGCCCAATTCTCGTCAAACAGTGCCTGTTGCTCCCACAATCGAATCGATAGCGTTTCATGAAGGCAATTCAACGATTTTTCGGCTTTTCCAACCCTCAACCCACTGCTATTCCTCTTGAAGAGCGGATTCAACAGGTCCTAGACTCTTATCGGCCAACGCTCTATATCGATGGTGGTGATGTAGCCTTGCTAAAGGTCGATGAGCAGGGCATTGCTCACATCAAAATGTTGGGTGCGTGTATTGACTGCCCAATTAGCTTACTCACGATGAAACTGGGTATTCAGCGGCTGCTTAAAGAAAATTTTCCTGAGATCAGCGGTGTTAATGCGATTACCGACATCAGTCTTGCGGATTTGTATTCTTCCGAACAGGTTCCCACAGAACAACAAAATTCTAAAAAGCAATAGGACGTACAATGCCCAATCCATATGGTGCCCCCGAAGTGACTGTACGGGAAGTGAATGAGAAGCGCCAGGCCGGTGATAGTTTCATTTGGCTCGATGTCCGTGAGCCGAATGAAGTTGCGATGGTACAAATTGTCGATGAACGGGTGGCTATCCTGCCGTTGAGTGAACTGGCGCAACGTCAACTGGCTGCTTTGCCGGCACAAGCGCAAGCACAAGAGGCAGAAATCGTGGTCTTTTGCCACCATGGCATGCGGAGTGCACAAGTGACCGCCTGGTTGCGGCAGCAAGGCTGGACCAATGTCACGAGTATGGCCGGTGGTGTGGCGGCGTGGGCGCAGGAGATTGATCCCACCATTGGCACCTATTGATTGCTACTTCTTGGTTCACATTTGTGTGCCACAAGTTGCTCGATGCTCTCATCGTATTGTGCCGCAACAATCGGCCAGTCATAGGTGGCCAAGACATGTTGCCGCAGTGACGGCGGGGCCGGTCGCGGCATCTGTAGGCGCTGCATGCTCAACGTAACCAGCTCTTCTTCATCGGCATAGAGACAGGCTGGGTGCAATTCCGGTGGAATTAATTCGGGATAGCTGAGGCGATTTGGCAGCAATGGGAAGGCTCCCGCCGCAATCGCTTCGAGGATACTAATGCCGAAAAATTCATGGATCGCTGTGCTGATGACTAGATCTGCCCGTTGTAGATAGGCGACATAGTCGGCGTAGCTTTTGACGTATCCCCAGTGGATTAGCTCGTTGGCTAGACGCAATCGGGCTTCCTCAAATTCGCGCGGCACCTGGCGGAAATTCTCACCGGCAACGACAAGCCGGAAAGGGATTGCTCTCTTTTGCAACGCATAGAGGCAATGGAAAAATGCTTTGGGGTTTTTGTCGTATTCCCAGCGCTGATTCCAGAGAATGAGTGGCGGCTCGCTGGGGTCACCCTTCCGTAAACTTTCCGATTCCCCAACTTGCTGGACGAAGGGCTCCGGTAGCACGGGAGCTGGTATTTCGCGCCCGTGAATGAGACCACAGGCAATCCCCACCGGCAGAACCGAGCTCTTCGCCTGCACATCCCGCAATTGGGCCAGATGATTGTAGTCGGGGAAGTGTTTGAGCAAGCGCGGCACTTCGGCAAACCAGGCAGTGGCGTGGTAATGGCTGTTAAAGGCGACGTGGTCAGCCGCGAGTTGGCTCAACCAGTTGATCATGGCATAGGTCAAGTCGGGCTTTTCCCCAGGACGCAACGGATAGGTCAGCTGATTTTCGTGCATGTAGTGCAAGATCGGCGTCGACGACGGCAGGGCATGGCGCATGAGTCCAAGCCAGGCGGGAAGGTTCACCATATCTGTCGTAATAATGGCATCCGGCGGGGGATTGTGCCGTAACAGCTGTGTCGCCTGGGTGGCCATTTCAATGGCACCGCCCTGCATGCGCCACTTCCAGAAGCGGCCGGCCATGGTTAATAGGTGGATCTGATGGCGACTATGCCGTTGGTACCCGTTGGCCCACACTCGGTGACTGCCGCTGTGGTAAGGTGAGAGTAACCACACGCGATAGGTTGGCGTACTATTCATGAGAAAGAATGATCGATTGTAAGGTTTGCCGGATTTTGTATCTGCTAGGCATTGTGATACACTGTCCGATGGTTTGCAACGAGGGAACGGTCTAACCCGGATCCCTCGTTCTTTCTGTTCGCAGGAAGTGCCTGCGGGCTTCTCCAGAGAAAGAGCCTATCGGCCAAAGAACGAATCGTTAGCTACTATCATAACCGAATAGGCGCGACAGACAAACAGGAGTTTTAGATGAGTGAAGTTAGTAGTGAGATTGTACACGAGTATGAAACCGTGTACATTGTCCAGCCCAACGCCGACGAAGAAGCACAGAACACAATTAACGAACGTTTTACCCAGCTGATTCTGAGCTTTGGTGGCGAAGTAGTGGGTGTGGAGCCGTGGGGACGCCGCACACTGGCTTATCCGATCGATAAATTTTTTGAAGGTTACTATATACTCACCCGCTTTACTATGCGGCCGGCGGGTGCCAGCGAACTGGACCGGTTCTTGCGCCTCCATGAAGATGTGATTCGCTATCTGGTCATTCGTACCAACGAATAGGATCTTCGGTTGGCAAAGAGTTGGTGAACGTAACAGTATCCCGTTCAACGCAACTGCCGTTTCAGGGCGCCAATCAGGTAAGGCGACTGTCCGCATTGATTTGTAGAGTTTCGATAAAGGATAAAATAGATGAGCGAGCAAACTAATTCCACGGAAAATACCGAGGTTGAAAAGACCGAAACCACCACCGCCGGCGCGGAAAATGAGTCATCCAAAAACGGTGCCGGCACGCAATCCGCCCCTGTTGCCACAGCAAGGCCGCAGCCCAAAGCTGCGCCAAAGCGTGCACCGGCGCCGGTGGTCGAAGACGACGAAGACGAAGATAACGACCCGTATGACGACGACGATGACGACTATCACATCCCATCGGAATATGCGCCCAGTGGCTCAGGTCGCCCGCGCCGTATTGGTTCTGATGTAAAAGTTGAGGACATCGACTATAAAAAGGTTGCCGTGCTCTCCCGTTTTCTTGACAGCCGCGGCCGCATTCTCTCCCGACGCAAAACACGGGTTAGTGCCAAAGTGCAACGCCGTATTGTCGTTGCGATTAAGCGTGCCCGTCACCTAGCATTATTGCCCTATACTGCAGATCAAACCCGGATTGTGCGAAAGCGCAGGTAATGCATGTCAAAACGAAATAAGCGAGAAGAAAAACGCGAGCGAGCGCGCGAATTAACCCGCAAAGAGATACGGTTACATGAGCGCGATCGCGAACGGAATCGGAAGCTCTATCTGGGGGTCGGCGCTGCCATTGGTCTGGCCTTTATCATTCTGATTGCCGGCGCACTCTACGCGTTTGTCTATATCCCCAACTCGCAATTGGCTTCTGTTGCCGGCGAAACCATTGTGACCAAAGATTTCTGGCAGCGGATGCGGCTGCAACGTAGCCAACTGATCAGCCAACTCGTCAATATGCAGCAACTGCAACAGCAATTTGGCAGCGATTTCTTTGCCAGCCAGATTAGCCAACTCAACGCCCAGTTGGAAAGTCCCTTTGCACTGGGCTTTGAAGTTCTCGATACCATGATCGATGAGAAGATCATTGCCCAAGAAGCGGCGGTACGTGGCATCACCGTCAGTGAAGAGGAAGTTGATGCTGCGCTGCGTGAAGAGATCGCGCGCAACCGCAACGCCGTGACTGTGCCCCAAGCAACGGAAACGGCTGAGGCAGGAATTGCTGCCACGGCCACGGCCACACTTTGGACACCGACACCCACGCCGACTATCGATGCCAGCCTGGCTGTTACAGCGACTGCCACAACCGTGCCAACGCCCGAACCATTGCCGACGCGCGCTGTTTTGTCGGATACCGGCTATACTGAAGGAATCAACGAACTCAGCGACTCATTGGATTCGCTGAATAGTGTGGATCTGGCAGGGTACCGTGAAATTATTCGCAACCGTCTGCTGCGCGAAAAATTGTCGGAAGTGATTACGGCAGAGACTGTTTCTGCCACCGAAGAGCAGGTCCATGCCCGGCACATTCTCATCCGCGTCATGACGCCGACACTTGAGATTGACAGCACGAATACCATTACCGCACCCATTGGGGTCACCGATGATCTCACTGGAACAACGGCGGTCACCGGCACAGATACGTTGACGGAAGGCGCCGTTGTTTCAGACATCGTACCTTTGACGACGACGGGCGATGCTGCGTCGGCTGAAGTCGGTGGGGCGGAAGAAGCCGGCACAGATGCGGGCGCAGAGACCACGGCGGTGACGACGACGGAAGCGCTCTCTGCAACCGCCACAGTGACTGATGCTCAAGCCATTACTGCGACGGCGCCATTGACCGGCAGCGCAATGCTCACCGGCACAACCGCGTTGACAGATAGTGTTGAGAGTCTGCCCACCCCACCTGAACCGGTTGAGCGTACCGATGCCGAGGCCCGAGCCCTTGCCGAAGAACTGCGTCAGCGACTTTTGGCCGGTGAAGATTTTGCGACTTTGGCACGTGAGTACAGCGATGATACCGGCTCTGGTGCTGAAGGTGGTGATCTGGGTTGGTTTGGCCGCGGGGCCATGGTGCCGTCTTTTGAAGAAGCTGCATTCTCGCTGGAGATCGGTGAAATCAGTCAACCAATCAAAAGCCAGTTTGGTTACCACATCATTGAGGTGCTGGAGAAGGATGAAAATCATCCCAAAGATGAGGCAACGCTTGAACAGGAACGTAACAAGGCATTCAGTGATTGGCTCACAGAAAAGAAGACTACCGTTGAAATTGAGCGTCCTGTTGATCTCAATGCCCGCCTTCCCCTCGACTTGCGCTAACTGCTGATGCACCTCCACATGCTCCCTTGAGGAGTATGTGGTCATAACCAAATGGTAAATGCAAGAGGGCTGCAACCGGTTAATTCTCGGTTGCAGCCCTCTTTTGATCGTGCGATTTCGTACCGTTCGTTGTAGGCTCATGTAGGTCTTGGGGTGAAATCGTTGCTATTCTCACCGAGTATCTACTCGATTTCACCCCAAGACCTATGAGCGTCGTTTGATTACCCCACGAGCGCTTGCACCAGTGTGACAATATCGGCGGCACAGCCCCAAGACAGGGTGTGACCAATAGAACCGTGGCCATAATTGTGGATCACCTGTTGTCCTGTGCGCAGTTGTTCTGTTTCCAGCCGCACGGATGAACGGCCCGGTCGCAGCCCCACCTTATGTTGTAGAATGGTAACATCACGCAGTGCCGGGTTGAAGAGCGCACACCGATCGAGAATTTCTTCGGCGGTGTGCGGAT
>ERZ795053.4827-NODE-4827-length-14345-cov-11.520294_pt1 | contig 14345 bp, 12 predicted proteins | sample MGYA00375137_ERZ795053 | MGnify/ENA primary metagenome ERZ795053 (study PRJEB30182, sample SAMN05720284) | activated sludge metagenome | isolation source: Anaerobic digester | place: Hong Kong | collected 2014-12-17 ... | reverse complement strand
GTTTGATGATGTAAATCCGCCCCCACTGCGCACCGGCTTTGACGGAGTAGCCGGTTTGGATTTCCAGCATGGGACGCTGGCGCAGGCTGGCTTTGACCTGGTCGTATTCGCGGCTGAGGATAACGGCACGGCCGTCTGGCCGCAGCACCCGCGCCAATTCCTGGAAAACGGCCGTATACAACCGTTTCATTTCCCGTTCGCTGCCCACCTGGGCGGTGTCTGGCAGCACGGTGGCCGCTTTGTCTACGACGGCGTCTTCCAGCGGCAGACCCTCGTCTGTCCAGGGCTGCAAGTCGATACTTTCCGGCAGACGCCCTTTGCGGCGCGTTGCCAGATTCTCGCCGGCCATTTCCAACTGCGCCGCAGCAAGGTCAGCGCCGAGCAAACGGCCGTACCGCCCCAACAGGCGGCGCGTGTAGAGGAGACGGCCGTTGCCGCACAAGGGATCCAGAAACACATCGTCCGGTTCAGGTTCAGTGAGAATAACCAGGGCGGCGGCGAGAGACGGCCGTATCACGTCCCCACCCTTCTGGCGCAAATTGCGATTTTTGCGCGCCTGTTTATCGGTGATGTTAAAACCACACAGCAAATGCGACCCCAACAAATCGACGCCCAATTCCACCTGCGCCCCATCCGTTACCGGCTGCCAGCGTGGATAGCGCCGCTCCATACCCTGCAAGACCGCCTTCTGCAGCGCCTTTAGCGAATACTCGTGGCGGCCAAACTTGCGGCTAACCACACGATAAGACGGTGGGCGGCTTAATTGCCGGAAACGCATCAACTGATTCCCCGCCCGCCCCAGGCTCTCTGCCTTCGTTATCAGGTCACGAATCTGGTCCAGGTCGCGTTTGCCCCTCGACAGCTTAGGTACAGACAGGGCTTGCAAATACACCTCTTCGGCCGTTTCCAACTGCTGCACGTCGGCCATGTCGCCCGCATACTCAAACGTGACAATACCGTTTTGCTCTTTGGCAAATAGATACTCGCCAAATTTCACGCCCGGCAAACGCCAGCGTATCTCCAACCAGGCGATTTCTTCCGCGCCTGGCGGCGTCTGGGCATAATAATGAAACCATTGATTACTCACAGAATACCTTTACCCTTCCATCCTTCATCGTTTATTTGCCAAAGCGATCTTCACTGCGGGCGCGATAGATCAGGCGCACCGGTGTGCCTTCAAAGGGATACAATTCGCGCAGGCGGTTTTCCAGATAGCGCTCGTAACTAAAATGCACCCACTCTGGCTTGTTGACAAACATGACGATGGTCGGCGGGGCCACGGTGACCTGCGTGGTATAGAAAAATTTCACGCGGCGACCGGCATTGCTGGGCGGCGGGTGTTGGATGGTAACGTCGCGCATCCATTTATTTAAATCGGCCGTGGGAATGCGCTCATGGCGCATTTCCTGCACTTCCACAACTTTGGGCAAAATCTTATTCACCCGCTGCCCCGTTTTCGCCGAGATAAAAATAATCGGCGCATAGGGGATAAATTTCAACTCTTCGCGCAGTTGTTTTTCAAAATCATAAATCGTGAAGGAATCTTTTTCCACCGCATCCCACTTGTTAACCAGGATGATCACGCCGTTCATTTCATCTTTCAACATACCGGCAATGTGCGTATCCTGCGACGTAATCCCAGCTTCAGCGTCGATGAGCAGCAAGGCCACGTCGGCCCGCTTGAGCGCCTTAATCGCTCGAAGGACGCTGTATTTTTCCACGCCAGGTTCGATTTTGCCGCGCCGCCGAATACCGGCCGTGTCGATAATCGTGAATTCCTGCCCATGCCATTTGAGCCGGGTATCGATGGCGTCGCGGGTGGTGCCCGCAATGGGACTGACGATGGCCCGCTCCTCGCCAATCAATTTATTGAGCAAGGTGGATTTGCCGGCGTTGGGCTTGCCCAAAATGGCGATTTTGATGGATTCGTCTGGCTCCTCTTCTTCTTCGCTGGGGTTGGGCAAGGCTTCGACAACAGCGTCCAGCAGGTCGCCGACGCCGGCGCCGTGCAGAGCGGAGATGGGGAATACTTCACCCAGCGCCAGTTCGTAAAATTCGTAGGCGGTGTCCCATAACTTGGTTGATTCCAGCTTATTGGCGGCGATGAGGATCGGTTTTCGCGATTGGCGCAGGATGTCGGCTACCTCACGATCGGCGGCGGTGATGCCGCTCTGACCATCCACAACCTGGACGATAACGTCGGCATCCTGAATGGCGACGGCCGCTTGCTGGCGAATAAGCGGTAAAAACTGTTCAGAGTCTTCGGAAAGCGGTTCGGTGTTCCAGCCGTCTGTCACTTCAATGCCGCCCGTGTCTACGAGTGTGAAATTGATGCCGATCCATTCAGCTTCGGCATAGAGACGGTCGCGGGTCGTGCCGGGCACCTCGGAGACGACGGCCAGCCGCCGTCCCACGATGCGATTAAACAGGGTGGATTTACCCGCGTTGGGGCGACCAACCAGGGCAACTAAGGATTTTGCAGGCATAGATATTTTTCTTCCGGTATCTGGCAGAATTGGGTAAGCGCTATTTCCGGCCAAAGGGGCGTGGAATTGGCTCTTTTGCCGGGATTGTTGCGCGCGGGTGTTCGGGGAACAAAGGACGTGGACTGTGGGTTGCTGGAACCGTCGATCGTCTCGGTGATGGTGCCGGTAATGTTCACGGTCACCAATTGCGGCTGCACGGAACGTAATTCAATGCCTCGGTCGGGCAGGCTAACAGAAGGTTCCAGGCTGTATGTCCCGGTGAGCAAACCAAACGCATCGACGGTGACACGCACTTCGTCTTCGGACAGTGTGTCAAGGGCGGGCAGCGGCCCAAAAAGGACCACGCGCACTTCTTCGGGATCCACGGTGGCAGTTAAGCCTTCGTCCAGCCCCTGAACTTCAGCCGGGCGGTTATAAACGCCCGTCGTTAAGATGGGTTCAATTTCCACGGACACCGAAACGACCTGTACTTCATCCAGAGTGATGCCTTCGGGGAGATCGAGGGTAACGGTCTGGGTAAATGTTTCCGTCAGGCCGGTGATGTCAATTGGTTCGGTTTTTATCTGAGTGATCTGGTTGAGGCGCGTGGGAACGCCCTGAACCAGGACGCTGGGCGGGGTGACATTGATGCTGAGCAGGCGGTAGCCATCGGCGGGTGCGCCGCGCCAATCGACTTCGATGAACTTTTCGGCGAAGTCGGCCGATTCTTGGACGGGGATGGTGACTTTGACTTCTTCGTTGCTGACGCTTTTGAGACCGCTGGTGCTGGCTACGCGGCCCTGGCGATCATAAAAGATGGGCGCGGGGGAAGCCACCACGGTTTCGCTGACGTTGTTTAGGAAGACGGTAACGCGGGCGGAATCCAGGCGGTCGACCTGGGCTTCGGTGCCGACGACGGTGATATTTTGCGGGTCTACGAGGGGGTCGCCCTGTGTGTGGCCGCGGGCTACGCTGCCGCGGATGTCTAGCACGACGGGTATCTGCCGGGTGACGAGTTGTTCCAAGCGCACGGTGACCTGGTTGGGCGAGGGTGAGGTGATGGTGACGCCGCGCACTTTGGGCTGGACGTTGACATCGACGACGACGTCTTCTCCCAGGGCGACCTGGCTGAGATCGACAACGGCCGTAAAATCAGCCGGCGTCAACTGGTTCATGACCGAGGACGGAGCTTCGACCACAAACACCATGTTTTCGTCGGAGGCCACCAGGGTGCTGTTTTCCGGCTGGCCGATAAAGTCGATGGGAATCTGAAACGATTGCAGACGGGTTGGATCATTCTCTTGCGAGGCGTTTAACCAGATCAGGATAGCCAGCAGCAGCGAGAGCAAAAAGGTGAGGAAGTTAGAGAGGAAGCTGCGCACGATTTTCACTTAGACGCTCCTCGCCCCTGATTTTGTCGGTTTTGCAGGAAGGCATTGAGAATCTCGTCGAGGCGAGAAGGATCCTGGCGGCGGATGATACGGCCGTTATGCGCAATCGATACCTGCCCGGTCTCTTCCGAGACCACCAGCGCCACGGCATCGCTCACCTCGCTAATACCCAAAGCCGCCCGGTGGCGCAGCCCCATCTGCCGGTCCGACAGGCTGCTGGTAGACAACGGCATCACACAGGCGGCCGCCGCCAACCGATCGCCCCGAATGATAACCGCCCCATCGTGCAGCTCCGTATTTTTGTTAAAAATTGTCAGCAGCAGTTCCGGCGAAGCCTCCGAGTCGAGCATAATACCTGTGTCGATGTATTCCTGCAGCCCGGTGTCGCGTTCAAAAACAATCAGCGCCCCATGACGGCGCTGCGACAGGCGCAAACAGGCGTCTTTGACGGCAATGACAATGGGGTTCATCTCGTTGCGGCGGAAAAAGCGCAGCACGCTGCCGGTGCGGCCGACCTGTTCCAGGGCGCGGCGGATTTCCGGTTGAAAAATGACCGGGATAGAAACGAGCAGCAGCGGTAGGGTAGTGTTGGCTACCAGGGAGCTAAACGCAGGCAAATCAACGTAACGAGCCAGCAGCCAGAAAACAAGCGCCAGGACGATGAAGCCGCGCAGCACTTGCACGGCGCGCGTGCCGCGTATTAACATAAAAACGCCGTATATCATCAGCGTCACCAACAAGATGTCGACGACATCCAGCCAGGAAAACACGCCTTGATAGTTGAAGATGTTATTGAACACCAAAATTCTCCCTGATATGCATCGCAAATTATACCCCAATCGATGATTGGCGTCTGTTGGTCTTTGACTGGCCTGATTCAGGATTTGGAGATGGACAAAAACGACCTGTGCGGCCGGTTGGCGCACAGGTCGATGAAGCAAGATTTTGGATCAGGACGGCTTCAGCTTGTTCGCCAGAGGCCAGACAAGGTGGAATGGCAAAAGCTATTTCAATTGGGAAAGGAGTTGTTTGTAGCTGATGGCGTTGGGCGGGCCAAGCTTCAATATTTTTTCGATGGTAATGACCGCGCCGGCTTTATCGCCTGCTTCGAGTTGGGCTTCACCCAATTTGTCCAGCACGGCGACCGCGTCCTGGCCGCGGTTCTGCTGGATGTAGAGGCGTGTCAGGCGATCCACAAGGTTGGGATCAGACGGCCGTTGCTGCACCATGTCTTCCAATATACCGATCACCTTCACGCCCCGGCCGGTGCGCACCAACTGCATCAGGTATTTATCCAAAGCGTGAACGGCATTGGCCGGCTGGCCAACCCGGAAATACATGTCCACCAGCGTCAGCGCCGTCCATTCGTCGTCAGGCTGCAATTCGCGCAGGTCTCGCAGGGCAGGCAGTGCGCGCCGCCATTCAAAACGCTGCACGTCGATATCGACCATCGCCTTCAACAAACGCTTGGGCCAGTTTTTCTCCGGGTCCCCGCGCGGGGCCAGTTTGAGGGCTTCCTGGTAAATCTCGCGGGCTTTGTCTACCTGGGCCAACTGGTAATAGGCTTCGCCCATGGCCAGGTAATGTTCCAGGGCCCGGTCGATACGGCCGTGCTGCTTCAACAAATCAATCAGCCGCGCCCGCACCGCCAAATCCAAAGGCGACAATTCCAGCACCTTCTCATAAGCCATAATGCCGCCGTTGATGTCGCCGCGCGCCTTAAACGTATCGGCGATCGTGGTGAACTTAGAGGCGGCCATTTCGTGCCGGCCTTGCTTGCCCAGCACTTCGCCGAGCTGAATGTGCGCCGGCAAGTAATCCGGCGATAGCTGGATTGCCCGGTAGGTCTCTTCGATGGCCGTATTGTACATGCCGCGCCGGGCATACTCCTGACTCAGGTACAACGACTCCAGCACTTTTTCCGTGCCAGAAGTCAACACGTCGCCCAAAATCATCATGCCGGTGTCGGAAAAAGCATCGAGGCGCTGGCGGGCTTCCTTAACTTTATCTTCCCACCCTTTGTGGCCCAGAAATTCCACCAATGAATTGGCGAAGGCCGTGGCTTTTTCCGGTTCGCCCTGGGTTACCAGGCTGTCGGCCAGGTTCTCGTACAATTCGATGAGCCGGTCAGCCTGATCATGGCGCACCGTGCCCAGGTCGACGATTTTTAGGACGTTGATAAAACTTTCGATGGATTTGTTGATCTGGCCGCGCGCCCGGTAAGATTCACCCAGGGCGAAGTAGCTGGCCAGACGATATTCCTGATCTTTAACGGAAAATTCAAATTCGCGGATGGCATCTTCGAAGCGCAATTTGTCCTGGTAAAGCAGCCCCAGGTTGAATCGGGCAGCGGTGCTAGAAAATCCGGCGGCCAAAGCCTGTTCGTAGGCGCTAATGGCCTCGTTGACCATGCCGCGGCGCTGATAATCCAACGCCTGGCTGATGAGGGCGTCACGTTCTAATTTGTCGGCGGTCAGCCCATCGGGCATATCCTCGTCAAAGAGTTCAACCGCGAGTTGCTCCATAGCCATACGGCGGGCGTCTTGCACGGGCACGGCCGTTTCCACCACATGTTTATCCGGCTCCCAGGCGGCTACATCCTTTTCCAGGTCGACAGCCATCCGCAGCAAACCGCTGCCCTTCCCCGTCAGCGACGCTGCCCCGGCTGGCCGTTCGTCGGCAAACAGCGCCTCACCTTGTCTGATCAACTCAATGGCCGTCAGCACGTCCGGGTTACGTGGATCCAACTTTAGGGCCATGTTGCAGGCTTGTAAGGCTTTGTTCTTTTCACCCTGGCTTTGCAAAATGCGGGCAATGGCCAGATATTCCTGAATGGCGTGGCGCACAGCCCCCTGGCGCTGATAAACCGACGCCAGTCGCTGGTGGGCGCGCAACAAATCCGGCTCTAACCGAACGGCCCGATGCCAGTTATTCATCGCATCGTCCAGGCGTTTGCGGTTCAGCTCAATCTCGCCGATAGCCATATAGGTCTTGCCGGCTTCACTCGCCAGACCCAGGCGCTCCTGCACTTCAGCTACACGCTGGAGATGCATCACTTCACCACGAGAATAACGCGCCGCTAACTTGTAATTGTCCAGAGCTTTTTCCAACTGCCCCAGTTCCAGGTAAGCCATGCCTAGCCCGGCATATGGCGCCGGTTCGACAGGCTCTTCCTGAGCGGCTTCGACAAAAGCCGTAATGGCTTCCTCCCAACGTTGATCCCAACCGTAGGAGTGGCCTCTGTTTAGCGCTTCCTCATAATGAGCACGGTTATTTGCCATGCAGCAATCTCCTCCCGATTCGTCAGGAGTTCAGACGGCCGTGTTCGCAGAGACAAACGTCTGCTACACGCCGCCCGATTTGCGGTTTAGGATGCCATCAAGCGCACCAGAATCGCTTTTTGGGCATGCATGCGATTTTCAGCTTGCGGGAACAAGCGGGAATGAGGACCATCGGCTACTTCATCGGTGATTTCGTCGCCGCGGTGGGCCGGTAAGCAGTGCATGACAATGCAGTCTGGTTTGGCTTTGTTTACCAATGCCTGGTTGACCTGATAGGGCGGGAACAATTGAGCGCGTTCGGCAGCCTCGGCTTCCTGGCCCATGCTGGTCCAGACATCAGTGTAGATGACGTCGGCGTCGGCAACGGCCGTTGCCGGATCCTCAAACAATTCCAACGAAGCCCCATCCGTGCTCATCTCTGCCGCCAGCTTCACGTCTGCCTCCGTCAAATTATAGCCCGCCGGCGAAGCCACCGTCATATGCATGCCCAGCTTCATCGCCGCAAACATCAACGAGCGCGTGACGTTATTGCTGTCGCCTATGTAGGCCAATTTCAAGCCTTCCAGCCGGCCCTTGTCCTCAAGAATCGTAAACACATCCGTCAACCCTTGCGCCGGATGGTTATAATCGGACAGGCCGTTGATCACCGGCACTGAAGAATAAGCCGCCAGATCTAAAATATGTTGGTGCTCAAACACGCGCGCCATAATGCCGTCCACGTAACTGGACAAGACTCGGGCCACGTCTGGCACGCTCTCACGGCCGCCCATCTTCACTTCGTTCGGCGACAGATAAAAAGCATAGCCGCCCAGATGCACCATACCCATTTCAAAAGAGACCCGCGTGCGTAGTGAAGGTTTCTGGAACACCAACGCCAGGCTCTTGCCTTTTAGCAGCGGCTGATTGCCGCCGTTACGCCATTCAGCTTTCAGGGAAAGACCTAAATCTAGGAGGTCGTGGAGTTCTGCGGGGGTTAAATCTGCAATGCTCAGGTAGTGTTTCACGGTTTAAATCTCCTGGCCAGTTTGAGGTTTTTTTTAATATTGAAGATCGCCAGACAGTATACCACACGCCCAGGCGTTAAGGAAACAAATAAACATAACTTGACGCGATGATGAGTTGTGATAAGATTTATTTTGCAGAGGGGATGTCACTGTTGATTTGTTCCCACCAGGAGCTAGAAGGTTAGGTGACATATGGATTTTGTACGCAGACAACCGCTTATTTCCTTGTTAATTACATTTGTGGTCGGCTTTTTTATCGGCCTCGTCATCTTTGGTTGGAACCTGACGCCAGTGACGTGGGTGGATGCCAATCCTGACGCCTTGTCGCAACAATATCAAGATTACTACGTCCGGGCAGTAGCCGACGCGTATTCGTTTGATAACAATACGCAAAAGGTACAGGAAGCCCTGGGGAGTTGGGGCGGCGCTGAGGCGGCTTGCTCGGCAGCGACGCGTTCCACCGATCCGGCAGAAATACAGCGCCTGCAAGCAGTCGCCTCGGTGGTGAATGGCGGCGTGGGCTGTGCCGGCGTGCCGGCCATGCCGGCTCCGGAAACTGGCGAAACAGCCCCGGCGGCCGAGGGCGGCAGCAGCCTGACTTCGATCTTGTTTTTAGGGCTGCTCCTCATCATTTTGATAGCCGCGATCTTGTTTGTGCTTAACCGCCGCAATGCCATGTCCCAGGACACCGGCGCGGCTTACGCCGAAAGACCAACGGCCGCGCCTGTTTCGACCGGCGAAACCGGGGAGTTGGATACCACGCCCATCGCCAGCGTGGACACGACGTACAATTGGGGCGATGACCGTTTTGAATATTCCTTCCCCATCGAAAACCAATCACAAGATTTTTTGGGTGACTGCGGCATCGCTATTGCCGAATCGATCGGCACAGACACACCGCGCAATGTGACCGCTTTTGAAGTGTGGTTGTTCGACAAAAACGACATTCGCACGCGCACCAAAATTCTCATGAGTGATCACGCTTACTTTGATGACGGCATTAAAGCGAAGCTGGCCACGAAGGGCGCGGAACAAATCCTAGCCCAAGAGAATGAAACGATCGTCCTGGAAACGGTGTCGCTTATTTTGAACGCGGAGATCACGGCGATTGAATATGGGGAAGACACCAATCTGCCGCCAAACAGCTATTTTGACCGGCTGTCCATCAAATTCCACGTTTGGAGCAAAGAAGGCGATTTTGAACCGCCGGACATTGAGGGGCGGGTGCAGGAAATCCGGCAAAGCGACGCCGATGACGCTTTTGATTTTTAGCGAGCAACGGCCGTAACATGTCGATCTAAAAGGCCCCCTGGCTGTCAGGGGGCCTTTTTATTTTCATGTTCGCTCGTAGGGGTTGAATATTTTCTGCCACTCATCCAGGGCGTAACGGTCAGTCATGCCGGCGATATAGTCAGTGATGACTCGGGGCAAAGGCTCGTGGTCCAGGCGGCTATAATGGGCATCGGGCAGCATATGGGGCTCCTGGAGGTAAACGCCAAATAATTCGGAAATGAAGCGCTCGGCTTTGAACTGCATGCGCATGAGCCGGTAATGGCGATACATACGTTCATAGAGAAAGCGTTTGAGGCGCTGAATTTTAGCGCCAAATTCGGGGGTGTAGCCCACGATGTTCTCGGCGTGGGTCTGGATTTTTAGGGGGGTGTCGAGATTGTGGGTTTTTAGCTGCACGGCCGTTTGCCCCAGCACGTCCGCCACTGACCGGCCAATCAGTTCCCGGATGATTTCGTGGCGGATGATGTTGGTAAACGGCCGTTGCCCGTCCCATCCCACCGCCGCCATCAAATCCTGCCAGATAACCAGCTCCGCCAGATCGTCAATCGTGAACAAATCAGCCCGCAGCCCATCATCCAGATCGTGGGCATTGTACGCAATCTCATCGGCCAGATTCGCCAGCTGCGCTTCCAACGAAGCCCGCTTCTCCGGGGCATAACCGGACGCATCGCTTTTGTCATAAGCCGTCTCGTGCTTGATCATGCCTTCGCGGGTCTCGTAGGTCAGGTTCAGACCCGGAAAGTCCGGATACCGCTCCTCCAACGCCGTGACAATTCGAAAGCTTTGTGTATTGTGGTTAAAACCGCCATGGTCGGCCATCAACTGGTTGAGAATATGTTCCCCGGCGTGACCAAACGGCGCGTGGCCCAGATCGTGGGCCAGGCAAATCGCTTCGACCAGGTCCTGGTTGGCCCCCAGGCCCCGCGCCAGTGAACGGCCCAACTGCGCCACTTCCATTGTGTGCGTTAACCGCGTACGGTAATGGTCACCTTCATAAAAAACAAACACCTGCGTTTTGTATTCCAACCGGCGAAACGCTGTGGTATGAATGATGCGGTCCCGATCACGCTCAAAAGCGGTGCGGCTGATTGATTCCGTTTCCGGGTAAATGCGTCCCTGGGATGCGGCACTTTGCAGGGCATAAGGGGCCAGCGTCGCCGCTTCAATCGCTTCTCGCTGCTCTCGTTTGTAAACCATCGCTCAACTCCTTGCGGCAACAATTCCTGAGAATCGTTCTCGTAGCTGTCGTTTGCTATAATCTTATGACAAGTGTAACATAAACCTACCAACAAATCATTGTCGGAGGCGCTGCTTATCCAAGTGCTGCTGCCAGCCAACGCGGCAGCAGCCCAAAAAGTCTGGCAAGCCAATGGGTGTGCCCACATGAAACAACAAAAGCCTGACCCGATCCTCATCCTGATGATCATTTTGGTGGCCATCATTCTGGCTGTGGCTGTTTTCCTGACGGTACTCTACGTGCAAGGACGACCGCCGGTTGGCACCAGTACGGTGCAGGTGGAAGGCATTGAGGTGATTGTGCAATCGAATCCAGACGATCTGGTGGTTATTGTGGGCAGTCCGGGGCAGGGAGGCGAGGCAACGGCCGTTCCCCCAGAGAGCCTGCCCACACCAACCGACACGCCCATTCCGCCGCCCACTGAAACCCCCATTCCTCCGACGCCGCTGCCGCAGCCCGATCAGGTCATCCTGGTGATTCACGTGGTCAGCAGCACCGACACGTTGTTTAGCCTCTCAAACCAATACAACACCACCATCCCGCTGATGGCCCGCTATGGCATTTCGGCGGCTGACCTGATACCCGGAAACAGCATCTCGCTTGCCGTGGCCAACCCGGCCTACTGCCCGGGCCGGCGTCCCTACGTCGTCGCCGAAGGGGACACACCCCTGAGCATCAGCCAGGCGGCCGGGATTTCGCTGGACGAATTTCGCCAGATCAACAACCTGACCGAAAATTCGCCGCTTCGGTTTACCGAGGTCGTTTGCCTCCCCTGACGCTAAAACATGTCCGATCACTTCCTTTCACCCCGCAAAAAATCTGACCATCTCGGCCGCCAGCGCCGGCGGAACCTGGTTACCCTCCTGGCTGGCCTGGCTTTTTTCTTGCTTGCCTGCCAGTTGAGCAGCGTCGCCATCACGCCGGCGGCCACGGCCGTTCCCGGCCCTCAGCCAGAAGCAGCCACCAACGTCGCCGCCCCCACCCCGCTGCCGGGCAGCAGCCGGGCCAACCCGATATCGCGCGGCCAGACGGCCGTCGTCGGCCAGTTTGCCATCACCATCTTAGAAACCCTGCGCGGCGACGCGGCCTGGCAAGAAATCCACCTGGCCAATCGCAACAACGCCCTGCCGCCCGCCGGCTGGGAGTATTTGCTGGTGAACCTGCGGGCAGCCAATACCGCCAGCAGCCCAGAGAAAGGTTACCTGGGATTGCACGTTACCGGCGACGGCCGTGTCGTGCATTTCAGTTTCAACAGCGGCGTCGTGCCGCCCGAACCGGCGCTGGACACCGAGTTGGTGGGCGGCGCGGAAAGCAGCGGCTGGGCCGCCTATCTCATCCGCGAGGGCGAAGGCAACCTGATGCTCGTGGTCGAGGATTACACCAACTATGACACGCCGACCACCTACCTGGCTATCGACGAAAGCGCGGCGATCACGGTGGACCGGGAAACCATGCTCGGCTACACGCCCACCGACCTGGGCCTGGACCGGGCACAGCCCGTACCCTTCGGGCAAACGGCCACGGCCGAAGATTGGCAGATCATCGTCGACGACGTGATCACCGGGCCGAAGGCATGGGAAATCGTGCTGGACGCCAACCAATTCAACGACCCGCCGCCCGCCGGCATGATGTATGTGCTGGTCAACGTGCGGGCGCGTTACATTGGCCTGGCCGATGGCGAACACAACATCAGCGACAGCGCCTTTACCCTGATTGCCAACTCCGGCGCAGAATTGGCACGGCCGTCGATTGTCAGCCCGGAGCCGGAGTTGTTTTTTGATTTGTATCCGGGCGGCGAAACGTCCGGCTGGATTGTGCTGCAAGCGCCGGAAGAGGCTAAAAATTTAGTTTTGTATTTCAATCCAGCCTATGATCAGTCGGGGGCTAACGGCCGTTACTTGTCCCTCGGCCAGGGACGCTAAAAAATCGGCGCCAACCATCACAGAACAAGGAGGCAACCTTGCAACTGATAGCCATTGCCGTGGGCGGCGCCGTGGGCGCTGTCCTGCGTTTTGTTGTGTCCGGGCTTGCCTATGGCTACCTGGGCGAAGGCTTCCCCTGGGGCACGCTGGCCGTCAATCTGATCGGCTGCTTTGTCATCGGGTTCCTGTCTAAATTATTTGAGAGCATGGCCATTTCCCCCAACGCCCGCATGATGATTTTGGTGGGCGGATTAGGCGCCTTCACCACGTTTTCCACCTATGCCCTGGAAAACGTGAATCTGCTGCGCGACGGCCAGTTGATGATTGCCCTGACCAACGTGCTGGTCAGCACGGCCGTGGGCATCATCTGCGTCTTCCTGGGCATGAGCCTGGCCAACCTTCTGGTTGGACATTGAGGAAAAGCATATGAAACTCCACGAGCAGGGCTTACTGTTACGCATTTTCATCGGCGAATCAGATAAATATCAGGGCAAGCCGCTCTACGAAGCCATCGTCCACAAAGCCAAAGAGCTGGAATTGGCCGGCGCCACCGTCTTGCGCGGCATCTCCAGCTTTGGCGCGCGCAGCAAACTTCACACCACCAAATTCTTGCGCCTCTCCTCCGACCTGCCCCTGATCATCGAAATTGTAGACAGCGAGGAATACATCAACCGGCTGCTGCCATTTTTAGACGAGGCTGTAGCCGATGGTCTCATCACCCTGGAAAAAGTTCAGGTGATCAAATATGCTTCAGGCACACCGCCAGAAGCATAACGGCCGTTCTTCTCGCGCTGCTGCGATTTACCGCCAGCCTGGCGTATAATAGGAAGGCATGATAGACGAGGAAACCCTGCTCAACCACGCCTGGCCTGCCGTCGCCGCCTTGATTGAAGCCACCCTGCGCCAGGATGAGCCAACGGCCGTGGCCCAACTGGCCCCAAACAGCCCGGCAGCCGAACTGCTGGAATTGTTTGGCCTGGAAGTGTTCGACATTCTGCTGAAAACGGTGCTGGGCCAGGAGCAGTTGGAACTGACTCAGGTGGTGGAAGTGCCCGAGAGGCTGTTTATCGAGTTTGCCTGGGCGGAGCCTGAGTTTAGCCAGGACAGTCTGCCGGCAGACAGAGCGGTTTCGGTGATGGTGCGGCTGCGGAACGGCCGTTTTCGCATCACCGACGTCAACCCCGGCGGGCTGGATTTGCTGCTCACCGAAGCCCGCGCCCGCGCCGTCCTGGCCACCGCCAAAATCCTCAGTCGGCGGGACGAACTGCCTGCCGAACCGTGGATACTACCTCTGGCATTGTTTGCCGGTTTTTTACCTTTGCCGCTGCGCCCGGCAGCTCTGGCTGACGCCGCCGAAGCACAATTTTTACCTGGTTTGCAGCAGCGTGAATATGGTGTGATGTCTCTACTGCGCGCCCGCCGCCTCTGGCGCGACTTTAAGCAGGTGAATCCGCTGCCCGCAGGCAGCCCGGCCCTTTGGGCCGCTGCTGTGGAATGGGTGATGGGCGAGCAAAATTCGCGGCAGATGCCGGACACGGCCGTCGCCGCAGCCTATAACGTTCCGCCCGCCAAACTCATGCAACGGGCTGAAGCTATCCACAAGGCGCTGCGCATTACCGGCCTGGACGAACGGTACACCGACCTGCAAACCATCGACGTCCTGTATCAGGACGGCCCCGGTTGAAGGTGGTGAAGATACGGCCGTGGGCAAATGACAATTGTCACTGGTCAAGAATCGAAATACCATCTATA
>ERZ795053.4826-NODE-4826-length-14349-cov-17.848538_pt1 | contig 14349 bp, 12 predicted proteins | sample MGYA00375137_ERZ795053 | MGnify/ENA primary metagenome ERZ795053 (study PRJEB30182, sample SAMN05720284) | activated sludge metagenome | isolation source: Anaerobic digester | place: Hong Kong | collected 2014-12-17 ... | reverse complement strand
ACGAAGGAATAGGGATGCCGGAATTCCCGGGTCAGCTCCACTGCGATATCTTCCAAGAAGATGCTGATTTTTGCGAAGGCAGTGGTTCCTTCTTCCAGTTCGAACGGGAAATACATGTTGAAGCTGGGGCGTCCCCTTCCTCCTTCGAAACCCGTGGTGAGTTTCATGCGGGTAGCCGTGCGTTCCAGCAGGGTTTTCTCGGACACTTCCGTATCTTCGCGACCCGGGTTGCGCATACACAGGAAGCGGGTTTGGTCGGGCAAGAAGAAATGGATGTTCTGGATGTTGTTCTGGACTACTTGCAGGTACAGCGGCTCCAGGAAGGAAACCACCGCTTCGCGATTTTCCTCCAAGGTTTCGGGATTCTTCCATGCTTGCAAAAGCGCCTGTTGCACTTGTGGAACCTGGAGTTCACGGTGAAACAAGAAGCGAGAGAAATCCTCGTACGAAGAAGTGAGCGCTTGCAATTGCACCTGGACCTGCTGGATCTTATCGCTGACAAGTACCTCGTATTCCTGCCGGTAGGATCGTACGAGTAGGAAAATGGCGAGACCCTCGAGAGCTACCAGCAAAAAGAAAATGCTTCTGTACGTGGGAAACTTTTTCTTGAGCAACAAACCACCTTATTTCCATGGTAAGGTTTCGTGTATGCGGAGCATTATAGCACGCGAACCTTAGAGAAAGATTGATGGATGTACGAACCCCAAGTTCTTGGCACCCTGGGATCGCACGGGCATGATTCCGTTAGCTTTGCCGCGTCAAATTTGTGATAAAATGGAGCATCCACCGAAGAAAGGATGGGATGAAAATGCAGCCACAATTCCGCCTCGTGACGCGGAGCGATTTTGACGGTCTGGTTTGCGCCGTGCTGCTCAAGGATATGGACATGATCGACGACATCCTTTTCGTGCATCCGAAGGACATGCAGGATGGAAAGATCGACATTACCTCCCGGGATATCACCACGAACCTTCCCTACGTGGAGGGTGTGCACTTGGCCTTCGACCACCACCTGAGTGAGACGCTTCGGGTGGGGAAAAAGCCCAATCATATCATCGATCCCCATGCTCCCTCCGCCGCAAGGGTCGTGTACGACTATTTCGGGGGCAAGGATACGTTTCCCGAGGTTTCGCTGGAAATGATGGAGGCCGTGGACAAGGGAGATTCGGCGCAGTTTTCCGAGGATGAGGTGCTCAACCCCGAGGGCTGGGTTCTGCTGAATTTCTTGATGGACGCGCGCACGGGGCTCGGGCGCTTCCGCAATTTCCGCATTTCCAACTACACCCTGATGATGGACCTCATCGACTACTGCAAGAACCATTCCATTCAGGAAATCCTGCAGCTGCCAGACGTGAAGGAACGGGTGGAGCTGTACTTCGAGCAGGAACCGCTGTTGCGCGAGCAGCTCAAGCGGTGTTCTCAAGTACATGCGAACTTGCTCGTGGTGGACCTTCGCGACGAAGAGGTGATCCACGCGGGGAATCGTTTCTTGAAGTACGCGCTCTTCCCGCAATGCAACATCTCCATCCAGGTGATGTGGGGATTCCGCAAGCAAAACACCGTGTTTGCCACGGGGAAGTCCATCTTCAACAAGAGCTCTCGAACGAACATCGGGGAACTCATGCTGCAGTACGGTGGTGGGGGTCACAAGAACGCCGGAACATGCCAGGTGGATCACGAAGAGGCTCCACGCGTTTTGCACGAGTTGATCCAAAAGATCAACGCCGATGGTTGATTTTGGAGTTTTCTTTTTTTCTCCTCCCGTTTTTTTGAAAAATGTTCCAAATATGCTATAATCTCTGGAAAAGGTACTGTTAACCTTCACGGAGAATCGGAAAGCATAGACGTTTTTCACTTTTCAAAGGGAGGTTTTTGTATGAAGAAGTTCTTGGTTGTTGCTTTTTTTGTGAGCCTTTTCGCGGTTTTCGGCTTTGCCGAGAACTACGGGGGAGATTTCGTGTACGCCATGGGGGCAGACGCGGTCACGTTGCTTCCCGCGAACATGTCGGATAATCCCTCGGAGGCCGTTTGCCGCCATATCTTCGATGGACTGGTGGAATTCGCCGAGGACATGGAAATCGTTCCCGCCCTTGCAAAAAGCTGGGAGATTTCCGAGGACGGTACGGTGTACACCTTCCACTTGCAACAAGGCGTGAAGTTCCACGATGGGGCGGCTTTCAATGCACAAGCCGTGAAAACGTACTTCGATTGGATCGTGGCAAGCAACGTCAAGCGCACCTCGCTGTACGAACCCTACATCAAGCAGATCAACGTGGTGGATGAGAACACCGTGGAATTCGTGTTGCATTTCTCCTTCGGTGGATTCACCTCCACCCTTGCCCACGGCGCGGGCCTCATCGTTTCTCCGGCTATGATTGCCAAGTACGGCGACGACGTGGGGGAACTTGGCAAGCATCCCTCTGGCACCGGACCCTTTGCCCTGGAAGTATGGAAGCGTGCCGAAGTGATCCAGGTGCGTGCAAACGAGGATTACTGGAAAGGTCGCCCTTACCTCGACTCCATCGAATTCCGCGTGATCCCCGAAGACATTACCCGCGTGATCCAAGTGCAGTCGGGTGACGCCGATTTGACCATGCGTGTTCCCCCCATCATGAAACGCCGCCTGGAAGGCGACAAGAACCTCACGCTGCGCAACGATCCCAGCCTTCGCGTGATCTACCTCGGCTTCAACATGCGCAAGGCTCCTTTAGACAACGTGCTGGTGCGCCAGGCGTTCAATTACGCCATCGACAAGGAGAAACTTTGTTCGGTCATCATGCGTGGGCTTGCCACTCCTTCCGATTCTCCGCTTTCTCCCAACACTTGGGGATATGCTCCCACGGGTGGGTACCCGTACGATCCTGCAAAGGCGCGGGAACTGTTGAAGCAAGCGGGATATGACGAATTGGACATCGTGCTCTCCACCCCTCGGGGTCGCTACCTGCAGGATTACGAAACCATCATCGCCGTACAGGCCATGTTGGCGGATTCCAACATCAACGCAGACGTGCAACCCATGGAATGGGGAGAATACATCAACTTCCTGTTCACCGAACCGGAGAATTCCAACTACGAGGTTTTCTTGCTGGGATGGGCTCCTTCCACGGGAGATGCCGATTGGGTGCTTCGCCCGTTGTTCTCCTCCGATAACCTTCCTCCTTCCGGCGACAACAACACCTTCTACAACAACCCGAAGGTGGATGAACTTATCCAAGCCGGGATGCGCGAGAGCGACCCCGAAGCACGCCATGCCATTTACGCCGAAGCGCAACAGATCATCGTGGAAGATGCCGGGTGGGCCTTCCTGTACAACCTGAACCAGCTGGTCGTGTTCAACAACAAGGTGCAAGGCGTGGAAGTTCTTCCCATCGAGATCGTGCTGGTGAAAAACGCCTGGTTCGAAAACTGAGCTCTCTCTTTCTTTCCTAACCAATTCACCGGATCCGGGGGGCAAGAAACCCCCCGGATTTCCTACATCGGGGTGGTGCAATGCGTAACTTCGTGGTCCGACGGTTGATGTTGTTGATCCCCATCTTCCTTGGGGTGTCTATTCTCATTTTCCTGCTGATGCATTTCATTCCCGGGGATCCCGCCCGTCTTCTCGCCGGCGAGGGGGCAACCCCGCAGGACATCTTGAACATCCGGCAGAAATTCGGGTTGGACCAACCGTTGATTACCCAGTACTTCCTGTTCATGAAAGGTGTGTTCACGGGGGAGTTGATTTCCCTTCGCACCGAAGCGGGGGTGATGGAAGAAATCCTGCCCCGCTTCTGGAACACCATACAGCTATCGTTACTGAGCATCTTGATTTCGGCAACGCTGGGAATCGGCCTGGGCATCGTGGCGGCGGTGAAACGCAACAGCTGGGTGGACAACCTGGTGATGGGATTCTCGTTGTTCGGCGTGTCCATGCCTGTTTTCTGGTTGGGGATCCTGCTCATCTTGCTGTTCGCAGTGGTATTCGACTGGTTGCCCGCCGGAGGAAAAGGTGGATTCGAGCACATCATCCTGCCCGCCATCACCCTTGGCATGGCCACCTCCGCCATCATCGCGCGCATGACGCGCGCCAGCATGTTGCAAGTGCTCAGCCAGGATTTCATCCGAACTGCCGATGCTTTCGGGATCCGTCGAAACAAGATCATTTACAAGTACGCGCTCAAGAATGCCATGATTCCCGTGGTGACCATCGTGGGCATCCAGTTCGGGTACATGCTGGGAGGTGCGGTGCTCACCGAGAGCGTTTTCGGCTGGCCGGGGTTGGGTCGGTTGATCGTGGATTCGATTTTCTCGCGGGACTACACCGTGGTACAGGTGGGCATCATGGTGATCGCCATGACGTTCGTGTTCGTGAACCTGGGCGTGGACATCACCTACGCGTTCCTGGATCCCAGGATTCGCCGGAGATAGGGGGAGATGCCAATGCGTCGATCGAAACGTGCCGATTCATTCTTCGTGATCTGGCGAAGGATCAAGAAAAACCGCATGGCCATGGTGGGAACGTTCATCGTGCTGTTTTTCGTGGTGCTCGCGGTTTTTGCCCCGTGGGTTGCGCCGTTTAGTCCCACCGAACACAACTACGAGGACTCGCTGGTGGGGCCCAGCCTCAAGCACTGGTTTGGCACCGACATCTACGGTCGGGACATCCTCAGTCGCGTGATTTTTGGAGCGCGTACTTCCCTTGGCATTGCCTTCCTTGCCGTGAGCATCGCTGCTGTGTCGGGTGTGCTGCTGGGAGCCATCGCGGGGTTCTTCGGGGGGTTCTGGGACGAGCTCATCATGCGCTTCTTCGATATCCTGCTGGCTTTCCCGGATATCCTGCTGGCCATCGCCATCATCGCCATCCTGGGGACGGGGTGGTTCAACCTGGTGCTGGCCATCGCGATCTATTCCATGCCCCAATTCGCGCGCATCGCCCGCTCCGAGGTGGTTTCGGTGAAGCAAAACGAGTACGTGGAAGCCGCCATGGCGCTGGGTGAAGGCCCGTGGACGAGGCTGTTCCGCTACGTGCTTCCCAACTCGCTGGCACCCGTGATCATCCAGGGTTCGTTGCGCATGGCCACCGCCATCCTGAGCATCTCGGGGCTGGGGTTCTTGGGGTTGGGGGTCAAGCCTCCGCTCGCCGAATGGGGGACGGATTTGAGCCTTGCCCGAACCTACCTGCAGGTGGCCCCCCACCTGGGTATCTTCACGGGGTTGGCGATCTTCCTCATCGTGATGGGTTTCAACTACTTCGGTGACGGGCTCAACGATGCCCTCAATCCCAAGCTGAAAGACAGGTGATGCACGATGACCAAGAAGACATCCACCGCATCCACTTCCGGGCCCATCCTCGAGGTCAACGACTTGAAGGTGTACTTCGATACCGAGGAAGGCGAGGTCAAGGCGTTGGAAAACGTGAGCTACCAGATCCAGAGGGGACAGGTGCTGGGCATGGTGGGAGAAACCGGTTCGGGAAAGAGCGTCTCGGCTTACACGGTGATGGGGCTATTGCCCAAGCCGCCGGGAAAGATCTTGAAGGGCAGCGTGAAGTTCAAGGGGGAGGAGATCTTGGGTCTTCCCGACAAGCGCATGCGAAAGATTCGCGGCAACGACCTGGCCATGATTTTCCAGGAACCCATGACGTCGTTGAACCCGGTTTTCACCATCGGCGACCAGATGCAGGACGTGTTGCAGGCCCACAACGACTGGGACAAGCCCAAGGCAACCGAGCAGGCCATCGACGCGCTGAAGGCCGTTCGCATGAAGGACCCGGAGATGGTGCTCAAGAAGTTTCCCCATGAGTTGTCGGGAGGGATGCGCCAGCGCGTGATGATCGCCATGGCGTTGTCCTGCGATCCGGAGTTGCTGGTGGCCGACGAGCCCACCACGGCGCTGGACGTCACCATCCAGGCCCAAATCCTGGGACTTCTGAAGGAAATGCAGAAGAATTTCCACCTCAGCGTGCTACTGATCACCCACAACCTGGGGGTGGTGGCACAGAATTGCGACGCCATTTGCGTGATGTACGCGGGGAACATCGTGGAATACGGCACCTCGGAACAGATTTTCCATCGCCCCGTGCATCCCTACACCCGCGGACTGATCAAGGCGATTCCTCCGGTTGAAGGGGAAAGCACACACCTGAACATCATCCCGGGGGTTGTGCCCAACCTGATCCATCCACCCGAAGGTTGCCGTTTCCATCCGCGGTGCGAGAGGGCCAAAAAGGGAAAGTGCGATTCCCAGGTTCCTTCCATGGCCGACGTGGAGAACGACCCTGGGCACCGGGTGAACTGCTTCTTCCCCTACTTGCCCGAAGACGGGGGGGTGGCATGATGGCGATCGTGGAAGTGAAGCAGCTCACGCGCAAGTTCAAGGTGCTTCGCGGTGCACTGGGCAAAAATGCCTCCATCACGGCTGTGAACAACGTGAGTTTCTCCATCGAGAAGGGAGAAACACTGGGACTGGTGGGGGAATCGGGGTGTGGCAAATCCACAACCGGCAAGATGCTGTTGAACCTGCTTGCCCCGACTTCCGGGGAAATCGTCTTCGAGGGGCAGTCCATTTCCGGGCTCTCCGAATCCAAGTTCAAGCCCTTCCGGCGGAACATCCAAATCGTGTTCCAGGACCCCTACTCTTCGCTCAACCCGCGCATGACCATTTTCGACCTGCTGCGACGCCCGTTGAAGATCTTCAAGATCACCTCCAGCAAGCAGGAAGAACAGGAGCTGATCCAAAGCACGCTCTCACAGGTGGGGCTCAAACCCGAACACACCACGCGCTATCCCCACGAGTTTTCGGGTGGGCAGCGCCAGAGGGTTGCCGTGGCGCGTGCCATCCTCACCTCGCCGCGCTTCGTGGTGCTCGACGAACCCACCTCCGCGTTGGACGTGTCCGTGCAGGCGCAAATCATGAACCTTCTTTTGGACCTCAAAACACGGTTGGGTCTCACGTACCTGTTCATCTCGCATGACCTTTCCGTGATCAAGTTTATCAGTAACCGCATCGCGGTGATGTACCTGGGGTACATCGTGGAAGTGGCCAAGACGCGGGAAATGTTTGCCAACAAGCTGCATCCCTACACGCGGCTGCTGTTCCAGTCCATTCCCGTGCCGAATCCTTCCATCAAGATGGAATACAAGATCGATACCGGGGAGCTTCCCTCGTTGCTCCGTCCTCCCAAGGGCTGTCCGTTTGCCACGCGTTGCCCCCGAAAAATGCCGCGTTGCGAGCAGCAAAAGCCCGTTTTGAAAGATGTAGGGGATGGGCACCTGGTTTCTTGCTTCCTGTACGAGTAGAGGGAGGGGGACGGGTTGGTGGAGAAGAAGAAAACCATCTACGACATTGCCCGGGAAGCCGGGGTGTCGGTTTCGACGGTGTCGCGCGTGCTCAACGGCCACTCGGTGGTGCGCGAGCAAACCGCGCAAAAGGTGCGGGCACTCATCGAAAAGTACGGTTTTTCTCCCAGTGCGGTGGCGCGCAACCTTTCCAACAAGCGTTCCTCGCTGATCGGCTGTATCTTGCCGGACATCACCAACCCGTTTTACTCCTCGCTTTTCTCCGACCTGGAACGCTGGACCACCTACCACGACTACGTGCTCTTTTTAGCCAACACGCTCAACGACTTTCGCCTGGAGTCCAAGTACCTCTCCATCTTCCAGGAACGGCAGGTGGAAGGGGTTTTCTGGGCGGGGGGGCGCATAAACGAGGTCACGGTGAACCCGGGGTACGTGGAGGAGGTGCAAACCTTTTCCGAGCACACCCCCATCGTGATGATCAACGGGCACCTCAAGGGCATAAGCTGCCACAGCGTGGAAGCCAACGAGGTGGACGGCGTGTACAAGCTCGTGGAGCTGCTGGCCTCCGAGGGACATCGAAACATCGGGTACCTTGGCGGGGTGAGGGGAATCACCTCCTACGAGGCCAAGATCCGTGCGTTCAAGAAGAAGATGAAAGAGTTGCACCTGCCGGTGAAATCCTCCTGGATCATACCCGGCTCGTTTGACGTGGAATCGGGGATCCTGGGATTCCAAGGGTTGCTGGCGGCCAAAACGCTGCCCTCCGCGGTGCTTTGCGTGAACGACTTGGTGGCCATCGGCACCGTTGCCGCCGCGAACCGTGAAGGAATGCAGGTGCCCGAAGACCTTTCGGTGTGCGGTTTCGACGACATTCCCCTTTCCCGCCACTTTTTCCCCGACCTCACCACGGTGAACCAGAACTACTACGAACTGGCGCGCAGCGCGATGCGCATGATGTTGCAACTCCAGGATGGCAAGAAAACCCCACCCCGTGTCGTGGTCGAAACCCTTCTTTCCGTTCGAAATTCCACGAAAAGGAATCCTTTCTCCTCCTAAACCCCCTTTTTTTGTTCCTCTTTTGTCCTCAATCGGTTTGCCCTTTGCCTGGAAAATAGTATAAAATTGTGAATATGAAACCGGTTTCAAAATTTACAATGGTGGTAATTGCCTTGAAAAAAGGAATGTACAGGATTTTTGTGTCGACAACGCTTTTTTTCATCGTTTTTCTTGGAAGCTTCTTCGGGGACCAGACCCCCGCTTCCAACAGCCAGGAAGGGGAGGAAACCATGTTCGCCAACATTGAAGTCCAGCTATCCCGTCACAGGCAAGCCTGGCAGGGGTTTGGGGTTTCCGGTGCCTGGTGGGCACAGGTAATTGGGGAGTGTTCTACGCCAACGCAGCAGACCATCGTGAACGCCTTGTTCGACCGCGAAGACGGCATTGGACTCAACATCTACCGCTACAACGTGGGGGGCGGAGAAGGGCATTCCATCTCCGATCCATGGCGTTCTGCCCAGAGTTTCGAGGTGGGGGCAGGGGAATACGATTGGACGCACGACGCGGCAGCACTTGCAGTGATGCGCCAGGCGGTGGAAGCAGGCGTGGATACGGTGATCGCCTTTGCCAACAGCCCTACCGCGCGCATGACGGTTTCTGGCACGGTGGATGGACATTCCAAGGGACGTTCGAATTTCCAACCGGGGATGGAGCAGGAGTTTGCCCGTTACCTCGTGGATGTTGCCGATTTCCTGGTATCGCAGGGTTTCCCGGTGAAGGAAATCAGCCCCATCAACGAACCCCAGTGGGACTGGAACCCTTCCAAGGGGCAGGAAGGCTGTCATTACACCCCGGAGGAATGCGTTCCGGTGGTGCGGGCACTGGTCGAAGAGGTCGAAGCCCGGGGAAAAGACTACGAGGTTGCGGCCATCGATTCCGGTGACTGGCGCCGCTCGCGACGCTACCTGGACGCGTTGATGGACGACCCGCTGCTTTCCGAACAGCTTCACGCCTTTCACCTGCACTCCTACTGGTCGGACCAAGTGGACAAGGAGCGCATCTTCCGCTACGTGCAGCAAAAGTATCCCGGTCTGCAACTCGTGATGAGCGAGTGGACGCAAATGCAATCTGGCCGGGACGTGTCCATGGATTCCGGGTTGGAAATGGCGCGGGTGATCTGGCAAGACTTGACCATCGGAGGGGTTGTTTCCTGGCAATACTGGATCGGTGTTTCGCGCTACGATTTCACGGATGGCTTGATATACGTGGATTTCCAGCACGCGGATGACACGCAGCCGCAGCTCACGATGACCAAGCGCCTGGCTGTGATGGGGCAGTTTTCGCGCTTCATCCGTCCAGGTGCGGTACGCCTGGAAGTGCTGGGAGATTTTTCCTTCCTCAAGCCCGTGGCCTTCCTCCACCCGGATGGCTCGGGTGTTTCCGTGGTACTGGTCAACGACAGCCCGCTTCCGGTGGATGTTTCCGTGGGATTTGACAAAGAAACCGGTTTCAAACTGGAGCAGGTCTTCTTGACCGACGAGTGGCACCAGCTGGAAAGCGTGGTGCAAGAACCGCCGCAAGAAACAACCGGGGGCACGTTCGGTTGGAATTGCCCCCCACGAAGTGTGACCACGCTCGTTTTCGAATAAACCATTCCAAAATCTGGTAAAGGGGATGAAAGTATGAAGAAATGGATCGTTGCGTCGCTGGTGTTGGTTTTCTTGTTAACGCTAACCTTCGCCGAACCTGTGAAGTTAGTTCTCACTCATTGGGGGAATGACCTGGACAACAAAGTGTACAACGAAAGGGCCAAGTTACTGCACGAAAAGTACCCCGATATCACCCTGGAAATCATGCACATTCCCGGGGATTACTCCCAGAAAGTGCAAACCATGATCGCGGGAGGAATGGCTCCTGATATTCTGCAGCTGGCAGAAGACATGCATGCCTATTCCAGCAAGGGACAGCTGTTGGGCTTGAACGCGATGGTTTCGGAACACGGACTGGACTTGTCCCGGTTTTCTGCGGGGCTGCTCGGGCAATATAGCTACAAGGGAGAACTCTACGGGTTGCCGGATCGCAGCGGTGCCATGATCGTGTACTACAACAAGGATTTCTTCGACGAAGCCGGGTTGGCCTACCCCGACAAGTCCTGGAAATGGGCCGACCTTTTGAGCGCCGCACAGAAATTGACGGTGCGCGAGGGAGAGCTTGTTACCCGCTACGGTTTCGCCGCGGGTGACTGGTGGCCCTGGTGGATGAGTTTCATGGCGCAGAACGGGGGGAAAATCCTCGACGAGAACGGCGAACCCGTCGTGAACACACCGGAGAACATCGAGGCCATCCAGTTCTACAACGACCTGGTGTACAAGTACGGTGTGGCTCCCTCTCGGGTGGATTTTGCCAACATGGGCAACATCGGCCCCGACCAATTGTTTGCCCAAGGCAAGACCGCCATGGAAATCACCGGCATGTGGAACATCGGTTCGCTGCAAAACGTTCCGGAACTCAACTGGGACATCGCGCCGCTGTGGGGGGAAAAGGTGAACGCAACGGTGGCCTTCGGAAGCGGGTTGAGCATTTCCTCCGCGTGCAAGAACAAGGAAGCTGCGTTCCTTGCCATCGAGTTCCTGACCAGTTTCGACGGCCAGCTTCCCATCGTGGACAACCTGCAGGATGCTCCCGCCAACCTGGAACTGCTGAACAGCCCGCTGTTCCTCGATGCACCCTGGTCGGCCAACCCCATCAACATGAACGCATTCGGTGATTCCGCGGACATGATCATGGACATTCCCACCGTGCCCGAGTGGAACGAAATCTTGAAAGCGTTTGGCGATTACCTTTCCGAGGTGTTCATGGAGAACATGAGCGTGGAGGAAGGACTGGAAAACATCCAGGAAGAGCTCGAGTTCGTTCTTTTCTGATTGGATTCTTCTACGGGGCGCCCCTTCCCTTTCGGGGCGTCCTCTCTTTGAGGAGGTTGGAAGATGGGCAGAAGGCTTTCGGGAAGCCGGCGAAAGGAAGCCCTGGCGTTTTACCTTTGCATCGCTCCATGGCTGTTCGGGTTCTTGGTGTTCACGCTTGGGCCCATGGCTTTTTCGCTGTACTTCAGTTTCACCGACTGGAACATGTTCCAGAAACCGAATTTCGTGGGGTTCAAGAACTACGTACGCCTGTTCACCCGGGATCGGATTTTTCCCAAGGCGCTCTGGAACACCTTTTTCTACGCGGGGATTTCCGTTCCCCTCTCGTTGTTCCTGGCCACGCTTCTCTCGGGGCTACTGAATCGCAAGCTGCGTGGCCTTCGCATTTTCCGCACAATTTTCTACCTTCCGGCGTTGATCCCCGCCGCTGCGATGTCCATGGTTTTCATCTGGATGCTTGCGCCGGATACGGGACTCATCAACCGGTTCCTGGGGGTTTTCGGGGTCGACGGTCCGGCGTGGCTGCTGGATCGGAACGCGGTGAAACCCGCGCTCATCATCATGTCGCTGTGGGGCGTGGGAAACAACATCTTGCTGCTACTGGCGGGTATGCAGGGTATCCCGCAGCAGCTCTACGAGGCCGCGCGGTTGGATGGTGCGGGCAGACGCCAAGCGTTCTTGCACATCACCATCCCCATGATCAGCCCCATCCTGTTTTTCAACCTCGTGATGGGCATGATCGGGGGGTTGCAAACCTTCACCCAGGTGTACATCATGACCGACGGGGGGCCAAACAACGCCAGCATGATGATGGTTCCCTACCTTTTCCACCATGCCTTTGACTCCTACCGCATGGGGTATGCGAGTTCCATCGCGTGGGTGCTGTTCCTGATCATCCTGGGAATGACGCTGCTGGTGTTCCGTTCGTCCTCGTTGTGGGTGTTTTACGAAAGCGAGGTGCGGCGATGACGGGGCGTGCGGGGAAGTTGCTGGACAAGTCGGTTTCCTACGGTCTTTTGCTTGTGCTTTCCGCGGTGCTCGTGCTTCCGTTCATCTTCATGATCTCCATCGCGCTGGCCAGCGATGCCACCTCTACGAAAATGACCTTCTCGCTCTTACCCAAGGAGTGGAACTTTTCCAACTTCCTACGGGTGTACCGTGACCCGCGGTTGGGAATCTGGCTCAAGAACAGTTTGCTCATCACGGGATTCGCCATCCTGGGACAAGTGTTTTCCAGCTCGCTGGTGGCCTACGGCTTCGCCCGATTGCGGGCCCCGGGAAAGAACGTATGGTTCATGATCCTGCTCAGCACCATGATGATTCCCACTCAGATCACGCTCATCCCGCAGTTCGTGCTGTTTTCCAAGCTGGGTTGGGTAAACACCTTCCTGCCGTTGATCGTACCCAACTTCTTCGGGCACCCATTCAACGTGTTCTTGATGCGGCAGTTCATCACGCAAGTACCTTCCTCACTATACGATGCCGCACGCATCGACGGTCTGGGGTACTTCGGCATTTACCGGCGCATCATCTTGCCGTTGATGAAACCCATCCTCATCGCCATCGGCATTTTCACGTTCAATTCCAACTGGGCAATGTTCCTCGAACCGCTGATCTACCTCAACGACCCGGAGAAAATGACCCTTTCGCTGGGCGTACGCATCCTGACCGAAACCTCGGGTGGGGCAGCCCCTCCGTGGAACACGGTGATGGTGACGTCCATGCTGCTCACGGTGCCCATGCTGGTGGTGTTCTTCATCGGCCAACGCTACATCTTCGAAATCAACTTCTCGTCCGGCAGCGCATCGATCAAGTAGGGGCAGGCCCCCGTGCCTGCCCAAAGTGTGTCAAGAAACGATGAAAGCGCCGTTTTCGACCAGGCGCTGCTTGGGGCCTTGGGTGTACCCCGCCTGGACTATGCCCTACTTTCTCTTCGTGTCCTTCACGTCCACCCACACCTCGGGGTTGGCCTCGACCACTTTCGCACTTTGGGACCGCCGCAGCCCACTGCGGCTTTCTGGACTCTACGTCACGATAAAGAGCCGCACTGGGGTGCGGCGGTCCCAGAAGAGCTTTTCCGGTCTCCGAGGAAATCCTAACTTGGCACCGGGTTGCTGGTTCTCCCCATTTCCCGCTGGATTTCGGCGTGGATGTCAGGCACGAAGTGATCGATTTCCTTCTGGTAGCGCTGGCGAAACACCAGCTGTTGCAGCTTGGATTCCAATTCCGAGTCGCTCATGTCCAGCTTGAGGTCATCGCGGATCTGCTGCAAGCTGCACTCTTTCCCTTTCTGGAAGAGGTAGAGCATGATGCGTTTTACGTTTCGTTGGTTGACCTCGTAGAACACCTTGAGGATGTACTCCATCCACAGGGCGTTCCAATCGTTGGAGTTTTCCGAGAGTTGAATGGAATCGTAAAGGTCCCGAAAAAAGGAATCGGACAAAAGGGGACGTAGCATGGCAAAAGCTGGGGGTGTGGCAACCAACTGGGGATTGCGGGTCAAAAAGGAAAGGTACTGTGTAGAAAAAGCGGTGAAAAAGTCCTTGGAAAAGCTCGCGAGGGTTGCTTTCGTCTCGGGAACGGAGAAATAGAACGGAACCACGTTCCCCTCGGGTTGACTCCAGAAGATGTTGAACAACCGTTGCAGGAAAGCAGTTTTTCCCTTCTTGCACCGTGGGAGCAAAGCTTGGCTTTGGGTAAAGTTTTTTGCAGGTAGTCGTACCAATCCCCGAGGAAGAAATCGAACTCCTTCTTTCTGCCACGAACAAATCGGTGTTACCAATCTGCTCGGGAAGGGCGAAGGTGATTTTTTCGGGCAGTCGAAACATACAATCACCGCTTTCCTCCCAGGATACGACAAGTATAGCACAAAAAAGCGGACCTGGCGGTGTTTCCTGGGTACGCCGCAGCCCACTGCGGCTGTGTGGAACTTTTTTTTGAAGGGCAAGAGAGCCGCACTGGTGTATGCCGTTCCCAAAGGACAAAGCCTTGGGCAACCACGGGGGGTTGCCCCTACAAGACCTGGTGCAAACCAACGAAAGGATTATGTAGGGGCAGACCCCCGTGTCTGCCCAAAGTGTGTCAAGAAAGGATGAAAGCCCCGTTTTCCACCAGGCGTTGCTGGGTGCCCTGGGTGTACCCCGCCTGGGAGT
>ERZ795053.4825-NODE-4825-length-14350-cov-6.769360_pt1 | contig 14350 bp, 41 predicted proteins | sample MGYA00375137_ERZ795053 | MGnify/ENA primary metagenome ERZ795053 (study PRJEB30182, sample SAMN05720284) | activated sludge metagenome | isolation source: Anaerobic digester | place: Hong Kong | collected 2014-12-17 ... | reverse complement strand
CTTGCAAGTCAGTAGATGTGGTCCTGTATTGCGTTCAGCGATGTAAAGATCGCCACTTTCAATGTCGCCGCCTATCTCTAGGAGGTTGAACATATCAAGAATTTCTTGTCTTGTCATTACTTGATCCATTCTTGCGCTAGTTTTTGTACAAAATTGTTAGCCTCCAAATCAGTCAGATTCCACTTATCCCACATAAAACCCTTCAGTAAATTGCAGGCTTCTAATTTACGTCCGTCTAGCACTGATTCCAGCACCTCTAAAATTTGATCCTCTGTGATAAGTTCCTTAAGTGCGTTAGTTGTTTTCATGGTCTTGGTTTGACACTAAGGGCATGCACACCTTCTAGTGTAATTGACGTTAATAAGGTTACTCCTCCAAGGGGGTGCGGGGGACGCCCCGCTGTTCGTTCACAATCTCATAAATAGCCTTACCTACTCTATAAGCAGGAGACTCTACAGCATTTTCATACATACCCTGCCAATAAGCAACACTATGCTGTTTATCCCCCGCAACCTTCTTCCAATAAGAAGCAGTTTCATCTAAAGAAGCAACAGTAAGCCGTAAAGCATCAATCTCACCTCGCAACGCAACACAAACATCACTGTACGCCTTTATCTCCTTCTCCCTTGCATCAAGGATAGCCTTATATTTTTCCAACAATTGATCTGTATTCATAGCATTAAATTAGTTCAAACAACGAAAGGTTTAAACCTTGGTCTATTACCTCAAAGGTAAGGTCATTTACTAACTCTTTACCCCTATCTGTAAGACCGTACCAGTTTAGCTGTCTTGGTATGTTTTCACCATAGAAACAATCTTGGCATGGTTTAACAAACGAAGGAGTAGCCATTAACACAAACTTACCTCTGGCATGAAGAAAATGAATCCTTCGCCACGCTTCCAACAGCGGTAAATACTGGCTTTTGGTCAAACCATTGCGTTTAGCCCATGCGTTTATCGTTAAGTTCATAATAGCATTGTTTGATTTTTACAATTGGTTAAAATAACCCAATAGCCCGTTTTAAGATAGCACCAATATTTTAGTACAACTGTACTAAAGTACAGGTGGTAGGGGGTCGAACTGTTTTATACGACCGCAAACCCTTATGTATCAAGGCTTTCAGCCAAATCCCACCAATAGCGATGTCCTTCTTTGGTATCCATAAACTCGAAAGCATTCAACATAACAAAGAAAAGATTATCATCCTCCACAATATTATTCGCTCCCTGCTCCCTCCTTATCTCCTCAATACGCTCCTTCAAATCAGGCCGCGCCAAATAAAGATCATTTAACGTATTCATAGTTGATTCATTATTTTGTTGTGAATGTTGCCCAGCACATTACTATGCTTTGCTACTATTGTTTGCATTTCATCCCAGCCCCCAGTTACAGGAAGGGAGATATTTTCAATATAGTCTGCACTTACACCTATGTTAATAGCAAAGGCTAAGGCAATCGCCTCCTCCCTAGTGTCCACCTTGATTTCCAACACAAATGGCTTAAATCCGCCTTCTTTGATTGAGATTTCCATAGTTATTGCTTTTAAAAAATGTCACAAAACGGTCAAAAAATACCCCAAATATGCCAAATATCGCGGGGTTATACACCTAAACAGGTGTTTTTGCCATGTCACAAATTTAGATTTTTACGTCGTAAATTCCGTCGAGGAAATCCAAACTGTCTTTCTCTTCGTCGTAGTCTTCCTGAGCAAGAAACCAGTACACAATATCGTCCACCTCTTTATCAGCGGGGAAACTATACAGGTTCGCGCCGTAAGCATGCGAATGTAATACATATTGCTTTTCCATGTTGTTTTGTTTTAAAGGTTAAATATTTCCTCTGGTGTCCCTATAGCACACTACCGCAAGCGGAATCTATACAACATTAACAATCTGATACCCAAACGCCCGCAAACGATCCAGCCCAGGCTCCATATACAAAGAGCGGCCACCATTGGCAAACCGTGCGCCTATTGCCTCCGCTGCTTTTTCGGCTTGTTCATAGGTCAACAGCCCGTTAAGGTAGTCTTTAAGAATGGCCTTAGATTCCTCCGATTCCCCGCAGTTATCATAAAGCTCAATACCAGCGAACGTCATCCATGAAAGGCAAGCGGTTTCTTTGTCATACCCATACCCACCTGCTTTGGCCTCTTGAGGCTCTTCGCCGTACTCATGCAGCATAACCCACATAACTCCCGAATCGGAGTAATGAGAGATGCAACGACCTTTAACGATGCCGTCCTTAAGAATGACCGATGCGCTCAGTTGACGCATTGCTTTTGTGTCTTGGATTTTCATGGTAGTTGAATTTTAGCAAGTTCTTCAATTAATTCACTAAAAGATTCTTGATGGACGGTTATATATCTATTTGTCCCTTCAGGGTAGGAGACCTGTACACCCATGCTTTGCCATTCCTTTGCCTTATCGCACTCCCTGCCAAAGTACAAGGTCATTACATCCTTGCTCCTAAAAACCACAGGTTTTATATTAGAATCTTCATGGTTGAAACAAACTACGGCATAAGGGTGTCCCCATTCGAAGGCGGTTAAAGCTTTTATTATAGCCTCGGTAATATGGTACCAATCATCCACCTCAATTTCCTTTCCCTTTTGCCATACCCAAATGTGGTGACCATCTAATTTTTTGTGGTAGCACCTGTAGTTATTGGCGTACAGTTTTTGAAATGTATACCCCAATGCGCAAAGCTTGTTGAATTTCCCCGTGAATCGCATATTGAATCAAAGTTAAGTAAAAGAAATGAAACAACGTGTTAAAGTTTCTAATCCGCTTGCGGTAACAAAACGTTAAAGTTGTTCGTATAACTGCTTGCCCTCATCCGTTAACGTAGGCTTTTTCAGGAACAAAATTAACTCTACTTCTTCCCTACTCATTCTAACAGGCTTAAGGCACTCGAAATATGTCCTTTTGATCCAGTAAGCCCAACGGGTGCGGGTCCATTCTCAATATCGGTAAGCTTTTCAATCGCCTTTTGGCGGTCAAGGGTAACGAAAATGCCCTTACGGCCTGTATAACGGACAACAACATATATTTTCATGGTCTAATAATTTTGATAGTGAGGGATAATTGCGGGGCATAGAATAATAGATCCCCTCCAGCTTTCCACCATAGGTACAAAAACAATAGGTTTATGCTGCCCATCAAATACCATTGTATAGTATTCAAACAATTCTCCAAGAATCGCAACCAATTTAGGGTTAATACCAATTGCACCTACAGGGTTAACCTTCGTCGGAATGACCGCTTTTAGCTTTTCGTCTTCTATACCCGTATAAGGTTCAAGTTCCACCTGCCCGAAAGGCACCCGTATTACGTCCTCAAAATAAATCTCCTTTAGTTGACTAGCTACGTCAATAGGCATACTACCCTCAGGGCAAAGGCCGTCAAACAGTTGCTCAAACGGGCATTTGATTAACACAGGCCCATTGCATACAATAACCTCACCGTTGTGGAAGTGTATGTATTTCATCCAATCAGGTGTGTACTTATCCGCCGCTTTTACAAGCTTAACCAGTGTTTTAATAGTTTTGATATTGTTTTTCATGGTCTTTGATTTGAAAGGAGAGCGGTGGTCTAAACGTACTGGCCTGAGCATTCGGTTTAGGTTCGCCCTCCCTTAGTGTTAATATTCTGCGAAGGCTAGTCAAAAAAGTTTATCGTAAGCGTCGTAATAATCGTGACGGTGCAACAAATTCAGGCAGTTACCTATATAGGCTTCGCCGTAGAAAACGCCGTTCCAATTTTCCAACCATAATTCAACATCATTGTCACGGTACTCCTCATATACTTCGCTAAACGACTGGTTGTAATGTTCGTACCTTGTGCCGTCTGGCATTCTTGCGGTTATGATTTTCATTGTTCAAAGTTTTTAGCTCGTATTTGATCCCCAATTTCAATGGCCGCTGCAATGTCCCTGCAAATTACAGCCTCTTCTGCACGACCTGCAATCTGCCATATTTCAGCAGCTACAGACCACTGGCTTGCTTCTTCGGCTTTACGGGCGTATTTGTAGAGTGTATGCGGGTGGTGGATAGTGCGAAGATCAATATCCGCAGTTCCTCCGTTGATTTGGGGTACAGTTACAACCCCGTTGTTATATGTCCAGTTCATTGTTTATTTTTTATTCCTCTTCTTCCGCTTGAATAGCTTTTTGGCGGTCTGAAAGGATGTTATCAATAACAGGCCCAAGGTCAGTATACACCAACTTTTCAACGCTAAGGTAAAAGTTGAACGGAGTTTCAAGGTAGCCTAAATCAGATACCAAACCTACAGGCCAATTCCAGGGTCCACCCGTGTTGCTTAAACGGTCTTTTTGTAGGCGATGGCGGTTTAATGGGAATCTGGATTCCAGCATCTCCAGTTCCTTATTACCCCTATCGTTAGCCGCATCACGGGTGTCAAATACCCCCAAAGTTACTTTTTTGGACGTGTAACCGTCCGCTCCGTTATAACGGAACTCGATTTGAACTAAATACTGTTCCATGCGTTATTACACTAGAGGTGAAGAAATCTAATTAGCCATTAGCCACAAATCACCGTCCTCAACCAACCGACACAATACCCCGTCAATCGTTATTTCAGCGTTGCGTACAATGTAACCCCAAGATTTCCAATAAAATTCGTTATCAGGCCCCTCTAAAAGGTCGGTGTAGTCGGTCGCAAAAAGGTGCGAGTAACGTTGCGCAAAGATCTTCGGGATATAGATCCCATGGCTTCCTTCTATCAACAGGATAGGTTCCATTGTTGTTGGATTTTGCGGAGGTGTTGATTCCAGCACCTCCAGACTATCGTTAGTTGCATCAGAGGTACTAGAGACCTCCAAATCATAGTTAGCCGCAAAGCATGCAGCTTTCATATAGGTGTCAAAGATAGCGTAAACAGTGCCACTAACAGGGCCATATACTTGATAGTTCATTTTGATAGGTTTTAAATTTGACTCCCGTCAACGTTATAACCCCTAACTTGACCATCTTTGGAGACGATAAAGGTTATCCATTGTTTAACATCGTCGACGTTGTACTGTTCGCGGGTATCAAACCCCCACAGGTTAAAGTAGTGTCTGAATTGATCTAAGACTGTCATGGTGTTAGATTTGTTGGGGATCGCTCCCTTAGTGTCATTTAATCGCTTTAACTTCCCTTTTCAGGGCCTTACGGCTCATTTCATAGTACGCAATACCGTTTTCCCTGCAATAGCGGTCTATATAAACATAATCCGTGCCTTCAGGGATAAACCCCCGTTTTACAAGCTCTTTCTTTACAACGGTCTTATAATGTTCACCGTAACCGTAGGTAAACGGAATGTTAAAACTGGATTCGGTAGGTTGGTTAAAATCGACCGTGACCTCACAGGCAAAATAGGTATTGCCGTTGATACGATCAAACCAATACAGATGGTTAACGTCAAGTGTTTTCATGGTTATTTGTTTACAAAGAGTTCATAACAATCTCCAAAATTGGAAGTAATTGCGTTGCTACCTTGTTCAGGCAAAAACCTGCCAATAGACAGATATTTGAAAGGTCCAATAGCCCTTACAAACTCAGCAAATAATTGATCTTCTTGTTCGGTGGTGTTGTCATTGTAGCCAAATTCTACAATAACAGCAGCCCAATCAGGTATAATATAAGTTTCCATCAGCTACAAATTGGATGGGTTAAGAAATACTGCGCAGTGAAAAGCATCACCAACGCAATGAAACAAAGTGTCAATGACACAACGGCAAACCAATCAAATCGGGTCATACGTAACGATTTGCGCGGTGAATACCACAAGTGGACCATTCGATAGAGCCATTTTCTTTCTCAATTGCCGCCCAAAGATCGGTGGAACGATTCAGGGAGCTGGAGTGTGACACCTTGGACGGCTTGCGCTTGCCTTGCACGTCTTTGAGGGTCCAACGCTGGCTTTCAGGCGGGTTAACGTCAACCGTTGTACGCTGGCTTGCGTAGGTCGTTTCTTGACCGATTTCGTTTTCGTAGGTAATTTTGAATTTCATGGTAGTTTGCTTTACACTGGAGGTGGTCCAGTTAATTTTAATAAATTTGCCGCCCAACAATTATACCGTCACCTTCCAGCCGTACAACGACTGCACTAAATGCGGCGTCATGCAGTCCCCCGTGAAAATACAGGTCGTCGATGCGGGTAAATTGGTCGATGTGGTACGGTGTACCAAGATAGCGAAAAAATCCGTCTTCGCGGTCTTCCAGCCAATCAAAATTGGACTGTTCAGCGGTAGACAGGTCGCCAAAGTCGATAAAGGGTCTAACGCGGTTGTTGCAAATAGTTTTCATGGTAGTTAATTTTATGAACCAATCTAGGTTGCGAACCTGTAGGACGTGTGCTAATCGCCACACATTACGACGGAATAGAGCCGTCAACCATTGGTTAGATGTAAGCCGTTGCCAGTGGCTTGCGCCCGACTTACTAACGAGTTACGTACTGGCATTACGTCTTTTTCTTGCCGTTACACTTCTAACAGGTGGTGAAGTGTGTCCGAAACCACAAAGGGAGCAGCGGACGGCAACGGGACAAAACCCGATTTGAGCAGTTAAGGTACTGAAAAACCCCGCACTTTGTAAGAGCGCAGCAAGCATGTCAAAGAACGTTTCACGGCCAGTATATCCCCTCCCTACTTCGCCTAAGCTTTTCGGTACTTCTTACCCTGGCTAACCTTGTAACCCTTTGGAGGGTAGAAGCTCTTTCGCTTCTGATGACACAAAGATAAGGTAGGATTGTACAAAAAAGTGTTAAGGAAATGTTAACAAAACGTTAAAGTCGTGAAACGACTAATCCGACAAAGTCGGTAAAGTTTTTTAACACACTGACAGCCAGTTAATTACACTAGGTGGAGGGGCGAACATACTTACGCCATACACTGCAAGCGGTTACGGTGTCGGCTACGCCGTATATAATAACAACCCACACGTAACGTAAAACGTCCTGGCTTCGTTCTAAGCGTAGCAGGCTGGAAAAGGTTACAATGTACTAAGATAAGGTGAAGTGTCGGCAGAGGTCAACGGAAGAGGTCATAGAGGGAATGTAGGTAAGGTAAGGTAATGTTTAATAAGACCGTAAAAATGAATGGTTGGTCTTAGGGGCGGGGGAGGGTTTTCCCATTTTGGGACGATGGGTGGCGTTGTCTACGGTACCCTCCGAATACACAACTACCAAAGTAAAATGTAATAGCTACTGCTATGAAAATTTTTTATGTAAAATTTTTACCAATTCCTTGGACGAGACTTCAACTGCTCCAAGTGTTACTGCGAGTTTTCTTTTTGATAGACAAATGTCAAAGTGCTCTTTTCTGGTTCCTTGAAACTGCACCCACTTACGATCAACTCCTATTTGATCTGCCATTTCGATTAGCTCCTCACTAGTGTCAGCAATCATGTGACACATTTTCATTCTCCCGTAAGTGGCTTTAGGGTTGTCTACGTAGACCATAGAAGTTAAAATTAAAACGGCCTACTTGTTAGGTAAGCCGTCGTTAAATAATAGTCCTCCAGTGTCAGTGGTTTTAAGTTGTAGTTTTGTTTCACCAACCCATCAACATCACCACCTATGATTGTTTCTTTCATTGTTATGGTCTATTTCCACATTTCATTACGTAATCTCTAAACTTTTCCATTAGTTCTTCATAAGCACGACAAACATCAGCTAGGATTACCCTTGGGTCTGCCCCCATTGCTATTCGGTGCACAGCCGCATGATATACAGCAGAGTTGTTAGCTAAGTCTTGGTCTATTTTGTCACTGTTTAACAGTGCTTCGTATGCAGAAGGAACTAATGTGGTAAGTGCCCAATCTTCCCAGTCTTCGCAGTTCAGGAAAGCATCATGGTGTAATAATTTACCTGCCATCAGATAATCCTTCTTAACCAGCTCAAGTAGTTCTTTTACTTTCATTCCCATTCTACTTTTCCCTTTCCCTCACATATCAGGCATGTGATTTTTTTGTTAGTGTCTGCATCTATGTACCAGCCTCTTCCGTTACAAGTTCCGCAATTGACTAACAAATTTCTGATTGATTCTTTGTCTTCTTTTGTTAGTTTTTCAGATATGATTTTTTGCATCAGGTTTCCTATTTGTTCGTATGTGTATTTTAGTTGTTCCCATGAAGAATGCTTTAGTATTGTTTCTAGCATTTCTTTTGTTTGTTCTTTGTAGTGAACGACTAGCGGGGCGTCCCCCGCACCCCCTTTGAGGGAATGCTCCAATTGCTTCATGACTTTAACGTAAAGTAAAGACTTACCAAGATCAAAACAACGAACACAATCAAGGCAATGATGGCTTCGTTTTTGTTTCTTTTTGCGCTGTTGTACAGTGCAGGGTGTCTTGACACTCTGTTCGCGGTTTTGTTAAACGAACTGAATGCCCGTAAAACAAGTGCAAGTGAAAGTATAGTGCAAATGATAATTATTGCTTTCATAGTCCTTCTGCTTTATTTAAAATTTCCACAAGCTCCAAAGCCTTCTGTTCTGCATCAGTTCCATGAAACACACAAAACTCTTGTCCATTGCAGTCCAGCACGGCTCGTCTGGTCTTTCGACCTATCCTAAATGGTGCGAGTTCCTTAATCATCTATGGCCTTACTTAAAACTAAGGTTCCAACTATTGACGTGAATGCCCAACCCAGCATGTTTAAGGTTGAGTAAACAACTTTAACGTCTGCCAGTTTAGCTGGTCCCCAAATTACAAGCACCCAATAAAGAGCAGCAATTGCTGCAAAAATCAACAGTTTGATTGCCATTTTTAAATTTTTTCCTTGTATCTTCTAATCAGTTCACATAAAAGCATGTCGCCGTCGTTTACACTAGGAGGTACGCTCATTCTAAACGTACCAGTTTCGCAAGTCTCATGCACAACCTTTTCGCACTTCTCAATCAGTTCTTTGTCTGACATTTTCGCTTGCTTGTATTCAAAAGTCATATCTCAAAAAATAAGGTTATAAAAACGCCACAAGCGATGCTTAAATGGAAGAAACCTTGCAATACGCTTGTTTTGAAACGATTTTCCTTTCTTGTGGTACGCAATTTCAATGAACCAAAGATGAAGGCCAATCATAATGGCTCTTGTGCTGTTGTTACTGCTGTTCAAAAATGGAAACAGTTGAAGTACGGTGGACCTTCTCTTGCCGTAAGTTATCGCAAGCCAGTTCCAACCACACTTCTTAGACTGCCAGACTATTTTTCTAAACATTGTTCTAACCATTTAAACATTTCATCTGCAAAATCTACGTGACCTGTTAACAGCCTATCTGTAAGCTTACTAGCAATAATCTTCTGACTGCCAACAGGATTCGGGTACCAATCCATGTAAAATTTATGTCCGTTAGCTTCAAAGTAAATGAACAGCGCTGGACCATTATGTGCGTCTTTAGCAATGTAGGTCAGGTTGTGCTTCGCCGCGAAAGCGTCCATTTTAACTATCCTAGTGTCAATCATAGTCTTTCCATATCATTTAAACAACACACTTCTAACGGCACAGTCTTTGGCTTCCAACAGTTTCCTCAAAGCAGTTGTGCTTTCAGGGTTTTGAGGAAGTTCAGCAAGCTTTTGTGCAAGATCAGCAAATGGTTTCGACACCTCCTGCAAGTGCGGAGGTAGGTGGTCATAAACAAAAAATTGTAGCAGATACATTATTCTTCTTCTTTTTTGTCAGGTAATGGTTTCGTATCAGTGGTCATACCTTCATCAATGTTGATGATGTAGTACTCATCACGAGATTTATTGCCGTCCATATTAGCTATTTAAAAAGTCCCAAACAATTTGACAATTACGTGCTTTCGTGTAGCGTTTCTCGTTAGTGTCAAGCCCGAGCAGTTGACCGATACGAACAATGGTTGCTTCGTTTAGTCGGCTAAGGTCTTTCTTTGCTGTAAACACTTTCTTGAAGATTTCCTTTTCACCGTTGTCTTCCACAGGAAACGGGTACACTGAGGAGATGAACTCGATGTCCTTCGCAGAGATCACCTTATTGAACTCCGTATGAAATCCATCCAACGTCCAGTTCGCTGGTATCGCATACATCATAATCGACTCAGGATCTAACTCCGTGCCAATCACTTGGTCAGCCATAATTACTTCAAAACGAATCTCCTTACTTGGATTGTCGTGTATAACCACATGAAATTCTTCGTTTTTTAGTGCAATTATATGCAGCCACGAGTCATCTTCAATTTGCTTTGTAAGATATGACCTTTGCTGCCAATTGCTCATACCTCACCTCGTTTAAGTTTACCAATTGTTTCCTCTAGTGTCACATTGTTCTGACCACATCTCCACACGAATCTAATCAAATCATCAATGTCCATGTCAGCTATGTGGTTTAAACCTGTGTGATAGGCTTGCATTTCTTCCACTGTGGCCCAGTATGCTTGCTCCAGCTCAGTAAGGGGTTGTGAAGCTCCTACCAAGTAGTTAAACGCCTTGATTGTTTTTTTCATCTTTCTTGGCTTTACGTTCGTCTCTCACTTTCTTAGCTGCCGCTTTCATTTCTTTCTGCTTGTCCCTCTTCTCCTTCTGAGCTTGAGTGTTCGTCTGAACGTATTGACCGTTCACTACTTTCCCGTACTTTCCCATCGACTTCAACTTTAAATCCCCACTCTTCGTAGGTGTTAACTAAATCATCCAAATCCTTTTCCTCGACCATCTGCCAAAGCTCGTATGGTCCTTTTGCATGTAGCATCATTCTATCAAGTCTTCAATTATGATTCCGTAGTCGTGTAATAAACTGTTTATGGCTTCCCTGAACTCATAAAAAAGAGTTGGGTCTTCCTCTCGATGTTTGAACTGCCTCCACAAATTGTTTTGGATCTCAAACAACACGATAGCCATGTCAAGAGACTTGGCGCACCTTAGATGCGCCTTGTACTCTTCTGGAAGATCAAATGTTACCGTAGCGGTCATTCCAGTTTGCGATGTCTGCATCAGAAACCTGACGAAGGCGCTCCTCCACCGAATCAGCTAATTCAGGATTGGACCTGACGGATTGTTCACGCTCCTCAGACAGGAGGTAATTGCCAAAACTTACAAGATCAGTCATTGTAATTGTTTATGAAAGTGATTAATGTTGCAAAGCCTATTGCGATTCCCCACAGCAAAGTTACCATATTCTTACGACTTTTCCAAATTTAAGTTCACCGTCTACCCTGTAATATTCAAGTTCAACAGTGAAGCCTGCTGCTTCATGTAATTCCCCATCCACGAAGAACACTAGAGGAAGGTTTTCGTCAAGTAGTTGGTGTGTTGTCATGGTGCTCCAACATAGGTTATTTCGTATTCTTGCACCTCGTAACCACCTTCGAACGGTAGGAAAGGACGGTGTTTACGTAGCTCTTCCGTCAGTTCTCTGATTGCTTTTGTCAGCTCCTCCATAATTGTCTTTCAAGTTTAGCAATGTGTTGTACAATTTCCATGTATTCTTCTCGTGTCATAACCTCCAAGTCCAACTCATACATCACTGTATAAGGTCGTTCTTCTTCTCCAGGTTCGTAGTGCTCCAAAATGTACGAAGCGAACTTGTTAGCCATCTTGTCTTTTACAATTGCCTTGTAGTCAAGGTCAGGTATCGTAAGGAACTCATAAGTCACTTCTTCTTGTAGTCTATATCGCATGTACCTCAGATTTTAGCGTTTGATCCCTGTAAAACTTTTCCACAAATCTGGCAATTGCTTTGGCAAGAGCTTCCTCACATTCTTGCTGGTCATCAAATGGTGACAAACAGCTTCCAAGCCAAGCGTCAGTGTAATAACCCTCAATTCCTACCGTCAAATAAGTCCATGTAGTCCACCAAAGGAAATGACCTGTTGGTATTGAAGCATAACCCTTGTAAGTAGTTTCGCCAAGAGCGTTTGTGTTAGCCCTTATGTACTTTCTGATCTTTGATAACTCTATGTATTTCATTTGCCTTTCCTGGTTCGTGATGTATCTCTTGGTCTGGTTCGGGGTGAGTGGAAGACGGTTCGGGTTCGTTGTCCTCCCTGTCGTTCCAGTTAATCACAGTCAACGGTGTACGCAACCGAAGGATCACCTCCAGTCAGATAGTCGATCAAATCCTGAACGTCAGCCTCACTGTTCCCTTCAGTAGTTAGACACTGGAAGGATTGACCTTCCACGCACACCGTACAGGTGTTGACAGGTTTGCACCCAACAAGCAGCAATGCTGCAAAAGCAATGTATTTCATTTTTTAATATTTTTAATGTACTGATTACCAGCCTCTTTTGCTGCGGCGTTAGAGTCCCACACTGCTGCACTGGATGCTAGTTCATAAATCTTTCTTCCGATACGAATTACAACTTTGAACTTCCACTTCGAACCCACTTTAACAGTTCTCACTGAGATCGCTTCTTTACCCACGCTGGTTCTTTTTTTGGCTTAGTTTTTTCTGACTTTTTGTCAGTTTTGCACTTACACTTTGTCAGTATGGTTTGGCCTTTAGCGTTTTTTGCTGGCCTAAATCCTGTGTTTTTACATACATCACACATCGTCTTGGAGTCTCAAGTCCATCACCATGTCCTGATCTTTTGAATTTCCAGGTTGGTGCAGGACTTCATTGTAAAAATCTGGACCCTTGATCTTGTACATCTTGGTCCCCTTATCTGTTGTGTCTTCCTCGATCTCATACCCCTTCTCAGAGTAGCTGGTCAGTATATCTTTTAGCTTTTTAAACATCGTTTTCGTTTTTAGCCCCTCAGATCAATTCTAAGCGACTTTTTTTAAAAAGTGGTACTTGGAGTCATCTTTTGCATAAAGTGCCGTCAGATCTAAACAGAAGAAGTCCTAGAGGCTTTCATGCAAGATTTGTAGCGACGTTTTCAGCTTGACAGCGTTTTTTTGTGTTTTTTCGATCTTGTACCACACCCCCTTGATCTTGATCTCCTGATCTACGACTGCCTGATGAGGTATCTCGAACAACTTTGGCTCGTAAAGTCGTACATTCCAGCTATCACCACTTCTTACCCCTTGGTACGGTCCTATGTTCGTCGATGACACTAGGTGGTGGGAGACTGAAAGCTCTTTCAAAGACTTCCCTTTCAAAAAGTAGTGCATCTGACCAACGAAGAACCCTCCTCTCCAAAACCAACCGTAGTTTTCGTTGTAGACCTTCTTCAAGGTTCCTTCCTTGAAAACTGCCAGTTCGATCTCGTGGTCCCATTTGACCTTTCTGGTGACAATCTGGCGTCCAAGGTCAATCGTGATGTTGTTTGCGTCTATTTTCGCTGTCATTCGTGAATTTTGGTGCAAGTTAAGAACTTTTTTCGAAACTTCCAAATTCTTTCTTTCTTTTTTTACTTTTTCTTTCTTTAGTATTAACTTATATATAATTACTCCTCTAGTGTCATTACTTCTTATGTTAACGTTTTGGTTCTTTTTTAAAAGAACACTACCTCCGAGCCTCACAGCTCAAATATACGAAAAAAAAATGACATTGTGGGGATATTTCATTTTGAACTGAAACTTTTTATTTTGACCCTTATGTAGCAACGGTTTCAGAAATATTTCAGTTTAGATTGAAAGATCCCCACGGAGTCAAAAAATTTTTGTATATTAGCACCATGATTGTTGATGAAGCAATTACGACGAAGGTAATGGGCATGGATAGGTACATCGCTGTCGATTGCGAAGACACCAACATGACCACGTTTGAAGAAGGGGCTACTGACCACATCGGACTCTACCCAGAAACGATCAGATTCACTTCAAACTACACGATGTCCTACAAAGGACAGGAACTTTCAAAGTATCACGACAACATCCACACAAAGGACGACATCAGTGCTATTTTGAGCGACTTCGATCCTAACCACGAGCGGTACGTGGTACAGGTGATTACGAACTCTTACCGTTATGGACATCGAATTGACTATGCGTTTTACTTTCAGGAAGCGGTTGAATCCGCAGACCTGCTGTACGAACTGAACGAATGGAGAAACACGTAAAAGTGTACATGGAAGCCTTCCATCCAGATTATCCTGACTGGCTACCATGTGAAATGTGCAAAAAGACGGGTACAGATTTTCATCATATCTGGCCTAGAGGAATGGGAGGTTCTAAAAAAATGGACACCCCGTGTAACATAATGCTGCTTTGTCGTTCTTGTCACGATCTCTACGGAGACAAGACAAAGTGGAGGGAAACATTGATTGAAAAACACATGGCGAAATGCAAAACAGCAAAACTCTCAGACTGCCAAAACTGGCATATTACGAGACATATTGGTACTTAATCAAGGCAATCATTCGCATAGACCTGACTGACAAGGAAATTGAAGTATTGACTGCTTTTACAGCTAACAGCAGCACAAAATAGATTTGGCAAACTAACGGTAAATGA
>ERZ795053.4824-NODE-4824-length-14352-cov-12.088130_pt1 | contig 14352 bp, 13 predicted proteins | sample MGYA00375137_ERZ795053 | MGnify/ENA primary metagenome ERZ795053 (study PRJEB30182, sample SAMN05720284) | activated sludge metagenome | isolation source: Anaerobic digester | place: Hong Kong | collected 2014-12-17 ... | reverse complement strand
GCGGCGCACACGGCCCCGCGGACGGTGGCGCACACGGCCCGGCCGATGGTGGCGCGGACGGTGGAGCCGACGGCGGTGCAGACGGCGGCGCGGACGGTGGAGCTGATGGCGGTGCAGACGGTGGGACAGACGGTGGTGCAGACGGAGGAGCCGACGGCGGCGCAGACGGTGGAGCCGACGGCGGTGCAGACGGTGGAGCTGATGGCGGCGCAGACGGCGGTGCAGACGGTGGAGCTGACAGCAGCGCGTGACGCTTCATCCGAGTGACCCGATCCAGGTCATCTCCGAGCAGAGCCCCCCGAGTCCGCTCGGGCGGCTCTGCTCCGCGCCTGCAGATGTGTTCGCCCGGGAGATCTGGTCGCGCAAACCCTGGCTGTCGCGAGCCGGAGACCTACCCGGGCCACCAAGCGATGTGTTCTCCCTGCAGGCAGCAGACGAGTTGCTGAGCCAGCGGGGATTGCGCACCCCCTTCATCCGACTGGCGAAGGACGGACGCGTTCTGCCTGGGTCGCGATTCACCGGGACCGGCGGTGCCGGTGCGTCCATTGCAGACCAAGTGCAGGACGACGCTGTCATGCGTCTATTCGCTGATGGCGCCACGGTCGTGCTCCAAGCCCTGCATCGGACCTGGCCGCCGGTCGGGGAACTAGCCGCGGGATTGTCCCAGGATCTCGGGCATCCCGTGCAGGTCAACGCCTACATCACCCCGCCACAATCACAGGGATTCGCCGCCCACTACGACACCCACGATGTGTTCGTTCTGCAGATCGCCGGCCACAAGCGCTGGCGCGTACATGAGCCGGTGTTCATCGACCCGCTGCCGGAGAACCCCTGGGAATCCGTCGCAGATCAGGTACGGGCCAGGGCAGACGAAGAACCGGTGTTGGACGCTACGTTCGAGCCCGGCGACTGCCTGTATCTCCCACGCGGATTCATCCACTCCGCACAGGCACTCGGCGGGACTAGCCTGCATCTCACTTTCGGCCTGCACGCCACGATCGAACGCGACGTGGTCAAGGCGGTGATGAACAGTCTTGAGTCTTCTGGGTGGAGGGCTTCGCTACCAGCGGGCTGGGATCCGGACAGCACCGACGGCCAAGCCCAGATCCAGCAGTTGGTGGACGAACTGCGCGAGGCACTGACGCATGTCGACGTCCAAGCCCTGGCCGATGGTCTGCACGATCAACGGGCCGCCCTGCAACGCCCGGAGCCGATCACCCCGCTGGCAAACGCCGCACTGGCTGGGAACCTGACGCGCACCGACACACTGCGCCTACGTCACCACGTGAACCTACGGACTCAAGAACACCCGGACAAGAGCATCACACTGGTCGCGGCCGGTCGACGTTTGAACGTGGCCGAACAGCACCGGGAGGCACTACAGATCGTGCTTTCGGGCGATGAATTCGCGGTCGGCGATCTACCCCTGCCCGACGACGAAGCGCTGGACCTAGCCCGTCGGCTTCTTCTGGCTGGCATCGTTATGGCATGAACCAGCCCGCTTTCATGTGCTCGCGTGCAGCCCAAGCACGCGGCGACAGCATGGTCGCCACCGCACCTCCGGCACAGCGCTGGCTGCTCATCGAGCAGGAAGGCGCGTGGCCGATCAACGCCCTTGATGCCTTCCCGACCCACGTCGCCCGCCGCATCGCCGCCCGTGCTGCGGCCGAAGATGCCCGCGTATCGCTGATCCGCCGTCCCGGCAGGCACCCACGCGAAGATCGCCCCATCCGCTGGGCGTTTGCCGACGTGCGTCCGGGGCACGAAGGGATCCGCTGGGGTAGCGCCGCCAGCGGAGCCGACCTGTTGGATATGCCCTGGGAGGTGTCGCCCGGAGAGGGCGAGCCGGTCGCCATTGTGTGTGCGCACAGCCGCCACGACGTGTGCTGCGCCATGAAGGGCCGCCCCGTCGCGCAGAGCCTGACAGCCCAGTGGCCCGGCCGCGTTTGGGAGTGCTCGCACCTTGGAGGCGACAGGTTCGCCGCGACCATGGTCCTGCTTCCCTCCGGCCTGTGTTTCGGTCGGATCACCGTAGATAACGCCGGTTCCGTGCTCGACGCGTACGAACAGGGACGCGTTGTCCCCGAATTGCTACGTGGACGCTGCGCCTACACCCGGCAGGAACAAGCCGCTCAGTCGCTGGCGCGCGCCCAGGGGTTCGGTTCCGACGGCATCGACGCGCTCGTCCCGCTGGGAACCACCGTCGTCGACCATGCAACGTTCGAGGTCACCCTCGCCGCAGACCCCTCGGTCACGGTCCGGGCGCGGGAGAGCACGGTGCCGCTGGGGACCCCTGCCACATGCCGTTCGACGCTGCTGGCCGAAGCCCGGGAATACGCCATGGTGAGCGCGAGCCTGCTGGATGATCCTGCCTGAGCAGCGCTAACTGCTCTCGGCGAGCAGCGCCGCCTTCGCATCGGCCAACCGCGCCCGCTCCTCCTCCGGCAGCGTCGGGTACTCCAGATCCAAGCCCTTGATGGTCGTGGTGATGATGTCCGACACTGCCGTGCGCATGGCCCATTTGCGGTCCGCTGGGATCACGTACCACGGTGCCCACGGCGTGCTCGTGGCGTTGATCGCATCCTCGAACGCCGCCATGTAGTCGTCCCAGTAGCCGCGCTCCACGATGTCCCCGGAGCTGAACTTCCAGTTCTTGTCAGGCTCATCGAGGCGGTCCAGGAAACGCTGCCTCTGCTCTTCTTTCGACACGTTGAGGAAGAACTTCAGGATCGTCGTGCCGTTGCGGGCGAGATGCTGCTCGAAGTTGTTGATGTCCTCGTAGCGGTGCTCCCACAACTTCGGGGTACGGCTGCTCGGAGGCAGACCCGCCTTGTCGAGCAGTTCGGGGTGCACTTTCACCACCAGAACTTCTTCGTAGTAGGAGCGATTGAAGATGCCGATCATTCCGCGTGCCGGCAGCGCCTTGGAGTAACGCCATAGGTAGTTGTGCGACCACTCGGTGGCACTGGGCACTTTGAAGGACGACACTGAACAGCCCTGCGGGTTCACCCCCGACATGACGTGCCGGATGGTCCCATCCTTACCGGCGGCGTCCATCGCCTGGAAAACGATCAGCACGCTGTGGCGGCCGTCGGCGTAGAGCAGTTCCTGAGCTTCGGCGAGCTCGACCTTGTTGCTTTCCAGCATCTGCTCTGCGCGTTGTTTGCGCTCGTCCTTGCTCAGATCCTTGACCTCTTCGGGCAGCCACCGGGCACTGTGATCGGACAGCCGGAACTTCTCGTCGGCCTCGACCTTCAGTTGGTCGAGGGTGGACTTGGCCATTGCCATGTGAACCTCAGCTTTCCGCGGCAGTCTTGAGGCGCTGCAGCGTGGTCTCGATGTTGCGTTGGTTGTGGTCCGCGCGCGGGCCCGGGATGATCCCCTTTCCGACCCACTTCACGGGTCCGGCCAGCGGTCCGAAGCGCCGGTCCTGCCAGGTCTCGATCACCTCGCAACCACCGTCGGTCTCGCGCAGTTCGTAGGTCCATCGCGAGATCGGAGAGGGCCCCATGTCCACGTCGAACTCGAAACGCTTGCCCGGGTCGGCCGCGCGCACCGTGCAGCGGGTGAACCAGCGCACGAAGCCCTTGCGGTTTGTCCCCCAGAACTTGTCTCCGGCTTTGAGGACCTCCGGGTCGCCGATCGTGCCGGTCGCTTCCGGCGACCACTCCCCCATCCGCGAGACGTCTGCGATCAGGTCGTAGATTTCGGGCGGACTGGCGTTGATGGTGATGCTCGCGCTTGCGGTGTCATCGCTCATGATTGGAAGCCTACTGCCGTGTTCTCCACCGCGCGCATATTTGCACTCAATGCAGTTTTGCACTTAGTGTAAGTGTGTGGAGGCGACCCAGACGAGTAGCAAATCCCGGCGGCGGCAGCGCATCATCGACGCCGCAGCAGACGTGCTGGTGAACCAGATGGGACCCCTGTCATTCGAGGACGTGGCTCACCGCGCGGGCGTCTCCCGGCGGACCGTGTACAACCATTTCCCCGGCGCGGACGACCTCATCATCGCGGTGGGTTCCGATGTTCTTCAGGGACTCGTCGACAGCCTGAACGTCTCGCATCCCCCGGAGGGCGAAGATGATCCGTCTGCCGTATTCGCCGACGTCGCCACGTCACTGCGGGATATCGACCTGGTGGATGCGGTCGTCCGGTTGACCCGGATTCTGGGTGCGACCGGATACGAGAACCCGCGCATCGCGGCCCTGGTCAGGACAACGTTCATCGCGATCGCCGATCGGATGACATCAACACTGACGGCGCGCCACCCGACCGCGAGCCCGTTCGAGATCGAGTTGATGGTGTCGTCCTTGATCGGAGGCGTCCTGGTCGTGTACACAACGTGGGCCGAACGGGTGGGCGTGACTGACACCGCCCGATCTCGCAAGGTCTGGTCGGAGCTGTTCGACATCCATCTGCGTTTTGTCCGTGACGGCTACCTGGCCGCCTCGCGGTCGAGCCACTGATTTTCGAGGAGGCGCCCCATGGCCCATTTCCTGTACCGGCTCGGACGCAGGAGTGCCCGGTATCCGTGGCGCGTGCTCGGGGCGTGGTTAGCCGTTCTCCTGCTGGCCGGCGCCGGCTACCTCGTGGCGGGCGGCAACCTCGCAACCACCTTCAGCATCCCGGGCACCGCGACCGACCGAGTCACCTCCCAATTGGAATACCAGTTCCCAGACTTGGCGGGGATGAACGCGAGCGTCGTCTTCACGACCGACGACGGCCAGCCATTCACCGACACACAGCGCCAAGAAATCGTTGCAGAGCTCGACACCATCGAGAGCATCGACGGCGTGGCGCAGGTGATCTCCCCGTGGTTCACCGGCAGTGAGCGGGACAAGCAGGCCCAGGCTCTCGAGCGCGGCACCGATCAGCTTGTCGAGGCAGAGGCCGAGTTGGATCAAGCCCAAGCGCAACTCGATGAAGCCCTTTCCGAACTCCGCGCAGAGCAGCGGGCGCTGAACAGGCAGATCTCCCGCGCCGACGACCCCGATGCGTTCGCAGACCGTCAGGCGCAGCTCGATCAGACGGCCGCTGCACTCCAGGCGCAACAGAAGACCCTCGACCAGGGCAAGCAGAGCATCACTCAGGGCAAACAGGAAATCGCCCTCGGCACCCAGCTGCTCGAGTACTCCGCAGGCATCACCTCGATCTCGGAGGACCGAGCCACCGGGCTGGCGACCATCCTGTTCGACCAGAGCATGACCGATCTTCCGCAAGAGGTGAAGAACGACGTTGCGCAAGCCCTCGAACAGATAGATATCGATGGCGTCACGGTCGACTACTCGGTCGAGTTGGCCTCCGATGTCTCCGGGCTGATCGGGCCGGGAGAGGTGGCCGGGTTGATGGTCGCTGCCGCCGTCCTGCTGATCACGCTCACGTCGCTGCTGGCCACGATTCTGCCGTTGATCTCCTCGCTGATCGGTGTGGGAATCGGAGTGGCCGGATCCATGGCGTTCTCCGGGCTGGTTGACATGACGTCGGTGACCCCCGCGCTCGGCGTGATGCTCGGTTTGGCCGTGGGCATCGACTACGCACTGTTCATCATCAACCGGCACCGTCGCCAGTACCACGTCGGCATGGACCTGCACGAGTCGATCGGACTGGCCAACGGGACCGCAGGCAACGCTGTGGTGTTCGCAGGCTCCACCGTGATCGTCGCGTTGCTCGCCCTGAACCTGACCGGCATCCCTTTCCTCGGTGTGATGGGCAGCGTCGGGGCCGTATGCGTGGCGGTTGCCGTGGTCGTAGCCATCACCATGATCCCCGCCCTGTTGAGTTTGATCGGACCACGGGTCTTCGGCCGCAAGGCGCGCACGTCGATCGGTGCTGAGGAACGCCGGGAGAAGCCGGTCCGTCCAATGCCGGCCTGGCAAGCGGTCTTGTCGATCGTGATCCCCGTGGCAGCGCTGCTGATCCTGGCGATTCCCGCGGCGTCGATGCGCTTGGGACTTCCCGACGGGTCCGCGCAGCCCCAGGACTCCACCGCGTACCGGACCTACGCGACCGTGGCCGAGGAGTTCGGTGCCGGCCAGAACGGGCCGCTGGTGGTGGTCGCCCGCACGCCGCAACCCGTGCCGGAAGACGATGCCCTGATGTTCCAGGCCGACATCGCCGAACTATTGATGGCGCAGGACGATGTCGTAGCGGCAGCGCCCATCGCGGTGAACGACAGCCGGTACTACTTCGTGTTCCAGGTCATCCCGCGCGACGGCCCGGCCAGCGAGTCGACCGAACAGCTGGTCAACGATCTGCGCGCGATGTCACCGCTACCCGGCGCTGTCCAGTTCGACGTCGCCGGACAAGCCACGGGAAACATCGATATCTCCAGCAAACTGTCCGACGCCTTGCCTGTGTACCTCGCGGTGGTGGTGGGCCTCACGCTGATCCTGTTGACAATCGTGTTCCGCTCGCTGCTGGTGCCATTGATCGCCGGCGCGGGCTTCATCCTGTCGTTCCTCGCCGCGATGGGTGCGGTGGTGGCCGTCTTCCAGTGGGGATGGCTGGGTGCGGTGTTCGGTGTCCATCAGCCGGGGCCCGTGTTGAACTTCGTGCCGATCATCGTGCTCGGAGTTTTGTTCGGGCTTGCGATGGACTACCAACTGTTCATCGGCTCGGGGATGCGGGAGGCGCACGCGCACGGTGCTCCTGCCCGGCTCGCGGTGGCAGCTGGTGTGCGGGGCGGGCGGAAGGTGGTCATCGCCGCGGCAGTCATCATGACCTCCGTGTTCGCCGGCTTCGCGTTCTCCCACTTGGTTCTGGTGCGTCCCATCGGCTTCGGTCTGGCGATCGGAGTGCTCATAGACGCGTTCGTCGTGCGGCTCGTGCTGATGCCGGCCGTGATGCACGTCGCGGGCAATGCGGCGTGGTGGCTTCCCGGTTGGCTCGACCGACTGCTCCCCAACGTGGACATCGAGGGCACCGCCTTGGAGCGCGAGCATCCACTGCCCGGCCTACACGAAGCGACCTAGACTCACCCCGGCCGACCGAAGCTACACCCGCACCAGCGTCTTGCCGATGTTGGCGCCGCTGAACAGATCCTTCAGCGCACTCGGGGCGGAATCCAGACCCTCGCGCACGTGTGTGCGCACCTGCAGTCGCCCGTCGGCCATCCACTTCCCCATTGCCTGGGAGGCTTCTGCAGCCCGGTCCATGTGGTCAAGGATGATGAACCCCTTGAGCAACGCCCGACGCGGGATGGCGTTGATCAGGTTGGCGGGTCCAGGCGCCGGCGTGCCCGAGTCGTACTGCGAAATCGCCCCGCACAAAGCGATGCGGGCATGGTCGTTGATCCGCGAGAGGACCTGGTTGAGGGTTTCCCCACCGACGTTGTCGAAGTACACATCGATGCCGTCCGGGCAGGTCCGGCTCAGACCGGCCCCGACGTCCTCGGCCCGGTAGTCGATGCAGTCGTCGAAACCCAACTCCTCCACGACCCAACGGCACTTCTCCGGCGACCCCGCGATACCGATCACCCGGGCGCCCATGATCTTGGCGATCTGACCAGCGATGGAACCGACCCCACCCGCCGCCCCGGACACCACAACCGTCTCGCCCGGCTTGGGCTTGCCGATGTCCTCAAGACCGACGTACGCGGTCAGACCGGTGATGCCGAACACGCTCAGCGCCTGTTCGTACGTGACACCGTCCGGAATGGCCACCCCGCCGGTTTGCACAGCGTGGGTCTGCCACCCGGGCATTCCGAAGACTCGACTGCCCACCGGGAATCGGTCATTGCGGGACTCCACGACCTCGCCGGCGCCGGCGCTGCGGATCACGTCGCCCTTCACGATCTTCGGCAGATAGGTGTCGTACGACATCCAGCCCCTGATGGTCGGGTCGATCGACAGGTACTCGACGGCCAGGAGGAACTCGCCGTCCTGCAACGGTGGCACCTCCACCTCGTCGGTGCCGAAGTCGGTGGTCTGCACCTGCCCGGTCGGGCGGCTGGCCAGGGTGATGCGTCGTGAGGTGGTCATGGCGCCACGATACGTTGGTCGTGCCATGGTCCTCAGCGTCGCGATCCTCGTAGCACTCGTTTTCGGTGCCGCCCTCGGCCTGCTCATGCGCCGGTTGATGGGCCGAAGGGTCCGCCTCGGGTGGGCAGAGGCGGTGCTGTCCGGCATCGTCGGTTCTGAGCTCGGCATCATGGTGCTGGCCATCGTCCGCGGCGGGTACGCCCGTGAGCACTGGCCCGGAGCACTGCTCGCATCGGTGGTCAGCACCGTGATCGTGATGTCGATCCTGGGCTACTTCACACGTCGGCCCCAACCATCCGCGGCAGAGCTCGTGGCAGCCGGGGAGAGCCGCGCCCTGGAGTTCAAGTCCACCGCACGCTGCAACCTGCACACCGGGCAGCGTGACGACAAGATCGAACTCATCGTCTCCAAGACAGTGGCGGCACTGGCCAACTCCGGCGGCGGCGACCTCCTGATCGGCGTCGAGGACGACGGCACCCCACGCGGGCTCGACGACGACCTGAAGTTCATGAAGGAGCCCGACTACGACCGGTACGAACTGTGGCTGCGCGACCACCTCAGCAGAACCCTCGGGGCGACTGCAGCCGCGGATGTCGAGGTGACGTTCCCGGTCCTCGACGAGCAGACCATCTGCCACGTCCGCATACTGCCCGCCAAACGCCCGGTGTTCTTGACTCCGGCCAAGGGGCAGGCGGTCCAGATGTGGGTCCGCGTGGGCAACTCGACCCGCCAGCTCGGCGTGGACGAGGCGATGAGCTACGCGGCCGATCGGTGGGGGCGTCGCCGGCTGCGGTGACGTGCTACTTGCCGGTGAACTTCGCGGGCCGGCGCTCCAGGAAGCTCCGCACCCCCTCGGCGGCGTCCTCAGACACCATGATCTGGCCAAGCACCTCCTTGAGGTGTTCACGCGCGGCCTGCTCACCGAAGTCGCGTGCGATGCGGGCATTGGCCAACGTCTCCTGAACACCCCGCGGCGCCTGCTCGGCGATGGTCTGCGCGATCTGCAGGGCCCGCTCGAGCTGCTGCCCCGCCGGGACCACCTCTTGCACCAGCCCGATGCGGTAGGCATCCTCGGCTCCGAACTCGTCGGCGGTCAGCAGGAAGCGCATCGCGTTGCCCCAGCCGAGTTGCGCGGTGGCCCGCAGCGTCGCACCACCGAACGGCAGGATGCCGCGGCCGATCTCCAGCTGCCGGAAGCGCACATCGTCAGCGGCGACCACGATGTCGCTGGCCAGCGCCAACTCGATGCTCAGCGTGTACGCGATCCCCTGCATGGCCACGACCACGGGTTTGGGCACCGGCTGCGCCCACATCCCGAAGGGGTCGAACTGGTACTCACCGGCCAGCGCCCCCGGTCCGACCTCGGCGACCTTCGCCCCGACTTCTGCCAGATCCAGACCGGCGCTGAAATGGTCACCGACCGCGTGCACGACGCCGACTCGCAGCTCCGGATCGGTGCCGAGGCGCTCGTAGGCGGCGCCGAACTGGTCGATGAGTTCGAGGTCGAAGGCGTTGCGCTTCTCCGGGCGGTTGATCCCGATCAGCAGAACATGTCCGCGTTGCTCGACGTCCACCTTCATGATTCCTCCTCCAGTGAGGCCGTGATGATCTCGCGCAGAACGGCTTCGTCGACCGCCCGCAGGTCCTTGATGTACAGGCAACCCTTGCCCGTGGTGTGCGGTCCCAGCTTGTCCAGCACTGCCGGGTCGAACCCCACCATGGAGTAGAGCACCAGGCTGGTCTTGCGCGGCGAGAAGCCGGTCTGGAACCACTCCTGCGTGCCGGTCGTGTTCGTGTACTCCCGCTGGCCGAAGCCCACGATGCTCGGCCCCCACATGACCGGCTGCGCTCCGGTGAGTTCGGTCATGATGGCAGCGAGGCGGTGAGCGTCCTCGCGGCGTCGTGCGCTCGGCACCGCGGCCAGGAACTCCGCGACATCGGCATCGGTGGGCCGGGTCTTCGGTTGAGCCATACGTCCTAACCTACGCTGAAACGGTGCATCGACTCGTGGCCGTCCGCATCGCAGCAGGGCTGGCGTTGCTCGTCCAGTTCTGGGCGCTGTACGTCCCCCGGGCACCGGGCATCCAAACGGGTTTGCCGTTGGACAAGGTCGTGCACTTCGGGCTGTTCGCGCTGGTCACCTGGTTGGTCATACGTGCCGGCGTCCAGCCGAAATGGGTGATTTCGCTGATGGTCGTGCAGGCTGCGGCCAGTGAACTCACCCAGCATTTCTTCCTCGCCCAGCGCGGCGGCGATTGGTGGGATTTCGCGGCCGATCTCGCAGGCATCGCGGTGGGTGCATGGCTTGCGCGCGGCCGGTCGGGGGTGCTGACCGCGCAGCCCCCGGAAACGATCGCTCACTGACCCCAAGCGTCGTCGGAAAGCATGCAGGTTCTAGCGGACCTGCCATGCGCGAATGGTCATACCCGCCTCACGCAGACGCTCCACCAGTGCGTCGCCCATCGCGCTGGCCGGCGTGAGCACCCCACCGGGACCCTCGGTCGTCGCCAGGCACAGCCCCGACTCTCCGAGCATCCGCGAGGTCGCGGCGTAACCCGGGTCGCCCTTCGCGATCACCTCGGCACCGAACACCCGACCGTCGGCCAGCGTGCTGCGGAATTCGATGCGGAAGCCGCCCTTTTCCTGGGACTCTTCGCTGGGCCCCTCACCCGGCTCGGGCAGGAAGCGCGAAGCGATCGCACGGGTCGGTCCGATGGACAGTGCGACTGCGCCACCGGTGGTTCCCGCGGCCAGCGCGGCAGCGCGCACACGCCCTCGCAGACCCGCACCCGCTGCGATGACCTCCTTGTAGGTGAAGTCGCGTCCGTAGTCGTAGCCCTGCAGCATGTTCGAACGGCGCACAACCCGGGTATTGATCCCGGCCATCAGGAACGGGCCGGTCCACGAGTCCAGCACCGGCTCGTAGCGGATCCACATCTGGTCACCCTCATCGGGACCGGACTCGCCAGGAGTCAAGGCGTAGGGATCACCCATGATGCGGCGCAATTCCGGGTCCTGCTTGGCCGCTTCCATCTGGCCGATACCACTGGCAATGGTGCCTCCGCTGAAGCCGCCGCTGGCCCATCTGACAGCCATGATCGTCTCGCCGAGTTCGCCGCCGGCGGCCTCGTGCAGCACGTATACACCCAGGTCCGACGGGATCGAATCGAACCCGCTGGCGTGCACGATCCTGGCACCGGACACCTTGGCCACCTCGTCGAAACGCTCAATGCTCTCTCGCATGAACAGGACCTCCCCGGCGAGGTCGGCGTAGTTGGTGCCCGCTTGCGCACACGCCTGCACCAGCGGCAGCCCGTATTTCCAGTAGGGCCCGACCGTCGTGACCAGGGCCTTGGTCGACTCGGCCATCGCCTGCAGCGCCGCCGGATCGGAGGAGTCGGCGGTGATCAGCGGCCAGTCGACGCCCAGTTCGTCGCGGACGGCCTCGAGTTTGGACAGGGAGCGCCCGGCCAGCGCGATCCGCTCCGTTCCGCCGCGGTTGGCAAGGTAGCGGGCAACAAGTTTGCCGGTGAAGCCGGTCGCGCCGAAGACAACTAGATCGTGGTCAGTCATACCCCTACGCTATGTGGGGCTCACACTCCGCGCCATGACGTGGTCGGACTCCTCGGAGTCGGCCACGAAAAACGTCCGCTGGCCGACGATCGTGAACCCGAATTTCTCGTAGAAGCGGATGGCGCGCTGGTTCTGTTCGTTCGTGCCCAACCACAGCCAGTCATGCCCGTCACGTTCGGCCATCGCCACACTTGCTTGCATCAACGCCGACGCGGTGCCTTTGCCGTGCTCGGCCTCGTCGACGTAGATCCGCCGCAGTTCCAGCGGGTCGGCCCACGCCGTGTCGATCGGCGGCGGGTCCCGGGTCAACATCACGTAACCACTGACTTCCCCCGGCGGCCCGTCGACGACCAGGAACTGGGCCCTCGCCATGTGCTGCCGGAATCGGTCGGCTGTGAGTTCGGTCGCGATGTGGGCTGCGATGGCTTCCGACGGGGTGTGGTCGGGACAGGCCAGGGCGAAGGTACGCGCGGCCAGGCGCGCGATCGCGTCCACGTCGGCGGTCGTCGCAGGTCGGACCTCGGGCATGTGACCAGGGTATTGAGCCGGGTGGGGACCTGACCTCGCTACCTGGCGGCCAGCTCCTCAACGATCTGCTCGCCGACCGGGTCGCCCTGCAACACGAACGCCGCGGGGGTGTCCAACGGCGCTGGAACCGTGAGCGTCTGGTCGCCCTGGAACGTCTGGCCGGTCAGCGCGTGTACCCACGTACCCGGCGGGAACGACACCTCGACCGACGTCGCCCCTTCTGCCAGCACCGGCGCCATCAGCAGGTGGTCACCGAGGAAGAACTGCAGGTCAGCGTCCGTGCCGGGGAACACCATCCAGGTCGGGCGCATCGCCGGGACACCGGTGGCCACCGCCTCGTCGATCACCGTCTTGCGGTACGGGTACAACGCGGCGTAGATCTTCGACGCCTCCGCGAAGGCGGCGCGGGTGTCGGGGGTGTCGTACACCTGCTGGTTCTGGGCCGGCCGGTTGCCTTCGTGAGTGCGCATCATGACCCCGAACGCCTGCATCTGCGCCCACCGCTGGTTGAGTTCCGGTGGCCGCACGTAGTTCTTGACCACGGCGTTGATGCTCGTGTACCCGCCGATGTCGCTGTGCCACAGTGGCGAGCCCGAGAGACCGCCGGACAGCATTCCGTAGACGGCACTGGCCATCCCGTCCTGATCGGCGTAGTTGACCATCTGGTCGCCGGCCCACATCATCGGGACCTGCTCGGCCGAGCCGAGGAAGGCCGACCGCATGAACGCCATGCAGTCCGGCTGTCCGGCTCGGTCGCAGCCCTCACGGACCACCGAGGCCCACAACTGCGGGTACTGATTGTGCACCAGCAAAGGGTCCCCGTCGAAGAGCTTCGCGTCGAAGGGAAGCGCCTCCCCGAAGTCGGCCATGAAGCCCACCGCGCCAGCGCCCAGCACGTCCTGCGCGATCACGTCGGCGTACCAATCGACGGCATCGGGATTGGTGAAGTCCACGAGCACCGCATCGAAACCGTTCTGGTCCATCATGTACGGCTGTCCCGACTGGGTCTGGACGGTGTAGCCCTTCTCGACGGCTTCTTCGTAGAGGTTGCGGATCGAGGTATCGCCTTTCGGCGCGGGATCCACCAACCAGGGGTTGATGTAGGTGGTCACCTGGATCCCGTCCGCGTTGAGGTCGCGCACCAGCTTCTTCCATCCCGGGTAGCGCTGCCGGTCCAACTGCCATGTCCACCACAGCCGGTCGCCGAAACTCGTCACCCGCTTGCCCGTCCAGTCCTGCAGCCACACCCCCGATATCTCGGCGCCCGCGTCCTGCATCTCCTTGACGACGGTGCGCACCTTCTCGGTCCCGCCCTGCAATCCGAGGATGGCGCCACGCTGGGCCCAGTCGGCCAGCGGCGGTCGGGTTCTGCCGGTCTCACGCTTGGCCATCACACCTGCCAGGTCCTCGGCCACGAAGGCTTCGGCAGAGATCGTCGGCGCCCAGGCCTCAAGACTCGCCTGCCCGTTACGTGAGAAATCAGCGATCGTGAACGCACCACTTGCCTCGGTGTCGGCGAACGTGAAGGCCTTGTTCTCGCTGGTCAGATAGGACGGCCAGGCGGCATAGGTCGTGGTGAGGTTCCCGCCGGCCTTCTGCGTGACATCCGCGAGGTACGTCAACGGCTGCTCCCCACGGCCCACACCCTGTTCCCGCGGCAGAATCGGGGTGATCGACCCGGACAGATCCAGCGGCCGGTACTGCTCACCGAGGCCATAGAGCTTCTCCCCGTTGGCGATTCCCGCGGTGAGCACGACGCTGTCCGCACCGGAGGCCTCGACGTTCATCTGCAGGGCCCGCACGCGCGCGGACTTCGGTATGGACAGCAGAGTCATCGTGTAGTCCACACTCGCGCCCTCCCCGCTGAGCGTGCCCCGGATCCTGACCAACGGCCCTTTCTGCTCCAGGGAGTCGACAGTCTGATTCGGCATGGTCGCCGACCGCTGCACGTCGGCCCAGAAGTACCCGAGGTGCTCCTCGAAGTCCACGGTGCCCTGCCCCGCGGACAGGAACGCTACGCCCGGTTGGGTCTGCCAGGCGATCCGGCCGTTCTGCGTGATGCGCAACGCGTTGTCGGTGAGTTCGACGTCGTAGTTGCCCGCGCTCGCCGACGCGGGCTCGGCGATGCTCAGAGTTCCCGGCTTGATCGGGTCGAGACTGTCCGTCGGGATCTGGGTCCACAAGTAGATCCCGGCCGCCACCGCCAGTACGACGAGCACCAGGAGCAAGATCAGCAGCCACTTCAGCAGTCGTCGCCACAGTGGCTTCT
>ERZ795053.4822-NODE-4822-length-14355-cov-4.853217_pt1 | contig 14355 bp, 15 predicted proteins | sample MGYA00375137_ERZ795053 | MGnify/ENA primary metagenome ERZ795053 (study PRJEB30182, sample SAMN05720284) | activated sludge metagenome | isolation source: Anaerobic digester | place: Hong Kong | collected 2014-12-17 ... | reverse complement strand
TCTATGATGGTTTCCATAGAAGAATTGCTCAAACAATCGAAAATCATCACCAAAGAGAAGATATCCAATTTATTTATCTTGATAAATTAGAAATCGCCTCTCTTAAAAACAATAAACTCTTTCAGCTCAAAATACTTGGTTTGTCGAATGGATCTGATACAGGTTCCACAATTGCCATCGAACTTGATAATGAAATTTATATCCCCTTGCATGATTTAAAAGGCAATATTGCGCAAATAATTTCTCCTAAAAATGGAAAAGTCATTGAAAGCTATATTTATAGCGTATTTGGCAAAAGAAAAATTTTTCACAAAGAAAAAAAAGAAATTAAAAAATCCAAAATCAAAAATCCTTGGGGTTACAGTTGCAAAAGACATGAAGAGACTTTAGATTTAATCTTTTTTGGCAGAAGATACTACAGTCCTTCACAATCTAGGTGGATCACATCAGATCCATCCGGTTATAGCGATGGAATCAATCTCTACTCGTTTGCTTTAAATAATCCTGTTTCCAATATCGATCATTTTGGTCTTTTCACAGAATTTAAAAGTAAAGGGGTAGGTAGTTTTTTCCGATCTCTATTTTCTTTCGGAAAATATTTCCCTTCCTATAAGGATTTCATCTTACCCTCTTTCCCTTCTCCTTTGGACTATTTAGGCAAATTCATGGAATTGATCGGTCAACACCTCTTACTCCCCATCCCCATCATCAAGAAAGGTATCATCATATGTGGAAGAATCATACAATTCGATTTCGGTCCCTATGATGATCTTTTCGAAGATAAAAACCTTAAACTCTGCAACAGCATTAATAATCGCAATTATCAAGACGTCTATTTATTCATTAATGGAATACTCAATAAAGAACATGCTGCAAAAAAATCCAGCCATTTCATCGAATCCATGCTACAGGGAAGAGGCCGATTAATGACGGTCTATCTTCCTACAAAAGGTCTCATTGAAGATTTACACGAGTGCGGATCCATTAAAATGGGATATTCCACAAAAAATACCAGAAAGCTTGAAACTTTAATTGAGCAAACAATTAATGAGATGCCACAAGAAGGAACCTTACATATTATTGCTCATTCCAAAGGAGCCTTAGTTACCTATAAAGCATTAACCAAACTCAATAAAAATTTAAGAAACCGAATCACTGTCGATGCCTTTGGAACCGCTAAAATCATCCCTAAAGGATTTGTTAAACAAGCAAACAATTTCATCAGCAGAAAAGATTTTGTCCCCTGGACTAATTTCATAGATATTACAAGAGGGATCTTCTTTAAAAATGCCGATATACATTTTCTAAAATGCAAAAGAAAACATGTATTAATTGATCATAGATTTCAAAGTCTGACTTATCAAACTGCTTTAGAAAACCAGGTTGAATCCTATTGTGACGATGAAAATAATATTATGAATTCAAGTGCTTGATTAGAAATTAAACCTATTCTTTAAAAAATTTTTGAATATTTTAGATACACATTCTAGAGCTAAGATTGATTAAAAAGATTGAAAAGGATAAACAAATCAAATAAAATTATTGGTTAAATTATTATTTTATTTCATTAGTTTTTATAAAAAAATAAATCAAAAAAATCACTTCAAAATTGAAAAGAACATTTAAAATTACAATTTTAATATCTGAAATTTTATACCATATAGCTGACATCGGTATTGTAGATACATCTGGAAATGAAGGAATTTATTATCACCCCAAAGAAAATATAAGAAAACAATATGGGATAGATATTACTACTCAAAAAATAGCCGGAAGATTAGATCATATTTCATTTCATGCAGATGGAACCATTCACACAAAGTATAAAGAAATAAATCGTTCAAGAAATTCCACCTCCAAAATTCCTCTCAGAAAGCCTATTGACCTAAAGATACCTGGTGGCTTATTACCTACAAAACAAAATCAAATAACTCCCCTGATTATTGATTCCGTATATCAAAATGAAAATACTTGGTTATTGCCTTCAATCCAAAAAAAAGAAAATTTATCAAAAAATATTTGGTCTTTAGAAAAAATAACTGAATTTAGCATCCTGAGCTTTCTAGTAGATAAAGAAATGAATCATATTAATTTATTAAAGCTACAAGAATTTAATAAACTATATACCCATCAACTAACTTTAGATATTCCTTTTCTTCAAAAATGGAAAATACTATTTTGTCTAACTTGGCAAACAATGCCTGAAATATTTCCTGAATCTCTTGCAAACTTTGACTTATATTGTGATAGACAAACAAATCCATATTTTCCTCGTAACATAATAGCAGGACCTACTCCTCTTGCTTTTGAACATTTATTCTTCGGCAGAAGTATACTTATGCCTAAATAATTTAAAAAAACACTCTCTAATATTTAAACATTAACTATTACAAGCTATTAATCCCTCTAAATCTAAAAAAAGCCCCGAAATTCGAGGCTTTTTCTTTCTATCTATTGATATAGATACTTTTCTTATTGAATCTTTTTCATCCAAAACTTTTGATTTCCATAAATCACGAAAAATCCAGCTGGATTTCCTTCTCTATCTAATTCAAAATCAACATCAGCAGTCACTTTTTTAGCAAAAAAACGAACATCTGATTCTGGATAAATTGGAACCGCAATAGGTCCGATTAGTTTTGATTTAGCTTGCAGAAGACCCGCATTTACAGCAAAAGCAACTCTGACACCGCTAATATGTTCATATAATCCTTCATATTTCTTAAGTAATATGGGATTTAAGCAGATTTCTTTTCTTTCAGATGAAAATGCATGTTTTTCATTTAAAAGATGGAATCCCAAATCATCAATATAAGTAATTGAATTGGATAAAATCACCACTCCTTTCTTAGTTTTTGGACAAAAACCAATAAAGCTATGATAACCTCCTGTTCCACCATTATGCCAAATAACACGCGGTCTAAATTTAATATAATCGTTAAATGTCAAAGTCATTCCTATATAAGGCATTTTTGTTCTACAGGTTCTTTTATGCATAAGCTTGAACGCATCGGAAAAGTCACTTTCGATCAAGTCCATATTGGCTTGTACATATCTTGCCAAATCCGCAACACAGGATTTTAAAGCTCCCGCTCCTTCTAGAACTGGAATATCCCAATTGCTTACTTGGGCATCACCAACGTGTCCTTTTGCAAAACGATAAGTTTCAGATTCAGGAACATTGACATATGTACTATTCATTTGTAAAGGTTCTAAAATCCATTCACGAACAAGCTGCTCATAAGGCATTCCTACCTTCTTAGAAATAATAAAACCTAATAAACCAACTGAAATATTGGAATACTCATGAACTTTTCCAGGAGCTCTAGGCGGCTCGAAATTGCTTAAGAAATCATATAAATATTCTTCTGTATAACCAGCAAAAGGATTCCCCATATCTTCACTTTCAAAATTTGTCGGCATATATGGAAAACCAGCTGTATGGTTTGCAAGATGTTTCAGTAAAATCTTTTTATTCTTATACTGTGGAACCTTTACATAACTGGGTAAATACATTTCCAAAGGATCATTTAAATCCATTTCCCCTTTCTCAATCATAATTTGCAATAAAAGACCTGTAATGGTTTTTGTTACAGAACCAATTTCAAACAGCGTATTTTCATCAACAGAGACCTTGGATTCATCACTTAAATGACCATATGAATAATAATCGATACCATTCTCATCTATAACAGCGACTGCCATTCCTTTAGTATATCCTTCTTCAACACAGTGTTTGACAAGCTCTTGCACATCTGTTGCAAAGCATGAAACAGTAAATGCCAATAAGATGGCAATATTGGAGAACATTCTTTTCATTGATTACCTCAACGTAAATTAAAAGAAAGGAATAATACCTCCATTTTTAGTAAAAAAACAAGAAAGATCTGTCTCAAGCTTTATTTGATTAATTTTTTGAAAAAAAACTTTATTATAAAAATAAAAACCTAAATCTTAAAACTAAAAATAAAAATCAGACTTTAAATATTAAAAAAAGAATAATTTTATAAATAAAAAAAATTTAAGACATCATCCTCTTTTTTTGTTAAAAAAATGATAATTCTCTGTGAAAATGATATATGATTTTTTTCAAAAAAACTCAAAAAAGAACAGAACCAACCTGATAAATAATCATTGAAACAATGTATGCAATAGTCGTTGTATACATGGCGGTAACAATCGGCCATTTCCAAGAGCCTGTCTCTTTTTTTATCACGGCAAAAACCGCTATACAAGGCATATATAGCAAGACAAAAACCATAAATGAATATGCTGAAAGAGGTGTAAAAACTGTTTGTAAAACAGTTGCTAAAGAAGCTTTTTGGACGGCATAAAGAGTCCCCAAAGTACTGATAATTGCTTCTTTTGCCACAAAACCAAGCATTAAAGCCACTACAATTTGCCACTTTCCAAAACCAAGCGGTTTAAATAGAAAAGCAATCTTATGCCCAAGCATTGCCAAAAGTGAATCTTTGGATGCATATTCCACTCCAATCGGTAAAGAGCTAAACCCCCATATAATCAATACAAGCATAAAAATGATCGTGCCAGCTTTTCGTATAAACTGGCTACCTCTTTCCCACATATGAATCAAAGCACCGGTAAATGTGGGGATTCTATATGGCGGAAGTTCCATCACAAAAGGAGTTGATAATCCTTTAAAAATAGTTTTTTTAAAAAAGATTCCCATGAGTATCGCCGTTAAAATACCTATTACATAAATGGAAAAAACCACCAGCCCCTGTCTTTTTTGAAAAAAAGCAGAAGCTAATAATATGTAGACAGGCAAACGAGCTCCACATGAAATAAAGGGATTGATGAGCATCGTCAAAATGCGATCTTTTTTACTTTCAAGTGTTCGCGTTGCCATAATTGCCGGCACATTGCATCCAAAACCTAAAAGAAGAGGAATAAAAGATTTTCCATGCAAACCCAGATGATGCATAAATCGATCCATAATAAAGGCACATCTAGCTAAGTATCCGCAATCTTCTAAAAGCGAAATAAAAAAGAAAAGCAAGAAAATTGGAGGAACAAATACTAGAACAGCCCCGACTCCATTTAACACACCATCAACTATTAAAGAACTGAGCCATTTAGCGGAAATATTTTGAAGGGCAAACCTTGAAAGAGAATGAATACCGAAATCAATCAATTTCATAAATGGAGAAGAAAAAGTGAAAATAAATTGAAAAAGCAAATAAATTGAAAAAAGAAAAATCGGAATTCCGAGATACTTATGCGTTAAAAAACGATCAATTCTTTGGGAAGTAGTCATTCTATCTTCTTTAGGCTTGATAAACGTTTCTTTTAAAAGTCCTTCAATAAAACCGTACCTGGCATTGGCAACAATAGTATCCACATCTTCTGAAAACACTGAGTACAAATGATGTCTGGTTTTTTCGGAAGTTTCCAAAAGAAGATTAGATATTTTAGATTGATGTACATTTTCAATCACTTTCGGATCATTTTCTAGTAATTTGATCGCAAGCCACAGTGAAGAGAAATTAGGATATAAATCCTGATCCTTATCAGAAATCTTGACAAGTTCGGAAATATGTTCTGCAAGTTCTGTTCCATATTGAATTTTTGGATGAATCTTTTTCTTCTTAGATATTTTTTCAATAGCATCAATAAGATTCAAAACACCTTTTCCATCATTGGCTTCAATCTTAACAACAGGAACCCCTAAAAGCTTTTCCATCTTTTTCGCATCAATATCCCCTTCCTTTTTTTTCAAAAAGCGATTCATATTGAGTGCAAGCACAACTGGTAGCCCCATTTCCAAAAGCTGCGTTGTAAGGTATAAATTCCTTTCGATATTGGTGCTATCGATAATTTGAACTATAACATCTGGGGTTTCAAAATTAAGATAATCACGTGTAATCATCTCTTCTTGGGAAAAAGCTGAAAGGCTATATACTCCTGGCAAATCGATTAACTCAAAAAGAGTATTTCTCTGAATAAAATTCCCCGTTTTCTTTTCAACAGTTTTACCAGGCCAATTGCCAACATGCTGTCTAAGCCCTGTTAAATGGTTGAATAATGTACTTTTTCCACAATTCGGATTTCCAGCAAGCGCAACTTTAATCTTATTCATAAGTAATCTACAATCGTTTTATATAAATCTTTTTAGCTTCCGATTTTCTAATTGATAACGAGTAACCTTTGATTCTAATTTCCATAGGATCACCCAAAGGAGCATATTTGATTAATTCCACCAACGCTCCTTTCACAAGGCCCATTTCTAGAAATCGTTTTTTTAAATCCCCTTCTACTTTTAGAGATAAAATGATTCCTTTTTCTTTCTTTTTTAACTGATCTAACGTATCCATATTTTATGTTTTTTCAAAAGCTCTTTAAAAATAAAGAGCTTTTGATCTTTATGACATTTTTGAAAATTGATCTTTACCAACACCGCACTCAGGGCAGACAAAGCTGTCGGGTAATTTTTCAAATGGGGTACCTGGAGCGATATCATGCTCAGGCAAGCCTTTTTCAGGATCGTATACCCATCCACAAACATTACAAATATATTTATCCATTTTTTTCTCCTTTTATTTATTCCCCTTTATTCAAAGGTGAAGGGACTTGAAAAGTTCTTTGACTTAATTCTTTATCGAGCATCAAAAGGGCACTTCCTTGATTGCCCGCAAGCTTTAAAGATTCAACAAGACCTGATGCTGAGGATTCCTCTTCAACCTGTTCATCGATAAACCACTGTAAACGACTTTTTGTAGCATAATCTCTTTCTTCTTCTGCTAAAGTCATTAGATTATAAATCGACTTTGTAACTTCCTTTTCATGAGCATATACTTTTTCAAATACATCCAAAGCTGTTTTATAATCAAGTGCCGGAGCATCGATTGCACCAAGCTTTACTAAAGCACCTTGTTCAACCATATAATGATAAAAAATCATTCCATGAGAAATTTCTTCCTGAGATTGAATACGCATCCAATGGGCAAATCCCGGCAAATTTTTATCATCAAAAAAAGCAGACATTTGTAAATATAAATAACTGGAATAAAGTTCTTTAGTAATTTGCTCACTCATCGTCTGAATCATCTTTTCAGAAAGCATAAAATTTCTCCTTATTTTTTAATCTGCAAAGCTAATTGTTTACCAATCTTTTGACATTCTTGTAAATCAGTATCTTTAGGTGACCACTTCTGCTTAAAAGAGGGCATAATAGATTCATATCCCATGGTTTGCACTTCTTTTTCTATTGCTTCGATAGCACCTATTCCCCATCCATATGTACCAAATACAAATGTTTTTTTCTTCTGCATGGATAGCCCTTTTAAATAAGTTAATACAGCTGAAAGCTGTGGCATCATTCCTTTATTCAAAGTTGCAGAGCCAAAACAGATGCAGGCAGAATCAAGCGCTTCATAAGCAATATCTGTAAGAGGAGTATGTCTCACTGGTAACATTTTCACTAAAACCCCTTCCTCACTTATACCTTCAAAAAAAGCTTGTGCAAGTTTTTCTGAGCTTCCCCACATGGAATCATAAAGAATTAAAACCTTCTTTTCTGCTTCAAAATTACACCATTTTTGATATAGCTGAACGGCTTTATTAATTCCTTTTCTCCAAATCACTCCATGAGATGGCGCAACCATTTTTAAAGGAATATCCTTCAATGCTTCCAAAGCATTCAAAATAGACCTCGCGTAAAGAGGTAAAATATTGGCAAAATATTTTTTAAGTTCTTCAAATAGCTCGCATTGATCTACTTCATCATCAAAATGCGAAGAAGAGCAATAATGTTGGCCGAAAGCATCCATGGAAAACAGAATTTGATCTTCTTTAAGATATGTCATCATGGACTCAGGCCAATGCACCATTGGGGTCATGATGAATTGCAAGGTTTTCTTTCCGATAGAAATCGTTTCATTTAATCCGATAATTTGAAACTTCCAACCTTGAGTATCATGATAAGCAGAAAGAATCTCTTTGCATTTAGCATTGCATAGGATTGTGATATGAGGAGCTTTTTTCATTAATTTGGCTATAGAGCCTGCATGATCTGGTTCTGCATGATTAACGACAACATATTGCAATTTTTCAATTGAGATATGTTGCTCAATATTTTCAATCATTTGATCAAAAAAGGGCTCTTTTACAGTATCCATCAATACAGGTTGATCATCCAATATCAGATAAGAGTTGTACGTCACTCCTCTATTGGTCGTAAATCCGTGAAATTCTCTTTGAGGCCAGTCCTCATAACCTACGTAAAAAATATCAGGTGCAATTTCCATATCATTTCCCCATTTTCTTCAAAAAAATGATTATGCCTATGCTTCTCAATAATTTATAGAGAAAGTTTTATGATTTAACTCTCTCAATATCAATTATTCAAAACAAAAAGAATTATAATAAAAAATAAACCAAATAATTAATTACACAAAATTAATAATATGTTATAACTATTACACCATTTAAATTATGACAAATAATAAGGAGAAAAAAAATGAAAACTCATCGACATAGAGGAGCAAGACTTCCTTTTGATTTCGACGTACCAGAATTTTCAAAAAAAGAAACAATTGCCCTTAATGCAATTACCGGAAGCATAGCTCTTGGAGCAATTGCTTTAATTGCCAAAGCAATTAGTTTCTTCAAATAATTTATATGGATCTTTTTATTAGATAAAAGGTCCATATTATCCTCTTTAAAAAAACCCTTAAATCTTTTATACTGTTTCCTGAACAAAGGAACTTACAATGCATAATCCAGAAAAGATTAGAAATATCGCCATTATCGCGCACATCGACCATGGCAAAACAACAATGCTCGACAGTCTACTAAGACAATCCCAAATTTTCCAAAGTCATGAAATCCCTCCTGAAAGAGCCATGGACAGCTATGATCAGGAAAAAGAAAGAGGAATTACAATCTTTTCGAAACATACCTCCATTTATTTTAATGATTACAAAATCAATATCATTGATACCCCTGGACATGCAGACTTCTCTGGAGAAGTAGAAAGAGTTCTTGGCATGATCAATTCTGTTATTCTACTTGTGGATGCAAAAGAAGGCCCGATGCCTCAAACTCGCTTTGTTCTAAAAAAATCTTTAGAAATGGGTCTCTGCCCGATCGTTGTCTTAAATAAAATCGACAGACCTCATGCAAATCCTGAAAGAGCATTAAATTTGACTTTTGACTTATTCGTAGAACTGGGAGCTACCGACAAACAACTAGATTTCCCTTACTGCTATGCTTCAGGTCTTGATGGTTTTGCTTATTTAGATGAAAATCATCCTAAAAAAGATATGAAAGAACTTTTCGAACTGATTGTCGACAAAGTTCCAGCACCTACTGGTGACCTTGATGCTCCATTTTTAATGCAAGTTGCTACAATCGATTATGATGATTATTTAGGAAGACAAGCTTGTGGAAGAATTTTAGAAGGAACGATTAAAAAAAATGATTTGATTCAATGTATCAATCATCAGGGACAAAAAGTAAATTTCCGTGCACAGAAAATCGAAGGTTATTCCGGTCTTAAAAAAGTGGAAATGGAGTCAGCCGGAGTTGGCGACATCGTCGCTATCGCCGGAATGGAAACTGTGACAATTGGTGACCTCTTCTGCAATGAAAAGAACACCAAAACCCCTTCTCCGATCTCAATCGAAGAACCTACTCTTTCAATTGACATCATGGTCAACTCCTCACCTTTCGCAGGTCGTGACGGAAAAAATCTTACAATGAACAAAATCAAAGACCGCCTTCTTCATGAGAAAAAGTCTAATGTTACCTTAAAAATCGATCTACCTGAAAAGGAAATCGACAAAATCACAGTATCAGGACGAGGAGAGCTACATCTTGCCATTCTACTTGAGGCCATGCGTCGAGAAGGTTATGAGATAACTGTTTCAAAACCTCAAGTAATCTTGAAACAAATCGATGGACAAACCTGCGAACCTATAGAACTTGCCCATATCGAAGTACCTGAAGAATTTTCAGGATCTGTTATTAAAGAAGTTTCTAAAAGAAAAGGTGAATTACAATCCCTTCACACGAATGAACACCTAATCTCTATTATGGACTTTTTAATCCCGACAAGAGGATTAATGGGACTTAATAGCGTTCTTTTATCAATGAGCAGAGGTCTTGCCATCCTAACCTCAATCTTTGAAAAATTTGCGCCTCATAAAGGACCTATCCCAGCACGTCTTGAAGGATCTTTAATCTCGATGAATGCAGGAGATGCCAACCCTTATGCATGCTTCAACCTACAAAAAAGAGGAGCATTATTTATTGCACCGGGAAGTGGCGTTTATGAAGGAATGATCGTTGGAGAAAACAACAAGGAAAATGATCTTATTGTGAATATTACAAAAGGCAAACAGCTCAACAATATTCGATCAGCTGGTAAAGATGAAAACATCATCTTAACCCCTCCCATCAGATTCACTTTAGAAGAAGCGATCAATTACATCAAAGATGATGAATATGTTGAAATCACACCAAAACATATTCGTTTAAGAAAAAAATACTTAAACGAAATTGACCGTAAACGTTTTGCAAGACTCTCCGAATAAGAGATTTTTCTAACTACACAAAAAAACGAATATGCTTAAAGCATATTCGTTTCAAATAAATTTCTTTGAAATATTAAGCAATTCTCTTAAGGAATTACATAAAACATCACAAAGAAAAAATGAAAAATACTTCCAGCAAGTACAAACAAATGCCAAAAAGCATGAAAATATTTTACTCTTCTGTCCAAGGAATAAAAAATAATACCTATTGTGTAACAAATACCTCCAAGAAGTATCCATAAGAATCCTTGAAAAGAAACGGTTGCTAAAAGAGGTTTGACAACAACTATAGCAAGCCATCCCATAAGCAAATAAAAAAGACTGGAGAAAAACTCAAATCGCGGACCAAATACCGCCTTAAAAACAACTCCAATCAAACAAAGTCCTGTTTGCAAACCAAATACCGTCCAACCCAATGGTCCTCTTAAAGAAACAAGCGCCAGAGGCATATAGGTTCCACAAATAAGCAGGTAAATGCCAATATGGTCAAAACGTCTTAGAACCTTCTTCGCCGTTTTATGCGTTATGGCATGATATAAAGTAGAAAAAAGATAAAGTAGTACTAAAGAACTACCAAAAAGAGCGCAACTCACTACATGAGATGCCGTTCCTTTCACAGCTGCCTGGTAAAGCATAATCACAAGAGCTGCTATACTTAAAGCAGCACCGATTCCATGTGTTATCGCATTGGCAATTTCCTCTGAAATCGTCTGAAGGGGTGTAGATTGATCGTTTTGAGTCATAATGACCTCCTTTCGTTCAGAAACAGTGTAGCTCAAAACAAAAAAAAACACTATTTTTTCTTAGTCACTTCTTTTTTTGAAATAATTCCTGCAGAGACGGCAAAGCGCATTCCCTCTTCCGTTGTCATATCTAATTTTTCAATTTTGTCAAAATCCACAAAAATCGTTACCCCTCCAATCTGATAACTTAGAGGAACATAAACAGCCACTTGCTTATAATCTTTTTTATGCAAAATTTTTGATAAATCTTTAACAGTCACAAAACCAAGCACATCAATACCATTTAAAGAAACTTTTACCACTTCTCCAAGCTGCTGATTCCCTTTTTCAAAAAACACAATGATATCGCGAAAAGAAGTATAAATCATTCTGACAACAGGAATTTTTTCTAAAATTTTTTCACCTTTTTCATAAATGGCCTGCCCCAGCCAATAACTCAGGATAAGTCCCACTATGAAAATCAAAATAATAGAAATAACAATCCCAAGGCCTGGAAAATAATAAGTTTCCCCAATAAGACCTTCAATCAACGGTCTAAAAAAGCCTTCCAAAGTTTTAAAAAGCCAAATCAAAATCACCAAAGTAAGCACAAGTGGTGTAACGCCAAACAGCCCACGAATAAAATATTTTTTAAACATACAAAACCCCTATTTCACTCATTTTAAATAAACAGGAGTTAACCGCAAGTAAATCAAATTTCTTTAGTTCTTGAATATCTTGAAAAATCCATTATACTCCTATAAAAAGGAGAGTCCCTATGAGAGATACACAAAGCCCCCATATTCCAGCCGCTTACTTAATTCTATTTAAAGAAAATAAAACGCTTTTACTCAAAAGAAAAAACACAGGCTATCAAGATGGGAACTACTCTTTAATCGCAGGACACGTGGAACCAAATGAATCGTTCACCGAAAGCATGATTCGCGAAGCGAAAGAAGAAGCTGGCATCACACTTTCATCCAAAGATCTTCAAGTCGTTCATCTTATGCATAGAAAATCTTCAAGTCCCAGCAATAACCAACGCATCGATCTATTTTTTCTAGCAAACAACTGGCAAGGCGAAATAACCAATATAGAACCTCACAAATGCGAAGAGCTTGCATGGTTTGATTTAAACGATTTGCCCAGCAACATCATTCCCTATGTTAATGAAGCTTTACATCATGTGATTCATCAAAAATTTTATAGTGAAAAAGGATGGAATCTTTCACTAGAAAAAGCTCTTTCCTAAAATAGAAAAGAGCTTAAATTCATTACCATAATCGAACAGGCATCGGCTCAATCATTGTTTTACTTGTATGATTATCAATTAATTTCACAAGCATATCATCTATTATTTCCACCCGATAATCAATGGAAGCATCAGAAGAAACGATACTAACCAATACTCCTTCTTCATCGTAGCTATAATCAATTTCAACATCTGTCGGTAAAATGATTTTTATAAGACGATTATTTTCATCATAAAGATAGTTTGTTTCAGTAATGGGATTATCATCGGATTTTAAGCTTTTTTTAAGCATTTGTCTTTGTTCATTATACTCATACCAAAATCTTTTTTCATGACTTTTATCCTTCACATAAAGCTCTATGATATTAAAATTTTCATCATACGAAAGTTCTTTATACACTAAGATCTCATCTTCTTTATCCACCAAAAGCTCTTCAATCAAATAATTATTCTCATCATATGTACATGTCAATACAGTACCATTCGGAAAGGATCTTTCAGTAACTCTTGCAGAAATTAATAATGGAAAAAATGCCAAAAAATATAAAAACAATCTCTTCATAGATTTGCCTCCTCAATCTTGTTAAAACCCATCAAAGCTATGCGACAAATCAAAAAAAGTCAAAAAATTTTTTCAATAAAAAAAACCTCTTCTAAAGAAGAGGTTTGAACAAATAAAAGAATATGCAACCAATTATGCTGCAGAATCAACAGAAGAATTATCAGATCTTCTGTTAAGTAATGCAAGAGCTTCTTCGGCATATTTATCTGTAGCTTTTTCATCTTCTGGTAAAGACCACTTAAAGTTATTAAATGCACCAAGAGGAACGTTAACAGTAGCTATAGAAGTACCAATAAATGCTCTTACAACAATATCTTTAATTAATAAATTCCAAATCAAATTAGTTCCGATCACTTCTAATATTTTAGCCGCTATCAACGCAACTTTTGCAACTAAACGAACAAGTTCCAACGTAATTGATTTCAAACTTCCAGCTATATGAGTAAAGATCTTGCCAGCAGCTCTTGCCATATTCATAGCTGTAGGAGAAAGAAAAGAAAGCTCTATCCTTCCTAAACATGAAGATTGATGTGGTAATAACCAATCAGATTTCCAATCATCAATTTTTTTATCAAGTTTTTGATTTGCGGTTTCAAACCAAGAAACTGTACTTATTTGACTTTCACTTATAGCAGTTGTCATAACTACCTCCATTATTATATTTTATTATGAGTTAATAATTTTTAATAAATTTAATTATAAAAAACATCAAAATTAAATGAAATTAATTAAAACAAACAACTAAATTAAAATAATTTATAATCAAAAAAATAATTTACAAATCATAAAAAATTTAACTAAAAATTTCGCTATTAAATATATTACGACCTCATATATTATACTAAATCAAAAATTTCTTTAAAAGAAAAACTATGACTACTACTGCTTTTAACAAAGAAAATTGGTTTCCAGAAGCAAATAACTATCTTGATAGAAAGATTAATGGTTGGAAACCTGATTGGTTATTACCACATCAATCTTCATACATAGGAAGAATAGAACTTGGTTTTATCTCTCCCAAAAGAAAAAATATCCTAAGAGCTGTTGGTAAAGTCTTTACTCATATAGCCGGAAGTTTGATGTCTATAAGTTTGGAACTTGCTCGTTTAGTTGGAAAAGTTGTGTTGATAGCAGCTAAATTATTCGAAATCATAGCTATAAATTTTCCATATAATTTATTTATCAAACCAATTATTAATCATTTTGAAAAAAATACTATTCATCCACAGCTGACTGAATAATTTCCGCAAAGCTTGGATGAGC
>ERZ795053.4818-NODE-4818-length-14360-cov-6.247885_pt1 | contig 14360 bp, 12 predicted proteins | sample MGYA00375137_ERZ795053 | MGnify/ENA primary metagenome ERZ795053 (study PRJEB30182, sample SAMN05720284) | activated sludge metagenome | isolation source: Anaerobic digester | place: Hong Kong | collected 2014-12-17 ... | reverse complement strand
CCGGGTCCTCGCTCGCGGGGCTCGACGACCACCCGGTGGTGCACGTCGCCTACGAGGACGCCCTCGCCTGGGCCACGTGGGCGGGGCGCGACCTGCCCACCGAGGCGGAGTGGGAGCGCGCCGCCCGCGGCGGGCTGGAGGGCGCCACCTACGCGTGGGGCGACGAGGCCGAGCCCGGCGGCGTGCGCCTCGCCAAGTGGTTCGAGGGCGACTTCCCCTACCGCAACGCACCGCGCGACGGCTTCGAGGCCACCGTGCCCGTCGGCTCGCTGCCGCCCAACGGCTACGGGATCCACGAGGTCACCGGCAACACCTGGGAGTGGGTGTCGGACTGGTGGAGCGACCACCACCCCGCCGATGCCGACAAGCCCTGCTGCGTGCCGGCCAACCCGCGCGGCGGGCCCGAGGCGCGCAGCTTCGACCGGGCCATGCCCCAGATCCGCATCCCCCGCCGCGTGATCAAGGGCGGGTCGCACCTGTGCGCCGACAGCTACTGCCGGCGCTACCGCCCGGCGTCGCGCCGACCGCAGATGGTCGACAGCGCCACCAGCCACATCGGCTTCCGCACCGTGACCCGCCCGGCGCCCTGACGCGCCGAGGTTCGGTCGATCTCGACCGCTGAGCGGAAGGGATCGACCGAACCTCGAGCAGCGATCGGGCTGGCGGTCAGCCGAGGATGGCGGCCTTCTGGGCCGCGAACTCCTCGTCGGTGAGGATGCCCTGCTCCTTGAGGGCGGCCAGCTCCTTGAGCTTGGCGATGGCCTCCTCGGAGAGGCCCCCCGCCGCTGGCGCGGGGGCCGCGGCCGGAGCGGGCGGGGGCGGCGGGGCGGCGGCGGCCTGCGCGGCCATCGCCTGCTCCTGCTGCCAGGCATCGGCCTGGGCGGCCTGGACCGCCTTGTCGTGCTGCTTGGTGGCCACGCGCCCGGCCACCGCGGTGGCGGTGCCGGCGACGACCGCCGTGCGGGCCGCGGTGCCGATCAGGCCAGGACCCCGGCGGGGGCCGACGATCCCTCGTCGCATCATGGTGGTTCTCCTCGTGTCGTTCGTTCGGTTCGGTTCGGTCGTTGGGCTCGTTGGACCCGGGTCAGCCGGCTGCGGCCTCGAGGGCGGCCTGGACCGCCTCGTGGGGGATGCGCCCGCCGGCCACGATGACGCCGTCGGCGGCGCGCACCGCCTCGGCGAAGGGGGCGGCCCACAGGTCCTCCCAGAGCAGGAAGACGGCGGACGACTCGAGGTCGAGGTCCGCGGCGGCCAGCTCGATGTCCTCGTCGGAGATCAGGTCGCCCGCCTCGCCGTCGAGGTGGCCGAAGGCGGCGGCGTCGCCCTCGAGGTCCTCGTACTCGTAGGTGGTGATGTTGCCCTCGGCGTCCTTGGACACGAACACCAGGTCGATGATGCGGACCGTGCCGCTCGAGACGAGGCGCTCGAGCTCGGGCACGATGCTCCCGTCGAAGCGGTTGCCGGGGAAGGCGATGGTCAGGAACTCGACGGGACCGATGCTCATGGGGTGCTCCTCTGGGGCGCGGCGGGCCGTTCGTACGGATCGGCACGGTACCGCTCCCACGTGAGCCCCACATCACCTCTCGATGGGTGATCGTCCTCGGCCGGCGCCTGGCGTACGGTTCGCCACGACGACCGGGATCGGGAGGTGCGGCCGTGGGGCTGTTCGGCAGGGGCGACAAGACGTTCACGATGCGGACCGACCTGCTGTCGATCGGCGAGGACTACTGGATCACCGACGACGACGGCGAGCGCGCCTACCGCGTCGACGGGGCCGCCATCCGCGACCGCTTCGCCCTCCTCGACGCCGAGGGCCGGGAGGTGGCCACCATCCGAGAGCGCACCTTCGGCCGCGATCGGATGGTCATCGAGCTCGCGAGCGGCCGCAAGGCCGTGGTCAAGCGCGACGGCGACCGCTACGACATCGACGTCGAGGACGGACGGAACCTCCGGGCCCACGGCGACCTGATCGGCCACGACTACGAGATCGAGAAGCGGGGCCCGGGCGGCAAGGTCGCCGAGATCTCCCGCAAGCGGCTCCGGCTCCGCGAGACCTACGAGGTCGAGGTCGAGGCCGACCAGGACCCGGCGCTGATGCTCGCCATCGCCGTCGCCATCGAGGCGCTGGGCCGCCAGTAGGTCACCCACGTCGGGGTGACGCCGCACCACCCGGGCCGGTGCCATCATGCGCGGATGGACGCGAGCTCGGAGGATGCGGGCGGCGGGCGCACCGGCACCGTGCTCGGGCTCCTGGCCCGCCCGAGCGGCTGGCGGCGGATCCGGCTGTTCAGCGCGTCGGCCCGGGCTCCGCACGTGCGCCGGCGGGCCGACCTCACCACCCTGCTCGTCGCCCTCCTCGCCCTCGCCGCCGCCATCCCCGCGGCGCGCACCACCGACGACCTCGAGGCCGCCCTGCTCGACGTCGCCACCCGCCTGCCCGGCCTGCTCGACCCGCTCTTCGCCCTCGCCTACGACGCCCTCGCCCTGTGGGCCGTGGCGTGCCTCGTGCTGGTGGTGGCACGGGGGCACTGGCGCCTCGCCGCCGGGCTGGTGCTCGCCATCCCGGCCTCGGTCGGCCTGACCGCTGCGGCCAACCGGGCCCTCGACGTGCCCACCGACTGGGGTGGGCTCGCCTACGGGCCCGTCGAAGGGGTGCCGGTCCAGCTCGTGGTGGCCATCGCGGTGGCCTCGCTCGCCTCGCGCGAGATGAGCCGACCGTTCCGCACGTTCGGGCGGCGGGCGATCGTCGCCGGCACCGCGGCCGCCCTCGCCCTGCCGGTCACCGCGCCCTACCGGGTGGTCGCCGCGGTGCTCGTCGCCGTCGCCGCCGCCTCGCTCGTGCGCTTCGCCTTGGGCTCGCCGATCTCGGCGGTCACCGGCTCCGACGTGCGCGAGGACCTGGCCGACCTCGGCCTCGACGCCGAGCCCGTGGCGGCGTGGTCCGACGGCGTGCACGAGGCGATCGCCGTCGATGGCCGACGCGTCGCGGTGCGGGTGCTCGGCCGCGACGAGTGGGACAACCAGCTCGCCGTCGCCGTGTGGCGGTTCCTCTGGTACCGCAAGAGCTCGTCGGGGCGGCCGCTCGTGGGCCCGCGGCAGCGCATCGAGCGCCAGGCCCTCCTCCTGCTGCTCGCCCGGTCGCGGGGCGTGCCCGTGACCGACGTGGTGGTGGCCGGCGCCAGCCGCACCGGCGATGCCCTGGTGGCCACCGAGGTGCCGGGGCCGACCATCGAGGAGCTCGGCCGCGCGGGCGTCGACGACGAGCTCCTCGACCGGGCATGGGCCGCGCTCGACGCCCTCCACGCCGCCCGGATCGCGCACGGGGCCATCGATGCCCGGGCGGTGCGCCGTGACCCGGACGGCGAGGCCGTGCTCGCATCCTTCGACCGCGCCGAGCCCCTCGGCGAGCCGGCCCAGGTGCACGCCGACCGGGCCCAGCTCCTCGTGGCCACCGCGGTGGTGGTGGGCGCCGACCGGGCCATCGCCGCCGCGCTGCGGGCCCTCGCCGCCGAGGGCGACGAGGCGGCTGCGCCGCTCGTGTCGTTCCTCCAGACCGCGGCGCTCGACGGCGACCTGCGCGACGACGTGGAGCAGGCGGAGCTCGCCCTCGAGGACCTCCGCGCCGCCACCGCCGAGGCGGCGGGCATCGAGGAGCCCGAGCTCCAGAAGATCTGGCGGGTGAGCTGGGGCTCGATCCTGCGGCTCGGCCTGCTCGCCCTGGTGGGCTACCTGCTGATCTCGCAGCTCGCCGACATCGGCTTCGACACGATCGTGGACTCGATCCGCTCGGCGAACCCGTGGATCCTGGCCGCCGCCCTCGCCTTCGGGCAGCTGCCGCGGGTCGCATCGGCCGCGTCGCTGCGCACCGCCTCGCCCGCCCCCGTCCCACTCGGGCGGGTCACCCGGCTGCAGTTCGCCACGTCGTTCGTCAACCTGGCGGTGCCGTCGACGGCGGCGCGCGTCGCCGTCAGCATCCGCTTCTTCCAGCGCTCGGGCGCCACGCCCGCCGGTGCCCTCTCGGCCGGTGCGCTCGACTCCGTGTCGGGGTTCATCGCCCAGGTGGGGCTCCTGGTCGGCCTGCTGCTGGCCGGGATCGGCAGCCTCGGCTGGAACGGGGACCTCGCCACCCCGGCCACCGACCGGGTCGACCTCTACCGGGTGGTGGGGATCCTGCTGCTGCTCGTGGCGCTGGCCCTCGTCGCCCTCCTCGCCGTGCCCAAGCTCCGGGCCAAGGCCGGCGAGATCCTCGGACAGCTGCGCGAGTCGCTGCGGATCCTGCGCTCCCCCGGCGCCGTCGTCCGCCTCATCGGCTTCAACGTGCTGGCGGAGTTGCTCTTCTCCACCACCATCTGGATCGTGCTCCAGGCCTTCGGCCAAGACGTCTCGTTCGCCGACGTGATCATCATCAACGAGGCCGTCGCCCTCTTCGCCGGGCTCATGCCCGTCCCGGGCGGCGTCGGCGTGACCGAGGGCGCGCTGACCGCCGGCTTCACCGCGGTCGGCGTGCCCGAAGGCGTCGCCTTCTCCGCCGCCCTCTGCTACCGGATGTGCACCTTCTACCTGCCGCCGATCTGGGGCTACCTGGCCTTCGACTCGCTCCGGAAGGAGGGCTACCTGTGACCACCGCCGAGGGCGAGGAGCGCCCCGTCGAGCCCTCGCGCCGCACCGCCGCGCTGGCCGAGCGCGCCCGTGAGGAGGCGGCCACCCGGCTGAGCCGAGCCGAGACCTGGGTCGACGGCGCTGCCCACCGGCGCACGGCGTGGGACACCGTCGTGGCCCTGCGCGACCGCGACCGCGAGGCGTTCGCCTCGGTGCTCGGCAGCGCCCTGGCCCTGCGCCTCTTCCTGTTCTCGGTGGCGCTCGTCGTATCCGTGATGAGCGCGATCAGCCTGATCTTCGGTCGTGCCGGGATCGACGATCTGGTCTCGGGCGTCGGCATGACCGGCGAGATGGCCGAGCAGGTGGCGACCGCCACCCGCACCTCGACGGGCCGCGACCTCGGCGTGCTGGTGTCGTCGATCGTCGTCGCCCTGATGGCGGGACGGAGCCTCACCAAGGTCCTCGCCGCCTGCAGCGCCGGCGCCTGGAAGCTGCCCGCCGTCGAGGCCAAGGCCTCCATCAAGGCGGTCACCCGCGTCACCGCGCTCATCGCCCTCACCGTGATCGCCGCCTCCGGCCTCAACCGGCTGCGCTCGGAGTTCGGCCTCGCCGTCGCCACCAGCTCCCTCGCCCTCAACGTGGCCATGCTCGCGGCCGGCTGGTTCTTCGTGACCCTCGCCCTGCCCCGGCCCACCCGCGACCCGGGGGCCATGCTCCCGGGCGCCGCCGCCTTCGCCGTCGTGCTCACCTTGGTGCAGTGGTTCATGCACTACTACCTGCCGTACAAGATCGAGTCGGCATCGGAGACGATGGGCTCGCTGTCGGTCACCGTCGCCTCCCTCGGCTACCTCTTCGCCGTGGGCCGGGTCATGGCCGGGACGGTCGTGCTCAACGCCGTGCTCTACGAGCGGTTCGGGAGCCTGTCGAGCTTCGTGTTCGACCTCCCCGGCGTGCGGCGCCTCCCGGTGCGGTACCCGAAGGTCGCCACCTTCTTCGACCTCGACGGCGCCCCACCGCCGACCGACCCGCCCGCCTGAGCACGTCTCGCGCCCCCAGCGCGCCAACCGCTCACCGACCCGCTCCCCGACCAACCCGGCCCCCACCGTGAGCAGATCGCGCGCCCCCCGCGCGCACACCGCTCACGCAGGGGCAACGGGGCCGGCGGCTGGGCGGGCGTGGATGTGCGACGCTTCGGGCGTGGACGTCGAGGGGGTGCACCACCGCACGATCTGGCGCGATGGCGAGGGCCTCGTGCGGGCGATCGACCAGCGCCGCCTGCCCTTCGCGTTCGAGATCGTGACGATCCCGACAGCGGAGGCCATGGCCACCGCCATCGCCGACATGACCGTGCGCGGCGCCGGGCTGATCGGCGCCGCCGCCGGGTACGGCATGGCCCTCGCTGCGACCGAGGCGTCGCGCGAAGGCTCCTCCACCACCGACGTCCACCGCCGCCTCGCGGCCAAGGCCGAGGTGCTGCGGGCCAGCCGACCCACGGCGGTGAACCTGGCGTGGGCGGTCGACCGCCAGCTCGCCGCCCTCGCGTCCATCGACGATGCCGACGAGCTCGTGGCGCACGCCTGGGCGACGGCCGAGGCCATCGCGGAGGAGGACGCGGCGGCCTGCGAGGCCATCGGCCGCCACGGCCTGCCCCTGCTCGCCGCCATCCACGAGCGCACCGGCCGACCCGTGAACGTGCTGACCCACTGCAACGCCGGCTGGCTCGCCTTCGTCGACTTCGGCACCGCCACCGCCCCCATCTACGCCGCCCACGACGCCGGCATCCCGGTGCACGTGTGGGTCGACGAGACCCGGCCCCGCAACCAGGGGGCCCGGCTCACCGCCTGGGAGCTCGGCCAGCACGGCGTGCCCCACACGCTGGTGGCCGACAACGCGGGCGGCCACCTCATGCAGCACGGACAGGTAGACCTGGTGATCACCGGCACCGACCGCACCAGCGCGTCGGGCGACGTGGCCAACAAGATCGGCACCTACCTCAAGGCGCTGGCCGCGCACGACAACGACGTCCCCTTCTACGTCGCCCTCCCGTCGTCGACGTTCGACTGGTCGCTCCTCGACGGCGTGGGCGGAACCCCGATCGAGTCCCGCCACGCCGACGAGGTGCTGCGGATGGAGGGCGTGGGGCCCGATGGCGACGTGGTCGGGGTGCGCATCGCCCCCGAGGGCACCCCTGCCGCCAACCACGCCTTCGACGTGACCCCGGCCCGGCTGGTGACCGGGCTCATCTCCGAGCGGGGGATCTGCCCCGCAACCCGCGAGGGCATCGCCGCCCTCTACCCCGACCTCGCCGGTGCGCCGGCCGGAGGAGCCTGATGGAGTCGCGCTGGGACGATGAGGCCGCCGCCGCCCACCCGGGCCCGATCGGCGAGTGCGTCTACTGCACGCGCCTGATCGGGTCGGACCCGTCGCTGGTGCTCCACGGCGGCGGCAACTCGTCGGTGAAGGCGCCCGTCGACGACCTCACCGGCCGCTCGATCGACGCCATCCACGTGAAGGGCTCGGGGTGGGACATGGCCACCATCGAGGCCCCCGGCCTCGCGCCGCTCCACCTCCCCCGCCTGCTCGAGCTGCTCGAGCTCGACGCCCTGTCGGATCCCGACATGATGCGCGAGCTGAGCGCCGCCAAGCTCGACCCGGGCGCGCCCAACCCGTCGGTGGAGTCGCTGCTGCACGCCTACCTGCCCCATCGCGCCGTCCAGCACAGCCACGCCGACGCCATCATCAGCCTCACCAACCTGGCGAACGGGCCCGAGGTGGTGCGCGAGGTCTACGGCGACGACGTGGTGGTCGTGCCCTACGTGATGCCCGGCTTCGACCTGGCCCGAGCGGTTCGCGAGGCGTGGCCCGCCGAATCGCACCCCGGCACCGTCGGCATGGTGCTGCTCAACCACGGGCTGTTCACCTTCGGCGACGACTCGCGGACGGCGTACCTCCGCCACCTCGAGCTGATCTCGCGGGCCGAGGCCTGGCTGGCGCGCGAGGCGCCACCGACGGGCGACGGCGAGCCCGAGCCGCCCGAGCTGCCGAGGCCGGCCCTCGTCGAGCTGGCCGAGCTGCGGCGGGTGATGTCGGCGGTGGCCGGTCGGCCGCTGGTGGTGCAGCGCGACGCGTCGCCCGCCGCCCGCCGGTTCGCCACCCGGGCCGACGTGGGCTCGCTCGCCACGCGGGGGCCGCTCACGCCGGACCACGTGATCCGCACCAAGCGGGTGCCGCTCGTGGGCCGCGACGTGCGTGGGTTCGCGGCCGAGTACGAGGCCTACGTGGAGCGCAACCGCCACCGAGCCCGCACCGAGCTCACCCCGCTCGACCCAGCGCCCCGGGTGGTCATCGACCCCGAGCTCGGCGTGCTCACCGCCGGGCCCACCGTCGCCGACGCCCGCATCGCGTCGGACATCTACCGCCACACCATCGCCGTGCTCGAACGCAGCGAAGACCACCTCGGCGGCTACGTCGCCCTCCCGGAGGGCGACCTGTTCGACCTCGAGTACTGGGACCTCGAGCAGGCCAAGCTGGCCAAGGCCGGCCCGCCGCCTCGCTTCGGCGGGATGGTCGCCGTGGTGACGGGTGCGGCCTCGGGCATCGGCCGGGCGTGCGCCGCTCGGCTGCTGGCCGACGGCGCCTGCGTCGTGGGCCTCGACCTCGCCGCCTCGGTCGTCGACGCGTTCCCCGGCTCCGCGGCCTGGCTGGGCGTCTCGGCCGACGTGACCGACCCCGAGGCCCAAGAGCGCGCCCTGCTCGCCGGCGTCGAGGCGTTCGGGGGCGTCGACCTCGCCGTGGTGTCGGCCGGGATCTTCGGGGCGTCCGCCCCCATCGCCGCGCTCGACCCCACCGAGTGGCGTCGGGTGCTCGACGTGAACCTCGACGCCTCGGTGCGGCTCCTGCACGACCTCCACCCGCTGCTCGCCCGCTCGCCCGTCGGGGGCCGGGTGGTGGTGATCGGCTCCAAGAACGTGCCCGCGCCCGGCAACGGCGCCGCCGCGTACTCGGCGAGCAAGGCGGCGATCACGCAGGTGGCGCGCATCGCCGCGCTGGAGTGGGCGGCCGACGGGATCCGGGTCAACACCGTGCACCCCGATGCCGTGTTCGACACCGGACTGTGGACCGACGAGGTGCTGGCGGCCCGCGCCGAGCACTACGGCCTGAGCGTCGACGAGTACAAGCGGCGCAACCTGCTCGGCATGGAGGTCACCTCGGCGACGGTGGCCGCGACGGTGGCGGCCCTGCTCTCGGACGACCTGGCGGCCACCACCGGCGCCCAGCTCCCCGTCGACGGCGGCAACGACCGCGTCGTGTGAGGCGGATCAGCCCAGGGTCGCCTCGGTGAAGGTGGCATCGAACCGCTTGCACCAGACGGCCACCTGCTCGACGGCGACGGGGTCGACGTCGGCCGGCAGCTCGTAGTTCTGGGCGCCGATGTTGCCCTTCAGCCGACCCAGCTCGATGCGCTCGCCCGCCACGTAGGCGACCGCGTACAGGTCGGGCCCGTTGTCGGTGGCGAAGTCGTCCTCGAAGCGGGCGAAGGTCTGGGTGCCGTCGCTCAGCAGGTTGACGGTCCCCTCGCCGGGGTGGTCGACCCCGGTGAAGGTGCCCGTCGCGACCGTCGTGACGGTGGGTGCCTCGGGCTCGGCGGCCGGCGCGCCCTCGTCGCCCTCGTCGCCGTCGTCGGTGGTGGCCGTGGGGTCGTCGTCGGCTGGTCCCCCGTCGGTCGCATCGTCGAGGCGGGCGCCGGAGTCGAACTCGGGCCCGGCCTCGCTCACCTCGTCGTCGAGGAACAGGGTGTGGACGCCGAACACGCCGATGGCCACGGCCGCGATCGCGGCGGCGACCACCAGGCCGCCGGCGATCCAGCGCCCACGGCGGCGGGTCGGTGCGGGGGCGGGCTCGGGGGCATCCATCGGAGGCGTTCCTTCGGTCGGTGCGGGTTGGCCGTGACGGTACCGATGCCCCGACGCCCGGTGAAGGGCTCCCGCCGAAGGTTTCGCGGATCGTGAGGGTTCGGTTCGGCCCTCGTTCGGATCCGGCCTCCTCGGCCCACCCCTTCTGCCGCGCCCAGCGGTCGGCCACGACCATCCAGCGCGGCAGAACCGGGGGCCCCTCGTTCTGCCGCGCCCCACGGTCCCCCACGACCATCCAGCGCGGCAGAACCGGGGGAACCCGACGCAGGCGGTGGACCGGGGTGGTTGGATGGGCGCCATGCGCGACGGCGACGCTCCGTTCCGGGTCATCGGGTTCGACCACCTCGTCCTCTGGGCCGACGACGTGGAGCGCTCGCTGGCCTTCTACCTCGGCGAGCTGGGCCTCGAGCCGGTTCGGGTCGACGAGTACCGGCGGGGCGAGGTCTTCTTCCCCTCGGTGCGGGTCGACGCCACCACCATCCTCGACCTGCTCCAAGCCCCGCCCGGCGGCCGGCCGAGCCCGGAGGGCCGCAACGTCGACCACCTCTGCCTCGTGGTGGAGCCCACCGACCTCCAGGCGATCGCCGACTCGGGGCGCTTCACCGTGGTCGACGGCCCCGATCGGCGCTTCGGCGCCCAGGGCGACGGGACGAGCCTCTACGTGCTCGACCCCGACGGCAACACCGTCGAGCTGCGCCACTACGGCCGAGCCTGACCGTCGAGGCCACTCGCGAGGAGGCGACGTGGAGCGGGCTCCACCGGGCTCCCACGTCGCGTCCAAGGCGCCCAGCAGATCGTGCTCCTGCCGGAACGAGCCGGCCATGCACGAAGGGCAGCACGCCATGACCGCCACCACGACCACCACGGTCCACCCCGATCCCGCCATCGCCGCCGCTTCCGACGTCGAGGGCGAGCCCACCCGTCGGACCGCGGGCCGCGGCCGCTGGGCCCTCGCCGGCGCCGCCGGTGCCATCGCCGCCTTCGCGTCGATCGGTGTCTCGATGCCGACGCTCACCGAGGAGCAGGCCTCCCAGGGCGTCGACGTCATCGACGAGCTGGACCGCTCCGGCTACCACCTCGGCTTCGTCCTCGGTCTCGTGGGCATCGCCTGCCTGCTGGTCGCCGCCCAGGGCTGGCGCCGTTGGGCCGAGGAGCGGGCACCGGACTCGACGGCCGCCCGGCTCGTCGGCCAGGGCCTCGCCACGACCGCCACCGTGAACATCGCCTTCGTCTGCCTGATGGGCTCGATGGCGCTGTACCTCCCCGGCGGGCCCGACGAGGGCTGGCTCTCGCGGGAGGCGATCTTCACCAACTTCACGCTCCTCGACTTCGGGGCGCTCCTCGGCTGGTGGGGCGCGGCCCTCTCGGCCGGCAGCGTGGCGGTCCTCGCCTTCGGGCGGCGCAAGGTGCTCCCCCGCTGGATGGGCGTCGTGAGCGTCGTGCTGCTGGTCCCGCCGCTCGCCATGGCCGCGGCCATGGGCCTGCCCGGCTTCGTCGGCTTCGCCATGCCGATCTGGCTGGTCGCCATCAGCCTCGGCATGGCCTTCGGCACGGCCGGCCGCGCCGCCGCCTGAGCGGCCCACCGCTCGCCCCCGCCTTCCTGGTGTGGAACCCGGACGCCCGTGTCCTGGTTCTGCACCAGGAAGGCATCGGCGCGTCGTGGGTCAGGTGGGGCGGAGCAGCACCGCCGCATCGGCGGCGAGGGCCCCGTCGGTGCCGAGCGCGCCGTCGGCCGACGCCACCTCCACCGCCCAGCCCTCCACCAGCGTCGAGACGTCGACCGTCGACGACCCGAAGTTCACGATCACCCGTCGGCGATCGCCACCGGCCCCGGTCCGATCCCAGGCGAGCACGTCGTCGGGGGCGTCGACCATCGCCTGGTCGCCGAGCCGCAGCGCCGTGCTCGCCCGGCGGGCCGCCAGCAGCCGCCGGTAGAGGTGGAGGATCGAGCCCTCGTCGGCCCGAAGCGCCTCGGCGGACCGCTCGGCGGCGTCGGGCGGCCACGGCAGCCAGGGGGTGTCGAGCCCCTCGGCCCGGCCCCACCCGTGGTCGCCCTCGACGGTCCACGGGATCGGCGCCCGGCACCCGTCGCGGCCACCGGGGTCCACCACCCGGTCCTCGGGCACCACCGCATCCTCCAGCCCGAGCTCCTCGCCGGCGTAGAGGAACGGCGTCCCCTTCAGCCCGAGGAGCAGCACGGCCGCCGCCCGAGCACGGGCCTCGGAGCCGTAGCGGGTGCGGTGGCGGGGCTGGTCGTGGTTCGACAGCACCCACGACGGCCAGCCTTGGGGCTCGATCATCCGGGCCACCTCGTCGATGCGCACCGCCCACGGCCGCGCCGCCCACGGGGCGAACAGCGGCGGGAAGTTGAAGGCGAGGTGCACGCCGGCACCGCCGTCGTAGTACGAGGCGACCAGCTCGGTGTCGAGCAGGAAGATCTCCGCCACCATCATCCGGTCGCCGTCGTACTCCTCGAGTACCGAGCGCAGCTCCCGCACGATCTCATGGGTGCTCTCGTGGTGGTTGAGCGCCGAGTGCGGGATCGGGATCAGCTCCGCCGGATCGTCGGCCAGGTCCGGGTCCTTGCCGAGGGCGTGGAGCACGTCCATGCGGAAGCCGTCGACGCCTCGGTCGAGCCAGAACCGCAGCACGTCGGCCATCGCGGCGCGCACCTCGGGGTTGCGCCAGTTCAGGTCGGGCTGCTCGGGCAGGAACAGGTGCAGGTACCACTGGTCGGTCTGCGGGTCGACGGTCCACGCCGGCTCGCCGTCGGTCCACGTCTGCACCCAGTTGTTCGGCGGCGCACCGTCGGGGGTGCGGTCGCGCCACACGTACCAGTCGCGCTTCGCGCTCTCGCGAGACGAGCGGCTCTCCACGAACCACGGGTGCTGGTCCGACGTGTGGTTCGGCACCCAGTCGACGATCACCCGGATGCCACGTGCGTGGGCGTCGGCCACCAGCTCGTCGAAGTCGGCGAGGGTGCCGAAGATCGGGTCGACGTCGCAGTAGTCCGAGACGTCGTAGCCGAAGTCCGCCATCGGCGACCGGTAGAACGGCGACAGCCAGAGGGCGTCGACGCCGAGCCACTCGAGGTGCGGCAACTTCGAGCGGATGCCCTGCAGGTCGCCCACCCCGTCGCCATCCGCGTCGGCGAAGCTCCGCGGGTAGATCTGGTACACGACCGCGGCCTTCCACCACGGCTCGGTCGGGTCTCGGTCGGCAGCGGCCATGGGCGCCGAGGCTACGGCGATCAGACCATCACCTCGACGGGCGGGTAGCGGTACTCGCCGTCGAGGATCGCCCGCTGCGGGAGGTAGCAGCGCATGATCAGGGTGAAGGGCCCGTCGGGTGTGGGCAGCCAGTTGACCGCGTCGTCGGCCGGGTCGTCGGGCTGGAGGGCGATGGTGATCGTGCCGTCGTCGGCGGCCACCAGGCCCGGGGTCTCGCCCGACAGGGAGAACCGGTCGATCGGGTTGGGCACGAAGAACAGGTCCTCGCCGTAGACCGTGTAGCTCCAGAAGGCGTCGACCGGCGGGAGGTCATCGCCGGGCAGCACGATCCGGTAGCGCTTCGAACCGTCGAGCGCCTCGCCGTCGTCGGCCGCCACGCACCGCGGGTACACCGCCTCCTCGGCCGGCACCGGTCCCCAGAACGACCGGGCGATGAGGGCCTGGTCGGGCAGGGGCAGGTCGTCGCCGCCCATCCCGAGATCGAGGCGGACCGCCCAGCCATCCACTGCGTCGTCCGACCCCGCCGCCAGCGCCGCATCGAGGGCGTCGAGCCCGTCGCTCACCGCGGCGGCGAGCTCGTCGGTGCGCTCCGGCGCCTCCTCCGTAGGGTGGCGCCCCGGGCCCACCAGGTCGTCGACCTCGGCCAGCGCGGCGGTCGCCGCCTCCCCCACCGGGCCGTCGAGGCCGAGCAGGTCGCCCAGCTCGTCGAAGTAGGCGGCACCGTTGCCACCCACCTCGTTCGGCGGGCCCACCGGCGCCGGCAGGAGCGGCTCGCGGTCGAGCTGCGCGCCGAACGGCTCGAGGCGGATCGACCCGGCGATCGCGGCCGCCTCGTCGACGTCCGCAGCGGTAGCGCGGATGCGGGCGAGCACGAAGCAGTGGTCGGTGGGGCAGGCGAGCAGCTCGGCGTCGCCCAGGTCGTCGGGCTCGGCGCCCTCCCGAGCGATCACCCACGTGCCGGCCTCGCCGCCCGTGGCGCGGGTGCCCAGCAGGCCGACCTGGCCCATCCACGCATCGAGGATCTGCACCACGTGGTACCGGTCGGCGATCTCGGGCAGGGCGAGCGCGTGCGCCCCGATCGACAGGTCGAGCACGGCGATGGCGTAGAGCGTGTCGTTGTTCGGTGCCACGACGAAGCGCGAGTCGGCGTTCGTCAGCGCCCTGGTGGCGAACAGGCGGTTCACCCCCACCAGCCCGGCGAAGGTCTGCATCGTCCGCATGGTGACCACGAGCGGTACCCCGGCGTAGAACGCGTCGACCAGCGGGTCGGTGGCCGCCGCCGTCGTGGTGGTCGCCCCGCCCGGCGTCGAGCCGCCCCCCGAGGCGCCGTCCGAGCTCGACGAGTCCGACGAGCACGCCGCCAGCCCACCGGCGAGCACGAGACCGCCCGTCGCCCCCGCCCCCACCAGGAACCCACGTCGTCCGATCACGGCACCGATGCTGCCACCACCCCCGCAACTTCTGGCGCCAGAGCGCCCGAACCGGGCCGCACCGCTCCACAAGTTGCCCAGGGGTGGGTCCCGGGGCTGGACCACCCCCGCAACTTCTGGCGCCAGAGCGCCCGAACCGGGCCGGACCGCTCCAGAAGTTCGAGAGGGGTTGGGGGTGGGGGGGGTGG
>ERZ795053.4816-NODE-4816-length-14363-cov-9.772784_pt1 | contig 14363 bp, 17 predicted proteins | sample MGYA00375137_ERZ795053 | MGnify/ENA primary metagenome ERZ795053 (study PRJEB30182, sample SAMN05720284) | activated sludge metagenome | isolation source: Anaerobic digester | place: Hong Kong | collected 2014-12-17 ... | reverse complement strand
TTCGTGGTGGATGAGGACTTCTACGTCACCAGCAGGGAACTGCCATGAGTCTCTCCCGCCGTGACTTCGCCTCCGCGACCGTCCTCGGGCTCGCGGGACTCGGCCGGGCGCCGTGGGTTGCCCGGCGTCGCGACCACGATATCGTGATTCGCGGCGGCACCGTGATCGATGGGTCGGGCGCCGCCGCGATCCGCGCCGACGTCGCCATCACGGGGGACCGGATCGTCGCGGTCGCGCCGGTCATCGCCGAGCGAGGGACCCGGGAGGTCGACGCGCGCGATCGGGTCGTCGCGCCGGGCTTCATCGACATCCACTCCCACGCCGACGGATCGCTGGAGGAGGATCCCCGGCTCGAGTCGGTGGTCCGCCAGGGGATCACCACCGCCGTGGTCGGGGCCGACGGCGGATCGCGCAGCGACCTGGCCGAGTTCTTCGCTCGGGTCGATGCCCTTGGGCCGGGGGCGAACATCGCTTCGATGGTGGGGCTGGGGATGGTGCGCGGGGTCGAGATCGGCTCGATGCGCCGGCCGGCGACGCCGAGTCAGGTCACGGCGATGACGGAGCGGGTCGCCGCCGCGTTGGCGGCCGGCGCCTGCGGCGCCTCGAGCGGCCTGGAGTACACGCCGGGCGGCTTCGCCGACACGGCCGAGCTCACCGCCCTCTGCCGTCCCCTCGCCGGCACCGGGCTGAGCTATGCGACCCACATGCGCAACGAGGACGACCGCGTGCTCGAGGCGATCGACGAGGCGATCGCGGTGGCCCGCGGCGCGGGCTGCGCGCTGCAGGTGTCCCACCTCAAGATGCAGGGCCCGCGCAACTGGGCGAAGCTCGACGACGCGTTCGCGCGGATCGAGGCCGCCCGCCGCGGCGGGCTCGACATCGCCTTCGACCGCTACCCGTACATCGCCTACTCGACCGGCCTCACCTCGCTGTTCCCGATCTGGAGTCGGGATGGCGGGATGCCGGCGATGCTCCGTCGCATCGACGATCCGACCGACGGTCCCCGGGTGAAGGCCGACGTCCTCGCGAAGGTGGAGCTGATCGGCGGCTGGGACAACGTGCAGGTGACGAGCGTCAGCGGCCGCGGGGATCGCGGGGTCGAGGGACAGCGGCTCGGGAGCTATGCCGCGCAGCAGGGGGCCGACCCGTACGAGTTCACGGTGGGGCTGTTCCGTCGCAACGGTGGCGGGATCGGGATGGTCGGCTTCGCGATGAGCGAGGAAAACCTCGACCGCCTCTATGCCCATCCGCTCGGCATGGTCTGCAGTGATGGCGGGGCCTTCGCGATCGACGGGCCCACCCGCCGCGGCACGCCGCACCCGCGCGGGATCGGCTCGTTCCCCCGCGTGCTCGCCCGCTTCGTGCGCGAGCGGCGCGCCATCACCCTCGAGCAGGCGATCCACAAGATGACCCTGCAGCCCGCCCGCCGCTGTCGCCTCCCGGGACGCGGCATGGTCCGCGTCGGGGGCGTCGCCGATCTCGTCGTCCTCGACCCGGCCACTGTCGCGGACCGCGCCACCTTCGCCGACCCGTACCAGTATCCGACGGGCATCCATGCCGTCCTGGTCAACGGCCGGGTTGCCCTCGACGAGCGCGGCGAGCGCGGTGCGGGAGCCGGGCGCGCCGTCCGCGCCGGGTCGGACGGCTGACCCGGTCGGGATCCGCCCGATCCGGCTCGGCGTTCCTCATCCATCCACCAGTCCCCGAGGCCCGTTCATGCGCTGCCGTCCCGCCCTCCTCCTCGCCCTCGTCGCCCTCGCCATGCCGTTGGCGGCGCAACGCGCCGAGACCGACCTCGACATCTCCTACGGGGCGCGGGACGGCCAGCGGCGGATCGCCGGGATGGCGAGTCGGCTCTGGCCGCTCTTCGGTGGCCTCGTCTATCTCGGCGGTGGGGCCCGGGTCACGGTCTATGATGGCGACCCGGTGGCGTTCGCGCGGGTGGACGGCGACCCGGGCGGCCCGGTCGGCGACGTGCGCTTTGCCCCCAAGGTGCTCGGCGCGACGCTCCAGGCCACGGCCGAGGTCGAGTTGTGGCGGGGAGTGCGCGCGGGCGGCAACCTCGACCTGGTCGGCTACGCCTCGGGCGGCGAGGTCTCGACCCCCGCGGGAACGGCGCGCGTCGACGGCCCCTCCCTCTTCCAGAACGGGTCGGCCGATCGGGGGTCGTTGAACTCGGAGGCGTACCTCGCGCTGCGGCTCTCGCCCAACCTCGCGCTGCGAGGGGGCGTGTCGCACTACGTGGTGGGCTACGAGATCTCGTCGATCGAGGGCACGTCGCGCTACCAGCGCTTCTTCGACGTCACCTTCCTGGCGGTGCGCTACCGATTCTGACCCGCCCCGTCACCCTTCCGCACCGTAGGCGCGCAGGGCGATGGGGAGGGGATCATCCAGGGTCTCGACCCGAACGCGGAGGGCGCGGACGGCGGTCGGGGGGATCCGGTGCAGGCGACGGTAGCCGATCGTGGTGCCGGTCGCGAGCGGCTGCCACCCCGATGCCGTCTCGCCCTCGACGACGTGACGGGTGACGCGCTGCCCGGTGGAGATCTCCTCGCGCAGGTCGATCACGGCAATGCGCATCCCGCCATCGGCCAGCGAGAGCGTGGCCTCGCCCGCGCGGGCGCCCTGCGCGCGCCAGTCGAGTCCGAGCGCCGCGGCCGGCGTCGCGAAGGTCGCCTCGATCCGACGACGCATCCCCAGCAGCGCGGCGACGTCGGCCTCCGCGAGTCGCCCGGTCGTGTCCGGCGGCACGTTCAGCAGCAGCTTGCTGTTGCGTCCCACCGAGGAGAAGTAGAGGCCGAGCAGGTCGTCGGCGTCGCGGACCTTGCCATCCTCGCTGGCGCGCCAGAACCAGCCGGGCCGGATCGAGACGTCCGTCTCGCCGGGCCGCCAGACCGTCCCGTCGGCATCACCTTCCTGCAGCTGGCGCATCACGGCGTCGCCGGACATGCCGGGGCGGGTGACGACCGACGGGTCGACCGTCGACCAGTTCGTCTCGCCAGCCGCGCCCCGCTCGTTGCCGATCCAGCGGAGATCGGGACCCGCATCGGAGAAGATCACCGCCTGCGGCTGGAGCCGCCGGACCAGGCCCCAGTAGCGCGGCCAGTCATACACCTGACGACGACCCGACGGCCCCTCCCCGTTGGCGCCGTCGAACCAGACCTCGTGGATGTCGCCGTAGCGGGTCAGCAGTTCGGTGAGCTGATCGCAGTAGAACTCGTCGTAGCGGGGCGAGTCGCCGTACACCGGCGCATTCCGGTCCCACGGCGAGAGGTAGAGGCCGGCACGAAGTCCTTCGGCGCGGCAGGCATCGATGAACTCGCGCACCACGTCGCCCTCGCCGCCCCGGAAGCCGGAGGAGCGCACCGAGTGCCCGGTGGTCGCCGTCGGCCAGAGGCAGAACCCGTCGTGGTGCTTCGCGGTCAGGATCATCGCCCGGAATCCGGCGGCCCGCGCGGTGCGCGCCCACTGGCGGGCATCGAGTGCCGTGGGCGCGAACGAGGCCGGGGCCTCGGTCCCGTCGCCCCATTCCCGACCCGAGAAGGTGTTCACCCCGAAGTGCAGGAAGAGGGCGAGTTCGTCGCGCTGCCAGAGCAGTTGCGACGGCGAGGGGACCGGGCGGTCGCGCCGGGCGGCCGGGCCCCACCGTCCGGCGGTCGGCACGGCAGCCGCCGCGCCGATCGCGGCGAGGAAGGTGCGGCGGTCGAGCTTGCCCTCCGGCGAGGGCGACGCAGATTCCCTTGGCATGTCCACCTCCCTCAGGCATTGGCGTGACCGGGGCCCACCTATAGTACCCCCGCCGAGTGGTTCGCGGCTCGCCGCCGCGTTGGGGCTCGCGGCGGTCGTGCTCGGGTGCGCCACCAGTCCGCCACCGTTCATGGTGGGGGCGCACGTTGACGACTACGGCAGCCGCCACCTGATCGCTGCCGACCGCTGGATCCAGGATTCCGCGCAGCGCTACCACATCGTCCGATGGGAGCCCTCCGCGCAGTTCCTCGTGGCGCGCAATGACGCCGCGAATCCCGCGGATGCCGGGCGGTGGACACGAATCGACTGGATGCCGTTGCCGGCCCGCGACGGCTGGGCCTGGGCCTTCTGCCTGGCCACCTGGGATGCGCCGACCGCCGACTCTGCCGCCCGGGTCATGACGGCCGACCGGAGCGTGCCACGGCGCGGGTGCGGCGGACATCCATTCACCCGGATGCGCCCCGATTCGGGCAATGGCACGACCACTGGGAGGTACCGGGATGGCTGAGGTCGATCGGCTCGTCGCGCGCATGGTGGAGGCATTCGACGGTGCGCCCTGGTACGGTCCGTCGCTCCGGAGCGCACTCGACGGCGTCACGTCGGCCGAGGCGTTCGCCACCCCGGTCCCGGGGGCCCATGGCATCGCCGAGCTGGTGCGGCACCTGACCTGGTGGAAGCGTGTCGTGCGCCGTCGCCTGCAGGGCGACCCGGTGTCCGACGCGAATGCGGTGGACTGGCCGCCACTCCGACCCCGCTCCCGGAGCTGGCGGGCACTCCGAGCCGACCTCCAGGCCGCGCATGCGGAACTGGTCACCGAAGTGCGCGCGCTCACACCACGGGCGCTCAACCGGACGGTGCCGGGCAAATCGATCCCGATCCGCGCGATGCTCCACGGGGTGGCGGATCACGACATCTACCACGCCGGCCAGGTCGTCCTCCTGCGCCGCGCGCTCGAGGAGTCCCGATGATGGAACGTCGCACCTTCGTCCAGGCCGGGCTCGCCGCCGGCGCCGCGGGCTTCCTGCCGCGCAGCGCGGGGGCACGCCCCGCGCCGAAGCCGCCATTCCGGATCTCGCTGGCCCAGTGGTCGCTGCACCGCACCTTCTACGGCACCCTCGGGCCCGGCGAGGACCGCGTGCGCCTCCTCCGCACCGATCCCGATCGGGCCCTGCGCGGCACGGCCCATCCGATCAACTTCCCCGTCATCGCCCGGCGCGATTTCGGGATCGCGGGCGTCGAGTACGTCAACACCTTCATGTTCGGTCATGCCGACGACGAGGCGTACCTCGACGAGCTCAACCTCCGTGCGGCAGGCGAGGGGGTCACCAACGTCCTGATCATGTGCGACCTCGAGGGCGCCCTCGGCGACCCCGATCCGGCCGCCCGGACCACCGCGGTGGAGAACCACGTCCGCTGGCTCCGCGCCGCCGCGCACCTTGGCTGCCATGCGATCCGGGTCAACGCCCAGAGTCGCGGGGACGAGGCGGAGCAGCGCCGGCTCGCCGCCGACGGGCTCCATCGCCTCGCCGAGCGTGCGGAACCGTTCGGGCTGCACGTCATCGTCGAGAATCATGGCGGATTGTCGAGCCGTGGCGACTGGCTGATGGCCACCCTGCGCGAGGCCGATCATCCGTTGCTCGGCACGCTGCCCGACTTCGGGAACTTCGCCCTCGGCAACGGCGAGCGCTACGACGCCTACCGGGGGGTGGGCGAGATGATGCCGATGGCGCGGGCCGTCAGTGCCAAGAGCTACGACTTCGGGCCCGATGGCGAGGAGCAGCGGGTCGACTTCCATCGGATGATGCGGATCGTCCTCGATGCCGGCTACGACGGCTGGGTCGGGATCGAGTACGAGGGCGACGGCCTCGATGAGCCCGCGGGCATTCGTGCCACGAAGACCCTCCTCGAGCGGGTGCAGGCCGACCACCAGAACGGAGGACGCCGGGATGCCTGAGCGTGTCGCGCTGCTGGCCAACAACCGCACCTGGGCCGAGCAGATGGCCCACGAGGACCCGGAGTTCTTCGCGCGGCTCGCCAGCCAGCAGAGCCCGAAGTTCCTCTGGATCGGATGCTCCGACTCGCGCGTCCCCGCGAACCAGATCGTGGGGATGTCGCCGGGCGAGATCTTCGTCCATCGCAACATCGCCAACGTCGTGGTGCACACCGACCTGAACTGCCTCTCGGTGATCCAGTACGCCGTCGACGTGCTCCAGGTCCGCCACATCCTGGTGGTAGGGCACTATGGCTGCGGCGGCGTCGCCGCGGCGTGGGCCGGCAAGCCCCTCGGCCTGATCGACAACTGGCTGCGACACATCCAGGACGTCGGCTCGCGCCACCGCGCGATGCTCGCGGCGCTCCCCACCGAGGAGGCCCGGGTGGACCGGCTCACCGAGCTCAACGTCCTCGCCCAGGTCGTCGATGTCTGTCGCACCACCATGGTCCAGGATGCCTGGCGACGCGGGCACGTCCTGACGGTCTCGGGCTGGATCTACAGCCTGCGCGATGGCCTGCTCCGGGACCTCGGGCTCAGCCGATCAGGGGTTGAGGGGCTCGACGAGGCCCACGACGCGGCCGTGCGCGGGCTCGCCGGCGGCTGATCCCTCGCGCGAGGCCGCGAAGCGGGCTACCCTTCGAATCGACGGCACGGTGCCAGTCACTCGATGTTTCAAACGGCGACGCCAAGGCGGGTCGTCGGTGTCTGGCTCGTGATCCGCGCCTGGCATGCCGAGGAGGAGTCCCAAATGACCATGACCATCAAGAAGGCCGACATCACGACGCTGACCGTCGATGCCATTGTCAATGCCGCCGCCGAGGACCTGCGGCCGACCGCCGGCGTGAGCGGCGCGATCCACGCGGCGGCCGGGCCGGAGCTGCTCGAGGCATGCGAGCGGATCGGGCATTGCGACCGTGGCAAGGCGGTGATCACCTCCGCGTACGCCCTGCCGTCGCGGTTTGTCGTGCACGCGGTGGGTCCGGTCTGGCAGGGTGGGACGGAGGGTGAGGCGGCGCTGCTGGAGTCGGCGTACCGGGACGCGCTGCGGCTGGCACACAACCACCGCTGCGAGAGCGTGGCGCTGCCGGCGATCTCCTCGGGGATCTCGGGGTATCCGCTTGATGCCGCGGCCGAGATCGCAGTGCAGACCACGGGTGATGCCCTCGAGGCCGGGGCGTACCTCGAGGAAGTGATCTTCGCCTGCCACTCGGACTCCGAGGTCGAGGCCTACACGCGGGCCATGCAGAAGCTCGAGGCCGCGCGCACTTCCTGATGCGCGCGCTCGGGGTCCTCGCCGCGGCGCTGCTCGCCGCGGCCCCGGTGCGCGGCCAGCGGCTCGCCCCGCGGCTCGAAACCGCCTCCCCGGCCACGCTGCTCGGGCTCTCTCCCCGCCTGGGCATCCCGCTCGACTCGCTCGTCCGCCGCTCGCGCGGCACGTGGATCCGCGACATCCAGGTCGGCAATGGCGACACCGCGGCGGTCGGTACGACGGTGCGCGTGCACTACGTCGGCCAGCTCGCGGACGGCTCGATCTTCGCCGCCACGCGCGACAAGCCGTTCACGGCAGTGCTCGGTGCCGGCGTGGTGATCGAGGGATGGGAGGAGGGGATTCCCGGGATGCGGGTCGGCGGCCGCCGACAGCTGGTGGTGCCACCCGATCTCGGCTACGGCGAGAAGGGCGAGGGGCGGGTGCCGCCCGGGGCGGTGCTGGTCTTCGATGTGACGCTGATCGCGGTCGAGCCGAACTGAGCGCTCAGGGCAGCGGGATCCTGTCGCGCACGAGGACGAGGATCGCCGCCTGGGGGACGACGAGGTAGCGCTTGTCCTCGAACGACACCTCGACCGCCGCCTTCCGGAAGAAGATCGCGTGGTCGCCCACGCGAGCCTGCATCGGCTGGTGGCGGGGGGTCCGCTCGGCGGCACGCCAGGGCTCCTCGTCGAACACGGACGGATCCGGGAGCGGGTTGCCGGGCCCGACGCCGACGATCAAGCCGGTCTGGACCTGCTGGGCATCGACCGCGGTGGCCGGGAGGTAGAGCCCGACCTTGGTCCGCTGCTCATCGCCCTCCTCGGGCGTGATGAGGACCCGGTCGCCGACGACCTGCAGCTCCTTCGGAATCGAGTCCACCCGGCTCAGCCCTCGCCCGCGCCCTGGTGGATCGTCTGCAGGTCGACCACCCGCAGCTTGCGCCGCATCGTGGGGAGCTGGAGCACGACCTCCTGCCCGACCTTCTGGTCCTTCAGGGCGCGCCCGAGGGGCGAGGCGAGGGAGATGTGCCCGGCGTCGATATCCATCATCTCGGCCAGGACCAGGGTGTACTCCTCCCGCTCACCGCTGGCGACGTCCTCGACGGTGACCCGCGACCCGAGGCCCACCCGGTCAGTCGGGGCCTCGGTGCTGGCGAGCTGGGTCAGCTGGTTGAGCCGCTGGTGCAACTGCCCGAGCCGGGCCTGCACGAACTGCTGCCGCTCGAGGGCCGCCTTGTACTCGGAGTTCTCGCGCAGGTCGCCCATCTCGACGGCGGTGGCGATGGCCTGCGGCAGGGTGACCGCCAGCTCGTGGGTGAGCTCCTCGATCTCCTTGCCGAGCTTCTCACGCATTTCCTGGATCATGGGGCGGCACCTCGGGTCGGGCGAATAGAATCGGACGGTCCACCCGGCTGGGCGCCGGGTGGACCGCGAGTATCTCGAAAGGTAGCTCGCCGGCCGCGGGGGGGCGAGGGGCTGGCAGCGGGGGCCCGGCGCTAGATTTGCCCCATGCCTCGATCCCTCCTCTGGCTCGCCGCCCTTGTCGCCTGCGCCGGGGGGCCGCCCGCGGCCACCCAGGCGAACACCGCCCCCCAGGTGGTGGCCCCCGATTCCACCGCTCGCCGCCTCCTCGCGACCCTCGACCCGGCGATCGCGCAGGAGGTGGGCTACGCCACGCCCCGAAACTTCACCGGCGAGCCGTTGCCGGGATACGGGGTCGGGATCGCCCTGCTGCGCCGGGAGGCGGCCGACTCCCTGCGGCGGGTCGCGGAGGACCTCCGCCCGCGGGGCCTCGGCCTCAAGGTGTTCGACGGCTACCGGCCGGTGCGGGCGACGCTGGCCATGGTGGCGTGGTGCGAGCGGACCGGCCGGACCGACCTGCTCGACGACGGCTACATCGCCCGCCGCTCCCGCCACAACCAGGGCGTTGCCGTCGACCTGACGCTGATCGACCTGCAGACCGGGGAGGAGCTCGACATGGGGACGCCCTGGGACACCTTTGCCGAGGCGGCACACACCGCCCGCGCGAGTGGGGCCGTCGCGGAGCGGCGGCGGCTGCTGGTCGAGGCGATGGCGGCGCGCGGGTTCGTCAACTATGAGAACGAGTGGTGGCACTTCTCGCTCGCGGTCCCGGATCCGGTGCCGTTCGACCTGCCGTTGGAGGGGTGGTAAGGGGAAAGGGTTTTTCTTGATTCCGGGTCCCCTGCCGACTATCCTGTACCCCCAAGTTGACATGTGAAACTGTTCACAATCGACGGTCTGTGAGAGCGACGACTTGATGCGCCTTTCGACTGCAACGTGGTGGCGTCCCGGCCTGGTCCGGGTCCTGGTGCTTCCCCTGCTGCTGCTGGCCCTCGCGGCCTGCGCCGGGGAGAGCTATCCCCAGTCGACCCTGACCCCGAAGGGCGACTTCGCCGACCTGGTGGATGCCCTGTTCCGGACGACGGTGTTCTGGGCGGTGATCATCTTCGTGCTGGTCGAGGGCGCGCTGCTGTTCGCGATCTTCCGCTTTCGCGGCCGCGCCGACGACCCCGAGCCCGAGCAGATCCACGGCAACACGCTGGTCGAGATCATCTGGACGGTGATCCCGGCGGCGGTGCTCGCGTTCGTGGCGGTGCCGACGGTGCGGACGATCTTCGACACCGCGCGGATCCCCGAGACCGGGCCCGACGGGCAGGCGGCGCTCAAGGTCGAGGTGATCGGGCACCAGTGGTGGTGGGAATTCCGCTACCCGGAGCTCGGGATCGTCACGGCCAACGAGATGCACGTCCCGGTCGGCCGCACGGTGGACCTCCGGATGAAGACGGTGGACGTGCTCCACTCCTTCTGGATTCCGCAGTTCGCCGGAAAGCGCGACGTCTTCCCGAACCGCGAGACCCGGCTCTGGTTCTCGGCCCGGGAGGTCGGGGCGTTCCCGGGGGCGTGCGCCGAGTTCTGCGGGATCCAGCACGGCCGGATGGACTTCTACGTGATGGTGGACGAACCGGCGGCCTTCGACGGCTGGGTGGCGACGCGGCAGGCCGATTCGGCGGCGGCGGCGATGCGGCCGGCGGCGGCGCCGGTCCCGGCCGATTCGCTGGCACCCGACGCCGCGCCGGTGGCGGCGGTCGATCCGCTGGTGGCCGAGGGGAAGCAGCTCTTCATGACCAAGGCCTGCGCCGGCTGCCACGCGCTCGGCTCGGCGGGCGCGGCGACGACGATGATCGGGCCGAACCTCGGCGGGATCGGGACGCGCAAGATGATCGCCGCCGGCTGGCTCGAGAACACCGACGAGAACCTGGCCCACTGGATCCAGAATCCGCAGGCCGTCAAGGAAGGCGTGCTGATGAACGTGCCGCCGATCACCGACGCGGAGGCGACGGCGCTGGTCGCCTACCTCCGCACCAGGCAGTAACCCGGGGAGCCCGCACCATGGCCACGACGGTCCTCGACCCCGCCCACGCCGGCACCCGCTCCCGGAGCGTCCTGGTGGAGTGGCTGACCACGGTCGACCACAAGAAGATCGGCATCATGTACGGCGCCTCGGCGTTCGTGTTCTTCCTCATCGGCGGGCTGGAGGCGCTCCTGATCCGGGCGCAGCTCGCGGGGCCGAACAAGGACCTGATCTCGCCGGAGTTCTACAACCAGCTGTTCACGATGCACGGCACGACGATGATCTTCCTCGCCGTCATGCCGCTCAGCGCGATGTTCTTCAACTTCTTCATCCCGCTGCAGATCGGGGCGCGCGACGTCGCCTTCCCCCGGCTGAACGCGATGTCGCTCTGGGTCTTCCTCCTCGGCGGGATCTTCCTGAACGCCTCGTTCATCTGGGGCGCGCCGAACGGCGGCTGGTTCGGCTACGCGCCGCTCAGCGGGCGGCAGTACTCGCCCGGCGTGAACATGGACTTCTGGGTGATCGGCCTGCAGATCCTCGGCATCGCCTCGCTGGCGGCCGGCGTGAACTTCTTCACCACGATCCTCAACATGCGCGCCCGGGGGATGACCCTGATGCGCATGCCGATGTTCACCTGGTCGACGCTGGTGACCCAGGTGCTGGTGCTGCTCTCGTTCCCGGTCATCACCGTCGCGCTGATCTACCTGATGGTCGACCGCGTCTTCGGCACCGGCTTCTTCGTGCCGGCCGCCGGGGGCGACCCGATGCTCTGGCAGCACCTCTTCTGGGTCTTCGGGCACCCGGAGGTGTACATCCTGATCCTGCCCGCGTTCGGGATCATCTCCGAGATCCTGCCGGTGTTCAGCCGGAAGCCGCTGTTCGGCTACTCGGCGATGGTGTTCTCGATGGCCTTCATCGCCTTCCTCGGCTTCGGGGTGTGGTCGCACCACATGTTCTCGACCGGGATGGGGCCGCTGGCGGACTCGTTCTTCTCGCTGGCGACGATGCTGATCGCGATCCCGACCGGCGTGAAGATCTTCAACTGGATCGGCACCATCTGGGGCGGCTCGATCCAGCTGCGGACCCCGATGTACTTCGCGCTCGGCTTCATCGCGATGTTCATCATGGGCGGCCTCTCGGGCGTGATGCACTCGGTCGCGCCGGCCGACCTGCAGCAGACCGACTCCTACTTCGTGGTGGCCCACTTCCACTACGTCCTCTTCGGCGGCTCGATCTTCGCGATCACCGCCGGGGCGTACTACTGGTGGCCGAAGATGTTCGGTCGGATGCTGGACGAGGGGATCGGCAAGGCGCACTTCTGGCTGATGCTGACCGGGTTCAACCTGACCTTCTTCCCGATGCACTTCGCGGGGCTGCTGGGGATGCCGCGCCGGATCTACACCTATCCCGGCGGGCTCGGCTTCGACACCTACAACCTGCTCGCGACGGTCGGGGCGTTCGTGCTCGCCGTCTCGATCCTGGTCTTCATGTGGAACGTCGTGCGCACCTGGCGCCGCCCGGCCGACGCGCCGGCGGATCCGTGGGGCGGCGCGACGCTCGAGTGGGCGATCCCCTCGCCGCCGCAGGAGTGGAACTTCACCGAGGAGCCGGTGGTCTCGGGCAAGGACGAGCTCTGGACCCTCAAGCGCGCGGCAGGGGTGCGGACGCTCCCGGAGCCGGCCCGCTCCGACGGCCGCGGCATCCACCTGCCCGGGCCGTCGTGGTGGCCGCTCATCGTCGCCATCGGCATCCTGCTGTTCATGGTCGGCTTCATGCTGCCGCGCCCGTGGGCCTTCCCGTTCGGACCGGTCGGCCTGGTCGGCTTCGTGATCACCCTCGTCGGCATCTTCAAGTGGGCCTATGAGCCGCCTGATGCCCACGCCACGCCCCACTGAGGACGGGCCCCGGATGACCAGCACCACCGCGACCCTCGCCGGGCACGACGGCCACGCCGCCGAGGCGCACCACACGTCGCTGCCGATCGAGAACCGCAAGCTCGCGATCTGGGTCTTCATCGCGTCGGAATGCATGTTCTTCGCGACGCTGATCTCGACCTTCCTGATCTATCGCGGCCAGAGCCTGAAGGGGCCGCTGCCGGCGGACATCTTCGAGGTGCCGCTGGTGACCGCGGGCACCGCGGTCCTGCTCTTCTCCTCGTTCTTCGTCGTGATGGCGCTGAACGGGGCGCAGGAGGGCAACCGCCGCAAGCTGATCACCTGGCTCTCGCTGACGGTCTTCTGCGGCGTCTTCTTCGCCGGGATGCAGGTGTACGAGTTCAGCCACTTCTACCACGAGGGGCTGGGGTACTCGACCAACCTCTTCTCGGCCTCGTTCTACACCCTGACCGGCTTCCACGGCGCCCACGTGACGATGGGCACCCTCTGGCTCGCGACGCTGCTCAAGGATGCGATCAAGGGCGACCTCCCGGCCGGGAAGGCGCTCAACCTCGAGATCGCCGCCCTGTACTGGCACTTTGTCGACGTGGTCTGGATCATCATCTTCCCCGTCGTCTACCTCATGTCGCTGAGGAGCTGACCCATGGCCGACGCACACGCTGCCGAACACGAGCACGGCTCCGGCGGGGCGACCTACGTCAAGATCGCCGTCGTCCTCTTCGTCCTGACCGCCCTCGAGGTGCTGCTCTACGAGGTCTGCTACGGCGAGTCGATGACCGGCCTCGCCAGCCTGGGCGCCTCGCTCGAACCCTACTTCGTCGAGCTGCTGCTGCTGCTCTCGGCGTTCAAGTTCTGGTTCGTGGCGATGTTCTACATGCACCTGAAGTTCGACATGAAGCTGCTCAGCTGGCTGTTCACCTTCTCGCTGGTGATCGCCTCGGTCGTGATCCTCGCGCTGCTGGCGCTGTTCACGTACAACCGCGGGCTCTGGTGGCCGGGCGGGTTGTGGTGAGGGAGTCGTGAGGCGTGAGTCCTGAGAAGCGAGATCGGACGCACACAGGGCGGGCTCCCCTCGGGGAACCCGCCCTTCGCTTCCCCCTCACTTCTCAGGACTCACGTCTCACCGCTCTCGCCCCACTGCCCCCGCCACGGTCGTCGCGTGCCATCCCGCCGCCATCGCGGCGAGGTCCTCCTCGGCCGCGGCCACCTCGAACGCCATCAGGTCGAGTGGCGTGGGCGCGAGCGCGGCGTAACCCGGGAACCGGTCCTGGATCGGGCAGAGGTTCTCGAGCAGGTCGCCGTCCGGGGTGAGGGCGCCGAGCCCCATCAGGCGGCAGGTGGCGGGTCGGGCCTCGTGGACGAGGCAGGCCCCGGAGTCCGGGTCGAGCACGGGGCAGGGATCGCGCTCGAGGGCGTCGCACATCGCGTCGAACGCCGCCTCGTCGGTCTCGCCGGCGCGCCAGGGAGCGCGCCAGGCCGGCGCCGCGGCGTGGCCGAGTTCGAGTTGGGCGATCGCTCGGCGATGGACCGCGCTGGCCTGGTCCGCCGGCAGGGCGGTGACCGCCTCGGCGACGAGGCGGGCGTCGGCCGCGGAGATGTCGAACGGCCCGTGGCAGCAGGCGGTGCACCCGGTCCGGCAGGGGACCACCCCGGGACCCGCTGCCGCCATCCCCTCGGCGAACCAGCGGTCGAGTCGGCCCAGGAGGTCGCGGTAGCTCAGGAGACCAGGCGTCGCGCGGCGACGGCGAGCAGGGCCCAGCCGATCAGGAAGGCGACCCCACCGAGCGGGGTCACGGCGCCGAGCCAGCGCTGTCCGGTGAAGACCATCAGGTAGAGCGAGCCGGAGAAGAGCAGCGTGCCGGCGAGGAAGGCCCAGCCCGCCTGGGCGGCGGGCGTGGCGCGCAGCGTCACCAGCCAGGCCACGGCGAGGAGCGCGAGCCCGTGGTACATCTGGTAGCGGGCGGCGGTCTCGAAGATCTCGAGGTCGCGCGGCTCGAGTCGGGCACGGAGCGCGTGGGCCCCGAAGGCCCCGGCGGCGACGGCGAGACCGCTGAGGAGCGCGCCGAGGGTCGCGGCGAGGCGGGCGGTCACCCCGCCTCCGGCGGGA
>ERZ795053.4815-NODE-4815-length-14364-cov-6.331470_pt1 | contig 14364 bp, 13 predicted proteins | sample MGYA00375137_ERZ795053 | MGnify/ENA primary metagenome ERZ795053 (study PRJEB30182, sample SAMN05720284) | activated sludge metagenome | isolation source: Anaerobic digester | place: Hong Kong | collected 2014-12-17 ... | reverse complement strand
CGCTGTCGATGAAAGCGTCGGTGAAATAGAGTCTCACCGCGCGCGGCGCATCGTTTCCGTCATAGGAGACGCGCAAGGTGACGCAGTTCGTCTCCACCGGCTCGAATCCCGAGAGCGCTTCGGCGGGCGTGCGCGCGCCGCGCTTTGCCGACAGAACCGGCGCCGGCAGAACCTGCGCCTGTTTTTCAAGCACTTTCGATAATGTTTTGAGGAGAAGATCCGCGACGACGCCCGCCATCTGGAATTCAAGCAGCGTCGATGTATCTTCCTCTCCCGGCGCGCGAAGATCGCCGCCGAGAAGCCGCTCGGAGAGAACCGCGCCGAAGGCCGGCGAGAGAACGGCGAGCGCGCAAGGCGCGCCATTGTCGCCGAGCAGCCAGTAATAGATACGCTGGCCGGCCTCGCTGATGATCGCTTCCGGCAGCGCTGCGTTCGCGCAGTCCGTCGAGGCTTCGACAGTTTCGCCAAGCAGCGAAGACATCGCTTCTTCGAACGATTTTCCGACAGCGGAGGTGAATTTTGAAAGGCCAGACGCCGACGGCGCGCCGCGCTTGGCGCTTTCGATCTTGCGCGCCAGAACTGAAGCCTGAGAACTCGACATCTGGGATTGAACCCCGCCCGCTCTTTCATCTGCGCTTGAACGCGCTTGGCCGGAACATTGGCCCATTCTTTCTAAAGCGCGGTTAATAAGGCGCGATCATGTTCCGCGAGAAATGTTTGCGGGGCTTAAGGCCAAATTTACGCGATCTATCGTTAATCCTCTCGGAAACCGCTTTGGCCGCCGAGAGAGAACTCTTGTCCAGCACCGCCCAGAACATCATCATCAAGAGGGTGAAGAAGGTCTCGGGCGAGGGCCATCATGGCGGCGCCTGGAAAGTCGCCTATGCCGACTTCGTGACGGCGATGATGGCGTTCTTCCTGCTGATGTGGCTTCTCAACGCGACGACGGAAGACCAGCGCAAGGGCATCGCCGACTATTTCAACGCGTCGATCCCGATCAGTCAGGTGTCGGCCGGCGGCAGCGGGGCGCTGAACGGTTCGTCGCTTTTCGCCGATGAGGATTATGCGCGCACCGGCTCCGGCGGGGTCGATACGGTGCCTTCCTCACGGCCTGAGCAGCCGGATTCGACGAAGACTTCGCTCGCAACGAAGCAGATTTCCGATGAGGAAGAAGGCAAGCTGCGCGACATAGAAGGCGACCTACTCGCTCGCGCGCTCGAAGACGATTCAAACAGCCTTCTTCAGCATATCCAGACCCGCATGACGCCGGACGGGCTCGTCATCGAGCTTACCGATTCTGACAGCGAGCCGCTTTATTCCGTCGGTTCCGCACAGCCGTCGCCGACCATGGAAAAACTGCTCGAAGTCGTCGCGAGCGTCATCGGGGATGTCACCAACAATGTCGCGATCGTCGGGCATACGGACAGCCTGCCTTATTCCGGCGCGCGCGATTACACGAATTGGGAGCTGTCGACCGACCGCGCCAACATGGCGCGCCGGATGATGGTCAAAGCGGGAATGAACCCGGCGCAAATCGCCCAGGTTTCCGGCAAAGCGGCTACCGAACCGCTCACGGACGATCCGCTTGCGCCGCAAAATCGGCGAATCTCAATCACGCTTCTTCAGCGATGAATTCTTAAGACTTGTTGACGCCTTATTACGGAAAGGCGTCACGCACAGGCTGATAATACCGGCAATTGCTGGTTCGAAAGCGAGAAGCGCTTAACCTTATCAGTCTTTTAATCAGTCGCGCCGATAGTCGGCGCGTCTAGTGTCAGACGCAGCGTAACCCTTGGGTGAAACACATGGGACTTTCATCATCTCTCAATGCCGGCGTGATGGGACTTTCGGTCAACGCGACCAAGCTCTCCACGATTTCCGACAACATCGCGAACTCCGAGACCTACGGGTACAAGCGTTCAGACGCCGAGTTCACGAACATGGTCATCAGCCAGGGCTCGGGCACCTACACGGCGGGCGGCGTGCGCGTGACGACGTTCAAAGACGTTGACGCGCAAGGCGCGCTCGTCTCGACGGCGAACTCCACCGACATTTCAGTTTCGGGCCGCGGTCTTCTGCCGGTGACCAGCGTTTCGGCTTTTGGTTCGAACGCGGGCGACACCGCCGAATTGCTGCTGACCTCGACAGGCTCCTTCCAGGCGGACGAGAACGGCTATCTCAAGACGCTGAGCGGGCTTTATCTCCTCGGCTGGCCGGCGAACGCCGACGGCACCGTCACCGTTCCGGGCCGCGACAGCGCGGCGGGCCTTGAGCCAGTGAACATCACCAACAACCAGTTCGCGGCGGCGCCGACTTCGACGGTGAGCCTTGGTCTCAACCTGCCGGCGACAGCGACGCATTACGACGCCAGCGGTGATAGCTATGAGCTGCCTGTCGAATATTTCGACAACCTCGGCAGCTCGCAGACGCTCGACATCACCTTCATTCCGCAAATTCCGGCGTCCGGCGCGTCGAACACCTGGACGGTCGAAGTGCGCGACCGCGCAGGCACGCCGCCGACGGCGGTCGTCGCGACCTTCGACATCGTCTTTGACGACTCGAGCGCTGCTGGCGGCTCGATCCAGTCAGTCGTCGACGGCGCCGGCGCAACCTATGACTCCTCGACCGGCACAGTCGCGCTCAATGTCGCATCGGGCCCGATGAGCCTCTATATCGGCGAGCCGCTTTCCGGCGGTCCGATGACGCAGCTTTCGGCGGACTTCTCGCCGGTGAGCGTCACCAAGGACGGCGCGCCGATCGGCAGCCTCAGCTATGTCGAGATCAACGATCAGGGCATGATCGAAGCGATCTATGACAACGGCTTCCGCCGCACGATCTATCAAATTCCGATTGCGGACGTTCCGAACCTCGACGGCCTGCGGGCGCTCGACAACCAGACCTTCGCGATCTCGCAGGATAGCGGTCTCGTCTACTTCTGGGATGCGGGCACGGGCCCGGTCGGCACGACGACCGGTTACGCGCTCGCGGAGTCGACGACGGATATCGCCGCCGAACTCACCGATCTTATCGAAACGCAGCGCGCCTATTCGTCGAACGCGAAGATCATTCAGACCGTCGATGAAATGCTGCAGGAAACAACGAACCTGAAACGGTAATGGCGGGACAGGCATGAAAGGGCGCTCCTGAACGGGGCGCCCGCCCACCGCCGGCGCGAGTAAGAAATGTCGATCTCAAGCGCACTCAACAACGCGACGACTGGGTTATCGGCGGCTTCCAAGCGCGCCGATATCGTTTCCAGTAACATCGCGAATGCGCTGACGCCCGGCTATTCCAAGCGCGATCTCTCCGTCAGCGAACGAATTCTCGGCTCTGAGGGCGCCGGCGTGATCGTCAACGGCGTCGTTCGCGCGTCTGACGCCGCGCTGACGCGGGAGAAGCGGGCGGCTGAAGGCTCCGTTGCGCGCGATGGAGTCGTCTCGGCGGCCCTTACGAACCTCAATGAAGCGCTTGGCGAAACGGACGACCCGTTCAGCCTCTTCACTCAGTATCAGAATTTCGAGACCTCGCTGCGCAATCTTTCGCAGACGCCGGAATCGGGTTCGATGCAGGCGCAGGTTCTCGACAACGCGAAGGCGCTTGTCACGACCTTCAACCAGCTTTCCAAGAAGACGCAAACCGAACGCGAGTCGGCCGACGGCGAAATCGCGCGTCAGGTCGATATCGTCAACTCGGCGCTGAAGCAGATCGAAAGCCTCAACGCCGACATCGCCAAGGGCAATGCCGGCCAGCGCGATGTTTCGGCGCTGCTCGACCAGCGCAAGACGCTGATCGATCAGGTTTCCTCGATCATTCCCGTTCGCGAACTCGTGCGCGACAGCGGCGCTGTCGATCTTGTTACGAGTGAAGGCGTCTTCCTGATCGAAGGTACGGCGCGCGAAGTCAGCTTCACGCAAAGCTCCGTCATCACGGCGGATATGGAATATGACGGCGGGGCGGGGGCTCTGTCCGGCGTCAGCGTCGATGGCGTCGATATCACGCCGGGCGGAAATGGCGTTTTCGCGCTCAGGCAAGGCTCGCTCGCGGGCCTGTTTGAGGTGCGCGATGAAATCGCGCCTGATTTCCAGGCGAAAATCGATGCGCTCGCCGCCGATGTCATGCAGCGCTTTGAAGGTATCGACCTGACGCTTGCGCCGGGCGACCCCGGCCTCTTCACGGATGCAGGCGCCGCTTACGACGTTTCACAGGAAGTCGGCCTTGCGGGCCGCATCGCGCTTAACGCCGCGGTCGATCCCGATCAGGGCGGCGAAGTCTGGCGTTTGCGCGACGGGCTCGGCGCGGCGGCGGAAGGCGCCGCGGGCGCTTCCACATTCATCAACTCGATGCTCGACGTGCTTTCCGAGCAGCGTTTCATTTCGGCGGGCGCTGGCGTCACCGGCGCCTCCACGGCGAGCGAAGCGGTGGCCGCCGTCTTCTCGCTCGTCGGTTCGGCGCGCGTGACGGCGGATTCGAGTCTCGCCAGTTCTTCGGCGCGCGCTCAGGCCGCCGGCGATGCTGAAGCGGCCGTGATGGGCGTCGACACCGACCAGGAAATGCAGACCCTGCTGCTTGTCGAGCGCGCCTATGCGGCGAACGCGCGCGTCATTCAGACCGCGCAGGCGATGATCGACACCCTGATGGAGCTCCTGTAATGAGTGCGAACGGCGTTCCTGATGTTCTGACCTATTCCCGGCTTGCGCGCGTCGTCAACGAGCTCAAGCAACAGGCCGATACGTCGCGTACAGAGACGGTCACCGGACAGTATGCCGACATTACATCGGCGGTGAAAGGCGACATTGGCGGCGTTCACCTGATCCAGAAGGCGATCGACGACGCGAAAATCTTCCAGCAAAACCTTTCGCTGGCGGCGAACCGCGCTTCCGGCACGCAGGCCGTGCTCGGCAATTTGACGAGTGAAAGCACGCGCATCGGCACGAGCGGTCTTGCTTCGCTTGCCGGCGACAACTCTGTCGGCATCGAGGCTGTCAGCGTCGATGCCAAGAGCACGCTTTATACGATCTTCGCCTCGCTCAATACGACGGCGGGCGGGCGCGCGCTCTTCGCCGGCGATGCGACTGACACGCCGCCGCTCGGTTCCGTCGACGATCTTCTCGCGGACGTGAAGGCGATCATCGAGGGCGCGGTCGATGCAGCCGATGCTGCGACCCAGCTCGACCTCTACTTCAACGATCCGGCGGGCGGCTTCGAGACGACGATCTACAAGGGCGGCGCGGGCGATGCGCCGCCGGTCGAACTCGCGAGCGGCATTCGCATCAGCGCTTCGGTGAAAGCGAACGCGCAGCCGATCAAGGACATGATCCGCAGCTTCGCCGTGCTCGCCAATTACGAAAGCCTTCCCTCGGGGTCGGCCGTGGAGCGCGACAAGATCGCGAATGCGGCGGCGAGCCTCGCGCTGACGGCCGAGACGAACATCACCGGAATGCGCGCAGTCCTCGGCGTCGCCGAAGGGCGCATCGCGGACCGTCAAACGCAATATGAAGCGGAAGAGATCGCGATGACGGGCCTTTATAACAGCAAGGTCGCGCGCGATCCTTATGAAGCCGCCGCGCAGCTTCAGCTCTACGAAACACAGCTCGAGGCGTCATATCTCCTGACCTCGCGCCTTTCCACCTTGTCGCTCGCCAACTATCTGCGTTGATGTAATGAAAAGAATTCTCGCCATCGTCTCCATCCTGTCCGTCGCCGCGGGGCTCGCTCCCGCCGAAGCGCAGGTGCGCCTGAAGGACATCGTCGAAATCGAAGGGGTTCGCGGCAACGACCTCGTCGGTTACGGCCTTGTCGTCGGCCTCAACGGCACGGGCGACGGTCTCAGGAATTCACCTTACACGGAAGAAGCGCTGTCGAGCCTTCTCGAGCGACTTGGCGTCAACGTGCAAGGGGAGGATTTCCGCCCGAAAAACGTCGCCGCCGTTCTCGTGACGGCGAGCCTGCCGCCATTCGCGCGCGCGGGCATGCAGATTGACGTGTCGGTTTCGGCTATTGGCGATGCAAAAAGCCTTCAGGGCGGCACGCTCATCATGACGCCGCTCAATGCGGGCGACGGCCAGATCTACGCCGTCGCGCAAGGCCCGATGCTCGTCAGCGGCTTTTCGGCCCAGGGCGATGCAGGTTCTGTCACCGAAGGCGTGCCGACCTCGGGCACGATCCCGAACGGCGCCCATGTCGAACGCGAACTGCCTTTCGAATTTTCTGACCTGCGCACCGTAAAGCTCTCGCTGCGCGCGCCTGACTTCACCACGGCGGCGCGCATTGAGGCCGCCATCAACAAGGCGACAGGCAAGCATCTTGCGACCATGCTTGACGCGACGGCCGTCGAACTCGATGTTGACGATACGTTCCAGTCGCCTGCCCACATGATGAGCATGCTTGAAAATGTCGAAGTCGACCCCGCGCAGAAAGCGCGCGTCGTCGTCGACCAGCGCTCCGGCACGATCGTGCTCGGCGCCGATGTGAGAATTTCGAGCGTCGCCGTCGCGCAAGGCAATCTTTCGATCCGCATCGCCGAGACGCCGCAGGCTGTGCAGCCCAATCCGTTCTCGCGCACCGGCGAGACGGTGGTTCTGCCGCGCACCGACATTTCGGTTGAGGACGCGAAAGACAGCAAGGTTGCGATGATCAACCAAAACATCACGCTCTCGGATCTCGTCGCCGGTCTCAACGCCCTCGGCGTCAGCCCGCGCGAGATGATCGACATCCTGAAGTCGATCAAGGCCGCAGGCGCGCTCCACGCCGAGCTGGTCGTTCAGTAAGTTCCCAGGAAGCAGGGACGAGAGATTCTCGGTCCCGACCTGCCACTTCATTCCTGCGAGAGCGGGGATCGCCGCTTGCGCAGGTGAACCCCGTAGAAGGTTCCGGCTTTCGCGGCATGACGGATTGTCTGATAAGACCGATGGCGTTTCGCCATAGCATTGCGGTTTCAGCGCTTTCCGAAATTCATCGTGCGGGAAGCGTGATCTCATCCGCACACCAATAAGTCGCGAAACCGAAATGCAAAATCCGTGAACGCAGACAAGGCGTTTCATGGTTAACGGGAAATTCCATCCCCAACTTATCCCACACCTTCTGAGCGGCCTTATTATGGGCGAGCCGAAAGCATGGCGCAGCAGCGCGCCTGTTCGGTTCGTTCACGGAGAAGATGATGAGGTCGACCGCCGCAGAGTGCAGCCGGGAGGAGGGAGCGCGCGCCGTCTATGGCGCAGGCGCCGCTTTGCGTCCGCGGCGCACCAGGCGCCATGAAACCGAAAAGGCGCCTTTCGCAGCTGAACCCCGCATGAATGCTGGGCCGCGCGGCGCTCTTCCGGAATGCGGAGTGGCGACGGAAGCCGTCCTAGACGTAGACCGTCTCGTCGGCTTCGCCTTCGACTTCGAGCTTGGTGAGTTCGAAGACGCCTTCAGCGACGAGCTTGCGGACGGCGACCATGATTTCCGCCTGCGCGGCCTCGGCTTCGGCCATCGGCACGGGCTTCATGTCCTTCATCTGCTCTTCATATTGCTGCACGAGGCGCTGCGAGATGTTGGCGAAAAGGAACTCGACCGTCTCCGGCGCGTTCTGGCGGCCATATTTGACCGCCTTGAGGAGCGTCGGCACGTCGATCTCGCGGGTGATCTGCGGCACGGCTTTGACCGGCACGCGGGTCGGGATGTCCGCGAAGGTGAGGATCGCCGATTTGACGTCGGCGAGAATGTCGGGCGAGCTCTGCTCGATGAAGGCGAGAAGGCCTGCGCGCTTTTCTTCCGACATGTTGTTCAGCATCGCGCCGATCATCTCGCCCGGCTTTGCGGCGGTCGCCGCCTTGCGCATCGGGTTGAGGAATTCTGTCTCGATCGACGAGGCGAGCGCGTCGAGCGCTTCGCGGCGAACGGGCGAGGGCCTGGAAAGGCGCGTCACCACCGTCTGCGCGATCTCGTTGGGAAGCTTGGCGAGAACGGCGGAAGCCTTGTCGAGATCGAGCTTCGACAGAACGACGGCGACCGTCTGCGCATTCTGCTTGCCGAGATAGCCGGCGATCGCTTCGTCGTCGATCGTCTCAAGCTTCTCCCAGACGGAGCGCCCGCCCGGGGCGTCGATCGTATCGAAGAGCTTGGTCGCGTTCTCGTCGCCCTTGAAATGCGAAACGAGGTTGCGCGCCTGCTCAAACCCGCCTTTGACGCCGCTGTCGTCGTCGCCCGTCACCTGGGCGAGAAATTCGGAGGCGACGGAGATGAGATCTTTGCGCGGCACGTTCTTGAGGCGCGCATAGGCTTCCGCGAAAGACTTCAGGTGCTTGTCGCCAATGCGCTCAATGATCGGGCCGGCGGCCTCAGGCCCCAGCGCGGCGATGATAAGCGCAGCCTTTTGCGGGCCAGAGAAAAAGGCGCGCCCGCCAGCGGAAGGCTTCAGCCCGCCGGCGCCGACATGTTCGATTGCAAGGCGCGCCGCCGCCGCAGGGAGTTTTGCCGCTTCCGACGTCATGTTGAGTACCCCTTCACGACAGCGCCCGCGATTTCAATCCATCCGTTCGCCAACACGAAGAAGGCGAGCTTGAAGGGGAGCGAAACGACGGCGGGCGGCACCATCATCATGCCCATCGCCATCAGGATCGAGGCGACGACAAGATCGATAATCAGGAATGGTAGAAAAATGACGAAGCCGATCTCGAAAGCATGCTGGATCTCGGAAAGCATGAATGCCGGGATCAGCACCGAAACTGGCGTCTTTCCGTCTTCCGCAGCCTTTTGCGGCGCGACTTCGCTTAACGCGTCGATCGCAGCCGGGTTGACCCGGCGCTCCATGAATGTCTCAAAAGGAGCCAGCGTGCGTTCGAACGCCTGCGCCTCGGTGATGTCATGATCGAGGAGCGGCTGCACGCCGGACTTCCAGGCTTCGGAAAACACCGGCTCCATCACGAAATAGGTGAGGAACAGCGCAAGGCTGACGATCAGCATATTGGGCGGCGACTGCTGGAGACCGATCGCCTGCCGCAGGATCGAGAAAACGATCAGCATGAAAGGCAGGCAGGTCACCATCATGGCGATGCCCGGCGCCATGCTGAGAACGGTTACGAGAACAAAAAGCTGGACGACGCGCATCGACAGGCCGCTTTCGGCAGTCGGCGCGACGACGCTAATGTCCTGCGCCGAAGCGGGCGCAGCCATCACGCTGAACAGGAGGACCGCGCCTGCAATGACAAGCGTGGCGGTAATCGTCTTCCGGGTCATAGAATGTCTGAGATATCCACGATTTCAGTAAGGCGCACGCCAAGCTTGCCGCTGCCGTCTTCGGCTTGCGTGAGTTCGCCGCGCGCAATCACGCGATCTTTCACGCGCAGTTCGACCGGGTCGGCGAGGGCGGTGTCGAGCGGAAGAAGGTCGTCGCGGTCCATTTTCAGGAGTTCGCCGATAAGCGGGCGCGCGACGCCCACCGACACAACGACTTCAATCGGCACGCTGAAGATCGCGCGCTTGAGCTTGTTCGTTTCCGCATCGTCGCGGCGATCGAAAACCGGCGCGTCGTCGTCGCCGGCGGCATCAACGGAAGGGTTCGCTTTTGTGCTCATCGCTTGCTCTCGCTTCTGATTGTTTCGCTCGCCCGTTCGAGGGCGGAAAGGCATTCGTTGACGGCGCTTTCAAGATCGAAATCGACGCCGCCCGTGTTCCAGCTCGCCCGCGCCGAGGCGCCTTTGAGGCTCGCGTCTTCCGTAACGGTGACGGCGCAATCCGGCGCGCGGAGTTTCATTTCCTGCGCGAGCAGTTCGGCCTGCTCGGGCGAGGCGCGCAGTTCAAGCGAGCCGCCGGCCGCATCGCGAAGCATTCTGGAGAAGACTTGCGCCGCCTCGGCGGCGAAACCAGCTTTCGCAAGCGTCGGCAGCAGGCTTTCGGCGATGATGCGCAGGGCGTTTGCGGCCTGTTCGGCGATTTCGTCAGGCGCGTTCGCCGTCGCCGCGTAAAGCGCTTCCGCCGCGGCGATGAAGATCGGCTCTTCAACATCCTTGTCGGCGTTCGCTGCGGCGCGGCCGGCGGCGAAGCCCGCGGCGTAGCCTTCCGAGCGCGCGCGTTCGAGCCCGTCGTCACTCTCGCTCACGATGTCTGCGGGCGAGAATGTTGCGTCGAAGCGTTCGAGAAAGTGGGCTGCGCCCTTCATGCCGCGTCCTCGCTCGTTTCAAGCCACGCCTTGATGAGGTCTGCGGCTTCTTCGCTGCGCGCGTTCGCGACTTCTTTCAGGACGGCGATGGCGTCTGGCGCGGGGCCATTGGCGATGGCGGCGGCCGGGTTCGCGGCGGCGAGCGTCGCCGGTTCGCCCGGCGCGGCGGCGAGGGCGGGCGCGGCGCCAGCCGGCAGGTCTTTCGGCATCAGGATCGGTTTGACGACGAAAAGCGCGAGAATGAGCGTGACGACGGAAAGGACGAGAATTTGAATCGCCGTCATCAGATGCTGTTCCATGAACTTACCGACGGGATTGGCGGCGACATAGGTGCCGTCATCGGAAAGCGGTTTGAACGGCAACGCCTGGATCGTCAGCGTGTCGCCGCGCGCTTCGTTGAAGCCGGCGGCGTTCGCTACGAGCGCCTTCAAAGCGTCAAGCTCTTCCGAAGAGCGCAAAACCGGATCGCCTTCCGCGGGCTGCTCGGCGATCTGGTTGACGAAGACCGCGATGCTAACGCGCTTGACCGCGCCCGGCGTCTTTTCGACTTCGCGGCGCGTTTCCGACATGTCGTATTTGATGGTCTCTTTCGTTTCGGTGCGCTGCGAACGGGTTTGTCCGCCCGGACCGGCGTCGCCTTCGGGAAGATTGCTCGAAACGCTGACGGAGCCGTTCGACGCGGAGCCAGACGAGTTCTCGCTCACTTCCGTCGTTTCTTTTCCGGAAATGACGCGGCCGTCGGGATTGATGACGCGCTCCGTATAGGTTTCGCGCTGCGTTTCAATATCGAGCGCGACTTGCACGCGCGCATTGCCGGCGCCGACGCGCGCTTCGAGGAGGTCGAGAATGTCGTGCTCCATCTGCTGCTCGCGGTCGTTGATCTCGCGCTGGTCCGCGCCCGTCTCGCCGGGCTTGCCGGGGGAGAGGATGACGCCGCGCTCGGAATCGATCACCGCGACGCGCTCGGAATCGAGCCCGGAGACGGCCGAAGCGACGAGATAACGAATGGCTTCCGCCTGGGACGCATCGACCCGGTTCGCGCCGGTCGTCACCGTCACGACAGCGGTCGGTTGCGAGGTGTTTCGCGCAAACGGATTGTTCGAAGGATTGGCGATGTGAACGCGCGCGGCGCGAACGCCGTGCGTTGCGAGAATAGTGCGGGCGAGTTCGCCTTCTTTCGCGCGCCAGTAAGTCGCGTCGAACATATCAGATGTCGTCGAAAAACCGTTGAGCTTGTCGAGAAGTTCGTAGCCCGCCTGGCCTTCGTTGGGCAGGCCTTCCGAAGCGAGCGACATGCGCGCGCTGTCGCGCTTTGCCGTCGGCACATAGATCGCGTCTGCGCGGATATCGTAAGGGATCGCCATGCGATCGAGAGCGGTGATGACTTCACCGGAAATGCGCGGATCAAGTCCTGCGTAAAGCAGCGACATTGGCGGGCTCGAAGCGGTCTTTGCAAGAATGGAGAAGAGGACGATCGTTACGCCGACTGCTGCAATCAAAGTGATGCGCTTGGCCGGCGAAAGGATTCGCCACACTGAAAAAAGTCCCTGCATTTCTTGCTCGCCCGTTAACGCCGTTTACTTCGGAATTATTCCGTATTCGCGTTGTTTCATTTACCATTTGATCATTAAGAGGAGGTTACAGATAGCAACATCGAAGCGCGGAAACAGCGCACGCTGACGACTGGAAGACAGCGATGAGTAAGGAAGAAGAATCTTCACCAGCGGCGGAAGAAGCCGCATCGGCGCCCAAGAAGTCGCCGGTCATTCCGATTGTAATCAGCGCTGCAAGCGCGATTGCGATGGGTGCGGCCGCTGCGGGCGCTGCATATTTTCTCGCGCCATCCAGTCAGAAATGCGTCGCTGAGGGCGAGCACGGAGAGCCCGCCGCCGAGCACGGCCAGGAAGCCGCTCACGGACCCGCCGCCGCAGCCAAAGATGTCATATTCGTTAATCTCGAACCGCTCGTCGTCACGCTCGGGCCCGGCGCGAAGTCACGTTATCTTAAGATTTCGCTCAGCCTCGAGACGACGGACAAGTACGAGCATTCGATCGAAAAGCTGATGCCGCGCATCCGCGACACGCTCAACACTTATCTGCGCGCCGTGGAGGAGGAGGACCTGATGCGTCCTTCCGGCATGGCGCGCCTCCGCGCGCAAATGCTTCGCCGGCTGCAGCTCGCTGCGCCCGATGCGGAGATTTCCGACATTCTCATCACAGACTTCGTTCTGAACTAGGAGCCGCCCCATGGAGCTCGTAATCGATTTTCTCCTGCTCGCCGCCTCAGGCACCGCGACCCTTTATTGCTGGGTCCTGAGCAAGAAACTGAAGGCGCTCACGAACGCCGAAGCCGGACTTGGCGCAGGCATCGCCGCGCTCTCGCAATCGGCCAATGAAATGAAAACGGCCGTCGACGGCGCGCGCGCCTCGGCTGACGAAACGGTCGCCCGTATCGAGATCCTTTTGTCGCAGGCGGACGAGAAAGCAGTTCAAATTGAATCGCTCCTGGAGCAGCTCAGCGAAATGAGCGCTTCCGTGGGCGAACATGCGGAGAATGCGACCAAGCGCTATCTCGAGACGCTGACGCCGTTCCTCGCCGAGGCGAGCGAAACGGCCGACCGCCTGATGGATGCTGTCGCAAAGGCCGGCGAAGCAGAAGCGGTTGCGACCGCGCGGGCCGATCGCGCCAAAAAACGCGAAAAAGCGCTCGCCGCCGTTAATGGGACAGCAAAGAAGCATGACGACTTTTTCGTCATCGATGAAGGAAAACCGATCGCGCCGAAGAAGCGGGCGCGTGCTGGAGCGGCTGCGTGAAACCGAACCCTCTGTTGATTATCAGCATTGTTTTTGCGGCGTCTTTTTCCGGGCGGGCGGTCAGTCTCGCCAGCGCGGCGACACATGCGCTCGATTCAAAGTCTGAAAAGACGGCTTCTGCTGAAAAGCCAGCAGAAAAAGCCACGCATGCGCCGGCTGAAGCCGGCAAGCATGAGGGCGAAGGCGACCATGCGGCGAGCGAGCCGCACGACGCCAAAGCCGCGCCTGCCCATGAGGCCAAACCGGCGCTTGCGATGGATTCCACGCCGAGCGAGGCTGAACAGATTTCATTGCTGGCGGCGCTTCGCGAGCGTTCAGCCCAGCTTGACGCCCGCGAGTCAGAACTCGCCGAGCGCGCCCGCACGCTTGAAGTGATCGAAAAGCGGATTGACGAGAAGACGAACGCACTCGCCGACTACAAGAAAGAGCTCGAAAGCAGGCTTTCTTTTGCGGAAACGGCGGCGGCGAAGGACATCAGCCAGCTCGCGCGAATGTATGAGACGATGAAGCCGGCCCGCGCCGGTGAAATCTTCAATGCGATGGATCCGTCCTTCGCGGCAGGTTTCCTCACCGAGATGAACAGCGAGAACGCGGCGCTCATTCTGTCGAGCATGGACACCGAAAAGGCGTACGCCGCGAGCGTCATCATTGCGGGTAGAAACGCCGCGGTGAGGGCGCGCTAATGAAGCGTACCAAAATGGTTCGCTTCATTAATTCTTAATTTCGAAAAACTATAAAATGTCTTGGAACTGATTAAGCGTAACACGCGTCAGAATGGCGGGTCATGGGCGGCATCATTGGCATTGTAGTTACTCTCGTTATGGTCTTCGGCGGCTATCTTTTCGCTGGCGGCAAACTCGAGATCATCCTTCACGCTCTTCCGCATGAAATGATCGTCATTGGCGGCGCGGCCGTCGGCGCTTTCATTGTCGGAAACAGCTTTGACGTCATCAAGCACACAGGCGCGGATGTTGTCGCGGTCTTCACCGGCGCTCGCTGGAAGAAGCAGGACTATCGCGACCTCTTGTGCCTTCTCTTCACGCTCGTTCGAATTGCGAAAGAGAGCCCGGTCGAGATTGAGCGGCATATCGAAAATCCGGAAGAGTCGAACGTCTTCGGGCGCTACCCGAGGATCATGAAAGATCACGCCGCCATGGAGATGATCTGCGACACATTCCGCTCCATGATCATGAACTTCGACAATCCGCACCAGGTCGAAGAGCTTCTCGATAAGCAGCTGGAAGCGCTCTATCACGAAAACATGCATGGCACGCATTCGCTGCAGAAGATGGCGGATGGCCTGCCGGCGCTCGGCATCGTCGCGGCCGTTCTTGGCGTTATCAAAACCATGGCGTCGATCGACAAGCCGCCGGAAGTCCTGGGGCAGATGATCGGCGGCGCGCTCGTCGGAAC
>ERZ795053.4814-NODE-4814-length-14364-cov-33.870920_pt1 | contig 14364 bp, 6 predicted proteins | sample MGYA00375137_ERZ795053 | MGnify/ENA primary metagenome ERZ795053 (study PRJEB30182, sample SAMN05720284) | activated sludge metagenome | isolation source: Anaerobic digester | place: Hong Kong | collected 2014-12-17 ... | reverse complement strand
ACAAAAATTTATGTCTTATACAATGAGTTGGAAGTTATGGGTAATCGGGTGCCTTTAGCATGGATTCCAAGAGTATAGTTTATATTTGGGTATTTTACGATGGAATCTCGATCTGTATAAATCACGGAAGCGATGATATCGGTTTGAGGTGACGGCGAATAATGTGCCCCCACGCGAGCTACGTCCTGATCGATCTTTCTGCGCTCAAAGTGATCGAATGAACCATCGAACTGGAATGCCAGATCTCCGGTGGTTGTTTCCCGATAACGATATTCTGCCTGAAGATTGAAATCCGGGGTAGCGGCAACTTGTGCAAACAGATTGTAAAGATTGTTTTTTAGATCATTGTTTTCCCGATAACCGTTGCTTTGATAGCTGAACTGGCCTAGGCTGTAAGAGAAGCGATCTGCTAGGCCGGAAACAATTAACTCATCTCCCCAGGTGTTTTGATTCCCACCCAGCCCTGAGAAAAATAGCGTGGGTCGATCTTGCACGAACAGTGGATTGAATTCGTACAGGGAGGGCGTGATTGGCCCGCCGTGCGGAATCAGCAGTCTGGTTTCCGCCACTCGCGGCGAAACCGGCGTGATATTGATGGGTTGCAGCAACTGTGCTTGCAATAATTCGCTTACGCGGGCGGCTTCCGCATTGGGTAATGCCGCATAGGAATCCGCCAGCAACCGGTGCGCCGAGTAGTTGCTTGGATCACGGTTGACCGATTGCCAGCCTTCCCGCAAACCGAGTTCCGTAAAACCAACTTCGTTATAAACGCGCCCTAAAGTCACCGACCGAGCAGCCAGGTCTTCGTCCAGCAGCAACCGCGACCGATACACTCCACGGTCATCGTTCATGTCGATGGATTTTTGCAGGTTTTCCACCGCCGCAATGGGCTGATTGATGCTTTGTAGGCGAATGGCGTCGTAATACCAGGGGGTCGGGTCGTGGGGATCAAGTCGTTTGGCTGCCTCCAGATATTTTTGCGCGGGCTGGTTTTTTTTGTCCTCGTAAAACGCCTTGCCGAGATAGCTGTTGTAGAGCGAGACCTTCGGGTCCAGCAAGGTTGCCTTGTGCATGGCCTCGATGGCTTTATCGGTCTGGTTGTGCCGGAACAGCACCAGTCCCAAACCGAGTTGCGGCAATCCCAAGGTCGAGTCTTGGGCGATGGCTACCTGGAATGCATCGTGGGCTTTGTTCACCCGGTTGTGCGCCAGTTGTAAAAATCCCCAAACGGTGTTGACCATGGCGTCGTCCGGTGCTCGTTGCCGTGCCCGTTCCGCCACTTTTACGGCTTCCCGCAGTCGACCCATGCCAAACAGCAGGCTGCTTTCCTGGATCAAGGCACGGGCATTGTTGGGATCAAGTGCCACTGCCTTGCTGGCCGCCTTCAGTGCGGCGTCCAGATCGAATTCGGCCTGTCGGACCAAACTCAGACTGAGATACGCCGTGGATGAGGACGGATCGGCGGCGATCGCCCGCTCCGCGTCGGCCAATGCCAGCGTTTTGTGGTTTTGCACCAGATTAATGTTGGAACGCAGGCTGTAAGCCAGCGCGTCGTTGGGATTGAGGGTCAGCGCGCGATCGATGGCTTGTCGGGTGGCAACGACTTGGCCTCGCAGCAGATGGTTTTGTGCGGTCTGGACCCAGTAGAGGGAGGATCGCGGGTCGTCCCGGCGCGGGTCGCGTTGCGTTGCGGTACCGAGGACGTTCGGATAGTAGAGCGACCATTGCACCGCATTGAGCGGATTGAGCAACACCGTCTTGCGCGGTGCTTCGCCCACTTTGGCGCTGGCCTGTTCGTTCGCCGCCACCAACACACTGCCTTGCGGGTTGCTGAACTCGACCAATCCGTCGAGCACGGCCAGTCGGGCCGCGTCGGCGGGGCCGACCGCCAGGTTGAACTCGGTGCCGCGAATGGTGGCGGTAGCCGGCAGGGTTTGAATCTCCAGTAACTGATTATTGTCGCGGACCCAGATTTCGCCGCTCAGCAGGCGCAGGATGTTTTGCAGGAGGCCGTTCGAGGTGGGAACGATTGCTTGGGCCTGCTTGAGTTCCAATTGGCTGTTGCCATTGAGCTTGATTTGCGCGCCGTTCGCCAACAGAACCGCGGCGCGGCTGCCTTCGCCGGTTCGCAGCATCTCGCCGGCCGCCAGCGACTCCCCCGTGCCGATGGGTTGCCAGCGTCCTTGGCGCAGCACTTCGGCGATTCCCACCACGCTGACGATTTCACCCAATTCCTGGGCCAAGGCCGAGTGAAACGGCAAAAGCAGCACAACGAGCAATAGCCAATAAAACCGGTTCCGCAGGTATTCCTGAGCGTGCCCAGTGAGTCTATTCCATTGTTTTTGCTGCTCCGGGAAGACGGTGAAGCAAGAATGCTTCATGATGTTATGGCTTTCCTATGCAGGACATGCTGGATAATAACTTATTTTACATTGAAATCAAGAGGCTATGGCGTTGGCACATAAACGTCTGCTGAACTGTCATAAGTAGTCAAGGATCCCCCAACGGAGAAGCCGTTATGACCGTACCAGCTTCCCCAGCGACGGCAACCACTACCCAAGAAGCCCAGTATCGGATGACCAACTGACCCGAGTACAACCGTGTCCGGATGCGACTCTGAAGAGTTCCGCGCAGCCTCAAGCTACCCTATCCACACCGTTCTCATTCAGCGATGACGATCAACCCTCGGCTCCACCCACAAGCGATCCCGCAGGCCCGACGAACGCCGCAACCGCCGCCCGACCGCCGTCGCGAACACCTCGGGCACACCGTAAAACATCGCCTCTCGCTTCGCCCGCGTCAAAGCCGTGTACAGCAGCTCGCGGCTCAACACCGGCGACGGCTCGTTCGGGGTCACCACCAGCACCTGCTCGAACTCCGAGCCCTGGCTCTTATGCACCGTCATCGCGTACACGGTCTCGTGCTCCGGCAGCCGGGCCGGCGCGAAACTCCGCAGCGCCCCGTCGTTGCCCAGGAAAAACACCTTCACCCGCTCCGGCGCGTCCGGGTCCGGCAGGGTCATGCCGATATCGCCGTTGAACAGCCGCAGGTTGTAATCATTGCGGACCACCATCACCGGCCGACCCGCGTACCAGGTCGAGTGGGTATCGATCAGCCCTTGGGCGAACAGCGCCGCCTCGCACAGACGATTCAGCGCCTCCACTCCAAACGGCCCACCGCGCAGCGCCGCCAACACCCGGAACCGGTTGAACTGCTCGAACACCGCCGCTGGTCCGGCCCCTTCCCGCACCGCCCGCAGATAGGGCGTGAACCCCGCCGTCACCGGTTCCGCCAACTGTTCCGGCAGACTGGCGGGATCGGCCAGTTCCAGCCAAACGATATCCTCGTGCGACGCACCGACCAGCAAGTCCAGCGCCTCGGTCGATTTTCCTCTGTTCACCGCTCGCGCCAGCGCGCCGATACCGCTGTCCGCGCCGAAGCGATAACTGTGGCGCAACAACACGATGGCATCGACCAGCGGCGACGAGGACTCCCGACCACGCGACAGCGGTTCGCCGGTCAGCGTCGCCAGCCGCGCCCGGAACTCCGGCGAGAACCGGCCGGCCCCGGCGCACAGATCGCCCAGCACCGCCCCCGCTTCCACCGAAGCCAACTGATCCTTGTCCCCCAACAGAATTAAACGCGCCTCGGCCGGCAACGCCGTCACGGTCTTGGCCAGCAGCGCCAAACCCACCATCGACACCTCGTCCACCACCAGCACGTCCAGCGGCAACGGGTCATCGCGGTTGTAGCGGAAATAGACCGAATCCGGCCGGGCGCCGAGCAGGCGGTGCAAGGTGGACGCTTCTTCGGGAATCTGCGCCAACCGCTCCGCTTCCAGATCCAGCAACGGCTTGGCGGCGCGGATCGACTCCTGCAAGCGGGCCGCCGCCTTGCCGGTCGGCGCGGCCAGGGCGATGCGCAACGGCCGCTCGCCGGCCTGCCCGGCCAGCAACGCCAGGATGCGCAACACCGTGCTGGTCTTGCCGGTGCCGGGTCCACCGGAAATCACGCAGACCTGCTTCAGGGCCGCCACCGCCGCCGCCACCTTTTGCCAGTCCGGGCCGCTCAGTTGCGGGTGACGCGGAAACAACCGGTCCAGATCGGCGCGCAACCGTACCTCGTCCACGTCCGGCGGCGCCGCCTGGGATCGTCGCAGCAGATCGTCGGCCAAGCACTGTTCATATTCCCAATAGCGGTACAGGTACAGCCGGCCGCGCCGATCGAGCACCAACGGCTGGCGCTCCCCCGGACGACCCACCACCGAACTGGCCCGCAAGCTTGCCAACCAATCGCCGACCGGCGGCGGCGCGACCGGCGACGGTTCGGCCGATTCCGCCTCCACGCCCCATGATCGCCGCCGCGCCCACTGGCGCAGGTTGATGCAGATATCGCCCTGCCCACTGGCATGACTGGCCAGCGCCGCCGCCAGCGCCAGATCCGGCGAGCTCTCACCAGCCAGTCGGTTCATGAAGCGGGCGAAATGCACATCCAGATCGCTCAACAAACCCCGCTCGTACAGAACCGACAGGACCGGGGCCGCGTTCGCGGTCGGCAAGGCATTCTTTGAACTGGCGTTTTCACTCATTGCGGCTATCCTGGTCATGGCAAGACCCGATGATCGTCGCCAAGGCCCCGATCCCCGGATTTTTCATCTCCCAACCCCTTTTCAGCGGAGCGCGGGAACCCCCAAGCCGGTATGCTGTTCGGCAACATCCCCGTTTGCGACATCCAACATGCAGCGCCTGGACCCGCTTTACACCCCGCTGGCCGGCTTCAACCTGATCGAGGCCAGCGCCGGCACCGGCAAAACCTACACCATCACCGCGCTGTACGCACGCTTGGTGGTCGAGGCCGGCATTCCGGTCAGCCGCATCCTGGTGGTGACTTACACCAACGCCGCCACCAAGGAATTGCGCGACCGCATCCGCGCCCGGTTGAGCGATATTCGCGCCGCCTTCCTGCGCGGTCGCGCCGCCGAGCACGACGAACTCGCCACCCGCCTGCTCGATCTATCGCCGGACCGGGAAATCGCCATCCGCCGGCTGAGCAACGCCGTGCGCGGTTTCGACGAAGCCGCGATCTTCACCATTCACGGCTTCTGCAAGCGGGCGCTCGGCGACAATGCCTTCGAAAGTGGCCTGTCGTTCGAGACCGAGTTGATGGCCGATACCGGCGACCTGCTGCAAGAAATCGTCGAGGATTTCTGGCGGCGGGAGTTCTACGCCGGCTCGCCGCTGGTGGTGCAATATTTTCTGGACGAACGCTATAGCCCGGACAAGCTGCTCGGTCAGATCGAACGTCATCTGGGCAAACCCTATCTACAGGTGGTCACGCCCAACGCGGAGGCGGACGGCCCGACGCTCGAACACGCCTTCGTCGCCGCGTTCCGGCAGGCCCGCGCCCTCTGGCTGCAAGATCGCGCCGCCATCGCCAAACTGCTACTCGAATCATCCAGCCTCAACCGGCAGAAATATGGCTTGAAACACATCCCCGGCTGGCTGGGAGCGATGGACGCCTATCTGGCGGCGGAAACCCCCAAGCTCGTCCTGTTCGACAAGTTCGCGCAATTCACCGCCACCAAACTGCAAGCCTCGACCAACAAGGGCAAGGCCACCCCTCAGCATCCGTTTTTCGACGCCTGCGCAACGCTGCAAACCGCCTGCGAGGCGCTGGTGGATTACTGTCGGCATCAGATTCCGGTCAAATTGCTGGCTTACTGTAATACCGAACTGGCCGTCCGCAAGCGCCGGCAGCAACTGCAATCCTACGACGACCTGCTGCTCGATCTGCACGCGGCGCTACGCCATCCCCGACAGGGCGCGGCGCTGGTGGAAACCCTGCGCCACCGCTACGCCGCCGCCCTGATCGACGAATTTCAGGACACCGACCCGGTGCAATACGCGATTTTCCGCGATATCTACACCGACGCCGGCAAGCCGGTGTTCCTGGTCGGCGATCCCAAACAGGCCATCTACAGCTTTCGCGGCGCGGACATCTTCGCTTATCTGGCCGCTCGGAACGACACGCCTGACGCCAATCGCCATACCCTCGACGTGAACTGGCGGTCCGATCCACACCTATTGACCGCCCTGAACGCCGTATTCGGCGCAGTCGGGGACCAGCCGTTCCTGTTCGACGGCATCCCTTTCCATCCCGCGATCCCGGCCGACGGCAAGCAGCGGGAACCACTGTGGATTCAGGGACGACAGGAGCCGCCGCTACACCTTTGGCTGCTGGAACCGGATGGCGACAAACCGCTAGACAAGGGCGACGCCAGCCGCCAGGCCGCACGGGCCACCGCCGCCGAAATCGCCCGCCTGCTGAATCTGGGCGCGCGCGATCAAGCCCGCATCGGCGACCGGCCGCTGGCCGGCGGCGACATCGCCGTGCTGGTGCGCAGCCACTGGCAGGGACGTCTGATTCGCGGGGAATTGCTGCGACTGGGTGTGCCCAGCGTCCAGCACGCCGACGACAACGTGTTCGTCTCCGACGAAGCGCTGCAACTGGAATGGCTGCTGGCGGCGGTGGCGGAACCGGGCGACGAGGGCCGGGTACGAACGACGCTGGCCTCCGATCTATTCGGCCTGAGCGGCGAGGATCTGCATCGCTTGCGCGAGGCGGAACAATCCTGGACGGCATGGCTGGAAAAGTTTCAGGACTACCGGCTGTTGTGGTGCGAGCACGGTTTCATGCGCTTTTTTCGCGCTTGGCTGACCGGCGAGGAAGTCCCGCAACGGTTGCTGGCTTTCCGTGACGGCGAGCGGCGTTTGACCAATTTGCTGCACCTGGCCGAACTGCTGCAGGTCGCCGGCCGAACCCATCCCGGCATGGTGGGTCTGCTCAAGTGGCTTGGCGACCGCCGCCGCGTCCCGACCAACCGGGACGAAGAACAGCAGTTGCGGCTGGAAAGCGATGAAAACCTGGTGCGGATCGTCACCGTCCACAAGAGCAAGGGACTGGAATACGACGTGGTGTTCTGCCCGTTCCTGTGGGATGGCCGTCTGCGCGCCGACGGGAAAGGCGACACGGCCCTGCTGTACCACGATCCCGCTAACGCCGGCCGCGCCATCCTCGCCGTCGGCGTGGATGAAGATCACCCCGCCCGACAACACGCCCGCCGCGAGGAACTGGCCGAGAACCTACGACTGTTCTACGTCGCCCTGACCCGCGCCAAACAGCGCTGCACGCTGGTCTGGGGCAAGATCAAGGAGGCCGAAACCGCGCCGCCGGCCTGGTTGCTGCACCACCCGCCGGTCGTCGGGCCATCCCAGGATCCGCTGAAGGTGACCCGACAGCGATTCAAGGACCTGACGGCGTCGGCGCTACGCGGCGACTTGCAAACCGTCTTCGCAGCAGCGGGTAAGACGATCGCCATCGCGCCGCTACCGACGGCATCCGGCCAGCGCTATCGGCCGCTGGCCCTCGCGGAGACGACGCTGCAAGCACGCGAGTTTACCGGACCGCTGCCGGAGTTCTGGCGGGTCGGCAGCTTTACCGCGCTGACCGCCGGTCATTCGGTCGAAGCACCCGATTACGACATGACCGCCACGATTCCCGAAACTGCGGAAGCAACCGCCGTTGCCGCGCCCAGCAAGGGCATCTTCGAATTTCCGCGTGGTGCCCGGGCCGGGGTCTGCCTGCACACCCTGTTCGAGCGGCTGGATTTCACGCAAAGCGAAGACGAGCGGCTAGAAACGCTGGTTGGCCGGACACTGGCAGGCCACGGACTGGATGCGACCGAATGGACGCCAGTGGTGGCGGATCTGGCGCGACGCGTGCTGGCAACACCTCTGAACTCCGCCGGGCTGCGGCTGGCGACCGTGACGCCGGATCGGCGTTTGAACGAGATGGAATTCACCTATCCGCTCGCCAAGCTGCGCGCCGATACCCTGCGGCGAGTGCTGAAACGGCACGGTTATGCCGTCGGCCCATTCCGAGACATGATCGAAACTCTGGAATTCAGCCCTCTGCGCGGCTACATGAAAGGCTTCATCGACTTGGTGTTCGAGGCTGACGGCCAGTTCTGGTTGGTGGATTACAAATCCAACTGGCTCGGGGCGGAACCGGCGGCCTACCGGCGCGAGCGCCTGGACGAGGCCATGGCCCGCGAAGCCTACCTGCTGCAATACCTGATCTATACCATGGCGCTGCACCGTTACTTGCGGTTGCGGCTGCCGAACTACGACTACCAGCGGCACTTCGGCGGCGTGTTCTACCTGTTCCTGCGCGGCATGGACCCGGCTTTGGGATCCGATTGCGGCGTATTCCACGACCGGCCGGCGCCGGCGCTGGTGGCGGCGCTGGATGCATTGATGGCCACCGGCAGCGCCGGACCCGACGGCGCCACGCCAGATACCGTTTGACACCGCCCGGCCGATGCGCGTCGTGGACCGCCGCCGACCAATCGATGTCACAATGATTGAAAATTGACGTAGAATTTTCCAGACATTCGGCGGTCTTTCTTGATGGCTCCGACCCCGTTCCCAGCCTTGTGGAGTTCTCTCATGCCCGACTATCGTTCCCGCACCACCACCCACGGCCGCAATATGGCGGGCGCCCGCGCCCTGTGGCGGGCCACCGGCGTCAAGGACGGCGACTTCGGCAAACCGATCATCGCCATCGCCAACTCCTTCACTCAGTTCGTGCCTGGCCATGTCCACCTCAAGGATTTGGGCCAACTGGTGGCGAGCGAGATCGAAGCGGCCGGCGGCATCGCCAAGGAGTTCAACACCATCGCTGTGGATGACGGCATCGCCATGGGTCACGGCGGGATGTTGTACTCACTGCCCTCGCGCGAGCTGATCGCCGATTCGGTGGAATACATGGTCAACGCCCACTGCGCCGATGCGCTGGTATGCATCTCCAACTGTGACAAGATCACGCCTGGCATGCTGATGGCGGCGCTGCGGCTCAACATCCCGGCCATCTTCGTCTCCGGCGGACCGATGGAAGCGGGCAAGACCCGGCTGGCGGCGCACAAGCTGGATCTGGTGGATGCCATGGTCAGCGCCGCCGACGACCGCATCGACGACGCCACGGTGGCGGAAATGGAACGCTCGGCCTGTCCGACCTGCGGCTCCTGCTCGGGCATGTTCACCGCCAATTCCATGAACTGCCTGACCGAGGCGCTGGGCCTGAGCCTGCCCGGCAACGGTTCGCTGCTGGCCACTCACGCCGACCGCCGGGAACTGTTCCTGGAAGCCGGCCGGCGCATCGTCGAGCTGACCAAACGCTATTACGAACAAGGCGACGCCTCGGTGCTGCCGCGCGGCATCGCCACCTTCGACGCCTTCGAGAACGCCATCAGCCTCGACATCGCCATGGGTGGTTCCACCAACACCGTGCTGCACCTGCTGGCCGCGGCGCGGGAAGGTGGGGTGGATTTCACCATGCACGATATCGACCGGATGTCGCGACAAGTACCGAACCTGTGCAAGGTTGCGCCCGCCACCCAGAAATACCACATGGAAGACGTGCATCGGGCTGGCGGCGTGATCGCCATTCTTGGCGAGCTGGACCGCGCCGGACTGCTGCATCGCGACGCGCGCACCGTCCACGGCGAAACGCTGGCCGAGGCGCTGGACCGCTGGGATATCGCCCGACCGACCTCCTGGGACGAGGCGCGGCTCCGCTACTCCGCTGGTCCGGCCGGCATCCCCACCCAGGAGGCCTTCAGTCAGGACACCCGCTGGCCCAGCCTGGATCTGGACCGGCAAAGCGGCTGCATCCGCGACCGGGCGCACGCCTATTCGCAAGACGGCGGCCTGGCGGTGCTATACGGCAACCTGGCCGAGGACGGCTGCATCGTCAAAACCGCCGGGGTGGACGAGAGCAGCCTGGTATTCCAGGGACCGGCACGGGTGGTGGAAAGCCAGGAAGACGCGGTAGCGGCGATTCTGGGCGGGCGGATTCAGGCGGGCGACGTGGTGCTGATCCGCTACGAAGGCCCACGCGGCGGCCCCGGCATGCAGGAGATGCTGTACCCGACCAGTTACCTCAAATCCAAAGGTCTGGGCAAGGTCTGCGCGCTGATCACCGACGGCCGCTTTTCCGGTGGCACCTCGGGGCTATCCATCGGCCATGTCTCTCCCGAGGCGGCCGAAGGGGGGACGATCGCCCTGGTGGAAGAAGGAGACCTGATCAAGATCGACATCCCCAACCGCCGCATCCACTTGGCGGTCAGCGACGGAGAACTGGAACGGCGACGGGCCACGATGCTGACGCGCGGCGCGGCGGCCTGGAAGCCGACTGCCCGCCAGCGACCGGTATCCGCCGCGTTGCGGGCCTACGCCGCCATGACCACCAGCGCTGCTCGCGGCGCGGTGCGAGATGTCAATCAGGTCGAACGTTGACGAGACTCGTGGTGCCGGCGGCGCGAGGTAAAACCGACCGCCGGCGGCGTGGTTTGGAAGGCCAGCGTCCCCAAAAAACACCTTTGACGATTTGGCTCGGAATGATTTTTGGAATTAGGGAGATTTGCCATGAATCAGGCTAAAGATCAGGACAATCAACGCCTCCAGTTGGCCAATCACCTGAAACTAACCGAGGATTTGTGGCAAAAGCTGTACTACGTCAAGTGGAATCCCAAGTCGTTCGCGATGCTGGCGCGGCTAGCGCAGGAAATGCTTCAGAGTGCGCAGACCCGCGGGGACGATCGCTTGATCAACCTGACCGTGCAACTGGAGCACCATGTCAAAATCTGCGTCACCGCCGGTACTCCTCCCCGTGAGGCGGAACGGCAGCGGCTGACAGCGTTGCTCGACGCCCTACGTTACCTGCTGGCGAGGGATCATGTCTCCGGCCTGCCCGAAGACTCGCGCACCCGTCCTCTGCTGGCGCCGCAGCCGGAAATCTTCGTGATCACCCCGGATGAAAAACCGTATTTGGTGGCCAAACTGGAGGACTCTGCCTACCGGGTGCGGAAAATAACCAGTCTGGCCGAAGCCGAGCAACGCTTGCATGAGCGGATACCCGGCGCCGTCATCGTGGATGTGGATTTCCCTGAAGGACCGGAGACGGTGGTCAAGCTGATCACGACGCTGCGCGGTCAAATCCGGTTGCGGATGCCGATCTTGTTTCTGGCCGAGCGTACCGACATGGCCGCGCGACTGGATGCGGTGAAGGCCGGCAGCGCCGCGTATTTCAACAAGCCCTACGACAGTGACGAAGTTCTCGGAGTGCTGCGGGAATTGTTGTTGCCCCAAACCGCGCAGGGTTATTACCGGGTTTTGATCGTCAACGACCGGCCGGCCGAAGCCTGGGAAATAGCGGGCGCGCTTGAGGAACAAGGCATCACGCCACTGGTCGTGATCCAACCCTTGCAAGTGCTGCGGGAAATCCACCAGTTCCGACCGGATCTATTGATCATCGATTTGGATATCAAGGAAATCAGCGGGTCCGAACTGGCGCGGGTGATCGCTCAACACCGTGAGTTCGAGATTCTACCGATGATCCTGCTGTGCTTTCCGGCGGACACGGCACATTACCTTATCAATCTGGACGTCTCGGGCGCCAGCCTGTTGGCCAAACCGGTGCCTGTCGGTTATCTGTGTTGGGAAGTCAGGCAGCGATTGCAGCGAGCACGCGCTACCCGCGTCAAGCTGAACCTGTTGACCGATAACGATTCGGTCAGCGGCCTGTTCAACCGCCAGCGGTTCCTGAACCTGCTGGAGCGGGCGATCGAGACCCTGAGCCTGCGGACCCAATCGCTGGCGTTGGTGTTCGTGATGATGGACAATCTGCGCGCCATCCGCGATTCCGCCGGGGTGGCGACCGCCGATGAAGTGGTGGGACAAGCAGCCAGCCGATTGCGGCAACTGCTGATCCACGAGCAGCAGGCCGCGCGATTCAGTGACGCCATTTTCGCGGTGCTGGTTCCCAATCTGCTCGGCGAACCGCTGCTCAAGCTGGTCCGGCACATCCGCGACACGCTGGAAATTGGATTTTACAAAATCGGCGAGCACGCTCTATTGCTGAGGACCAGCATCGGCGTGGCGACGGCCACCGGTCGCGGCCAGGACCCCCTGATGTTGATCCAGCGCGCCGATTCGGCCTGCGGTCTGGCGCGAGAAGTCAAAGGCGAGCGTCTCTACGTACAACAGGACCTCAACGTAGCCAAACGCGATCACGAAGCGTCGTCGCGAGCACGGATACTCCAGCAGGTCGAGGAAATCATCGAGCACGAGCGGCTCTGGCTGTTGTTTCAACCTATCGCCAGCATGCGCGGCGACGCCAACGAACGCTATGAAGCGCTGCTGCGGCTGCGCGACAGCGAGGGCCAGGAGATCGTGCCGGGGAGCGTGTTCGGCGTGGTGTACAACCATCAACTGGGGCAAACGCTGGATCGCTGGGTCATCGATCACGCTCTGGAAATGCTACGGCAGCGACGGCAAACGACCACGCTGTTCATCAAAATCCTACCCATCACGATGCAGGATCGGACGTTCAGTGGCTGGTTGCGGGAACGGCTGGAACAGACCGGGGTCGAGGCGCAGCACCTCGTCTTCGCGGTGGCTGAAGCGACCGCCGAGCGCAGCCTGCGCGACATGTTCGCCTTTCTGGGTGGCATCAAGCTGCTGGGGTGCGGGTTTTGCTTGGACCGTTTTGGCCGAGGGACGGATTCGCTGGGGTTGCTAAAGAACCTGGGTGCCGACTACGTCAAGTTGGACATGTACTTTGTCAACAATCTGGCCAAGGACGCCAAGAAGCAAGCGCAGCTTCGGACTTTGGTGGAAGGGTTGGAAGCGCTGGGGGCGGCCACCGTGGTCGGTGGGGTGGAAGAAGTGAAGACCCTGCCGATCCTGTGGTCGCTGGGCGTCGATCTGATTCAGGGCTTTTTCCTGCAACGCCCCTACCGCGAGATGAGCTACGATTTCTCCGGCATGGCGTTCTAATGCGCTCCATCGGCCGTCGCGCGCAGTAGGGTGGCGTAACCATCCCGGTAGCTCGGATAACGAAACTGGAATCCACTGCCTCGTAGCCGGGCATTGCGGCAGCGCTTGCTGGCACGCTGGCGCGACGCGAGGCCGGACCCGTTATTGGACCCCGGCTTCAGCGCGGGACTGGCCACCACCGACGGTTCCGGCACGCCAAGTTGGATCGCCAACCAGTTCAGCACCTCGGCCAACGGGGCGGGATCGTCGTCGACGGCAAGGTACAACGGCGCCGGGTCCGGCAGGAACAGCAGGTGTTCCAGCACCCGGGCGCAGTCGTCGCGATGGATGCGATTGGTGAACATCGGCGGCCCGGCGGGACGGGTGGCGGAACCGTCACGGACGCTGTCGATCAGGCGAGTGCGGCCGGGACCGTAGATCCCGCCGAAACGGATCACCACCGCCGGCCAACCGCTGTCCCACAGCACTTGTTCGCCAGCACGAATGCAACGGCCCGAGAAGCTTGCGGCGGCGGCCGGCGAATCCTCGTCCACCCATTCGCCCCGATATTGGGCGTAGACCGAGGTGCTGGAAGTGAACAGCAAGCGTTTGGGCTGTTGCCCGGCCTGACGCAAGGCGTTCAGCAGATTGCGGACCCCGGCGACGTAGGCGGCTTCATACAGGGCTTCGCTGAAGCCGGCGGCGGCGGCGCTGTAGACGATGTAATCCAAGGCTGGTGGCAACGTGGTCAGGCTCGCCGGATCGGCGAGGTCGGCGGCCAATGGTTCGAGCGCCGACGGCAAATCGTCAGGGCGGCGTTTCAAACCCCAGACCCAATGGCCTGCGGCGTGCAGACTCAGGCCCAGCGTTGTGCCGATATCACCGCAACCAGCGATCAGAATACGTGCCATGGTCGAAATCCTCGTTGGCGATAGCGAAGGTGAATGATGAATCCCGCCGAATTTGGCCGGCGCGTCCTGGAATGGTTCGATGCGCACGGCCGCAAGCAGTTGCCCTGGCAAGAAGATCCCACGCCGTACCGGGTTTGGGTGTCGGAAATCATGCTGCAACAGACTCAGGTGACGACGGTCATTCCCTATTACCAGCGCTTCATGGCGCGCTTCCCCGATATCGGGACGCTAGCCGCTGCTGAACCGGATGAGATATTGCGGTTCTGGGCTGGACTGGGGTACTACGCCCGTGCCCGCCACCTGCACCAAATGGCGCGAATCCTGTGCGACCGGCATGACGGGGAATTGCCGCTGGACAGCGCGACCTTACAAGAACTGCCGGGCATCGGTCGATCGACGGCGGGCGCGATTCTGGCTCTGGCGGCCGGGCAACGCCAAGCCATTCTGGACGGCAACGTCAAGCGCCTGCTGGCGCGATTCGCCGCGATCGAGGGTTGGCCGGGGCAATCGCGCGTTCTGGCGACGCTGTGGGATCTGGCCGAGCGCCATACGCCCGTCGAGCGGGTGGCCGACTATAC
>ERZ795053.4813-NODE-4813-length-14365-cov-15.503005_pt1 | contig 14365 bp, 14 predicted proteins | sample MGYA00375137_ERZ795053 | MGnify/ENA primary metagenome ERZ795053 (study PRJEB30182, sample SAMN05720284) | activated sludge metagenome | isolation source: Anaerobic digester | place: Hong Kong | collected 2014-12-17 ... | reverse complement strand
CCCGTGATTTTGATTTCATCCCCTTCTATCTCAGCCTCAATCTCGCATCCTAAGGGGCAGGAGATACATATTATTTTTCTTTTTTCCATCGTCATACCTCCTCTATTTCAACAAGAATTTGGGTCAGTCCCATTTCTTTGATCTTTTCTTTGTGTTCACCAGTGATCTGTATATCAACCATCTCACTGGGTTTCAACCCCATTTCTACTTTTTGAATCAATCCCGGTCCGATCTTTACCCGTCCTTTATCCATGTTTTTCGTGGGTCGGATGTAAAACTTAAAGGGTGTTTCATCGAGGCAGCAGAACAGAGGGGTTAAGGCTCCAACATTGTTTCCTCTCACGACCGGGATTTGTCCGCAATCGGCAAACCCTTCCTTGATCATTTGTGCGGCTGCTTTTCCGGCTTGTATGCCCTCCAAAGTCACAAAATCCACCAGATCGTATACGGCAACGTTGTTGCCGGCCGCAAATATCCAAGGATGCGAAGTGCGTTGATGAGAATCGACCATGACGCCCTTGTTTACCGGATCCAATTGAACAAAGTCTTCAATCAGTTCGTTTTGAGGCAGTAAACCAACGGAAAGAATCAGGGTATCGCAGGCGACTTCCCGTTGTGTGCCGGCTATGGGCTGCAAGGTATCCGGTGTAAATTTCATCAGGGTGATGGATTCTAAGCGTTCTTTGCCATGCACTTCAACGACACTTGTTGATAATTCCAGGGGAATGTTGTAATCATCGAGACATTGGGCGATGTTTCTGGCAAGACCACCCGAATGAGGCATCAATTCAGCCACACCGAGAACATTCATTCCTTCAAGGGTCAATCGTCTGGCCATGATGAGTCCGATATCCCCTGAACCCAGAACATAGGCATTTTTACCGGGTAAATAATTCTGAAGGTTGACAAATTTCTGAGCCACTCCTGCCGTGTAAATTCCTGCGGGTCTGGTTCCGGGTATTCTAAGGTTGCTGAAAGGTCTTTCCCTGGCTCCGGTTGTCATGACTAAAGCCTTGGGTTTGTAACAGGTTACCCCTTCAACACCCACGGTAACGACTTCTCTCTTATCGGGATCGACTTTCAGAACGAACTGATCCGGGTGAACGGTTATGTGGTTGTCAGAAATCTGATGTTTGTAGCGATCGGCGTATTCTGGCCCGGTCAATTCCTCTTTGAAGACGTGGAGTCCGAAACCGTTATGAATGCACTGATTTAAAACACCGCCTGTTCTGTCTTCCCTTTCAATCAGGATGGTATCGCAACCTTGTTGTGTCAATTCTACGGCCGCAGCCATCCCGGCCGCACCGCCGCCTATTACCAATGCGTCTAATGTGATCTCTTTCATGCCCTCACCCTCCCCGATAACAACTTGGTGTTTCCGGTTCTGTATTTGATTTCGTTCAACGGCTTATCCAATTCTCTGGCCAGTATTTCAGCGATTCTGGCCAGGCAGAAACCCCCTTGACATCGTCCAAAACTGGCCCTTGTTCTAAATTTTACACCGTCAATGGTCCTGGCTCCCCTGCGTATGGCTTCGATAATCTGAGCTTCTGTTATCTTGTTGCAAACACAAACGACCTGTCCAAATCGAGGATCTTTTTGAACCATTTTTTCCCATTCCTGCGGATCGTCTTCCGGCAGAGTAGGATATGGTTCTAATACAGGATCAAAATCAGATCTTTTTTCAAGTCCCAATCCCAATTCTTCTTTGAGGACCTTTTCTACGATGTGAATGGCAATAGCAGGAGCGGCGGTTAATCCGGGTGAACGCATGGCAGCAGCGTTAATAAACCCGAAAACCTCAGTGGTACCAATCACAAAATCCTTCTGGGAATCTTCCGGTCTCAGTCCTGCGAATATCTTGACGGTTTGAGAAAAATCCAATCCATTGACCATCGCACTGGTTTTTTGTCTCACTTCGGCCAATCCTTGAACGGTAGTGGTGGTATCCTCTTTTTGATCCACATCCAAATCTTTTGCGGTAGGACCCAGGAGAATCCCACCGTCTACTGTGGGAAGCACCAAAACTCCTTTAGAGTCTTTTGTAGGTACGGGGAACAGAATGTTGGTGATGATGGCGCCGAGCTTCTTATCCAAAAGGATGTATTCTCCCTTTCTGGGGTGCAAAGGCGGGCAGTAAGCACCGGCCATTTGAGCGATTTTGTCCGCATACAATCCTGCCGCATTGATCACAAAATCACAGGGATAATAGGCCTGATCAGTGTGAACCCCTTTAACGGTTTTACCTTGATCGGAGTCACTCACTTCAATGGCTTGAACTTGTTCACCGGGTCTGAAGACCATGCCGTTGAGAACGGCGTTTTCAACAGCCGATATGGCCACCATCCAAGGTTCTGTGATTCCCGCACTTGGACACCAAAATCCGGCTTTTATAGAAGGGTTGATATTGGGGTTTCTTTTCACAATCTCCTCTTTGCAATGGATTTCACACCCTGTTACGCCATTGGCTTGTGCTTTTTCCATCAATTCCTCCAGATGTGGAATATCCTCATCTTCAAATGCCACCACATAAGAACCGATGCGTTTGACTTCAAATCCCAATTCTTCGGACAACTGGGTATACTGTTGGTTGCCTTTGGCGGCAAATTGACCTCTCACCGAATCAACCGGGTCATCATAACCTCCGTGAAGAATTGCGGAGTTTGCTTTTGTGACACCCCAACCCGCATCTTCTTCCTTATCAATTAGCGTGACAGAAATATTGTATTTGGTCAACTCCCTTGCTATAAGTGATCCCACAACTCCCGCTCCGATTACAACCACCTTTGGTATGCCGTTCATCATTTAACCTCCCGTTATAAAAACAAAAAGACGCCCGATGATCTTTATCAACGAGGCGTCTTCTATTCTCTTATGCCTTAATAGTATTCAGTTTTTTGCGTTACGAGTGATTATACCACAAAAACAGATTTTTTCAATTATCTGGTATAAGGGAGCAATGCCATCTGTCGTGCCCTTTTGATGGCTGTCTTGATGGTTCTTTGATGCTTTGCACAGCTGCCGTTAATTCTTCTTGGAATGATTCTTCCTTTATCGGAAACGTATTCCTTCAGGAAATTCAAATCCTTGTAATCGACAAAGTTGGTATCCTTTGCGCAAAGTGCACACTTTTTTCTCTTTCTTCTTCTGAATTTCTGATTTTTTGCGTTCTTACCTCTATCTCTATCACTATTTCTGTTCTGAGCCATTTATTTTTCCTCCTCATTCCTTTTTAATCAAAACGGTACTTCGTCGTCTTCGGACTCACCAGGACCGTCAAAAACTTCTTCATTATTGGTTATCATATCCGTATTATCAAAGGGTCTATTTGGCGTATCATACCCATTTGTGCCTTTTCTGTCAAAATCCTGGACACTTTTTTTCGTTTCCATAAATCGGATGCTTTCGGCTATGATGTCGGTGTAATATTTGGTAATACCGTCAGCTCCCTGAAATTTTGAAGTTTGAATTCTGCCCTCTGCCATGACCAAACGCCCTTTTGAAAGGTAATTGTTGACGAACTCGGCTAATTTCCCAAAAGCCACTATCCTTAAAAAATCTGCTTCCTGTGTATTGCCGGCATCCCTTCGGAACTGTCTGTCGACAGCCAAAGTGAATTTGGCAATGAGCATTCCATTTGAAGCATAGGAAACTTGTGGATCAGCCGTCAGTCTTCCCACCAAAATTGCTTTGTTATAGCTGATAGACATGATTTATTCGCCTTTTTCCTCTACATCGAACTCTGGCTCGGCTTCTCCGGCTATGACTTCTTCTTCTGCTTCCGGTACCGTTTCTTCAATCTCAACGGTTCCATTCAAACGATGTTGAAGCATCTTTTTTCTTTCTTCTCTTTCGATATCCTCTCTCCGGACAATTTGTTTTCTAACAAATTCGGGAGATACGTGGAAGAGGTTTTCCAGAGGTTCCAAATCAGCACCATCGGCTCTGAATAGAATAACCGTGTAATCACCTTCATCCAACTTGCTTTTTGGAAGGGTGTAAGCCAACTTTCTGATTCCCCATCTGTCTACTTTCTCAACCTTACCATTCACACGTTCCTCAATCAACTGTTTAACCCTCTCGACTCCTTCTTCCCGTTGTTCTTCGGGAAGTCTGGGATCGGTGATAAACATCAGTTCATAAATTCTCACTTTCTACCTCCTACGGTCTTATGGTCTTCACGTTTCTCGTGAAAACAGGATTTGCCGGGTGATTATATCACAGTCAAAAAAGATCACCAGGTTACAATATAGTAAAATCTCGATTTCAAAAAAAATTCGTTTTCTTCACCCACACACTCATCTGTTCAAGGATCTTGACCATGTCGTCCAGTGTTTGAGGGGAAACAGAATCATTGAATACCAAATAGTGCGCTGAACCAGAACCGGTCATACCTTTCAGGATCAATCCGTCACACTTGAGGGCATCAAACTGTTCTACGAATGATTCATAAGAGGGCAATTCAAGCTCTTGAGCTGCCTTTTCGAAATCGTTGAACGTCAAGGTATACTCGCCTTGTTTCAAACCATCGTAAGTTCGATACAATTCCTCCTCGGGCACCCAGGACTCTACATCCTCGTCTTCCCAATCATCCAACACGGGATCACTGATTATCTCCTCCACATGGTCATCATCAAAATCAGTGACATGTTCCACATCTTCCACATTATCCCAATCCTCAAATCTGAGCGAATCAATTACCGAAAACATCTTTGAAGTGGAAAAGGTCACATCGGGCATACACACAATCACCGGAAACGATGGTAACGGCTCCAGCGGTTTCAACAGGTCCCCCCTGTTCTTGCCTAAAGCCGTGTTGCCATAAAAAAAGAAAGGGGTATCCGCCCCGATTTTTCTGGCGATTTCCAGCATCTCGTCAAATGTCAGAGCGTATTTAGAACCGAAATAACGGATCAATTCTGCGGCATTGGAACTGGCTCCACCAAGGCCTGATTCTGGAGGAATGCGCTTTTTCAAGGTGAAATCATAACCCGTGATGGGCATTCCAACCCTTTCCTCAAGTGCCTTTAACGCCCGAAACAGGGTGTTCCCCTCGTTCCAAAGCAAATCGGGTTTGTAAGGAATCAGATCTGCGTACACCACTTTAAAGGTGTTTTCAGTACCGCCATTCGTATCAATATACAGGTTGTCATGCATCTCGATTCTTTGAAACAGAGTCAGAATATCGTGGTAACCATCTGCTCGTCTATCCAAAACATCCAAATACAGGTTCAATTTTCCATACGATCGCAAGTGTTCCTGAGGACTCAAAAAGATCTCACACTCCCTTTATTTCAGCCAGCTTAAGTGCTGTTGAACTTCCGCTGTTCTTGAAGAATTCGGAAACTTCTCAAGAAAATCGGTAAAGATCTGTTTGGCTTTGTCGTTCTCCGCCATCTTTTCATAACACAACCCGATATAGAAATAGGCAACATCCACTTTTTGGAAATCCGGATATTTGGTCAGCAGATTAAAGAAGATGTTCTTTGACTGATTATAATTTTGATTATTGTAATAATAAAGGGCGTAATCCTGCATAGCCCAAGGGGTTTTGGGCGATTTCGGGAATTCGGAAATCAACAAATCAAAATTGCTGATCATCTGAGGTTCATTCCCTTGGCTCATGAAATATTTTCCTCGAATATAGAGTACCGCCGCTTTGGATATAGCGGACAGACGGTCGTAATTGATGTCCCTGACAAAATTGTAGGCCGTCAGTAAATCTCCTTTTTTCATGTATGCTTCCGCTTTAAGGAACTTCAATTCATCTTTCAGGGTTAAATCAACCGTGGCTTCTATTTGTTTGTCCAGTTCTCGAATCAATTCATCCAAGTTCGCATTGGGGTTGTTGATCATCAAATCGTATTTTCTCATGATGGAAGTGGACAAGTAGCGGCCGGTTTTGTCGTTGGCAATGATCCAATCGTATTCCTTTGCGGCATTTGTCAAGTCGTCCATAAGGGTATAGCATTCGGCCAGGTACAGCGCACCATTAAGTGCGGCATCAATGTCTTCCACGGTGTATTGCTTAAGCTGATTAAACTGTCGAATGGCACTCGAGTAATTTTCAAGTTCCATTTCCACAATCCCCAGATTCAGGATGGTTTGAAGTCTTTCTTTTTCGTTGGCATTTTTTAAGGCGTTTTCATAGGAAAACTTGGCATTTTGATAATTGCCCATTTGAAAATACAAATCGCCTTGAAACAAATACCCTTTGTAGATGTATTCTCGGTTCCCCGAACTTATTACCCGGTTGATGTATTCCAAAGCTGCTGAAGAATTGTTACGTTGTTTGTTCAGTGAAGCCATCAGATAGTTGACTTCATTAAAGTACATCCCCGTTGAAAGAACCTGATTCAGCAGTACTTCCGCTTGAGAAAAACGGTTGGTGTTCATGTACACCTTTGCCGTTTCCAAATCGAGCTCCGTCTTTTTCTGTGGGAATTTCGATTTGATGGTAGATAGAAAAGACAAGGTCTGATTGGAATCGTTTGCCTCGCTTAATGCCTGCAAACAGGTTTTGGCGATTTCAAAAGCTTCTGCTGTATAATTAATATAACCTGTATCCACGGCTCTTTCCCATTGCGATATGGCCTCGGATAGGTTGCCTGTTTCATATGCCAGCCACCCCATGATGTTCAAGGCTTCCATTCGTTCCCTTTCATCAGTTGAAGCCAACAGTTCATTCTCTATGTAACGCTTGGCGTTGTTGTAATCTCCGGTCCTGTAAAGGAGCTGGACATGTTGGGAAAAGATTTCGTTTTTGTATCTCGACCCTCCAAAATCCCGCACCAATCGCTGGGATTGCTCCAAGGCCTGTGTGTAATACTTCAGATTGATCATGGCGTTAACCACCCTGTAGATGCTTGCTGCTACCAAATCCCGGTCCTGACCCAATTGCGCCGCTTTTTCAAAGGCCATGATGGCAGCGGGATAGTTCCCCTGCTGATAAAGGATCAAGCCTTTGTAATAAGACGCCGTTCCCGTCAGGTCAGCCCGTGTTATTTGGTCAAAAGCGGTGACAGCACCCGAAAGATCTCCCCTTTGTTTCAGGATCATTCCCCTCAACAGCAAAGCATCTTCTTTGTATTCTGTGAAATTGGATAATTTTTCAAGATTAAATAGGGCTTGGTTGATATAATTACCCTTTAGGCTTTCGGGAGATTCTTCAATGAGATAGTAATAGGAATAGATCAGGGAATACAAAGAATAAGGAAATTCCGGACTGCTTTCCATCAAAACCCCCATGGCTTTCTCGTATTCCTGAATGGCTTGGTTGTAACTGCCTTTGTAAAAGTAGGCATCCGCCATCACCAGATGGGCTTTGCCTTCAAAATCAAGGTTCCCAGGGTTGTTCAACAGCAAACGGTTCACGGACTCCAACGAAGCATCTAAAAGTGACTGATCGTTTAGGTTGTTTGCAAATTCTATCTGCTGTTGTAAACTTTTTAATTCCATGATTAACTCCGTTGTGGTCTTTGAAAAAACAAGACCTCCCACAATAAAAAACAACAATAAGACGATGACATATTTTGGTTTTACTCTCAAAGTCATGCACCCCTTTATCAAATATCGTTATCCACCATAAATTGCTCTATTTGAGACTTCGTAAGTTCTTTTAAATCACCGGGTTTTTCAATTCCCGTCAGGTCAAAAGTCCCGACCCGGATCCGTCTGAGATAGACCACTTTATGGCCGATATGTGAACACATTCTTTTTACTTGACGTTTTTTCCCCTCTCGGATGACAATGGTAATCCAAGAATAAGTCCCATCACGCCTCTTAATCTCAAGCAAAGCGGGAGATGTGGAAAATTGCTTCAACTTCATCCCCTTTTTGAACCGTTTGATATCCTCGTCATCCGGAACCCCTTGAACCTTTGCCAGATATTCCTTTTCCACTTTCATCTTGGGATGAAGAACCTTATATGTTAAATCCCCGTCATTGGTAAGAATCAACAGCCCTTCGGTGTCTTTGTCCAGTCGGCCGACCGGATGAACCCTTTGCGAAATCTGATAATGCTTCTCTAAATAATCGTTGATTGTTGGGGTTTGAAAGGGATCTTTTAACGTGGTGAGATATCCGGCAGGCTTGTGAAATAAATAATAGCATTTTGATTCCAGTTTTATTGGCTTACCGTCCACTTGCACCAGATCTTTTTGTTCATCCACCTCCAAAAAAAAATCCCGAACGATTTGAGCATTAACTGTCACACGACCCGATTCAATCATTTGTGATGCCTTTCTTCGACTGGCCAAACCGGCCTTTTGAATAAACCTTTCGAGTTTCATCCATTCTCCTCTTTAAAAAGGTTCCAACAAGACAACCGAAACACCAATTTTTCTTGTGGAAACAACAAATTCAACCAGCAAATGGTCTCTAAAATTGTGCTTTTCACTCTTGATAAAATAACGTGTTTTAAATTCAAAACTTCCCAACAGCTTGTTCAGCATATCCTGATCCGAATAACTGTTGATTACCGGAAGTCCGATAGACATTTCAAACAGCCAGGGATCGAGAAAATACTGACCGTAAACACCGGCACCAAACCAGTAATCGGCTCTGTCCCATGCTGTCTGCTGGGCTTGTGATGAACCCGGTGTGGCATCAAGTGTATAATCGGAGTAAAAACTGCCGAATTCGAATGTGGAGTAAATCCCGAAACGATAGCCTTCAATCCCATCACGCCTTCCTAAAAGGGGGATCATGGCATCCATGTCAAAATTCCAAAAAATAGTCGGAGTGGCTGATTCTTGTGACTGAGCATCCAGGAATTGGGGATGATAGGTAATATCCAACTCGATGATATCGTTAAAATCATTAAGTATCCCAATATCCAGGTTGATTCCGTGTTTGGTTTGATCAGAAGGCGCAAAACGATAGCCTGCGCCAATCTCAAACATCATGCCAAAACCTCCATTGACCAATATGAGCCATGCCAATCCGATCAGGATTTTAAACCGAATCCCTTTGTGATCACGTTCTTTTATGATAACTTGTTCCAACAACATCGATCACCCCTTTGAGGGTTAGCAGCGTCAATGTATAGTTCAACACCGACGCATCCAGTTCCGATTGATGACTTAAAGTGTCAAAATCAGAAACTCCCGTTTCAATCAACGAAAACACCCGTTTCTCCTCCTGGGACATATCTTCCACTATACGCTTTTTAAGCGCTTCACTCTGCTCGTTATCTTTGGCCTTAAAATAATCCGGATACTCCTGAAAGACATCTTCCGCTTCAGTCACCGGTATGGCCCCTTTTTTAATCAAATCATTCGTTCCTCCCGAACTGTAAGCGTTAATCTGCCCCGGCACGGCAAACACATCCCGGTTCTGCTCTAATCCGCATCTGGCCGTAATCAAAGAACCGCTTTTTTTCGCAGCCTCTACCACCAGTACCCCCCTGCTCAGTCCGGAGATGATCCGATTTCGCATGGGAAAATAGTAAGTCCGAGGCGTCTCCCAAGGAAAGTATTCACTGACCAGGCATCCAGTTTGAATGACTTGCCGATACAGCCTTTCGTTTGACTTGGGATAAATGGTGTCCACACCGCACCCCAAAACCCCAATCACCTTTGCATTGGATTCCAAAGCCTTTTGATGAGCTAACGAATCGATGCCGAATGCCAATCCGCTGACAACCACAACACCTCTTTCAACCAACTGAGGGATCAGCATATCAATCACCAGTTTGCCATAGCGGGTGCTTTTCCGAGAACCAACCACAGCCAGTTTCAGGGCTTCATCAGACAATATTGAATCATCACCCTTTACAAACAAACACCAGGGAGGATCGCTGATTTGGGTTAACAGTTCCGGATAGCCTTCTTCCTCATAGGTAATCATTTTCAAATCACTGCGATTGGAACATGCCTCAAGTCTGTTGATTAACTCATGGATGTCATTCGGATTGATTTTAACAGGCAGTTGTTGACAAGCCTGCGTCAGATCATCCAAGGTCTCATAATGCTCGAAAAGTCTTTGCTTCTCAAAGAAACTAATATTTAATTTGGATGCAACGGCAATCTTTTCGATTCTGTTCACAACGAAAAGCTCCTTTTACAATATATAGGCGGACAAATCCCTGTCCTTTACCAGTTGCGCCATATTCTCCTGTACATATTTTCGATCCACGATCAGCTTGTTCAGCTCAGGGTCTGGCGCCTTAAAAGAAACATCCTCAAGAATCCGCTCCATGACCGTGTACAATCTTCTGGCACCGATATTCTCCAGATCTTCGTTGAGTTGAAAAGACATGGCCGCAATCTCCTCCAAACCGTCATCGGTAAACTCGATCTGAACCCCATCCGTTTCAAGCAACGCCTGATACTGTTTGGTCAACGAATTCCTGGGTTCCACGAGAATGCGTTTGAAATCCTCCTTGGTTAAAGATTCCAATTCCACACGCAAGGGGAAACGTCCTTGAAGCTCCGGCATCAAATCCGATGGCTTGGCCACGTGAAACGCACCGGCGGCAATAAAGAGGATGAAATCTGTTTTAATCAGGCCGTATTTCGTCATGACCGTTGTCCCTTCAACTATCGGTAACAAATCTCGCTGCACACCACCTCTGGAAACATCGGGGCCGGATTTTGAACTTTCTCCTGCGACCTTGTCGATCTCGTCAATGAACACAATTCCCTTATTCTGTGCCAGATCGATACCGTCTGCGACGATTTTATCCGAATCGATAAGCTTTTCTGACTCGATGGGCACTAAGATCTTTCGGGCCTGCTTAACCGTCACCCGCTTGGTCACTTTCTTTTTGGGCATCAAATTGCCGAACATTCCCTGCATATCGATGCCAATATCTCCCAAATCTCCCCCAATCATGCCTATCTGAGGGGCATTGGACTGTTCGATTTCGATGTTGATAAACCGTTCTTCAAATTCACCGTTTCGAAGTTTTTGAACAACCTCATCCCGGTTCCACTTGATGTCAGAATCCGATTCTTCCTTTTCCTCAGCCTGTACTGGAGGTTGTTGGGACCCTTGAAACAGCTGACCAAAGATATTTCCCAGATTTTGTTGATTGCGTTCCTTCCGTCTGGGATGCAAAATAGCATCTACAAGGATCTTTTCCACTTCCGTCTGGGCGATGAGCGCCACCTTCTCCATCTCTTCATGTTTCAATTTACTGATAGCCGACTCAACCAATTCCCGGATCATGCTTTCCACCGATCGGCCTACATAACCCACTTCCGTAAACCGTGTAGCCTCTACCTTCAAAAAAGGCGAATCGGAGAGGTTTGCCAACCTTCTGGCAATTTCAGTTTTTCCGACCCCTGTGGGTCCGATCATCAAGATATTTTTGGGAAACACTTCCTCTTTCATCTCATCTTCCAGTTGCTGTCTCCTGATCCTGTTTCGAAGGGCAATGGCAACTGATTTTTTCGCCTCATCCTGACCGATAATATATTTATCCAATAGTTCAACAATACGTTTGGGAGTTAACTCCTCACTTTTTGGCAACGCCTTTATCACTGTATGATTCTCCTTTCTGTATGGACATTTCTCCTTCTTTATCCAAGTAGATTTTATTCTTATTGATCGTAACCGCTTCCTTAAAAGCATGGATAGTCGTTGTACAAGCCTCCAATTGTGCATACATATCTGCTCTGATATCATAGACCGCTAAACTATCCAAAGTTTTGAATTCTGTCAGTTTTTGTGTATAACGATCCCTAAGTTTTCCGGTCATATTCCAAATAAATATCGAGCCACTTAAAAAAAACAGCAGGCAGCAAACGCAACACAGATAACCAGCATGCTTTGATCTTCTTTTATCAAACCGATTGTCAACCCTCCACATAACCGATGAAGGGGAGATTTCGGAATTTCTGTTCAAAGTCCAGACCGTATCCCAATAAGAAGCGATCCTGAGATTGAAAACCCACGTATTTGGGTATGATGCCGTAATGGTCTTTCTCGTATTTATCAACCAAAGTAGCCACTTCCAGGGTAGCTGGCTTATATCGAGACAAATAGTTTAGGATATATTTCAAGGTTTGGCCGGTGTCCAAAATATCCTCAATCACGATGACATTTTTCCCCTGAACCGGCTCGTCAATCCAGGATTTCACATTGATCCTTCCGGATGACTGGGTTCCTTTGTAGCTGGCAACCTGAATAAACGAATAACTGACATCCATATCAATGTCCAACAACAGCTGAGAATAAAAATGAACAGAGCCTTTCAACACACAAACCATGTGCAGCGGCGAATCCAATCCTGCGTAATCTTGAGTGATCTGCTGTCCCAGTGCCTTGACCCTCTTGGAAATTTGCTCCTCACTGAAGAGTACCTTTATTCTCTCTTTGGTTATTTCCATACGATTCGGCTAAAAAAGCCTTCCCCCTTTAATTCAAATTGACCCTCAATAATTTTCTCACTTCGAGAATCATCCACTCAAGCCGCTGAGCGGCTTTATCTTTCTCCAAGCCGGGTGATTGTGACGGTTGAGTATGTACGTTGATATAAGCCTTAACTTTTGGTTCGGTTCCTGAAGGTCTGAAGATAACACGGTCTCCATTGCTAAAAAGAAACGCTACCACATCTGATTGCAAATGAGATTGTTCCGTGAGGTAATCCTTCATCTGAACCCCCTCCTCCCAATCATTTAAAGGCTGACGGCTTCTTAAATCCTGCATGAACTCACTCAGCTTATTCATCCCATCCACACCCTCTGCGGTGTAGGTTACAAGATGCTCCAGATAATAGCCATATTGCCGGCGAATCTGATCCAGTCGCTGAACAATCCCTTCACCGCCTCCGCAATCAAGCAACAAGAGGGCCAAAAGACCCGCTGTTGAACAGGCATCTTTATCACCAGAATGCGTTCCGAACAGATAACCAAAACTTTCCTCAAAACTAAACAGGACATCGATCCCCTGACTTCTTAACCTTACCGCAAGATCACCCAGGTATTTAAACCCGGTCAATGTTTCTTCTATTTTGATTTGATAATCCTGGGCCATGGGTTTGATGGCATCAGTGGTTACAATGGTTTTTAGAACGGCACATCTGTAACCATAATCATCAATCCCCTTTTTCCTCAAGATGTAATCTAAAAGCAGCACGCCTAACTCATTCCCCGTCAAGGATTGATACCCCTTTTGAGTAAGTACGAAAAGCCCCAATCGATCGGCATCCGGATCCGTGGCAATCAAAGCTTGAGGCTTTGATGACATTTGTCGGGCCTGTTCCAAAGCAAGCGCAAACGCATCCGGATCCTCCGGGTTGGGAACAGTAACCGTAGAAAAATCAGGATCGGGCGTCATCTGAGCATCCACAACCTGAACCGAAACGCCAAAATGGCTCATGATCGGTGGCACGAATCGAGCGCCTGTTCCATGTAAGGGCGTGTAAACCACCTGAATGTCCGCCGCCTCATCCGAGCAGCTTTGACTGACTGAAAGCAGTTCTTCATAAACCTGATTGAAATAACGATCGTAAACATCTGAACTGACCGGCTGGATCAAATGTGGCAGAGGTGGGGTGTCGTCCTTTTCCAACAACTTAATATTTGCCATTTGCGCCTTTAGACTTTTGATTTTATCGGGTATATACTGCACCCCATTGGCATCATATAACTTAAAACCGTTGTATTCTTTTGGATTATGGCTGGCGGTTATGACAATACCGGTATCACAATGGAGGGTTTGAACGGCGAATGAAAGAACGGGTGTGGGAACCGGTTCGCTGAACAAATAAACTTGGACGTTTCCGGAAGAAAGGGTCTCTGCGGCGCAAACGGCAAATTCCTTTGAATACTTGCGGGTATCATAGGCAATGACAACCTTCTTTGAGTCTATTCGAAGGGCTTTGCAAATCCGTTTGATCCAAAAATCGTTGATCCCGTTTGTCCCCGCCCTGATTTTGGATCGGAGACCGCCTGTTCCGAATTCGGCTTCAACGGAAAACCTCTCGTAAAGCTCTCGTTTAAACGCATCGGGCGATAACTCACCCATAGCTGACAAATCCGCTTTCATCCATCCTGATGACGCTTCCTGCCATCTTTCGTATTGATTGCTTAGCCTTTCATATTCAGGCAATGCTTTCACCCCATCGATCCGTAATACTTCATATGAACAGATTATACCATGAAGACACGCTATAAAGAGACTTTAAAAAAAGAATCAATCTGTTTTAAATTGCAAATAATTGCGTTGTCTTTTCGTTTTTTCAAAAAGAGCGTTTGATCATAAAAATTTTATTATGAATATAGTGTAAACATTCCGGTTGTACTCAAAGAATATTTGCAATTACTTCTTCCGTGTGATATAATACCGAAAATTTAGGAGGTTACGTTGATGACAATCGCTCATAAAGATACTGAGTTAAGCAAAGGCATATTGTTGA
>ERZ795053.4811-NODE-4811-length-14369-cov-20.996996_pt1 | contig 14369 bp, 11 predicted proteins | sample MGYA00375137_ERZ795053 | MGnify/ENA primary metagenome ERZ795053 (study PRJEB30182, sample SAMN05720284) | activated sludge metagenome | isolation source: Anaerobic digester | place: Hong Kong | collected 2014-12-17 ... | reverse complement strand
CGGATCGGCATCGGTGGCTGCGCGCTGGGAGCGAGATCGTTGCGGACCACGAGATACCGCACGCCCATGCGGTTCAGGTACTCAGCCAACCCAGGACTGGGCTGACCGGATTCCAGCCGTGCTTCCACCGCGTCGAGCATCCGGATGTTGCCCGCGCTCGACAGGGGAACGGCGTCGCGCACGCCCCACGGGTACCCCCCGTATGCCTGCAGCGGCTCATCCTGGGTGCGACCCCATACGTATTGACCGAAGGACGCCCCGGGCACGATGAGCGCACGCCCGGGTCGGGCTTGTGTATTGAGCCACTCGGAGGTCTCCCGCCAGTGATCGGCCACCGCCACGTACGTGCGGCCACGGGACAACTGACCCGACAGCGCCGGCCACCAGGACACGACCAACGCGGCCACGATCCCCACCGACAGCAGAACCCGCCACCGCGGTTTGCGCCCGTGCGGCCACACGGATGACAGCAGGTGCGCCATCGCGATGATCAGGGGGATCCGGAGCACCAGATCGAACTTGTGCACGTTGCGCAGCGGTGCACCCGTCCCGTCCAGGAACGTCTGCACCTGTTCGCTTCCGAGTCCGCTGAATACCCCCGTGTGCCCGGCCGTGACGAGCACCAGTCCGGCGACCGCGCCGCCGACCAGGAACGCCCGGTGCGGTAGAGAACGCATCGCAAGTCCCGCTACCCCTGCTGCGGCCACGACACCGGTCGCGAGGACGAAGACGGGGTAAGTGGCCAGCATCCAGCCGGCCTTCCACATCGAGGCATTGCCAAGGTAGGCGAGCCAGTGATCGGCACCGCGCAGCACCGTCGTCGGATCGGTGATCGACGTGGTGAACTGGGCGGACTCGATCCAGTCCAGGAACGGTGGCGAGTACTGGCCAAGGACCAGCAGCGGGATCAGCCACCACAGGATCGCTAGCACGGTGAGTCCGGACCACCACGCCAGCAGTTGGCGACGCCGGGGGCCGGGTTGCAGCGTGAGCAACCACCAGAGGGCCAGCGGCAGGACGGCACCGGCCGCCACGGCGTTGACGCCACCGGCGAGCATGACCATGAGAGCGGACAGCGCGGCAGCTCGGGCGACGTTCCCACGGGCAGCGCCGCGCACCAGCGGCAGCAGGACCCACGGCGCCAGTGCCATGGGCCACACCTCGACCGACACGGCCGCGATCGCCGACTGGGGGCGGACCGCCAGCGCATAGGCGAGGCCCGCCAGGATCTGCGGCCACCCCGACCCGACCCGTAGTGCGCGCAGGAGCAGATACATGCCCAGGAACGCCATGACCAGGATCAGCGACCACCACAAGCGCTGTACCACCCACGCGGGCAGGCCGAGAGTGTCACCGATGCCGAAGAAGGGACCCATCGGCCACAGATAGCCGTACGCCTGGTTCTGCAGTTGCCCGAAGAAGCCCTGCGGATCCCATAGGTGCAGCGAACGGCCCAAGAATCCCCACGGATCCACGGTGAGATCCAGTTTGGTGTCGGCGGCGATCCGTCCGGGGTCCTGCAGGAAAGCCAGCGTGACCAGCGACAAACACACGGCGAAGACACGCACCCGCCATATCGGCTGCCCGGGTCGCACTTCCGGTGCAGCCGAGGCCCGCACCGGATCATCCAGAACCGTCATCGTCTTCTCAGTATGAGGGCCACGTTCCACGTGAGGATCTCCCGGACCACGGGCAGCGAGGATGTCCAGAAAAGACTCGAGGGCAGGTACCGCGGAATGATGTCCACCACGTCCGCGTTCGGCTGCGACCTGGCCCATCGGATTCCCTGGGCCATGGACACCGGGAACAGGGACGTCCCGTAGAGGTTCTTGGGCTCGTGACCCTTCTCGCGCCGATACCTCTGCGCGGCATACCGGCCGTTGACGTAGTGCCAGGGCGCGGTTTCGTGCCCACCCCAAGGCCCGTACCAGAGGGTGTAGGAGTAGAAGACCAGTCCGCCGGGGCGGCACACCCGCACCATCTCGTCACCCATGGTCCATGGGTGACGCACGTGTTCACCGACGTTGCTCGAGTAGACCAGGTCGAAGGACCCGGTCCGAAACGGCAGCGCCTGCCCATCACCCATGACTGTGCCCGGCAGCGGCACCCTGCCGTGCAGGGCGAGTTCGCCGGCATCGGCATCCAGCGGTGTGTACCGGGCCCCGGCTGCTGCGAATGCGTCGGCCCAGTACCCCGGTCCCCCACCGACATCCAGGACATGCGCACCCTCGAGGTTCGCCAGACATTGCATCTGCGCGACCGAATCGGAGGCCATTGTTCCGTAGAAGCGGTCCGGGTCCGATTGCTCGACCTGGAAGTCGGTGAAGAGTTTCGCGGCCCGCTTCCACGTGGCCATCGCGCGCAGTCGGCGGCGGGCGTCAGCGGGCGGATGAGCGCGGGTCACCGTTAGAACCTAAGCCAAGTGCGGCGGCTCGGCGGGCTCTTCGCGCTACCGTGTCACGCACGGGAAGGAGGCGGGTCCATGGCGGTGCTGCGCGTGTTGTTCCTCAATTGGCGTGATACCCGCCATCCGGAGGGCGGTGGCTCCGAGGTCTACGTGGAAAACGTGGCCCGCTCGTTGGCAGCCGCGGGCCATCAGGTCACGATCTTCTGCGCCATGTACGAGGGTGCCCTGGCCGACGAGATGGCCGACGGCGTCCGATTCGTGCGCGCCGGGACGAAGCTGGGTGTTTACCGGGAAGCCGTCCTACGAATGCGTCGGCGCGCCTTCGGCGAGCTCGACGTGATCATCGACGTTCAGAACGGCATCCCCTTCATGTCCCGGGCGGTCGTCGGGCCGACGCCAGTGGTGGTCCTGGTCCACCACGTGCACAGGGAGCAGTGGCCGGTGGTCTACGACCCGCTGCGCTCGAAGATCGGATGGTGGGTCGAGTCGGTGCTCGCACCGCGGCTGTACCGCAACTGCACGTACGTCGCGGTGTCCGACAAAACCCGGGAGGAGCTCGGTGACCTGGGCGTACAGCCCAGCCGGGTGCACGTCATCCACAACGGCATCGAGCAGGCCCCCGGCCTGGACATCAGCCGTTCAGAGCACCCGCACATCGCGGTGGTGGGCAGGCTGGTCCCCCACAAGCGGGTTGAACATGTCCTGCGAGCCGCAGCCATCCTTCGCCGGCGGCACCCCGACCTGCGGATCTCCGTGGTCGGCGACGGTTGGTGGTCGCAGCGCCTGCAGCAGGTGGCGCAGACGCTCGGCGTGTCGGATCTGGTGGATTTCTTGGGGTTCGTGGATGAGAAGACCAAACATCGGGTGTACGCCTCGGCGTGGGTACTGGCTTTGCCGTCGCTGAAGGAAGGGTGGGGCATCGTCGTGATGGAGGCCGCCACCCATGGTGTGCCGGCAGTCGCCTACCGGGAGGCCGGCGGAGTGGCCGAGTCCATCGTGCACGAGCAGACGGGGATGCTGGTGGACGGCGACCTGGAGGACTTCGCCCAAGCCCTGGATGCGGTCCTGTCGAACCCTGCGCACCGTGACCGGCTCGGTGAATCTGCCAGGATCCGAAGCGAGGAGTTCACCTGGGCGGCAACGACCGCCTCGTTCGCGGATGTGCTCGGCGAAGTTGCCGCCAAGGGCGGCGTGTCAGTGGTGCCAGCGCCGTCAGGACACGTGGAACACCACGGTGGGCGAACCCGCGGTGTGGATCAGCTCTCGCCGTAGACGATGAAGGGCTTGTCGACGGGGGCCGGGGTCGCCGTCTGTGAACTCACGATTCCGAATGCGGCACCGATTGCGAGCACTGCGCCGACGACTGAGGCGATGATTGCGCCTGCGGGACCACCCATGGAAAGCCTCCTGTTTGGTTCGAACCTTACGGACCGTAACACGTCTGGACACCACGTCGCAGGACTTCCCACGACACGGTTGGATCACAATCCCGAAGTAGGCACTTTCGCCGGTCGGGATCGCTCCCGCACGACTGCCCACCAGCCCAGCACGACAAGCAGGAGCAGCGCCAGAAGATCCACAGCAACAACCACCGCATCACGGGGTTCACGTTCGGCGATGGGGCCGGTGACCTCCCGCAGGATCAGTCCGTCCTGCTGCCAGATCGCTGAGGTGCCCGACAGATCCGGATTCAGGGCGGGCAGCGGTTGATCGGTCTGCACGACTATCCAGCGGATGCCCAGATCGGCCAACAGTGGGGCCAGCACCCGTCCCTCATTGATCGCGCCGGAGATCGCCGCCGCCCGCGGATCGTCGCCTCCGACCTCGACGAGTTCACCGGACACCGTGACCGGCAGACGGTCGTTCCAGACGACAGTCCGGCTCAGGTACCGGGGCAGCGGGTCCAGCACGATGTCGTCATCGTTCCAGGCGTACCGCCGGAAAGCCGCCCATGGCAGGCTCAGCACGTCCCCGCCGCGGGGATCGACGGCCAACTGGTCGCGCAGATCGTCCCATTGCGCTGGGTACTGGCTGGTCTGCAGCCTGCCCAGGCCACCCCACGCCAGATCAGGCAGGAACGCCAGTGGCGCGATGGCCAGCGCCCCGGCCATGAACACCGCAAGCGGTCGCTGTGCACGACGGGTAAGGCGCGCCACACCGTGCGGTGCGCACACAGCGACAAGCAGAACCCAGAACACCGTCCATTTCTGACCGTCGCGCAGAAGTCCTCCACCCGGCGCTGAGGCCACGAGGCTCTGCGCCCAGCCCTGCCCACCGGCCACACCGGACAGCCACGCCCACACCAGTCCCGAAACCCCCAGAACCGTCAACCACACCACTTCGGCGGGAGCCTTCTGTCGCGCCCGTCTCCACCCGATCGCAGCGAGCGTCACGATCACGATCACGCCGAATGTCGCGAACCAGGTTGTGCGCGAGCCCAAGGTCGCCAAGGAGTTCCACACTCCTCCCCCGCCCACGACGCTGAGCAGTACCCCTCCGGGACCATCCGCGCGGGCACCGAAGACGACCAGCCCGACCGGATCCGAGACCGTAGCAACCGGGCTGCGCAGCGCAGGTAGCCACCAGGGTGCGTTGAGCACGATCACACTGGCCGTCAGAAGCAAGCGGCCCGCGCGAGACACGGCGCTGCCGAAACCGACCGCCAACGGCACCGCGGCCACGGCCAGGAGCACACCACCGGTGGGGACCAGTGCGCCGATCCCGCACAGCACTGCGACCCATGCCCACCCACCGGTCCGACGAGCCCGTGTCGCAGCCAGGATCACCCACGGGAGCAACGCGTAGGCCCACAGCAACCCCCAATGCCCCATCAGCAGGCGGCTCGCGGCGTACGCCGACCACAAATACAGGGCCGCAGCGGGTAGTTGCAGAGTCAGCGTCCGTCCGGCCAAGCGGCCAGCACCGACTCCGGCGAGGATGAAGGTGAGCAACAGGATCGACTTTTGCAGCAGTTGGCCCGGCAGAGGTCCCGCGATCAACGAGACCACCGCATCCTGCGGGACCGACCGCGGCAACCCACCACCTATCCCCAGGTTCCATGGCAGCAGGCTCTGCTGCGGCACGAACACCATGTCCAGGTGCAGCACGTACCCGGGGCTCAGAACCGGGGCCAGCACCAGCAACGCCAGCCCACAACTCCATGCCAGCAGCGCGTGTCGCTTCCAGGCCAAGTGCACTCGCCTAGGGTGTCATCGGGAGGGTTGATGAGTACCGAGGACACGGCCAGTGGCACCCAGAAGCTTGTGGGTGGTGGCTTGCTGGTGGCAGTGGCGCTGGGCATCGGCCAGGTTCTGGCCTACGCGCAGACCTTGGTTGCCGCGCGCACGTTGACCCCGGCGCAGTTCGGCGCTTTCAGCGCTCTGCTGGCGCTGCTGCTGATCGGGAACACGGTTGCACTGGCCACGCAGGCGGTCGCCGCACGACACATCGTCGCCACGGATCTGGCCGATCGGGCTGACGAGACCGCCGCAGCATGGCGTACCACCCTGCAGGCCGCGGCCCTCACCGCGGCGTTCTGGCTGATCATCTCCCCGTTGATCGGCTTCGCCCTGCGCCTGGATTCGCCGCTGACATACATCCTGCTCGCTTTGACTTTCTTCCCCCTCACCGTCATGGGTGGTGCCTTGGGCATCGCGCAGGGCCAGGAATTGCATGCACGCCTGTCCGCGGTCTACCTCGCGGTCGGGGTGCCGAAGACCGTGGTCACCATCGCCCTACTGCTCACACTGGCGACCCTGACCGCCGGCATGCTCGGCATCGCAGCCGGCACCGCGTTGGGTGCCTTGATCTGCTGGCTGCTGGTCCGCGGACAGTTCCGCAGCGGGACCGCACGGCATTCGACGATGCTGCGGGAGATCCCCGCGGCGGCCTACGCGATGCTCGCGCTGTTCGCGCTGACGAACCTGGACATCGTGCTGGGACGGGTCTTCCTCGGCGAGGACGAGGCGGGCCAATATGCGGTCGGCATCATCATCGCGAAGGTCGTCACGTGGCTACCCCAATTCGTCGCGGTCATGGCATACGCCCGGATGGTCGATGCCCGACGAGGCCGGACGACGCTGGTGGGTCTGGGCGTCGTGGCGGGGATCGGCGCGATCTGCACGCTGTTCATCTGGGCGTTCCCCGATCTGGTCGTATCGATCATCGCTGGACCCGAGTACGCGCAGATGGCCGACCTCCTGCCGCTGTTCGCCTTGATCGGAGCGTGCGGGGCGTTGCTGCAGTTCGTGGTGTTCGGACTGGTCGCCATCCGCGACCGCAGCCTGATCCCGGTGATCTGGGCGGGATGCGTGACGCTCATCGGCCTCGTGGCGGTCTGGCACAACAGTGTCGGGCAGGTGGCGGTCATCATGCTGGCGGTCGTCGCCACGGTGGCCGTGGTGGGAGTATGGCGCCTGATCGTCAAACGTGACGTGCCCGCCCTCGAGGGGGTTTCGGTCAGCGGCTGAGACCCGCGTTGCCGATCAGTGTGCGGCGGCGTCCCAGTCCGGGCCGAACCCTACGGACACCTCCAGCGGCACGTCGAGATCGCGAACGCCGGTCATCGCGGCGACCACGAGTTCCGTGGCGGCCTGCTGTTCGCCGGAGCCTATCTCCAGCACGAGCTCGTCATGCACCTGCAGCAACATCCGCGTCGAGAGTCCGGCCTCCTCCAGAGCCTGCGAAACCCGCAACATCGCGACCTTGACGAGGTCCGCTGCGCTGCCCTGTACCGGGGCGTTCAACGCCATCCGTTCGGCCATTTCACGGCGCTGCCGATTATCGCTGTTGAGGTCGGGTAAGTAGCGACGCCGGCCCCACAACGTCTGCGTGTAGCCATCCACCCGAGCCCGTTCGACGACCTCGTGCAGGTAGTCACGCACGCCGCCGAAGCGCTGGAAGTACTCCTCCATCATCGTCGCGGCCTCGTCGGTGGGAATCCCCAACTGTTGCGACAAACCGTAGGCCGACAAACCGTACGCCAGCCCGTAGGACATGGCCTTGATGCGCCGGCGCTGCTCGGCGTCGACCGCTTCGACCGGGACGCCGAAGACCTTCGCCGCGACGGTGTTGTGCAGATCCTCACCGGTCCGGAAGGCGTCGATGAGTCCGGCATCCTGGCTCAAGTGGGCCATCAGCCGCATCTCGATCTGGCTGTAATCCGCTGTCAGGAGGCAGTCGTAACCCGCTCCCACGACGAAAGCGGCGCGGATCTGCCGTCCCTCTGCGGTCCGCACGGGTATGTTCTGCAGGTTCGGATCCGTGCTGGACAAACGGCCAGTGGCCGCGACGATCTGGCTGTAGGTGGTGTGGATGCGGCTGTTCTGGTCGGCCAGCGGAATCAGCCCGGCGACCGTCTGCCGCAGTTTGCTCTTGTCGCGCCACACGAGCAGACATTCCAGCAACGGATCCTCGGTCTTGGCGAACAAGGTCGCCAAGGCGTCGGCGTCGGTGGTGTACCCGGTCTTGATCCGCTTGGTCTTGGGCAGTCCCCGTTCGGCGAACAGGATCTCCTGCAGTTGCTTCGGGGAGCCGAGGTTGAACTCGCGACCGGCCAGGCTATGTGCCTCCTGCGTGACCTGGCTGATCTGAGTGTCGAACGTGTCGCGCAGCGCTTGCAGCCGCTCCAGGTCCACGGCGATTCCCGCGTACTCCATGTCGACCAGGATCGACTGCAGGGGCAGTTCCACGTCGTTGAGCAGCGCCACCCCCTGCGGCCCGAGCTGTTCGAGCAGGACACCGTGCAACTCCCGGACCGCGGCGGCGCTGTCTGCCAGTTCCTGCACGGACGTGTCCTCCAGACCGTCCATGGTCAGTTGATCGGTGCTGCTGTTCTCGACGAGGTCCCGGTGCAAGAAGCGGGCGCTGAGGTCGGTCAGGGCGAAGGAGCGCTGCCCGGGCAGGAGCAGATAGGCCTCCAGGGCGGTGTCCCCGACGACACCGTTGAGTTCCCACTGCTGACAGCGCGCGGCCAGCAGTGGGCCCTTGGCATCGTGGACGACCTTCTCGATCGCGGGGTCTGCCAGCCATTCTCGTAGCCGCTCGGGTATGCCGTCGAAAAGGTCGAACACGGCCGCGGAGCCGTCCTCGGCGCAGATCGCCATGCGCTCGATGCGCCCCTTTCCAGCCCCCCAGGTGCCGGTGATCTGAAGACCGTATGGGCCAGCCGACGTGTGCGACGCCAGCCACGCATCAGGATCGGCTGTCAGTTCGACGCTTACCGCAGTCGCTGTGGGCTGTTGTTCGACCGCTTCTCCGAGAGTCTCGAAGAGTCGCTCTCGCAAGACCCGGAACTGCAGACTGTCGAAGATCTCATGGACCTTCTCCCGCGAGATCGGGACTCGTTCCAGGTCCCCCACCGCGACGTCAAGCGGAACGTCACCGACCAACTGTGTGAGCTGCCGGTTGGTGATCACCTGGCCGAGGTGGTCGCGAAGTGCCGTCCCCACCTTGCCCGGCACTTCATCGACATGGGCGACGAGTTCGTCCAGCGAACCGAACTGTCGGATCCATTTCGCCGCCGTCTTCTCCCCCACGCCGGGGATTCCGGGCAGATTGTCCGACGGGTCACCGCGCAGAGCAGCGTAGTCGGGATACTGCGTCGGCGACAGACCGAAACGTGCCTCGACCGCGGCTGGGTCCATCCGCGACAGGTCCGAGACCCCGCGCTTCGGATATAGAACCGTGCAGGCGTCGTCGACCAATTGGAAGCAGTCCCGGTCGCCGGTGAGCACCAGCACCTCGAACCCGGCCGTCTTGGCCTGCCAGGCCAGCGTCGCGATGACATCATCGGCCTCATAGCCGTCCACCGACACTGCCGGGATGTCCATCGCGGCCAGGACCGTGCGGATGAGATCGACTTGACCTGCGAATTCACTGGGCGACTTCTCGCGGTTGGCCTTGTACTCGGGGAACGTCTCACTGCGGAACGTCTTGCGCGACACGTCGAAGGCCACCGCGATATGGGTGGGCCGCTCATCGCGCAGCGTGTTGATCAGCATCGACGTGAACCCGAACACGGCGTTCGTGGGTTGACCCGTGGTGGTGCTGAAATTCTCGACAGGTAGGGCGTAGAAGGCGCGGTAGGCCAGCGAATGGCCGTCGAGCAGCAGCAACCGTCCAGCCGACGGTGGGGAATCATTCATCGAGCCCGAGTCTAGGCGGTGGGTCGGACAGCCCGGCCTGCTCGTCCAAGTCCCAGGTCCCTCTGATCGCGGCCGTCGCTTCACGGCTAGCGTGACAGCCATGGACACTGAGGAATGGGCTTCGAAGGTCGAAGAGTACGGCGTCGGCGCACTCGCGCAGACCATGGGGATCGAGGTCGAACTCGACGGGCGCACCGTCGTCGGCCGGATGCCGGTGACCGGCAACACACAGCCCTACGGCATCCTGCACGGCGGTGCGACTGCGGTGCTGGTGGAATCGGTCGGTTCCATCGCCGCGGCGCTCTCCTCGCCCGGCAAAATATCGATGGGCATCGAGCTCAGCGTGTCGCACCACCGTTCGGCCTCAAAGGGCTGGGTGACGGCCCGGACCGAACCGGTCCAGGAGGGACGCACCTTGGCCTCCTACGTGATTCCCGTGGTCGATGACGAGGGCCGTCGGATCGCGACCGGTCGGCTCACCTGCCTGCTGCGCGACGCGACCCCATAAGTAGAGGTCGAAAACTCCGGGTCCACGTCCGGTTGGACGACACGTCCGGATCGGCTCATCACCTGACTGGATTCCTGCACTGGCGAACCCACATCCTGGGTTGTCCTGGGTCGGCTTTGCCCTAAAACCCGAAGACCTGATTCGTCGTCCGATCACGATTTCGGAAGATCGTTCATGACCACATCCCAGCTCCCTCGTGGGCCAGTGGCTCGGTATCGACACGCTGCGAACCGGATTCGGGGTCGCCACAGACAAGTCCGACACACCCTCTAACATGTAGCGAGCTTCGTGGAATCTTCGGCTTGACTGACTCACGTAGCGGTAGGGTTCGACAGACCGAACGGCGAATTGAGGTGTTGCGCGTGCGACGACTGCTCCTGGCTTTCGCCGCGATCGTTCTAGCCCTGTGGGCGGTGGTGGGCGGAGCCACGGCTGCGTCGGCCGCCGGCGAAACCATCCGAGGGGTGATCAAGACCGGCACCGAAGGCATCCCGGGTGTGCAGGTGAACGTATCGAACGAAGAGGGCTTCGTGGAGAATGCCTTCACCAACGAAAAGGGCCGCTGGCGGGTGGAAATTCCCAACGCCGGGACCTACACCGTGATCTTGGACACCGACACTCTCCCGGAGGGCGTCGCGCTGACCAACCCTGACCGCACAAGTGTGGAAATCACCGTCGGCAAGAGCCAGACGAAATCCGTGCTCTTCCCCACCGGGGAGGCCAACACAGCCTCGGAATCCACCTTGGACCGCGCCCTACAACTGGGCTTCGGCGGCGTGATCTTCGGTCTCACCATCGCCCTTGCAGCGGTGGGTTTGAGCCTCATTTTCGGCACCACCGGACTGACCAACTTCTCCCACGGTGAGCTGGTGACGTTCGGGGCGCTCATCGCCTACTTCTTCAACAATCTGCTGGGCTTGCCGTTCATCGTGGCCGGGCTCGGGGCTGTGATCGCAGGCGGTTTGTTCGGCTACTTCCAGGATCGGTTTTTCTGGCGTTGGCTGCGTAAGCGTGGCACCGGATTGATCGCCATGTTGGTGGTCTCGATCGGACTGGGCATCTTCCTTCGTTACGTGTACCTGTTCATCTTCGGTGGCAGCACCCGGCAGTACGCCTCCTTCAACGGTCAGCCCGGCATCTCACTGGGGCCGATCGACGTCACTCCTAAGGCCCTGATCGCCGCGGGTATCGCGATTGTCGTGCTCACCGGCACTGTGCTGTGGCTCAAACTCACCCGCATCGGCAAGGCGTCGCGAGCGATTGCGGACAACCCTGCTCTCGCGTCAGCATCAGGGATCGACGTCAACCGCGTCGTGTCCATCATCTGGATGGCAGGCGCCGCTTTGGCCGCCTTGGCCGGGGTTGTGTACAGCCTGTCCAACGGCATCAACTGGATCCAGGGGTTCCAGCTGTTGTTGCTCATCTTCGCCGGTGTGACGTTGGGTGGTCTGGGAACGGCTACCGGTGCGATCGTTGGATCGATCATCGTCGGAACAATGATTCAGTTGTCCACGCTGGTCATCCCGTCAGAACTGAAGAACGTCGGTGCCCTGGGGGTGTTGATCATCATCCTGATGATCAGACCTCAAGGAATCCTCGGACGCAGCGAGAGGGTGGGCTGAGTTATGGATTGGGGAAACGTCTTCAGTCAGGCCATCACCCAAGGCATCGGCATTCAGGCGGTCATCTTCGCCTTGGCCGCGATCGGCCTGAACGTGCAGTTCGGCTACACCGGCCTGCTGAACTTCGGCCAGTCCGGGTTCCTCGCAGTGGCTGCCTACGGCCTCGGGGTCTCTATCGCGATGATGGGCTGGAGCCTCTGGGTCGGTCTGCTCGTGGGCATCGCAGCCGCTGTTGTGCTTGCGTTGTTGCTCGGTGCTCCAACCCTTCGACTGCGCGCGGACTACTTGGCCATCGTCACCATCGCGGCCGCCGAAATCCTGCGGCTCACATTCCGCTCGGTGAGTCTCGATCCGATCTTCGGCGGCTCGGACGGTATCAACCGCTTCGCAGACGACTTCTACAGCTTCAATCCGTACTCCTCCCCGGTGAGCATCGGCCCGGTCTCGTTCAGCGAGAACGACATGTGGATCGTCACCATCGGCTGGATCCTTGTGGTCGTCATGTCGGTGCTGGTCTTCTTGATGATGCGATCCCCCTGGGGCCGGGTGATCAAGGCCATCCGGGAGGACGAGGACGCCGTCCGTTCCCTAGGCAAGAGCGTGTACGCCTACAAACTGCAGGCGCTCACGATCGGTGGCGTCATGGGCTGTTTCGGCGGATTCGTCGCCGCGATCGCCTTCCAGTCGATCCAGCCGGACTACTACAGCACCGACCTGACGTTCTTCGCCTACGCCGTGCTGATCCTCGGTGGCGCCGCCCGCGTCCTCGGCCCGATCGTCGGCTCCGTGGTCTTCTGGTTCGGGCTGGTGCTCATCGACGGCACCCTGTCGAACGCTGTTTCCAGCGGGACGATCGACTTCATCCGCAACGACCAGGTGGGCCAGATCCGTTACTGGATCCTCGGCATAAGTCTCATGCTCTTGATGATCTACCGACCACAGGGGATCCTGGGCGACAAGAAGGAGTTGAGCCTCGATGCCCGATGATCTGCGGCACCTGATCGATGCCTTGGACGACGTCGCCCACGAACCAGGGGTGTCAAAGCCCGACCCGATCCTGGTGGTCGACCACGTCAAGCGGCAGTTCGGCGGCCTGACCGCGGTCGACGTGCAACACGTGGAGATCCAGCGCGGCACCATCACGGCCCTGATCGGACCGAACGGTGCAGGCAAGACCACCTTCTTCAATCTGCTCACCGGCTTCGACAAGCCGAACGAGGGATCATGGACGTTCGACGGGCACCAGCTCGCCGGGGTGCGACCGCACAAGGTGGCCAAGTACGGGATGGTCCGTACCTTCCAGCTGACCAAGGCTTTGAGCCGCTTGACGGTCATGGAGAACATGCGCCTGGGCGCCCAGGACCAGCGAGGCGAAAGCCTGTTCGCCTCGATCTTCCCCTTCCTCTGGCGTGGTCAGGAGAACGAGATCACAGAACAGGCCCTGCAGTTGCTCGACAGTTTCAACCTCGCCGCGAAGCAGGATGAACTGGCCGGTTCGTTGTCCGGTGGCCAGCGCAAGTTGCTCGAGATGGCACGCGCGCTGATGGTTCGCCCAGACATGATCATGCTCGATGAGCCCATGGCGGGGGTCAACCCCGCGCTCACCCAGAGTCTGCTCGACCACGTGCGGGAGGTGCGTGATCGCGGGACCACGGTGCTCTTTGTGGAACACGACATGGACATGGTCCGCGACGTCTCGGACTGGGTCATCGTCATGAGCCAGGGCCAGGTCATCGCCGAAGGCCCGCCGCACGATGTGATGGGTAACGAGGCCGTGATCGACGCCTACCTAGGGACCCACCACGACAAGCCGCTCACCGATACCGGTGAGGCGCTCACCGCGCACCACGAGGAGCAGTGATGGCCGGAACGACGATTGAGGGCCGCTCGGAACATGTAGCCGCTGCCGAGGGCGCTTTGGTGCGCATCGATGAGGTGATCGCAGGCTATTTCCCTGGTGTGAACATTCTCAACGGCTGCGACCTGTACGCGCACTCAGGTGAACTGGTCGGGATCATCGGCCCGAACGGCGCCGGTAAGTCCACTTTGCTCAAATCGCTGTTCGGCCTGGTCAAGGTGCGAAGCGGTGATGTGATCTTCGATGGCAAGGACATCACGAACAAGCGCGCGGACAAACTGGTCAGCATGGGGATCGGCTTCGTCCCCCAAAACAACAACGTCTTCCCCTCGCTGACGATCGAGGAGAATCTGCAGATGGGAGCGTTCCAGGCGCCCAAGACTTTCACCGACCGGTTCGAGCACGTGGCCCAGTTGTTCCCCGCTCTGGCCGACCGCCGCAAGCAGCGCGCCGGCTCGCTGTCCGGTGGCGAGCGGCAGATGGTGGCGATGGCCCGGGCGATGATGATGGACCCGAAAGTTCTGCTGCTTGACGAACCGTCAGCAGGCCTGTCCCCCTCCCTGACCGACGAGGCGTTCGTCGCGGTGCGAGCCGTCAACAAGACCGGGGTGACGGTGATCATGGTGGAGCAGAACGCCCGGCGCTGCCTGCAGATCTGTGACCGCGCCTACGTGCTTGATCAGGGGCGCAACGCCTATACGGGTACCGGGCGTGCGCTTGCTAACGATCCCAAGGTCATCGAGTTGTATCTGGGGACGCTGGCCAAGGCGTAGGGGGTCGATGGCACCTGCGCAGTGGCCCGGTAGCTGCCCGATGACCCGGTAGTTGC
>ERZ795053.4809-NODE-4809-length-14378-cov-4.760106_pt1 | contig 14378 bp, 9 predicted proteins | sample MGYA00375137_ERZ795053 | MGnify/ENA primary metagenome ERZ795053 (study PRJEB30182, sample SAMN05720284) | activated sludge metagenome | isolation source: Anaerobic digester | place: Hong Kong | collected 2014-12-17 ... | reverse complement strand
GCTTGATGGTATACATCGTGCCGCATTCCACAACCTTGGGCTTGTCTCCGGCGACCGAGATGCGGGCGCTGTCGGCATAGCTTGGAATGCGCAACGAAAGCGCGAAGATCACCGGCTGCTTGGTTTCGATCTTAAAGCGGATATTGCCGTCGGCTTCGGTGCTCATGGCGACGCGCACGGGCACGCCGTTCATCCGCGTCAGGCAAACGCTGTCGTAGGGCAGGAGCATCGCAAGCTCGGTCTCGCCCTTGATCATCCATACGGAGCGGCGCACCGCTGTGATCGCACGCAGAAGCATCCCGATTTCGGCACGGGTAGGCGGCTGCGCCTCGCAGCTTTTTTCATTGGCTTCACGGTTGACTGGCTGGGTATTGCGGATGCCATCCTTGGCAAGCAGGTTAAAAAACGCGTTCTCCACAATACGTTCCATGCGCTCGGCAATGGCGAACTCGCCGCCGGCGGCCAGCAGATCGTGCAGCGCTTCCAGCATTGCGCAGATCGACGGCAGATCGGTCGCGGCGGAGGGTTCGCGCCCCGCCAGGTAGGGCGCGGCGGAAAACATGCCGTTGGGCATGCCGTGGAAGCGGTCCAGCGAGCTAAGCCCCGCGGCAGATGCCCCGGCATCGCGTGCGGAACCGGAATACATGGCAAAGTGCGCGGTCAGCGCAAGCGCGTCCGCGATCATCTTGCCTGTGCCCAGCATTTTCATGCGGCGGAAGTATTTGGAGGTATCGTCCTTGGCGTCGTCGGGCACCGGCTCCGGGGTGAAGGCCTTCAAAAACGGGAACGAGTGAAAAAGCCCCGCCACGTCCGGCACCTGGGAGCGCACCAGCTCCATAATATCCAATAAAAAGCTCTGCCCCGAGCGGCGGTACAGCTCCTGGGCACAGCGCATGGCATCGGCGGCCACCGGCATCAGCGCGTATTCGCCGATCTCCGGAAGCCTGGCCGCGAAAATCTTCATGGCCTGCAGGCACTGCAGCAGCGCGTCCTTATCCTTATCGGATACGGCGGTCATCACCGCCGCGCGCAGCGCCGGAACAAACTCAGGCAGGCTGCCTGGCAGCGCCGCCGCAAGCTCCCTGACGGCGGGAATCGCAGGCAGATCCGCATACTCACCCAGTTTAGAGGCGAGTACGGCATCCAGCGGCGTGATGGTATCCGGGTTCGTCAGCGCCAGGATTTTTTCGGTCAGGTCGCGAAGGATTCCCTCGGTGTGCACGGCACCGTCCGGCAGGGCGACATATGCCGGATCGACCAGCGGCGGGCGGCAATACTGTTGATAGCTTGGCATCGGGTGGCAACCTCATGATTTCTTGACTTTGCTTTACCAGAATATTATACGTTGTTTTCCGGGTGCGTCAAGGCGGCGGAGGGCTGCCGCAGCGCAAGATTGACACCGATACCGAAAAATGCTATTCTTCCCCTGCGGTAAGGCGGCCAAACGATCGCATGGCGCGCCATGAGGAAAGTCCGAGCATCACAGGGCAGGGTGCCGGTTAACGGCCGGTGAAGGCGACTTCAAGGAGAGTGCAACAGAAAGAAACCGCCATAGCAATGTGGTAAGGATGGAAAGGCGAGGTAAGAGCTCACCCGCGTCCCGGCGACGGAGGCGCGATGTAAACCCCACCTGATGCAAGATCCGATCTGAGGCAATGCGGCGGCCCGCCGGGCCTCAAAAGTGATCGCTACACCGCGGCGGCAACGCAACGGGCAGACAGATGATCGTTCAACGACAGAACTCGGCTTACGACCGCACTTACCGCACATGAAAACGGACTGCATGTTACCATGCAGCCCGTTTTTCATGTGCTTCCGCATTCAATGTTTTTATTACGGATACACATCCGTTACCGGATCAGGCCACAGCCCGTCAATCGTAATCAGGTACGGCGCGCCCAGCCACTCCCATTCATCGTAGATCGCAAACACAATAAACGCATCATAGGTCGGCGACACCACGGTGTTGTTCTCTCCATCGCCATTGAACCATACGGTCGCGACACCGCTGGCATTGTCCGATAGCTCCAGCAAATCCCAAAGCGTATACCCCAAATACTCGCCGCCAGCTACCGATACAATCTGCGGACGCTTGATATCCATAATCGTATTGTAAACAACCTCAAAATTATCTGCGATATTGATCTTCCATTCCGGGCCGAAATCGTTATCATTTGCCGATTGGTTATTATCTTGCATGTCATTGCTGGCTATTTCAACCACTTTGCCTTCGGTCGCAAATCCTTCAAAGGTAATGTACTCATAGCTGCCGAGTGTCATTGTCTCCTGTTGTGCTACGCTCAGGCAAAGCTGCCATGATTCAGACTGATAATTCGGTTCGTTGAACGATTGGAACAAATCCAGATTCAAATACGCAACATTGCCCTCCTCTCCGTCCTTCCACATCGCAGCCTGCAGCACACCGTCCGGAGTCAACGCAACAAGCAGATGGTGCCACATCCCCGGCTCTACGCGGAAATCGCCTTCGAACGCTTGCTGATAATTTTTTTCCAATAAATGAAGGTACGGCTCGTTCTGGCTGCCGATTTCTATCCACAAACCGAAATTCGCCCACAGCGAGAACGAGAAATTTGCCCCGGATGGCTTGAACAGCACATGCGCCGCCTGCTTGTGATCCAGCGTTCCCTCCACAGACAGCCGCTGTTCAAAGCTCATCTGCGGGTTGGACATCCCTTCCGCTTCGAAGGTAATCCCTTCGTCCGATGTCGATAGGATGACATGATGGTTTTCAGGATCGTCCAAACGAAAGCTTGCCCCGTTATCGGCAATCAGGTCCTGCTTCAACACTTCATAAGTCGTTTGCCAGTTCGATATAACCGTGCTGATCACGCACGCTTCTTCCCAAGGAATGGCGAAAAAGCGAAATACCTGTGCGACAGGGTATTCCGACAGCCCGTCATCGGACAACAAGTACGGACCGCCCAGAAATTCTCCGTTGCGCTGGTATACGATGAACGCGTCATATGTCTCCTTTACGATGACGCTGCTTGCGTTATCATCTCTGAACGTCACAGTCGCCATGTCCCATCCGTTGCCTGAGAAATTCATCAGGTCGGCAAGGTTATACCCCATATAGGTATCCCCCGCTGCATCAATATGCTGGGGCGCAACGTCCATCCATACCGAATCGCTGATGACATCAAAACCGTCGGCAATGTCAAACGTCCAGGAGGGACCGTAATCCATATCGTTTGGCATATCGCCGGTATGGTTTGCGTCGGTTTCAAGCGACCGGTAATCCATTACAAAGCCTGAAAACGTCAAATATTCATAGTTGCTGATGATAAAGGTCGCATTGCCCCGTACCCCCAGGCTTGCTTCCCACGATTGGTTTTGAAACGCGCCTTCGCCAAACGCCGAACCGATATCCACATAGCCGCCGGCGAGATTGCTTGCTTCCTCTTCCAGCCAGACTGCAATCTGCATCACCCCATCCCAGCGCATGGCAAGCAGCGCATGGTACCATTTGCCGGGCTGCAGGAACAGATGGCCGCTTAACGGCTCCATGTATTCTCCAAAGTTTACAAATGCCAGCGGCTCGTTATTGTCGCCGATCGTCATGCCTGCGCTGTTCTGCGCGAAAAGCATGATACCAAAATCCTTTGTCGAGGACTTGAACCGGATGTGAAGCGCCTGGTTTCCATCAATCGTACCCCCTGCTTCATCCAGCCGCTTGACCAAATTGAACATCGGGTTCTCATTTTCCGGCGCGATCAGCATCAGCCCTTCGTTGACCATTTTCATGCTGCCGTTTCCATCGCCAAGCGCAATATTCTGCCCGCCGTTTGCCTCCATGTCGTACTTGGATTCCGAAAACGTCTGTTGTTCATCCACCAGGATGGAACTGATGACCGCTTCTGCCACCGCGCAGCCAGCGCATAACACCAATCCCGCGATCACGAGCGCCGCTATTGCCAATGCTTTTTTCATTCTGTTATTCTCCCTTATTCTCTGAATATGTATTGCCGCTCCGTTGGATATTTTGAACGCTTCGTTGGCCACTCCACCAGTATTTTCTATTATCATACCATACCATAGGTTCATTGTAATACATCATTGTTTACAAATCGTTAATTTATAGTCCTTCATAATGTGTTTATACTATTTATGTAACAAAACCGCTGGACCTGTCACTCATTGAGGAGGGAAATTCCCATGTTGAACAACGCAGGCAGGAAAATTGTTCTTTGGTCGCAGATCCTGTTGATCGTCGGGATTGCGCTGTCGGTCATCGCGGGCGTCTTTATCATCGTTCGTGGCGCGACAGGCCTCCCATACCGTATGACCGTTTACAACACAACCTATCTGTACGGATCCGGCATGCTGTACGGCGGCCGCTACATTGCGGCCGGCTTGCTTACGATACTCTTCGGTTCGCTGGGCACCTGGCTGACCGCGCTATTGCTGCGGGCCTTCGGTGACATGGCGGATGATACCCGCGCCATCCGCGAGCGGCTGGAAGACACCTCGGTCTATGTGAAAACGGAAACGCCCGCCCAGCCCACGGCGGAAGCGCCTCAGATGGAAACGCCGGAGCCAACGGACGGTTAATAATCGGATAACGCTCTTGAAACTCCGGTTGCGCCATGCTATAATACGGGTGTCCGGGGCATAGCCAGCGGATGAAAGACGATGACGGAGACCAAAGCCCGCACAAACGCGGTTTTCAGAGAGGAAGGCAAACGCTGCAAGCCTTCCATTCCGCAGCCGGAGCATTCCCTCCAGAGTCGCTTCGCCCAAAGAATTTCGAGTAAGCGAAGCCGGGGATCAGCACACCCCGTGATCAAGCGAGAGCATTTCCGAACGAACGCATATCGGAGATGGAAGATGGGTGGTACAACGCGGCAATATGCCTTCGTCCCATGCAAACGCATGGGCGAAGGCTTTTTTGATTGGAGGCAAACCAAATGCTGGAATCCTTGAATATGATCAAAACCCAGGTGATGGCCAACCTGGAAACGGTGCAAAGCACCGCGGAGCTCGAAGCCCTGCACGTGAAAGTGCTCGGCAAGAAGGGGGAACTGACGGCGCTGCTCAAATCCCTGGGCAGGCTGCCCCAGGAGGAGCGCCCGCAGATGGGCGCGGCCATCAACGACGCGCGCAAAACCCTGCAGGAGCTGATTGACCAACGCGCCAAGGAGCTGAAGCTCAAGGAGCGCGACGCGGCGCTGAAGCTGGAAAGCATCGACGTCACCGAGCCGCGCCGCCTGCCCGTGCACGGCACCGCGCACCCGATTACCCTGGTGATGAACGAGATGATCGAGTGCTTCACCGGCATGGGCTTTGAGGTGATGCAGGGACCCGAGGTGGAGCTTGATTACTATAACTTCGAGCTGATGAACATTCCCAAAAACCACCCCGCGCGCGACGCGCAGGATACGTTGTACATCGACGACAACGTTGTGCTGCGCACCCACACCAGCCCCATGCAGGCGCGTGTGATGCTCAGCCGCAAGCCACCCATCCGCATCGTATGCCCCGGCCGCGTATACCGCGCCGACGAGCTGGACGCCACCCACAGCCCCGTATTCCACCAGATGGAAGGGCTGGTTGTGGACGAGCATATCTCCATGGCCGACCTGCGCGGCACGTTATCCGCCTTTGCCAAGCATGTGTTCGGGCAGGACGTGAACATCCGCTTCCGCCCCAGCTTCTTCCCCTTCACCGAGCCCAGCGCCGAGGTGGACCTGACCTGCTCGGCCTGCAAGGGCACCGGCTGCAAGGTGTGCAAGGGCACCGGCTGGATTGAAATCCTGGGTTCCGGCATGGTCAACCCCAAGGTGCTGGAGATGTGCGGCATCGACAGCCAGAAGTATTCCGGCTTCGCGTTTGGCATCGGGCTGGACCGCATCGCCATGGGCCGCTACGGCATCCCCGATCTGCGGCTCTTGTTTGAAGGCGACGCCAGGCTTTTGGGCCAGCTGCGATAAGAGGAGGATACGAAAATGAAATTACCGTTGAGTTTGCTCAGGGATTATGTGGATATCTCCATCGCCGCCGAGGCCTATGCGCAGCGCATGATTATGACCGGCACGGCCGTGGAGGGCATCGAACGCCCCGGCGCGGAAATCCAGAACGTGGTCGTGGGGCGTGTGCTGACCTGCGAAAGGGTCGAAGGCACCCATCTGTCGCAGTGCACGGTGGATGTCGGGCAGGACGAACCCCTGCACATCGTGTGCGGCGCGCCCAATGTGGCCGAGGGCATCCTGGCCCCCGTCGCGCTGGACGGCGCAACCCTGCCGGGCGGCCATACCATCAAAAAGGGAAAGCTGCGTGGCATGGTCAGCGAAGGGATGCTGTGCTCTTCCACAGAGCTGAACATCACCCAGGAAATGTACCCAAGCGTCGGCGAGTCGGGGCTGCTCATCTTCAACGAGGAATACCCCGTGGGCATGGACATCCGGCCCATCGTGGGGCTGGACGACGCGATCATTGATTTTGAAATCCTCGCCAACCGCCCCGACTGCATGTGCGCGCTGGGGATCGCGCGGGAATCCGCCGCCGCGCTCAATACCGATTTTCTCGCCCCCTCCACCACAGTGAAGGAGTCCGGCGGCGATATCCGCAACGAGGTCAAGGTCAGCGTGCTCGATCCGGACCTGTGCCCGCGCTATACCGCGCGCGTGGTGAAAAACGTGCGCATCGCCCCCTCCCCCAAATGGCTGAAAAAATACCTGATCGGAGCCGGGCTGCGCCCCATTAACAACATCGTGGATATCACCAACTTCGTGATGATCGAATACGGGCATCCGATGCACGCGTTTGACCTGAGCAAGGTGCGCGGGCGTGAGATTATCGTACGCCGCGCCAGAGACGGCGAAACCCTGACGACGCTGGATGACGTGGAACGCACCTTCACCCCTGCTGATCTGCTGATCTGCGACGCGGAGCGAGCTACGGGCATCGGCGGCGTGATGGGCGGCGAGGAAAGCGAGATCACCGAAAACACCGTCGAGGTGATGTTCGAGTGCGCCAGCTTCAACCGCACGGCCATCCGCCTCACCAGCCGGGCCCAGGGTATGCGCACCGACGCTTCGGGGCGCTTTGAACGCGGGGTCAGCCCGCACACAACGCTGGACGCCATCAACCGCGCCTGCATGCTCGTGGATATGCTCGACGCGGGCGACGTGGTGACCGGCGTGATCGACATCTATCCCAACCCCGTTGAAATTAAGCCCGTCACCGCAAGCGTCAGCCGCATCTGCGAGCGATCCGGCGTAGAGATTCCCGCATCGGTCATGGTGGATATCCTGGAAAAGCTCCAGTTCCGGGTCAAACTGGACGGCGATACCCTGACCGTAACCGCGCCGCCGCACCGCTCGGATATCGAAACCGAAGCCGACATTTGCGAGGAGGTGCTGCGCATCTACGGCTTTGAAGAGATCGGCTGCACCCCTCTGCACGGCGAGCAGACCTCCGGGGGCATCTCGCCCCGGCTCAAGCTCAACCGCAAGGTGACGAGCATTCTGCACGGCATGGGCTATATGGAGATTATGAATTTCTCCTTCCTGAGCCTTAAGCAAATCGAAAAGCTGAACCTTGCGGCGGGCGACGCGCGCCTGGACCCCCTGCGGGTGAGAAATCCCCTTGGGGAGGACAGCGCCGTGATGCGACCCACGCTTGCGCCCGATATGCTCAAAACCCTGTCCTACAACATGAACCATGCGACGCCTGAGGCGCGCCTGTACGAAATTGCGGCTGTGTATGACAAGCACGCCGTGACCGAGGAAGGCCTGCCCACCGAGACACCCACCCTGTGCCTTGGCGCGTACGGCGGAGAGATGGATTTCTACGCCATGCGCGGCGCGGCGGAAGCCGTGCTCCAGTCCCAGGGCATCGCCTATATGGTAGAAGTCGCCGCCGAGCCGTACCTGCATCCCGGCCGCAGCGCCGTGCTCAGGGACGGCGATACGGTGTACGCAACCCTTGGCGAGGTGCACCCCGCCGTACGTGATACCTTTGATATGCCTGCCCGCGCCATGATCGCCGAGATCAACCTGGCGCTGGTGCAAAAGGCCGCCTCGCCTCTTGGGCAGCTCAAACCCCTGCCGCGCTTCCCCAGCGTAGCGCGCGACCTGGCGCTGGTCATGGAGGAAAGCGTTGCCGTCGGCCCGCTGATGAACGCCATCCGCAAAGCGGGCGGCGATCTGCTTGAGGAGGTCGAGATGTTCGACGTTTACCGCAGCGAGCAGCTGGGCAAAGGCAAAAAATCCGTCGCCTTCTCCCTCATCTTCCGCGCACCCGACCGCACCCTGACAGAGCCGGATGTCGGCAAGGCCATGGAGAAGATCCAGCGAAGCTGCGCTTACCAGTTCGGAGCCGTGCTGCGGTAAGCATTGCCGTTTGTTTCAAAGCCGCAGGGATTTGGTATATCAAAGCCCTGCGGTTTTGTTTTGGTTGCAGGATTTTTGCAGACAATAAACGAACTATGCTATGCATGGATGGAGGGGTGACGTATGAATCTCAGAGAACAATGGGAAGCGCACGAACGGGCGTATTTGTCTCCCCTCGCTATGAAAAGCGCGGACTCCAGGGGGCGGGAAAGGCCCATCCCGGAGTGCGAGATCCGCACGGTGTACCAGCGCGACCGCGACCGCATCCTCCACGCCAAAAGCTTCCGGCGGCTGGTACGCAAAACGCAGGTGTTTTTAGCTCCTCGCGGTGACCACTACCGCACACGCCTCACCCACACGCTGGAGGTCGCCCAGGTGGCGCGTACACTTGCAAGAGCCCTGCGCCTGAACGAAGATCTCACCGAGGCCATCGCCCTCAGCCATGATTTGGGTCACACGCCCTTTGGCCACATCGGCGAAGGCACCCTCAACCGCCTCATGCCCGGCGGCTTCCGCCACTACGAGCAAAGCCTGCGCGTGGTGGAAGTGCTGGAAAACGACGGTCAGGGCTTAAACCTCACCTGGGAGGTGCGCGACGGCATCGCCAACCATACCGGAGACAGCAAGCCAGCCACGCTGGAAGCCTGGTGCGTGAAGCGTTCCGACCGCATCGCCTACCTGAACCACGACATTGACGACGCCATCCGCGGTGAGATCATTACCGCGAAGGACTTGCCCGCCGACATCATCCAGGTGCTGGGCAGCACGCCCGGCGAGCGCATCAATACCATGGTCACCGACCTGATTGAAAACACGCAGAAAACGGGGCAGGTCGCCATGTCGAACAGGGTTGCCGAGGTCAGCGAGGCGCTGCGCGATTTCATGTTTGAACACGTATACCGCAGCGGCTGGCGCTTTGAAGAAGAGAAGCGCTGCGACTTTATCCTGTCGACCCTGTTTGCCTACTACGGCGAGCACCCTGAGGAGATGCCGGAAGAATATGTGCGCATTACCCAGCAGGACGGCATCGAGCGCGGCGTATGCGATTTTTTAGCCTCCATGACCGACAGCTACAGCATTGATACCTTCAACGAGCTGTTCGTCCCCAACTATTTCCCCGTACGATCCTGATTGTTTCACTTTAAGCCGCACTGCGCACTTTCATCCGGATGCCGCAAGCGTACGCGATGAGGAACGGGCGCGCATGCCGGCGTATGGGACGTTTGCCTGACCGGGCGCGATGAAATCCGCAGCTTCAGCGATGCGGTGGTGATTTGCAGGCCCAAAGCGGCAAAATCCGATGCACGGTATGCTTGCCATGGCGTTCCCGCTTACCTGGGGGCAGGAGAAGCGCCGCATGCGGCGAATGACTGTAGAGGTGCATCATGACCAGATATCCATCGGCCTGGCTGGACGAGCTGCGCATGCGCGCCGATATTGTGCAAATCGTGTCCTCCTACGTACCGCTGAAGAAAACCGGGCACCGCTACACCGGCCTTTGCCCGTTTCACAATGAGAAAACCCCCTCATTCAGCGTAGACGCCCAAAAGCAGCTGTATTACTGCTTCGGCTGCAAGGCGGGCGGCAGCGTGATTCAGTTCGTGATGGAAATCGAACACATGAGCTTCCAGGAAGCGGTGGAGTTCCTGGCTGAGCAGCTGCGCATGCCGCTGCCGGAGGTGAAGAACGATCCCGGATATGAGAAACGCCGGTCCCTCAAGGAGCGCATCTACCTGGCCAACCAGGCCGCCGCGCGCCTGTACCACCAAAACCTGTGGGACAAGCAGGGCGAAGACGTTCTAAACTACCTCAAAGGCCGCGGCCTGACCGACGCGGTGATCCGGCGCTTTGGCATCGGCGCGGCAACGGGCAACCTGCGCATCGGCGATGCGCTTGAAAAAGAGGGCTTCACGCAGGACGAAATCCTGGCTGCGGGCCTGACCCGCAGCCACAACCCCAAGCCGCAGGACATGTTCTTCCAGCGCGCGATTTTTCCCATCATCGACGCGTACGGAAACGTGCTGGGCTTCGGCGGACGCGCGATGGGCGACGCAAAGCCCAAGTACTTAAACACCGCCGATACCCCCGCCTTCAACAAGCGCTACCATGTTTTCGCGGCCAACCTCCTGCGCAAGGAAAAGGGGATCAAGCGGGTCATTCTCGTAGAGGGCTACATGGATGTCGTCGCCCTGTCCCAGTTTGGCGTCGCAGGCGCAGCGGCAACGCTTGGTACCTCGCTGACGCAGGAACAGGCCCGGCTGCTCTCCCGGTTCGCCCCGGAAATCCACCTTTGCTACGACGGGGATTCGGCCGGGCAGAACGCCATCCTCCGGGGATTGGAGGTGCTGGAAGCCCAGCACATCAAAACCCGGGTGCTGGATATCCCCGGCGGGCTGGACCCCGACGAGTACATACGCCAGAACGGCACGGACGCGTTTCTAAGCCTCAAGCCCCTCTCCCCCGTCAGCTACCGGCTGCGGCGGGAAAAGGAGAAATACGACCTGAGCGCCGAGGACGGGCGCACCGAGTATGCCAAGGCCTGCGCAAGGATTTTGAAATCCGTGCGCGAGCCCGTGGAACTGGAAAACCATTTGAAGCAGCTTGCCATCGATACCGGCTACACCCGCGAGGTGCTTTTAAAGCAAATGGGCGCAACCCCTGAGACCCGCAGTACCTACTCGCCCAGGAACACAGGCTTCCGCCGCGGCGCCAAACCGCAGCAGCCCGTGGATATGCCCGCAAGCACGGTGCTTGCGCTTTTATCGGCAGGCAAGCTGCCCAAAGACCTAGTTTCCCCTCAGGACTTTGACGACCCCGACCTCAAGCTTATCGCCCAGGCGCTTTTAAAAGGCCAGTCTCTGGGCGCGATGCTGGACGAAAACGCCACCGATACCCTCCGCCAAGCCGTAGGCGCGATTCTTGCCATTGAAATCGACGACGAACGCGCCATGAATATGGCGCAGGAGTGCATCGATCAGGTTAAACGCGTAAAACTGGAAAAAGAGCTAGAGGATATCGAACAACGTTTGCAGAACTATTCCACTGAGGATCCGCATTTTAAGGAACTGCTGCAGCGGTCCATGGATATCATGCAGCAGCTCAAAGGCCTGAAGCTTTCCCGCAAAAGCCCTCTCTAATCTCTGAAGGAGTGATTGATGTTGAGCAACAATTCGCCGGAGGCGATCAAGTTGAAACTCAACGAGCTTTACGAAGACGCCAAAACCAAAGGCACGGTCACACGAGACGAAGTCGCCTCGCAGGTGATGGAACTTGAGATCGACGCCGACCAGATAACAAAGATCTACGAAACGCTCGAAAACATGGGCGTGGACGTGGTCAGCGAGTTTGATCCCGTGCCGGCTGACGAAGTCATCGAGCCCGAGAAGATCGACTTGAGCGTGCCCGATAATATCAGCGTGGACGATCCCGTCCGCATGTATTTGAAGGAGATCGGCAAGGTGCCGCTCTTGACCGCCGATGAAGAGATCGCCATCGCCAAACGCATGGAAGAGGGCGATGAAAGCGCCAAGCAGAAGCTCACCGAAGCCAACCTTCGCCTTGTGGTGTCAATCGCCAAGCGCTATGTGGGCCGCGGGATGCTGTTTCTGGATCTGATCCAGGAAGGCAATCTGGGCCTAATCAAAGCCGTGGATAAATTTGACTACCGCAAAGGCTACAAGTTCTCCACCTATGCCACCTGGTGGATTCGCCAGGCGATTACCCGCGCCATCGCCGACCAGGCACGCACCATCCGCATCCCGGTGCACATGGTGGAGACCATCAACAAACTCATCCGCGTATCCAGGCAGCTTTTGCAGGAATACGGGCGCGAGCCTACCCCTGATGAAGTTGCCAAGGTGATGAACATCTCCGAAAACAAGGTGCGCGAGATCATCAAAATCGCACAGGAGCCCGTATCGCTGGAAACCCCGATCGGCGAGGAGGAAGACAGCCATCTGGGCGACTTCATCCCCGACGACGAAGCGCCCGCGCCCGCCGAGGCCGCAAGCTTTACCCTGATGAAGGAACAGCTTCTGGCGGTGCTTGATACGCTGACGCTCCGGGAAGAGCGCGTACTGCGCCTGCGCTTTGGCCTGGACGACGGGCATCAGAGAACGCTGGAGGAGGTCGGCCGCGTATTCGAGGTCACACGCGAGCGCATCCGCCAAATCGAAGCCAAGGCCCTTCGAAAGCTGCGCCACCCCAGCCGCTCCAAGAAACTCAAGGACTATCTGGAGTAGGGGGACGAAATGTCGGAAGACCGGTTTCAAGGCAATACGGCCCGAATGCTGAAAATGGACAAGCGGCTTCGCGCGGCCGCCGACTGGGTGGAGCCCTGCGATATCATTGCGGATATCGGGTGCGACCACGGTCGGCTCGGCGCGATGTTGCTTTTAGAGAACCGGGCCAGGCATCTGATCGCTTCCGACATCAGTGAAAAATCCCTGCAAAAAGCACAGCACTGCCTGCAGCGCCACGGCTTGACCGGCAGGGCGGAGCTCCACGTCGCCGACGGGCTTGAAGCAATAACCCAGAAGGTTGATACCATCTGCATCCTGGGTATGGGCGGCGAAACCCTAAGCGGCATACTGCTGCGCGGCCAAAGCAAGCTGCATGGCGCAACGCTGGTGCTGGGCGCCCATACCAACCTGTACGTGGTGCGCAAAACCCTGCAGGCCATCGGCTACCGCATCACGGGCGAGCAGGTCATCCGCTCGGAAGGGCGGATGTATATGCTGCTTCGCGCCGCGCAGGGCAACGGATACGAGGAACCCTATACCCGCCGCGAGCTGATGCTTGGGCCAATGTTCCTCAAGGAACGCCCCGAAAGCTGGCGCCCGTGGCTGGAGCGCAGGCGGCACTACCTGCACAAGACCGTCAGTTCCTTAAAAGCCGCCGGAACCGATCCGCAGGAGAAACGGTTCCATAAGGCGCAGGAGGAGCTTAGCTATACGCTGGACGTCCTGCAAAATCTCTGAAAGAGGAACGCCTGATGACAGTCAACGACGTTTACAAATGGCTGGATGCTTTCGCGCCGTTTGAAACGCAGGAGTCCTACGATAACGCCGGGTTGCTTGTGGGCGATCCCGCCGCGCAGGTGCGCAAAATCCTGTTCGCGCTGGACGTTACCAAGGCCGTCGTGCAGGAAGCCGCCCGTTTTGGCGCAGAGCTGATCGTAGCCCACCACCCGCTGATGTTTCACCCGGTGCAGACGCTCTTGTTTGATCACAGCGAAGGCGCGGTGCTCAAGGCGCTGGCCGTATCCGGCATCAGCCTCATCGCGGCGCACACCAACCTGGACCAGTGCCCCGGCGGCATTGCCGACAGCCTGGCCGAAGCGCTGGAGCTGACGGACATCCAATCAAGCGCGGATTCCCCGTACCTGCGTACCGGAACGCTGCTAGCCCCCATGCAGGCAAAGGCTTTCCTGCCTTTGGTAAGCGGCAAGCTGCAAGCCCCGGCACGGCTGTACGGCGACCCGGATGCATACTTGCATAGCATCACGGTTATCCCGGGCGCGGGCGGCGAGGACGCAGCATACGTGAAGGCGGACGCCGTTGTGATCGGCGAGATCAAGCACCACGAGCTGCTGGCCGCCCTGGACAAGGGGCTCGTTGTGGTCGACGCAGGCCACTACCCCACCGAGTTCCCCGGCATCGCCGCGCTTTATCAACGTTTTCAAAAGAACGCCGCGCAAAGTGGCTGGGCTGTGGAAGCAACGCTTTTTTCACAGCCGCCTGCCATCTGCACGGCGTAAACCCAGCTCCCAAGCGGGCTTTTCACATATTAAAGGAGGATACTCATGGAACAAATCGAGATGCTGCTTGATTTTCAGGAAGCCGATATGGAAGCCGATGCGCTGGAATCAGAAATCCGGCGTTCCCCCAACCGCATCGCACTGAAGAAGAACCGCGATTTTCTCAAGGAACAGCAGGACGCGGTCAAGCTGATGGAAGAGCAGATCACCGCGATGTTGGACCGTGTGGATGTCATCAAGGAAGCCATCCAGCGGCAGGAAGACCA
>ERZ795053.4808-NODE-4808-length-14378-cov-4.946520_pt1 | contig 14378 bp, 10 predicted proteins | sample MGYA00375137_ERZ795053 | MGnify/ENA primary metagenome ERZ795053 (study PRJEB30182, sample SAMN05720284) | activated sludge metagenome | isolation source: Anaerobic digester | place: Hong Kong | collected 2014-12-17 ... | reverse complement strand
ATTGAGGCGTGGCCGGTGCGATATGAAGCGGGTCTGGCTTCTGACTGGTTTGACTACAATGCCGGCGGACAAACTCAAGCCCATCTCATCATTGGCTGCGTAGACAGCCACCGCGGTAGGCAGGAAATTGCGAAAACGGTGGAAGCGTTTCACGGCCGTATCTATGCTCTGGATAGCGGCAACGATAAGATCAATGGTCAGGTTTTGATGGGCAACCTGACAAACCTGGACCAGATTAAATTAGATCGCCTGGGGCTCTGCACTGGCCTACCTTCCCCTTATATTCAAGAGCCAGGTCTGCTGGAACCGGAAGCAACTGAACAGGCGTTGTCTTGTGCCGAGATGACGCTGCGTGAAGAGCAGACCTTGATGATAAATCGCCTGGCGGCCACGATTGCCGCCCAATTTGTCACTGATTTTGTCCTCAACCGGCAGGTGGCGCAGATGGGGACAGCGTTTAATCTCGATCCCACAGTTATGAGGCCCATATTGATCACTAAGGCGAACATCAACCAGTGCCAAAAGAAGCGCCGGTCATAGCGACTGGCGTTTTTGTTTGAGGGAGCAGCCGCATGGGAAAGATCACTAAACGACAACTCAAATTACATGAACAGGCAGAAGAGCTGCTCTGGGGCAGTGACAAAAAGCTGACACAGGATCAGGTTGCTTTCTGCCTAGAACATTGGGACCCCCGCGCCCTGGCCGGGAAACACGTCGCCAGGAACCAGGCCTATTTCACCCCCTTGCCATTGGCCATTGATGCCGGCAAGTACATTGGCGGCGACGGCCGTTGCGTTGTTGACATCGGTGCCGGCATTGGCCGCCTGGCGTATGCCGTTTTGTGCGCCAACTGGTGGAACCCCAGGCAAGTCCAGGTGACGGCCGTGGAAATCAACCCGGAGTACGTCAAAGCCGGCCGGCGATTACTGCCCGAAGTGACCTGGGTGCAGGGCGATATGTATGACCTGCATCTATGGCAATCATTACCCCGTTTTGATGAGGCCATCAGCAATCCCCCGTTTGGCCAGGTCGTGACAGATGGTGACACCGGTTGGATAGGCTACCGTGGCCCGGCCGGACTGACGGTAGCCGCGATTGGCTTGAGCGTGGCGCAATTGGGCATCACGCTCATTTTGCCCCAGACCCAAACACCCTATCGCTACAGCGGCCGCCGGCCAGGAGAAAACGCCTATGCGTCCAACCACATGCGCTATCTGGAGACCTTCATGGCGCAGCGGCCTGACCTGGAATGGCATCATAGCAGTATTGACACCGAGCATGAGACGTACAAATCCGGCTGGCGCGGCGCGGCGCCGGTGGTGGAGCTGACCGCGCTCAATGACCCGGCTGCTGAACTGATCCCCCTACCCCGACTTCCTGCCCTCTCCAGGCCACTATATTCGCTGGCCTTAACAGGCTGAATTGGGCGAAAATTGTACATATGTTCTATCAGGAGGTATACTATGATGGTACAAACACAAAAACGAAACTGGCGGTTATGGCTTGTTTTAGGGCTTGTCCTGGCTGTTTTACTGGTCTTGTTTGCCAAGAAAGTGACGCAGCTTTCACTGCCCGGCCTGGGCGTTGCTCCTAAAACAACCGTTGTGGATCCCAAGTGTCCCACACCGCAGCAAAAGGAAGTTATCGAGAAAAACATGAATGTCAGGTTCAATGTAACCTGAGAAAAGAATAGCCCATTTAACCCCGAAAACAACGCCAAAAATCTCCTTTCCCTCCTGATGGATTCGAATTTGTCCATCATAACCGTAGAATACGGATTTTCCATCCACCCTAACTTGAGAAAGGAGATTTTTCACATGGCTCTGAAACGAAAACCACCTGCAGGCAACGTCCGCCGCGTCGCCTGCATCGGCAATAACATACGCGGCGTGACCACCAACAAACGGGGACGGCTTGTGCAATTCGAGTCAGAGCAGGAGCGTAAACTCATCCTGCTTCTGGAGCGAGATGCCTCCGTCTCAGACTACCTCAGCCAACCGGAAACCCTGACGTACCGTGATGACGAAGGGCGAGAACGGCGTTACACGCCGGACTTCCAGGTCTGGCATCACGACGGTCGTATCGAGATACACGAAGTCACCATCGAACAACGCCAACAAACCCAGGCCCAACGCGTCATTGCGGCCGAGATCATCTGCCAACAACGAGGTTGGATGTATCATATCCACACTGAAAAGACATTGCCCACCGGTTACGAATACGCCAACCTGGATTTTCTGGCTCCCTTCCGCGCCCAAACATATGTCCACCAGGAATGCGTTGACTGGTGGCTGGCATATCTGCACAAAGGGGAGAAGATCACCATGCAAATGGCCCTGGCGCAAGCACCGGATACGCTGTTCCCAGGCATCTTACTCAACACCCTGTACCATCTGCTCTGGCACAATCGAGTACAAATGGATTGGCAGCAGCCCTTCATGCTGCGAGGCGCTATCCATCCATCTGCTGCCGTTTGGCTGCCAACACGGACGCCCCAAGCAGTAATGAGTGGGACAGCCGGGGAGGTGGCGCGATGAACACCGCCACACTAACCGCCACCGACCTGTTACAAGTAGGCAGTTGGTTTCTACGCGACGGCCGTTTGTTCCAAATCTGCCAGTGGGAACCGTCGCAGCCGCTCCAGATAAAAGCTCGCGCCACCGACAGTGGGGACGTATGCTCGTTCACCCTGACCGAGCTATTTGCCCCCGACCTGCCCACACAGTTTGCCACCACAGCCCAGGAATTAGTTGTGGATGCCGATGCAGTGGAGGCGACTGTTGCTGCAATCATCGATGCCAATACCCTCCCCGCCCATCTACGACAGCGGGCTGACCGCATCATCCAGACGGTAACGGCCGTCCAGACACACATCGCCCAACTCCAGCGGGATGCCTTTCCATCCTTCTCACAGACTGAAGTCACGCGCCGCGCCTGCCAGTTACTGTCCCCACCCATCGCGCTCAGCACTTACTACCGGTATCGCCGTCTGTACCAAACCCACCAAGGCGACCGGGCGCACATCGCCGCTGCCCTGCGGCGCAGCACCTACGGCAAGAGCAAAATAGATGCCAACGCCCAACATTTCATCGACACCATCATCCGCCGTTTTTACCGCAGCAACCCGCCGCTGCGTGCCCAAACCATCTACTACATCGCCCAACAGTTATGGCATCACAACCAGCGCTGGTGGCTCAACTACACCCAGACCGGCGCGGAGGGAATGGAGGAACTCATTGAGCAGTTGTTAGATGCTCGCCAAGATATCCACAGCTTGCTGGCCGACTCGGCACAAAAACAACACCTGGTACAAATCCCTCTTCCCTCCCGTTCCTGGTTTTACGGATACGTCCGCTGGTTTACGGCCCAACCGGGTGAAGGCAAGCAAGTTTACACTACCCGTTACGGAATAGCAGATTGGGAAGCCAACTTCCTCATCTTTGACCGTTTCGCCAACACAGCCACGCTCCCCTTGCAATACGTCTTTGCCGACCATTACAAACTGGATATTCTGCACGTAGACGATGAATTTCGGGAAACAGTTGACCGCCTGTGGTTGACGTTGCTCATTGACGCTTACTCACGGGCAGTTTTGGGCATTTACCTGGCTTATGAAGACCCCAACATCGAGAGCATCCAAGGCGCCTTACGCCACGCCGTCTGGCCGAAAACAGGATTAGAGTCGTTCGACATCACCCAACCCTGGGACTGTTTCGGCATTCCGCAGCGTCTTTCTTTAGATAACGCCTGGGCGCATCACAGCTACTCTTTGGAGGAACTGACGCGGGCGTTGGCCGGGGGCGGGCAATATACAACGATGGAACTGGTTTTCCGTCCTCCCTACCAGGCCCGGTATGGTGGCCTGGTAGAGCGGCTGTTCGGCAATCTGGCTGCCCAACTACGTGAACGATTACCGGGTGCCATTTTGCAGCCTGACCAGCGCCACTGGCACAACGCCAGCCAGGGCGCTTGCCTGTTATACCAGGATGTGGAGAAGATTATCCAGCAGCTTGTGGTGGACTACATGCATACGCCGCACCGTGAATTGGGTGGACTGACACCCCATGAAAAGTGGCTGGTCGGTTTGCAGGTGATGACACCCGTGCCACCGCCCTTGACACCGCACCTGGAACGTTGTTTCTGGCGGCTGTATCCAGAGACGCGCGCGGCCACCCATATGGGATTGGGGCTGTTGGGGATGCATTATTGGGATGTTGGTCTCAATGACCTGCGCCGCCCAGATCGCCAGGGGCGGAAACGTCGTTTTCATTTGCGCTATGATCCGGCCGACGTCAGCCGTGTGGCTGTTTTTGAGAATGGTCTCTGGCTGGGAGACGGTTATGCCCGTGAACTGCGTCTGGCCGACGGCCGTTACGAGCCGGTCAGCCTGTGGGAATTACAGATAGCCAAAACTGTTGCCCGGCAGCAAAACCAGGGGCGGCTGCCGCGCCCTCATTCCTGGCTTATCCATCTGTTAACGGCCAGGGAACTCATCGCCCAGCGGCAGGCCGAACAAAAGCGCATCCGGCGCAAAGTGCAGCAGCTACGCCAAGGGCGTCGTGGTCGGCCGCGCCAAGAGCAGGATATTGTTAACGAAACAGTTATGGTTGACGAAGCAGCCGCAACAGCGACGCTCGCCGCACAAACGGCCGTCACCAATAAGGAAGATGCCCGCGACCAACTCCTGGCAACCTTTCAGGAGGTGCTATGATGAGTATGGTATCCGACCCGTCGGCCTCACCCCTCACTTTCATCACCTTAGACCGGGAGCTGGATGTAACCGCCCGCCTGGCTCAACTGAAAAGCTGGATAACCGCATGGCAAGAGGAAGATGAACACCTGCGGCAGCGCGTTATGAACCTGAACCCCACCCGCTGTCACGAAGTCCTGTTGGGCAGCCAAATCGCCAGCCTACGCCGCCAACTGGCTTTCAAAGTTGCGCAGTCACCCATCTATCTAGACCCGGAAGCGGCGCGAAAGGTGGGTTTTACCGCCCTGCGCCGCCATCTGGCGCAGCAGTACGCCGGTCTGACCCTGGCCGAATGCCACCTGTGGCTGAACAATCTCTTCTTTCTGCTGACACCGACCCTGCGCGAGCTGATAGATAAACTGGAAACGATTCGCCATTATCGCAGCCTGGGACAACAGCGCTGCTTCCTGGTTGGCGGACTGTCTGGTGTGGGCAAAAGTAGCTTGCTCAACTGGTATGCCGTCAACCACCTACCCGCCGTACAGACAGAGCGCAACTATGTGCCGGTGGTCAAGATTGATGCCCCGGTCAGCAATCGCTCGCCCAAGCCGTTGTTTCAACGACTGCTTTTAGCCTGCGGGGCAACGGCGCTAGGCAACAGCGAAGAACATCACCTGCATCTATTGGCGCTGTACTTCCAGCAGTGCGACGTGGAACTGCTCATCATAGATGAGGTGGAACATATCACGCAGCCCTCCTTGCGCCGCCGGCTGCTGGAGTTATCCAACCTGACCGGCGTTCCCATCGTGTGCGCTTCCTGCAATCCCATTTCCTGGACGGCTGGCGACGAGGAAATCCAGGGGCGTTGGAACGATTACTTTGAATTGACCCAGTTTACCGGGCCGCGCCTGGATGCGTTCCTGAGTTTGCTGGAACTACTGCTCCCCTTTGAACAAGATGCCCGTCTGGGTTGCCGCGAAATCCCTGGCGAGCACGGGATGACAGCTGGCCCAGCCCACTACATCGAGCAGTGGACAGACGGCATTGTGCGCGAGGTGATGGTACTCATCATGGATGCCTGCGACAAAGCGCTAGCTGCCCAGGCTCCCAGCCTGACCATTGAGATTCTGCACCAGGCATGGCGAGATATTAAGCGGGCCAAAGTCGTCAACTTCCTCGATTATTGGCGGGCGAGGCAAGGAGGGCAACATGGTTGACGGACGACATGACACCTGGTACTTTGACGCCCTCCCCTGCCGCCCGCAGCCTTTTACCGGTGAATGTTTGAGCGGGTATCTGCTGCGACTGGCGACCGCCAACGGGCACACCATTTTCAAGGAGTTCGGCTTCCAGATGTTTCCTGACTGGCGTTACTGCTCACAGATTCGTATTTTGCGCTGGGAATATCCGGTAGACAACTGGGGACAGATTCCCCGCTACACCCAACTGCCGCTGGCCGAACTGCAAAAGTTGACTCTGTGGCCCTGGGTGGCGAAATTCCGCATACCGCCGATGCGTATGCATCCCGACCGAATTGGACCAGGGAGTTTTTTGCATGGCTTGGTTGAACCTGGATTGCGAATTTGTCCCTTGTGTCTGCAAGAGACACCCTACATCCGGCTGATGTGGCGGTTAGCACCGGTACAAACTTGCTTGCACCATCACTGCCAGTTAGTGGGTCACTGCCATGCCTGCCGCCGGCCGTTGACAGCGATTGGCTGGCAGCACCAACACCTGCATTGTGTTGAATGCCATGCCGATCTGCGCGGTTTGCCAGTGACGGCTGTTTCAGATGAGGATGTGCTAACCAAGGAAACAAGACAACAAAGAGACTTTCAATTTCTGCTAGATCCAAATGTCACCCTGGTGAACAACACAGAGCTTGAACCCCCGTTTTCACCTGAACAATTGCCACAGGCAGTTGGCTTGAAATTGCGCTACCTACGCTGTCAGGCGGGGTATTCATCACAGCAAATGGACAAACGGCTAGGTGCTTCACGGGGTAATGCCAGCCGGGTGGAACGAGGAGACCGGGTGCCCCTATCGGTCTATCTGACCTATCTGAAAAGCCTCTCCTATTCCTGGTCAGAATTCACAACTGTAAAGCAGCCACCGGAATTTGCCGACAGTTATACCCAAGCCGCCCATATGGATATTCGCCTTTGCCCCAACCCTGGCTGCCCCAACCACAGACCGCCTGCCAGTATGCAGGTGCGCTTACGACGCGATAATGTCAGGAGCCAAACCGTCAGATTACATTGCCTGACCTGTGGGCAGCGGTTCATCCGTTGCTATTCAGGTGAGTTGGTATCGTCGAAGAAGCATCGCTCCCCCATCTCCTCAGGAAACAAACGCCAATTAACCAAACCGGCAGCGGAAGTGGACTTGTTAAAGGAGCTAGGGTTACAGGGGGAAACCAACGAGGAAATGGCACGCTGTTTAGGGTGGCAAGTAGGCACGGTACGCTGGTATTTATATGCCTTGGGCGTGGCCGAAGCCGTTCATCAGGCCCAAAAACAGCGTCAGCAGCAACAGCAGGAGCAGCATCGAGACAACCTACAGGCACGTGTCGAGGCGATATTATTGCATCTATGCCAACAGGGCGAAGAGATTACTCTATCCGGTGTGAGCTGTGCCCTGGGTCATTCCGCCACTTATTTGAGCTATTATGAGGACATTGTTCAACGAGTAAGAGCGGTAGCTGAGGTACACAACAAGCAACGTAAGCAGCGTCAAATTGAGGCACTTTGTGCCACTCTTGAGGGATACATTATTCACCTGCCAAACCGGAAAGAGGCGGTGACAGCGAGGATGATAGCTGATGAACTGGATATGACACCAGAGCGGCTGAGCCGGATTTGCCCAGCGTTATGGACAAGCGTGAAGGAAGCTGTACAAGCTCATAAAGAAGGACTCAAGGAGCAAAAACAACAACAGCGATGTGCCCACGTCAACAAAGTGGCTGCCGATCTGATTGCCCAAGGTCAGCAATTGACCGTTAGGAAGCTTCTTAAAGAAACAGGCGTGACACCCTATGTGTACCAATTCGACCTGGTTGTGCGGGAGTTGATCCAGCAGTGGGTGTCAGACCCAGCCAGCATGGTATGATGTCATCTCAATAGAGAAGGAGATGTTGCCAAAAACATGTTTTCTGCATTTACGCTGGATTTCATTCTTTTCTCAAGTTACGTTGGACGTGACAATGAATTTGTATGGCGCTGGCTTTTCCCAGGGGTACGACAACACAATCTACGCCAAGAACCTGCTGGCGATGGCCAAAACACTTGGTTATCCAGAGTCGGCGACACTTGATGACATCAACGACGTGCTCAAATTTTTGCGAAAAGCCCTGAAAATAAACTGTTGAGGTGACCCATGCGCGAAGTGATTCAGAAATGGTACGATTGGCTGAAACAGGCCTGTCCTGAGCCTGCCGAAGTGGCCACATCCCCTGAGAAGAAAGAACTGGCCCACGTCTACAGCGACGGCCGCCAACTGTGGGCAACAGATGGCTATAGCTTGCACGCACGGCAGGTAGCTACTGAGAAACAAGGTCACGTCACCTTAGACGAGGACGGTTTGTTTCAGGTCAGCGCCAACGGCCGTTTACCAGACTTTGCCGCCAGCCTGCCCCAATCCCAACCGGCCGCCACCGTCGTGGTGGAGCGGGACAAGCTGCTGCAGGCGCTGGCCGGACAGGACCGGCACGTGCGCCTGAGCTTCTTTGCCCAGGACCAGACCCTGGAACTATCCAGCGCCGGGGCTTACGCTTTGGTAATGCCCCTGGAAGGCCTGGAAGAAGAGGATTTCTGGCGGCCGTAAATCCCTAACGGTTGATCCCTGATTTACCCCGCTTAAACATGAAGACGCCGGCAAAATGCCGGCGTTTTTGTTTGGCAAGGAGGTGCTTCATGTCTACGAAAATAGCGCTGCAATTCGGCAAACTGGAAGAGTTTATCCAGGAAGATCTTCATCACGGTAATGTGGTGCGTGTGGTGGCCCTGGACATCACCGAAAGCGTTTCCTCGCAGATCCCCGGTTTACGGATGGCCGGCATTGGTGTCCACGTGCGGGCTATTAACGATACCGGGCAAATTCTGGCCTGTTATCTGCCCGTGGCCAGCATTCAGTTGTTCAACGGCCGTCGTGAGGGCGACCCCACCTGGCAAGCCTACGACGAAGCCTGGGACAAAGCTGAAGCGCTCAAGGAACGGGTCATCGCTTACCTGGAACAAGTCGCGGCCGAAAAAGGCTTTGCCGTCCGCGCCGCCGGCGTGATTGATATGGGCGAGGCACGGCCGTTGCGGGCTACCTGGAGATCTGACTTGTCCCTGACGGATCATGAGAAATTACCCCTCTAACTTCCGGTTGATGCTAAGGAAAAAGATCAGGGCTGATATAAGAACAAGTGCCCCTGCAATCCCGGCTGGAAAATTGGAACCTAATGCATTGGACAGAAGATTGGCGGCCGTTTCAATTAGAACAGCGATAATTGCTGTCGTAACTATCCACAAGCTGTAGCGGAGCCAACGACGGACCGGGTGTGGAGGTGGTAAAGGCCCAAGTGGGTCAATGAGGTTAAGTTGAGACACAGAAAGTTCGGTAATGCGGTTTGTTACCTGTTCTAATGCCGAGTACGCAGCCTGTGCAACTGTGTTTTCTGTAAAGGAGATATCAGAGATCTGCCACCAAAGCGCATGCCGAATACTTTCAAGTAGCGATAGATCATTTGCTGTAATGGCTATGTTACCAAGTGCTGCTGCGGCTGCTCTACGCGTCCATACCGCACTATCCCGATGTAAAGCAGAAATTAAGGGAGAAACTGCTGATGTGTCTCCAATTTGACCTAATGCCGAGGCTGCTGCTTGATTTACGTCTTCCCAACCGCTTTGTAGGGCAGTGATTAAATACGGAACAGCAGAAGCGTGCCCAATTTGTCCCATAGCTTCAACTACAACTAAACGAACCCTTTTGGGTTTGTTTGGTAAGGAAATCAGGTGTGGGATAGCGCTCTCGTCCCCAATTTGCCCCAACGCCTTTACTGTTGCCACGCGCACATTCTCAAATTCGTCCTGCAAAGCTGTAAGGAGGTGGGGAACAGCAGTAACATCTCCAACTTGTCCTAATGCCTTTATTGCCGCTACGCGCACATCTTCAACCTCGTCTTGCAAAGCTGTAAGGAGGTGAGGAGCAGCAGTTGCATCCCCAATTTGGCCTAGCAGATTCGCGGATGACACACGCAAGTCCTTATTGCTGGCTTGCAAGCCCATGAGAAGGTCAGGAATAGTAGGGATGTTATCAATTTGTTCGAGGGATTTTTCTGCTACTTTACGTAGATCATAATCTCGATCTTGTAAGGCAATGTTTAGATGGGGAACGGCTGAAGCATCGCCGATCTGACCCAAAACTTTAGCGGCAGATCTGCGTACGCCAATATCACTGTCCTCCTGCAAAGCGGCAATCAGGATGGGGATAGCGTTTGGAGATCCGATTTGTCCTAAGGCATTAATAGCTGCCTCACGTAAGCCTATCTCTTCGTATCGTTTTTGTTCCAATGCAATACTTAGATGGGGAATAGCAGAAGCATCTCCGATTTGCCCCAAAGCCCCGGCGGCAGCTTTGCGTACGCCAATATCGTCATCTTGTTGTAAAGCAGTAATTAGGTGTGAGACAGTAGTCGGGTCTCCGATTTGACCCAAAGCCTCAGTAGCAGCCTGGCGTATGCCCTTATCAATATCTTGTTGCAAAGTGGTAATTAGGCACGAAACCGCAGAGGTGTCTCCAATTTGTCCTAAGGCCTTGGTTGCGGCTTGACGTACCCAACAATCATTATCCCGGTGCAAGGTAGTAATTAGGTGAGGAGTTGCAGAGGCATCTCCAATTTGTCCCAGGGATCGAGCAGCGGCCTCGCGCATTTCCTTTTCTTGGTTTTGTAATATGGTAAGGAGATAAGGAATATCCGCAGTATTTACTAAAATTTGGACAAGGGCATTGGCTGAAGACCAACCTGCTAAGCGGCTAAAGGGTTCCTTATGATATGATTGCAAATCAATAAGCAGGTGGGGGATTGCAGCAGTATCTCCAATTTGCCCTAGTGCCACAATTGTGGCACTTCGTACGTCTCTGGCTTTGTCTTGCAAAGTTCTAATTAGGTGAGGAGTTGCAGAGGTATCTCCAATTTGTCCCAACGACTCAACCGCTAACCTTCGTATATTCTCATTCTCATCTTGTAAGGCAACAATAAAATGAGGTATGGCAGCGACATCTTTAATCTGTAATAGGGCATTGGCTGCCGCTATGCTCACTCTATATCCCTTGTCCTGCCGAATAGCGGTGATCAAATGAGGGACTGCAGCAGCATCTCCAATTTTACCTAATGCATGGGCTGCATATGCACGCACACCTTCATTCTTGTTACGCAAAGCGACAAGTAGTTTGGGCATAGCTTCGATATCTAGAACATCGATAATTTGATCGAGTGCCTTATAAGCAGCATCACGGACTTCATATCCTTCAAGATTATCAATGTCGGATTCGTAAGCATCGTCGATTTTCAAGGCGGGGATTAAGTAAGGTAAAATCTCTATAGGATCTCCAACAGAAGTTATCACGCCATACACTGGAAAGAGAGGAGTAGTCGCCAATCCTCCAATTCGCAAGGGAAAACTTAGGATAGTTCGTAGGCGAGGAAAGGTGGGATCGTCTCGCATGAAACAGTCTAAAAAAAATGGGGTCCAAAAGAGTATTACAACTACTATTGGCACAATTAATGCTGGAACCAAACCTGTTACATAAACAAGCAGTAACAGTAAAAACTTCTTATATTGGTGGCGACGACCCAGCCAAGCCAGCCTGCGAACTATTTTGCGGGCTAATTTTTTATCACCCCTTTGGCTTTCACCCAACATAGCAGCTGCCAAGAGCAAATCTCGATGTAGGGTACGCTCATCTTGACTAATCCCCCGCCGCAACTGCCGCACCAGAGGGGTGAGGTCTGTTGTGAGTATCATGCTGCTCCATAGCAGAATCGGTTCTCTCCAAGAAGGATGGTGTAACCGCGGTTTCAGAAAACGCCATGTAGATGATTGGTTGTACTCCCAAGCACGTTGTAAGCCCCAAGCCGCGGCATATTCTTGAAATGTCAAGTGGCGAAAAGCCAGGTAGGTGTGATTCTCAAGCGTTGGAAGATCAAGCAGGCCTGCCTCCTGCCAGAAATTCAACACCTCCTTCGCCAGACTCTCCCCATCATCGTATCCTTCCTGCTTTAAATAGTGGGCTAATTGCCTTGTGATAGTTGAAAGCATTGATGGCTCTGGGACATCTTCACCCTTTGCCCCATAATAATTTAGATGAAGCGCCCACCCCAGATAGTTCAGTCCATCTATAGCTGCCTGTTTAGCTTTTTCCCCATGTAGCGATCCTAATTGAAATCTAAAACTAAGTTTCTCACTGGCTTGACTCTGACGTTGAATTTCTAGGTTTCTCAGCTCTTCGATATATCGAGAGTACAACAAAGATCGTTTCTGGGGTAATTCTATGACTGTAGATTGGCTGGCTAATGCTACTACAAAGGTCAGCATAAGTGGATTGCGTGCTATGGCTTTTAGTTTTGGCCGATTGTTTAACTGTGCTTGCAGATCAGCCACTTTCTGTTCAATGATATCGTTTTCGTCGCCTGTAAAGACGCGCATCCAGTTATGTATAAACTGGTTAATGTTGTCTGGTGTTAAAGGGAGTATTTCAAAGTGAGGTAGCGAATTTAGCATCCCGCCACTATAACCAGCTGGACGGGAAGTGATTACCAATCGTCCTGGTAATTGACAGGCCTGGCGGGCAACATTTTCGGAATGATGTCGTGTTTCGTCTAGTGCGTCCAACAACCACAATGCTCGCCCCTGTTCAACAAGCACCTCTAGTTCCAGCCGCAGATATTCATTGTTTCCAGCAGTACTGTTGAGAGCAAAATCAAGCAAGTTCAAAGAGCGATTTTGAGAATAATCGATAGCAAAATCGCGTAAGGATACCAGAATCGGCACCAATCCTGGCTCATCTTTTATGGCACGCCGTGCCAGGAAGCGCAGCAATGTACTCTTACCGGACCCAGGTGGTCCTAGAAGCACCAGTTGTTCATGTTTAATCAGTGCTTCTTGAGGATAAACCGGCTGTGGTCGGCTTTTTGCCTGATAAATATGTCCCTGACGGTAGAAATATTCTCCCAAAACACGCAAACCAGCCCAAAAGTTAAGGCGTGCCCTGCCAGACGCTTTTCTCTCGCTGGGTTCTCTGGCTTTTGCTTCTAGAGCTTCTTGTTCCTGTGCCTCTTGTTGTTTTTTTGTTTCTTCAGGTATAGCTTGTATTTGGATATACACTTTGTCCAGCGGTACTTGAGGCTTATAGATGCGGCCATCTCTGCCACTTGGTACAGGAATACCTTTCAGTTCAATATACTGAGTCTCTTTTAACAATCTGAGTTGGTAAGCATCCAACGTATCTCGCCTGTTGGCACGATGTTTTTCATGTTCCGCTTCTAAATCGGCCATACGGTCGCGACGATGCAAGTATCCCACCAGTTCTCTGGATAATTCTGGCTTTGTCGCGTGGGGTATATTTTCTGGATCTACATCTAGCCGCAAACATAAGCCTTTTAATTCCCGTAGGCTATATTCGCGTTCCAGGCATTGTTGCCATTTAACTATGTCGGCATGAATACTTTTGGAGTTGGTGCCTGTTGAGTCAATCATCATATTCTCAATAATGCCTCAAAGTATAACAGCGGCAAATCAGCATAGTAATAAATCTGGGACAAACGTTGCTGTTGAAAGAGTATACACTGCTTAGAAGCTTTACCAGACATTGCGCCATTGCATTGTGTTACTGGAGTTCGTCAAGTATTTTACCAGGCCGGTAGTCAGAACTGGAATGGTACTATCTATGGGTTATGAACTGCCCTAACGGGCAGAATGGCATGAGTTTTTTATCTCTTGAGGAGTTTTCATGAGCTAACGCACACCAAAAGCGATGAAAAATCCGCTGTTTTCAGGAGAGATCTCTTATGCCAACCATTAAGATCTATCACAATCCTAACTTTCTCGATTACCGGGGTAATCACACCGATGTCGTACCTCCCGTCCGGCCGGTGGCTACAGTAGAGGTACCGGAAGAAACACCAATCGAACAGGCGTTAGAAATCGCCTACCGGCAGACCCAACATCTAGATGACGTAGACGGCGGCTGGTGGAATCGTGAAGATGTGATGCTTCACGTCCGCAGTACGTCTGTGGGCGACGTATTGGAAGCCTGCACTGAGAGCGGACGCAGCGTCCGTCGTCGAAGTGATGCTCAAGGCAACTTGTTCGTCGTTGAGAGCATGGGCTTCCGGCCGTACCAGCCCAGAGCCATTCGTCCTTACCACCGGTTAGCGGAAGCCTACCGGCTGTTGGATAAAGCATTGGAACAGGCCAGTACTGGTCAAATTGCCACCATCGCCAGTCAAGTGCGGGATACCATCCTGTATGTTCTTGAAGCGGAAGGCTATCCCAATGGCGACTTACCGATTCTGTCCTGGGACAACGCCCAACCTGGCGACCTTGTGGGCGGCCCTGATACCGGTCTGTTCCGCGTTATTGCCCGGAAACTGCGTCCCAAGTGGCGCGCCAAAAGGCTGCTGGCACACATCCCCAACGCCCAA
>ERZ795053.4807-NODE-4807-length-14379-cov-5.847249_pt1 | contig 14379 bp, 11 predicted proteins | sample MGYA00375137_ERZ795053 | MGnify/ENA primary metagenome ERZ795053 (study PRJEB30182, sample SAMN05720284) | activated sludge metagenome | isolation source: Anaerobic digester | place: Hong Kong | collected 2014-12-17 ... | reverse complement strand
GTTCGAGCCGGGGGCCATGAACTCGTCGAGCTCGGCCACGACGGCCGGTCCCAGGTCGCTCCACCCGATGATCAGCACGTGCTGGGGCGGCTCGACGTACGGGCGGGACGGATCGACCTCGAGCTGCGGCCGCTCGACGAGACCGGTGAAGACCACCCGATCGTCGTCTTCGGAGACGGTGATGACCTCCGCCCCGCTCGGGAACGGCGCCGCCGGGTCGGGGTTGAGCTCGACGACGCCGTCGGGGCGGACCCAGCCCAGGACCGACGACTCCCCGAAGGCGAGCAGGGCGTCGGCGTAGGCCACCCCGTCGAGCTCGGGCACGCGGGTGAAGTAGATCTCGCCGCCCCGGAAGTCGAGGAGCTCACGGAACACGGCGGCGAGGCCGGCCTGGTGGCAGGCCTGGGCCGTCAGCTCGGCGATGATGTCGTCGGCTCGCACCGTGACGATCCGCCCCTCGGTCAGCGCCCGCAGGGTGTCGGCGTTCCCGGCGTCCTCCATCTCGGCGACCACGTGGGCGTGGGCGAACTGCGGGTCGACGCTGCGCACGGCGAGCACCGCCTTGACCACCCCGGCATCGCCGTCGTCGCCGGCCAGCACGATCACCGACCGGGCCCCGGCGAGGTTGACCATGTCGAGGTCCGCCGGGCGCGAAGGGTCGCCGGTGCGGCACACCACCCTCGTGGTGCGGGTGTCGGGCACCCGCACCCGCAGCTCGTCCTCCATCTCGTCCTTCGGGAGGTGCGACAGCACCACCACGGCCGCCCGACGGTGGTTGGCGTTGGCCTCCACCAGCTCCGACAAGACGGTGGGCAGCCGCGGCGACCAGCCGAGCACCAGGGTGTGGCCGTGCTCGAGCACCCGAGAGCGACCCTTGCGCAGGCGCTCGATCTGCTGGTCGACCGCGGTGGCGATGAGCCCGATGAGGCTGCCGGCGAGGAAGATGCCGCAGAGGGTGATGAGCAGGCCCAAGAGCCGGGTGGGCCACGTGGCGTCGGCGGCGAAGGTGCCCGAGTCGACGACGCGCAGCAGCGCCTGCCAGAAGGCGTCGAAGGGATCGCTGATCGGCTCGCCGCCGTTGACCCCCTTGAGCCGCAGCACCCACATGATCACCGACGCGGCCGCGATGATCGCCAGCATGACCAGGCCCAGGTAGCCGATCACCACCAGCGGCCCGCGGGCCAGGGCCAGGTCGAACCGGTACCGCACCTTGGCCGCGAGCGACGCCCGCGGGGGCTCGGTCGGGCGCGACGAGCCGCCGGTTCGGCGTCGCTCCTCGACCGTCTCCATCGCACGTCCCTCCCGCCGGGGCGCGACGGTGCGCTCGGCGTGCTCCTCCATCGGTCCGATGCGAGGAGGTCGAAAGGGATCCCGGGCGCGCATCGGCCCCGCCTCTGTGTGGGATGAGGCGAGGCCGACGGCCCGGGGGGAGCCCGGATCGTGGGAGCCGGCGAGGCTCCAGCGTGCTCGGGTCAGGGCTTGTCGGCGCCCACCACCCACATGGCGAAGAACTGCGAGCCGCCGCCGTAGGCGTGGCCCACCGCCTTGCGGACGCCGTCGACCTGGTGCTCGCCGGCGGTGCCGCGCACCTGCATGGCGGCCTCCCCGAAGCGGAGCATGCCCGACGCCCCGATCGGGTTGGTGCAGAGCACGCCGCCCGACATGTTCACCGGGAGGTCGCCGTCGAGGGCGGTGGCGCCGGCCTCGGTCATCTTCCAGCCCTCGCCGGGCTCGGCGAAGCCGAGGTTCTCCAGCCACATCGGCTCGAACCAGGAGAACGGCACGTACATCTCGACGGCGTCGACCTCCTTGCGGGGGTTGGTGATGCCGGCCTGCTTGTACACGTCGGCGGCGCACAGGGCCCCGCCGAGCGGCAGCACCGTGTCGCGCTCGGCCGACAGCGTCGGCTCGGAGCGCATCGCCGTGCCCTGCACCCACGCCGGCTTGCGGCCCTGGGCGGCGGCCTCGTCGGCCACCTTCTCCGAGCCGAGCACGAGGGCGCAGGCGCCGTCGGAGCTCGGGCACGTCTCGGCGTAGCGGATCGGGTCCCACAGCATCATCGACTCCTTGATGGAGTCGAACGAGATGTCGGGCTCGTGCAGGTGGGCGTAGGGGTTCTTCAGCCCGTTCTGGCGATCCTTCAGCGCCACCAGCATCCCGATGTGGTCGGGGGCGCCGGAGCGGCGGATGTAGGAGCGCACGTGCGGGGCGAAGTACCCGCCGGCGCCGGCGTGGAGCGGGGGCGTGAACGGGATGGGCAGCGACAGCGCCCACATGGCCTCGGACTCGGACTGCTTCTCGAAGGCCACGGTGAGCACCCGCTCGTGGATGCCCGACGACACCAGCTGGCTGGCGACGATGGCGGTCGAGCCGCCCACCGAGCCGGCGGTGTGCACGCGGAACATCGGCTTGCCCGTGCAGCCCAGCGCGTCGGCCAGGAACAGCTCGGGCATCATCACGCCCTCGAAGAAGTCGGGGGCCTTGCCGATGACCACGGCGTCGATGTCGGCCCAGGTCATCTCGGCGTCGGCGAGCGCCCGCTGGGCGGCCTCGCGCACGAGCCCGGCCATGGACACGTCGCCCCGGGTGGCGGAGTGCTTCGTCTGTCCGATGCCGACGACGGCAACGCGCTCGTGACCCATCAGCTCTCTCCCTCGAGGACGCAGACCAGGTTCTGCTGGAGGCACGGGCCGCTCGTGGCGTGGGCCACGCCCCGGTCCGCCGTGCCCGCCTTGATGCGGTTGAAGACCTCGCCGATGCGGATGAGCCCGGCGGTCATCATCGGGTTGGCGGCGAGCGCCCCACCCGACGGGTTGACGGCGACGTCGTCGCCCAGCCCCATCGCCTCGGCCAGGATCAGCTCCTGGTGGGTGAAGGGGGCGTGGATCTCGGCCACGTCGACCTTGCCGGCGGCCACGCCGGCCTTCTCGGCGGCGATCCGGGTGCTCTCGCTGACCGTGAGGTCGCGCAGGCCGAGGTGGATCGGCTCGACGCGGTGGTCGATGCCGCGGATCCAGGCCGGGCGCTCGACCTTGGCGCGGGCCACGTCGCCGGCGGCGAGCACGATCGCGGCGGCGCCGTCGGTGATCGGCGGGCAGTCGTGCTTGCGCAGCGGGGCGATGTGGTACGGCTCGGCGAGCAGCTCGTCGGCGGGACGATCCCACGCGAGCTGGGCGTTCGGGTTGTCCATGGCGCTCTTGCGCGACCGGGCGGCCACCGCCGCGAGGTCGGCCTCGGTGGCCTTCCCCGACTGCAGCAGCGCCTGGGCCTGCAGGGCGGCCAGGCTCACCGAGTCGGCCCACAGCGGGCCCACCGTGTAGGGGTCGAGCTGGCGGGTGAGCACCATCGGCAGGTCGCCGGGCGAGCTCTTGGCGTAGCAGTAGACCAGCGCGGTGTCGATCTCGCCGAGCTGCAGCTTCACCCAGGCCTCGTAGAGGGCCCAGGCGCCGTCCATCTCGACGTGGCTCTCCTGGATGGGCGGCCACGGGCCGACGCCGTCGAGCGTCGACACGAACGAGAAGGCCATGCCGGCCAGGTAGTCCGTGGACCCCGAGCAGGTGAACCCGATGTCGTCGATGGTCATGTCGAGCTGGTCGAGCACGCCGTGGATGGCGGGCATCAGCATCTCGACCTCGTTGAGGTCCTCGACCCGACGCCGCGCCGGCGTCTGGTGGAACCCGATGACGGCGATGTCGCGCATCAGCCCTCTCCTCCGAACTCCGCGGTGCCGCCCTCGCCGGTGCGAGGGTTGCGGACGACCAGCTCCGTGGGGGCGACCCCGCCCGGCCACGAGCCCAGGCCCGTGCCGCGCTTCTCGCCCGGGATGCGCACGTCGGGGTCGTCGGGCTCGCCGTTGGGGCGGAACCACTTGATCGACTCGAGCGTGGGCTCGATGTCCTCGTCGTCGCGCCACACGGCCTCGACGCGCATGCCGATGCGCACCTCGTGGGCGGGGATCTCCTGGATCAGGTGCATGATCGCCAGGTCGGCCCCGTCGAGCAGGATCAGGGCGCTCGTGTAGGGGATCTCCATCACCGAGCCGTAGAACTGCAGGTTCACCACGCAGAACGACACGACGGTGCCCACCTGGGCGACCTCGACCTCGAGCGGGGTGGCGGCGCCCAGCTCCGGATCGGCGCCGCGCGGCGGCACGTACACCCGGCTGTGCTCGTTGGCCTGCTGGCCGATGATCTTCTTCTGGGTGATGCCCCGGAGGAAGCGGGTGGTGGCGTCGCCGGCGGTGAACTCGTAGTCGAGCTGCGCCGGGGTGCGGACGCTGCGGACGGGCTCGACGTCGCGGAGCGACTCGGGCAGCGAGATCTCGGTCATGCGACCACCTCCCAGTGGGCGATGTCCTCGATGCGCCCCTCGCGCTCCTCCGCCCACACCGGCCGGACCTTGGTGCCGGCGGCGACGGCGTCCATGCCGGGCGCCTTCACGGCACCGAGCATCGGCGTGTCGGCGCCGTCGGGCACGATCAGCGCCCAGGCGAACGGCTCGTCGAGCGGGTGCTTGGCGTGGGGCGCGGTCACCCACGCCCACGTCGAGACGGTGCCCTCGGGCCCCACCTCCACCAGCTCGGTGAGGTCGTCCCCGGTGACCGGGTCGAACTCGGCGGGCGGCACGATGACCCGACCGTCGAGCGCCTTGGACCCCACCAGGACCTGCTCGCGCAGGCCGGTGAGGAAGGCGCCGATGACCGGGCCGGTCGTCCGCTTGAACGGGTACTCGATGATGAGCGGGGCGCGGAGGATGTCCCCTGGGTCCTGCGGTTCCGTCACGACCCGCACAATAGAACACGTTTCAGTTTTCGCAAGTTGGCGGCTCGTCGGCGGCCGGGCGCGACCCCTGGCAGCATGGGCGCCATGACCGACGGGGTGGGGACCGAGCGGGCGATCCGGGTGTTCGTGTCGTCCACCTTCCGCGACATGCAGGCCGAGCGCGAGGAGCTGGTCAAGCGGGTGTTCCCGCTCGTGCGGCGCCGCTGCGAGGAGCGCGGCGTCGGCTGGTCGGAGGTCGACCTGCGCTGGGGCGTGACCGACGAGCAGAAGGCCGAGGGCGCCGTCCTGCCCATCTGCCTCGCCGAGATCGACCGCAGCCGGCCGTTCTTCCTCGGCCTGCTCGGCCGGCGCTACGGCTGGGTGCCCGAGGAGCTGCCCGACGACCTCGCCGACCACCTGCCCTGGCTGCGCGAGCTCGACGGCACCTCGGTCACCGAGATGGAGGTCCTCCACGGCGTCCTCAACGATCCCGACGCCGCTGGCCACGCGTTCTTCCACCTCCTCGCCGACGACGGCGCACCCGACGCCGAGGAGACGCCGGAGGCGGCGGCGAAGCAGGCCGCACTGAAGGACCGCATGCGCGCCTCGGGCCATCCCTGGGCCGACTACGCGTCGCCCGCCGAGCTCGGCGAGCAGGTCCTCGGCGAGCTCCTCGCCCTCGTCGACCGGCTGTTCCCCGAGGACGACGCACCGGACGTCGCCGAGCGCGAGGCCGCCGCCCACCGCGCCTACGGGGCGGCCCGGCGCGCCGGCCACATCGACCGACCGGCGCTGCGGGAGCGCCTCGACCAGCACCTCGCGGCCGAGGGACCGCCGCTGCTGCTCGCCGCGGAGGCGGGCGCCGACCTCACCCCGCTCGTCGCGTCGTGGGCGCCGGAGGGCGCCGTCGTGCACCACGTGGGGGCGACGTCGGACGCCGCCGACTGGCGGAACCTGGCGGGCCGGCTCACGATCGCCCTCACCGCCGCCGCGGGCGGCGAGCCGCCCGACCCGGCCACGCTGCCCGACGATGCCGTCGGGCGCCGCGCCGCCCTGTCCGGGGCCATCGAGCGGTTCGGGGCGACGGGAGCTCGGCTCGCCGTCGTGGTCGACGGGTGCGAGCTGCTGCTCGACGCCGACGGGGCCCCCGACCTGACCTGGCTCCCCCTCCAGGTCCCGGCGGGCCTGCGCCTCGTGCTCACGAGCGCGTCGAGCCGGACCACGGACGAGGTCCTGCGCCGGGGCTGGGCCGTGGCCGAGGTCCCGCCGCTCGACGATGCCGAGCGGCGGGCGTTCATCGCCTCGTTCCTCGGCCGCTGGTCGAAGGGCCTCGACCGCGTCCACGTCGATCGCCTGGCCGGCGCGCCCCAGACCGGCACCCCGCTGTTCCTGCGCACCGTCCTCGACGAGCTGCGACAGCACGGCGACCACTTCACCCTCGGCGAGGTCATCGAGCGGTACCTCTCAGCGGCCACGGTCGACGACCTGCTCGAGCAGGTGCTCGAGCGCTACGAGCGAGACTTCGAGCGCGACCGCCCCGGCCTGGTCCGCGACGCGATGACCGCCGTGTGGGCCGCTCGTCGGGGCCTCGCCGAGCCGGAGCTGCTCGACCTCCTCGGGCCGGGCGACGACCCGCTGCCCGGCGCGATCTGGTCGCCGCTGGTGCTCGCCGCCGACGACGGGCTCGTCACCCGGTCGGGGCTGATCGGGTTCGCGACACCGCTCCACCGCCGGGCCGTGGAAGATCGCTACCTGGCCGACCAAGGCGACCGCCAGGCCGCCCACGCCCGCCTCGCATCGCACTTCGCGGCGCAGCCGCTCGGCCCGCGGGTGGTCGAGGAGCTGCCGTGGGCCCAGCTCGCCGCCGGCGACGTCGACGGGCTCGTGCGCACGATCGGCGACCTCGCCTACCTGGCCGTCGCCTACCCGCACGCGCCCCGAGACCTCCGCCGCATGTGGGCTCGGGCCACGGAGGCGGGCCGCTCGGTCGTCGACGCCTACCGTCCCGTCCTCGCCGATCCCGGCGCTCACCCCGACGCCGCCTGGGCGGTGGCCCGCCTGGTCACCGATGCGGGCCACCCCACCGAGGCCCTCGCCCTCAACCGGTTCCTCGTCGAGCACCACCGGGCCGAGGCCGCCGCCGGCGTCGAACGGGGCGCCGCCCGCCTGCGGGGGTCGCTGCTGAACCTGGGCGCCGCCCTCTGGCTGCAGGGCGACCTGGTGGGGGCCGAGCCACCCCTGCGAGAGGCGATCGAGCTGGCCCGCGCCGCCGGCGACGAGATCGTGCTGCGCGCCGCGCTCGGCAACCTCGGCCTCGCCCTTCGCGACCGCGGCGACCTCGATGGTGCGCTCCCCCTCCTCGAGGAGGAGGCGACGCGCAGCCGGGCGGCGGGCGACCTGGCCGAGCTCCAGGCCAGCCTCGGCAACCGGGCCGGGCTGCTGCGCCAGCAGGGCCGCTTCGCCGACGCCCGAGCGCTGATGGCCGAGCAGGAGGCGATCGCCCGCAGCACCGGCGACGCGCAGGGCATCGCCGCCGCGCTGGTTGGTCAGGCCACCGTGGCCGCCGACACCGGCGATCCGCTGGGTGCGCTGGCCGCCTTCGAGGCCTACCGGGCGTGGGCGGCCGAGGCCGGCGACCTCCACGCCGAGACCGAGGCGCTCCTGAACCTGTCGAACACGCTCCGGCAGGTGGGCCGATACGACGAGGGTGCCGCTCGCGCCCAGGAGGCCGAGTCCCTCGCCCGGCGCACCGACGACGGCGCCCTGCTCGCCCGGGTGCTCGACGCTCGGGCCCGCATCGCCTCGGAGCAGGGCCGGTGGCCGGAGGTCGAGCAGCTGGCCGCCGAGGCCGCGCTCACCGCCCGCTCGGCCGCCGCTCCCGCCGCCCTCGTGCTGGCTCTCAGCAGCCTGGGGACGGCACGGCGCGAGCTCGGCAACCTGCCCGGCGCCACCGAGGCCGCCCAGAAGGAGCTGGCCGTCGCCGAGCAGCTCGGCGACCCGGCCGCGGTGGCCACCGCGCAGGTGGACCTGGGAAACGTGGCCGTCGCGTCGAACGACCTGCGAGGCGCCCTCGGCTGGTACGGCGCCGCCGAGCCCGCCCTGCGCGAGCGCGGCCTGGCGATGGTGCTCGTCCCCCTGCTCAACAACCGCTGGCAGGTGCACGCCGCCCTCGGCGACCACGTGTCGGCCGCCACCGACCTGGCCGCGTGCACCCACCAGTGCGTCCTGGCCGGCGCATGGCAGCAGGCGCTCCAGGTGGGCGCGCAGGCGATCCAGCACCTCAACGGCACGGGCCGCCCCGTCGAGGCCGAGCCCGTGCTCGAGGACCTTGCGACGGCCGCCCGTGCCCTGGGCGACGACGCGTCGCTGCAGCAGGCGCTCGGCGACCACGCCCTGCTGGTGATGGGCCGAGGCGACCTGGCCCGGGCGGCGGCCCTGCTCGACGAGCAGGAGGCGATCTGCCGGCGGATCGGCCACCAGGTCGGGCTCGCCGCGTGCATCGGCAACCGGGCCATCCTCAAGCGCCAGCAGGGCGACCTGAGCGGCGCGCTCGCCGACGTCGAGGAGCAGCTGCGGCTCGCGAAGGCGGCCGGCGACGGCCAGGGCGTGCTGTTCGCCACCGCCAACCGAGGCGAGCTGCTCGGCGCGCTCGGACGCACCGACGAGGGCCTCCGCGACCTCGAGTGGGCTCGCCAGGTGGCCGCCCAGAACGGCCTCACCCCGATGGTGCAGCAGCTCGACCAGATGATCGCCGCCCTGCGGGCCGGCGGCCGGTAGCCGCCTGGCTCAGCCGCGGTCGTGGAGGTGCTCGGCCGTGGTGCCGCCCACCTCCATCGGGTCCATGCCCAGCTTGCGGTGGTCCCAGGAGCGCATCCGCTCGGTCTGCACCCGCACCGCGACGCGGTTGTGGAGCATGAACTCGACGAGGGGCTTGACCTCCTCGGAGTACGGGCCGTTGTAGCGCTCCCACACCTGCACGCCGACCTGCCACAGCGCGTCGGCGTCGTCGACGATCTCGGCGGTGCCCTCGACGGCGACGCCGCGCAGCGAGTCGTAGGTCTCGCCGTCCTCGACCAGCACGGTGATGCGGGGGTCGCGGCGCAGGTTCACGGCCTTCTGCGACTTGGCCTTCGTCTCGAACCAGATGGCCCCGTCGACCAGGCCGTACCACATCGCGACGGCGTGGGGATGGCCGCTGGGACCGTTGGTGACCATGATCGCCGTGCGGCTCTGCTCGAGGTACTCGACGATCTCGTCGTCGCTCATCTCGATCGTCTTGCGCTGGTTCGAACCCATGGGCCGGGACCCTACATTCCTCCGAAATCGGCGCGACGGGTGTCGATCGGCGACGATCTCGTTCGTCGCCAGGGTGAGGACCGGCACCGTGTCGGCCCCGAACGAAGGGATCCAGCCATGACCCAGTACCTCCTCTCCGTGCACTACGTCGACGGCCAGGGCGCCACACCGCCCGAGGACATGGAGGCCGCGTTCGAGGCGGTGAACCGCTTCAACCAGAAGCTGCAGGACACCGGCGCCTGGGTGTTCGCCGGCGGCCTCGAGACGCCCGACACCTCGACGGTGGTCGACGCCACCGGCCCGGAGGTGCTCACCACCGACGGCCCGTTCTCGGAGGCCAAGGAGCAGATCGGCGGCTTCTGGGTGATCGAGGCCCCCGACCTCGACGCCGCCCTCGCCCTCGCCACGGAGGGCTCGGCGGCCTGCCGAGGCCCCGTCGAGGTGCGCCCGTTCCAGTCCGAGCCGCCCGCCGCCGACTGACGTGCCCGAGCGCCTCGCGCCCGGCGACCTCGACCGCATCTTCCGGCAGGAGTCGGGCCGCTGCCTCGCCACCCTGGTGCGCGTCCTCGGGAGCATCGAGCTCGCCGAGGACGCGCTCCAGGAGGCGGTGGTGGTCGCGCTCGCCACCTGGCCCGAGCGCGGCACCCCGCCCAACCCGGGCGCGTGGCTGACCACGACCGCTCGGAACCGGGCGATCGACCGCATCCGTCGGGAGTCCACCCGAGGCGAACGAGAAGCCGAGGCCACGACGATGCTCGACCACGACGAGCCCCACGAGGTCTGGCCGGTCGCCGACGACCAGCTCCGCCTCGTCTTCACCTGCTGCCACCCGGCGCTCGCCCCCGAGGCCCGGGTGGCCCTCACCCTCCGGCTGATCGCCGGGCTGCAGACCCCCGAGATCGCCGCGTGCTTCCTGGTACCGGAGGCCACCATGGCCCAGCGCCTGGTCCGAGCCAAGAAGAAGATCCGCACCGCCAACATCCCCTACCGGGTACCCGGGAGCGCCGAGCTGCCCGACCGGCTCCGGTCGGTGCTCGCCGTGATCTACCTCGTCTTCACCGAGGGCCACCGGGCCACCTCGGGCGACGAGCTCGTCCGCGCCGACCTCTGCGACGAGGCCCTCCGGCTGGCGCGCCTGCTGGTGGACCTCATGCCCGACGAGCCCGAGGCCCTCGGCCTCCTCGCCCTCCTGCTGCTGAGCGACGCCCGGCGCAACGCTCGCACCGACGCCGCAGGCGACCTCGTCCTGCTCGCCGACCAAGACCGCGGCCGGTGGGATCCGGTCAAGATCGCCGAGGGCCACGAGCTCGTGCGGCGCTGTCTGCGCCGCAACCGCCCGGGCCCATACCAGCTGCAGGCGGCCATCGCCGCGGTGCACGCCGACGCGACGCGAGCCGAGGACACCGACTGGCCCCAGATCGTCGCCCTCTACGACCACCTGCTGCGGCTCGCACCGACGCCCGTGGTCCGCCTCAACCGGGCCGTCGCCATCGCCGAGGTGGAGGGTCCCGACGCCGGGCTGCTCGCCCTCGACGGCGTGGAGCTCGCCGGCTACGCGCCGTACCACGCCACCCGCGCCGACCTGCTGCGCCGGGCCGGACGCACCGAAGAGGCCGTGGCCGCCTACGACGACGCACTCGCGGCGACGACGGTCGCGGCGGAGCTGCGCTTCCTCAGGGCGCGGCGGGCGTCGCTCGCCTGACCGGCTCGAAGCCGTTGCCCGCCAGCATGGCCGGGAGGTTGCGGGCGCTCTCGAGGTTGCTCGCTCGGCCCTCGGGCGTGAGCTCGGCCCACGGCCGCACGAACGGGTTCTCCTTCGTGGCCTCGCGCTTGGTGGGCCCGTAGGTCCAGCCCTGCGCCTCGCGCTGCGCCCGCCACCGCTCGTGCTCGGCCTCGGCGAGGGCATCGATGTCGACGTCGGTCAGCGGCGTCTGCGGCGCACCCCACCGCTGCAGGGGCACCAGGTCGCACCCGATGGCGTCGAGCTGGGCGATGATCCCGTCGACCCGCGCCCGGCTGTCCTCGCGCTCCTCGTCGCTCAGCTCGGCCCAGGGTCGCGCCAGGCTCGACGGGGGCGCACCGGGAGGCCGCTGGGCCAGGTAGTCCTCGTGCACGGCCTCGGCCAGCTGCTCGCGCACGCCGCCCTCGATGGTCGCCGGCGTGCACGAGCGCTCCAGGAAGGGGAACCGCACGATCCCGGGGAAGGCACCGCGGGCCTGCTCGTCGAGCAGCGCGCCGAGGCCCCCCGAGGTCCGGGTGCGCACCACGATCGGCACCTCGCCCGGCAGGCGCTGGTGCAGGAACATCGCATGGGCGATCGCCCGCGGCTCCTCGGCGAACACCGCCGCCACCCACACCGGCGGGTCCTCGGCCAGCAGGGCGGTGAAGCCCTGGACCTCCTCGGGATCGGGCGCGTCGAGGTCGAGGTCGACGAGGGTCGGCTCGCACACCTCACCGAGCGCGGGGTGCTGGAGGCGCAGCGCCTCCCATCGGCCCCTCGCCGCCCGGTCGACCACGGTCGGGTACAACTTGGCGCCCGGGTGCAGGGCAGCCCACTGCTGGCACAGGGCCAGGAGCAAGCTGCGCCCGAACCGGCCCATGCTCATGATCATCACGTGGGGCGGCCGCTCGCCGGTCAGGTCGGGGCCGTGGGCCGACAGCAGCGCTCGGGCGCCCCGCTCGTGGAGGCTGAACCAGCTGGTGCGCAGCGCGCTCGTGGCATCGAGGTCGGCGGCGCGCAGGAGCACGGCGAGCTCGGCATCGGTGAGCTGCACCGCGCAGCGCACCGGGGCGGATCGTGGCGAGCTCGACGCCGCGGTGGCGATCGCCTGGACGATCTCGACGTTGGCGGCATCGTCCCCGCTCACCACCACGATCCGCGACGCACCCGCGAGACCGGCCTCGCGGAGCGCGGCCGGGTCGGCGGCGCTCGCCTCCACGAGGTGGTCGAGTCGGTCCGACAGCCCGGCGGCCGACGCGACGGGCACCGAGGGCTCGATGGCGACCACCCGCTCGCCGGCGTCGAGGTAGGCCCGGGCGACGCGACTGCCGGTCTCGCCGAGGCCGCACACGATGGTGTGGCCCGACGAGCGCGCCGAGCGCATCCGGTCGAGCTCGCGCCGGAACACCAAGGTGGCGCTCTGGAGCACGGTGGACGCGGCCAGGATCGGGACGACGAACCGAGCCAGCTGCAGCTGCCAGTTCATCGGCCCCGAGCTGCCGCTGTAGTCCAGCGTGGCCAGCTGGAGGGTGAGGTAGAGGTTGTCGAGGAACGTGCGGTCGATGCCTTCGGCCGACCCCTGCTTCACGAAGCCGGTGATGCCGATGACCAGGATCACCAGCCAGAGGACGGCGAGCGTCCACCAGCGGACGCGCGCGCTGCGCAGCCACCGCCTCACGGCGCCCGCTCCACGTCGACCACCACCACCCAGCGCCCGCGCTCGCGGGCCTCGGCGACGAGCTCGGCGGTCCCGCCGCGCCCGCGGCCGGGCCCGCCGTCCCACAGGGCGACGAGCACGTCGCAGCCCTCGAGCACGGCCCGCCCGGCGCGCTCGTAGGCGGCTTCGCGGGAACCGTCGTCGGGGGCGGGCGGAGCGATCACCCTCACCTCGTCGGCCGCGGCGAGCAGTTCGTTGAACTCCTCGCACGACGCCTCGTCGGCGAAGTCGGCGACGTAGTCGTCGGGCTCGAGCGGGAGCAGGGCGACCAACCGGCCCTCGGGCCGATCGAGGACTGCCCGGGCGACGAGCCGGTCAGCTCCCTCGGCCAGGCTCGACACGGCGGTGAGGGGCGGGTCGAGGCGATCGAGGACGACGTCGACCGCAACGCGCACGCCGGCGGGGTCGGCCAGCGACCGGTGCCCCGTCACCCCCACCCGAGAACGGCGACTGCCGCCCGCGTCTCCCACGGGCGGCAGTCTGCCAGGGCTGGTGGCGGCTGGCTCGGGGGCCAGCCCGACCGGTCAGAAGGTGATGACGGTGCGGATGACCTCGCCGCGCTTCATCGCATCGAACGCGTCGTTGATGTCGTCGATCTTCATGCGCTTGGAGATCATGCCCTCGAGGTCGAGCTGGCCCGCCTTCCACAGCGCCAGCAGTCGGTGGAAGTCCGAGCGCACGTCGACCGACCCGTAGTAGCTGCCCATGAAGGTCTTCTCGGAGAAGAAGATCTCGAAGCCGTTGAACGAGACCTCCTGGTCCATCTTGCCGACACCGATGATGACGGCCGTGCCGCCCCGGCGGATGGCGTCGTAGGCGGCGCGCATGGTGACCGGGAGCCCGATCGCCTCGAACGCGTAGTCGAACCCGTCGCCGGTGAGCTCGGCCTGCAGCGCCGGCAGGTCGTCGGGGGTGCAGGCGTGGGTGGCGCCGAACTGCTTGGCCAGCTCGTGCTTGCCCTCGTTGAGGTCGACGGCGACGATCACCGCCGCGCCGGCCACCCGGGCGCCCTGGATGGCGGCGATGCCCACGCCGCCGGCCCCGAACACCACGACCTTCGAGCCGGGCTCGACCTTGGCGGTGTTGATGACCGCGCCCACGCCCGTGGAGACGCCGCAGCCGATGAGCGACGCGATCTCGAAGGGCACGTCGTCGTCGATCTTGATGGCCGCCTCCTGGGGCAGCGTCAGGTACTCGGCGAAGGTGCCGGTGCCGGCCATGCCGAAGACCGGCTCGCCGTTGCGGGTGAAGCGGGGCAGCCCGGCGATGGCGAACTGGATCATCACGCACAGGTGCGGCTGCTTGCGCTCGATGCAGTTGTTGCACTTGCCGCACGGCGGGCTCCAGGCCACGACGACGTGGTCGCCCTCGGCCAAGCCCTCGACGCCCTCGCCGACGGCGGTGACGACGCCGGCGCCCTCGTGACCGGGCACGAACGGCGCGCCCTGGGGCAGCGAGCCCTGCATGGCGTGCAGATCGGAGTGGCACACGCCCGTGGCCTCGATCTTGACGGTGACCTCGCCCGGACCGGGCGGGGCGATCTCGATGTCGTCGACGACCTCGAGCTTCTCGTCGCCGGTCTGGTGCAGCAGCGCAGCGCGCATGGGTAGCTCCTCGTGTGTTCCCCTGGGGGTGGTGCGAAGCGGACCCTAGTAGAACGCGTTCTCGTTTCGGGCCCGTCGCGCTGCCATAGGCTCCCCGACCGGACCGTCGAGGGGAGCTCAGGTGTCCGACGCCATCGCCTGGCCCGGTGGAGCCCGCTTCGCCGTCGCCATCGTCGACGACACCGACAGGACGACCCTCGCCAACGGCCCCCTCGTGTACGACCTGCTCACCGAGCACGGCATCGTCGCCACCAAGACCGTGTGGATGCTCGATGCGCCCGG
>ERZ795053.4806-NODE-4806-length-14380-cov-4.267993_pt1 | contig 14380 bp, 10 predicted proteins | sample MGYA00375137_ERZ795053 | MGnify/ENA primary metagenome ERZ795053 (study PRJEB30182, sample SAMN05720284) | activated sludge metagenome | isolation source: Anaerobic digester | place: Hong Kong | collected 2014-12-17 ... | reverse complement strand
GCCAACCGTGATGCGCGGCTACTACCGCCAACCCGCCGCCACTGAAACAGTGCTGCGCAATGGTGAATTTTATACGGGCGATATGGGCTACTTCGATCAAGCGGGTGATTTGTGGGTAGTCCAGCGGCGGGCCGACTTGATTGTTTCCGGTGGGGAAAATGTCTACCCGGTTGAGGTGGAGCAAGTTCTGCGTCGGCACCCAGCCGTGGACGAGGCCTGCGTTTTTGGGGTTGAGGATACCGAGTGGGGCCAGCGGGTGGCTGCGATCGTCGTGGTCAAACGCGGCGCTGAACTATCGACGCAAGAGCTGATGGATTTCAGTCGAGATCATCTGGCCGGCTATAAAGTGCCCCGTCTGATTCATTTTATTGACGCCCTACCCCGAACAGCCTCAGGCAAAATTCGTCGAGACGAAGTCCGTCGTCAAATTATTTAAAGCCTCTGAGCTTGTCATTTGATCTTAATTTCACTATAATGGCATCAGGGTTCTTTCAGATCTTTAAATCCAAATAAGGTTAAATTTCTCTTGGTCCACAATCGTCGTTACCACACTGTAATTTTTGATGTTGGGGGGACCCTGGTTGGCTTCGAAGACGACGCCCCATTTGCTGAATTTTTGGCAACGGTTGATACACCCCATCCTTATGCGTCTGCCACAGAACTGCGCTGCAAAATGATCCACACGCTTTCTATCCGGCGAGATGAGGTTGTTGGTATTGGTCTGGATGATGACAGCATCAACAACTGGTGGTTAACCATTTTCGATGATCTTTTCCCCCACAACCCCACCGCCGCCCGGCGGATGTGGCTGCTTTTTAAAGATAATTACTTTGACAGCCACTTTTCCGATACGCTCCCTATTTTGAACCGCCTCAAAGCCAGAGGCGTACCGATGGGTATTATTTCTAATTACGGAACCCATCTACTCGATCTTCTGCCTAAATTAGAACTTTTCGACTATTTTAACTTTGTTATTGTTTCGGCTATAGTAGGTGTAACCAAGCCGAACCCCAGAATTTTCGAGATCGCCATCGAGGAGGCTAAAGCCGCCCCCGATCAAATTCTCTACGTGGGCGACAACTATCTCGATGATATTGTTGGCGCTAACAACGTAGGGATGGACGCCGTCCTGATCAATAGACCAGGACGGAAGCCCGCCACCGCGCCGGTCACGATTGACAGTTTACTGGATATCGAAAAGCTAGTCTTTCCGAATGAGTATTCGGAAAGAAAGACAGAGGAGAGATTTGTAAATGTCCAATACCCCTATAATTATGGGTACGGGTAGAATTGAACTTGATTATTTCAATTCAACTATCGGCCAATTTACCTACCGTTATCAAATCCGCACCGACGGCATCAAATTTATCCACCCCCAAACGCAAAATTTAATTAGCGCCTTTGAATTAGTAGAGCAGCAACTGGCTAATGAACCTTTTGGTTTGAAACAATCCAGTTACGCCAAGCTTAATCTGTTCTTGTTTAGCCTGGAGAACTATTTTAGCGTCGATTTAATCCATGAAGCTGATCAGGTGATCTTAATTGTCACTCACCTCGATCCCTTTGGGCCAGGTATTGACCCCGTTTTTAAGGATCTCAGTCTCACTTTTGTCGAAAGTAAATCTGAGGACACAACCACCCTCACGGTCAATGGTCAGGTTACCCTCAATTTATTCAACAATGAGATCATCCTCCAAGCCAAATTTTCACCGGACGTTGGTCTACAGTTTAATTATGAGCAGGCAAACAACCGTGGTCTGTTACCCCTTAATAATATCGGCACATTAGAGTTAAGCCGACTTAGCGTTAGCCAACCTGCTCTTGAGACTTTAAGCCCTCAAGTTCTATTCACTTTTGACGAAGATTCAGGCAACACGATTTTTGACGGCGCGATTGACATGAACCCGCCGATTAATTTGACCATTGAGGATGAATCGGTGGTCAGCCGGCTTACCGGCGGCTTAACGGTGAACCCTAAAGCGTCTTCCCTTATCGCTTCAGCCCCGATCCAAAAAGGGACGGTAAATCCTATAACACGGCTGGTCGAAGCTTGTCGAAATACCGGCGAACTGACAATTGAAGCCTGGATCAAACCGGCTAACACGACCCAAGAGGGGCCGGCCCGCATTGTAACGCTATCACAAAATGCAAGTCGGCGAAATTTCACCTTAGGGCAGGGTCGCAGCGGATTGGAAGACTTTACGGCGGATATTTATGACGTCCGGCTCAGAACGGAGACAACTACCCTTCAGGGCAAACCTTCAACCACCACACCGGTTCAAACCCTAACCACTGATTTGTCTCATGTTGTTTTTACTCGAAACACCTCGGGCGAAGCCCGTATCTATGTCAATGGCGTGCAACGCGTCGAACAGATGGTGGAGGGCGGCTTTGCCAATTGGGAGTTTGATCCTTATCGACTGGCTTTGGCCAATGAGGTAACCGGCGAGCGCCCATGGTCCGGCGACTACTATTATATCGCCATCTACAATCAAGCGCTGAATGACCGCCAAATCGCGGCAAAATATGCGCCTGAAGTTACGGCTGAGGGAACACTGACCTTAGGTGATGGTTTTGGGGTTATGGCCAACCAGCGGATCAAGACGAGACTTGATTACCATCTGGGAAAAGGGACTCTTTCGGCGAAAATGGATACCGCTGTCGATATTGGTTCCCAATTCCATTTTAATAGTCTGAACCTGGAATGGCGCAAGTCGTTTGATGAATTGGGCTGGCAGCTTACGGGGCAAGGTCAGGTGAGTCTAACAATTTTAGGGCAGGTACTCGATTTTTTTAGCCGACCGGAACAAAAAATCGAGTAAGTGTTCAGCGCCTAACCGGCTACTAAACACAATATAATCTATTCCGGTTCTATGGTAAACGTAAGGGGGAAGCCTTGCTGCCGAGCTGTATATTGGGCCTTGAACACTTTGCTTTTAGCTTGTTCCAACGGTAGGGTACAAACATAGGCATTTCCCCGGCTGTGCGCTTCATAGGCAATACGGGTGGCCCGCGCGAAGGTTACGGCAAAAATGGTCACTAAAATGTTGATCACAAATTCAAAGGTAGTCACATTATCGTTGTGAATAATCACCCGATAAGGCCGTTCTAACTCTTCATCACTAACTACCACAAATTCCAGATCGATATCCGTGTCAGTGTCAGTATTCGTATCGGTATCAGTATCAGTATCCAAACTGAGCCGGTAAACATGATCCACGGCGGTTAGAGCCAACTTATCGATCGTTGAAGTAGTTATCAGCGCTAACTTGGTTTTCATTGCCTCTATACACATCCTTTTTCACAAATGATCAATTACTTTAGTCGAGAGTTTACAAAGCCCAGTTGCTGCGGTTAAGGCACACTACTCATCCGCCCTAGCGCCAGTCGCGCCAAGACAACCACTTCATTGTTACCACTGGCTACGGCCAACTCAGAGGCTTGCTGGTAGGCCGCAATAGCGTCGGCACGTTCATCTTGTAGCTCAAGCGATTGCCCCAGCAGTAGCCAGGCCGTGGCATTGGTCTCATCTAACGCCAACGCCGACCGGGCCTCCGTTTCAGTTTTTTCAAACTGGTTAGTTCGCAAGTAAATCTGGCCACGCCCTATATGAAAATTGACCGGATTCTCGTATAGAGTCTGGGCCCGATCAAAACTCTGCTGCGCCTCGTCCACTCGACCGAGCGCTTCCAAGGTCACACCTCTAATTACCAACAGGCCCGGATCGTTAGGCACCACGACCAAAGCCTGGTCAACAGCCGCTAAAGAACCGGTGTAGTCACCCTCATCAAAGGCCGCAAAAGCGTTATCTTCACCCTTAATTCGAGCTACAGCTTCCGGTGAAGGAGCCAGCACCGTCTTGAAGGCAATGATCAGTCCGGCCAACAAACTTAAGCCGATTACAGCCGCAATGATCACCCGCTTCAGCGTACGCCGTTGTTGAGCCGCCACCAACTCGTCGATAAACCACCACCAGCGCTCGCGTGACGGAATGGGTTTCGGCCGAAACTCCGCTAAGGTCGAAGCGCCGCCGAAACCTTTCAAGAATGGCCCAACGTGCTTTTTTAGATGCGCCTGAATACTGTCAAATCGACCCCGCTCAGCGGCTAAATCAGCCCCGGTCGCTTCTAGTTGGTTAAATAACTGATCCGCTTGATCCAAATTCCGCAGCGTAATTAACGCCTGGGTTGGATTTATATGGTTAAGCTGCGGCTGGCTATCCTCTAACTGCTTAAGGATATCCCGCAATTCATCCGTTGGAGAGAGTTTTTTTTGATGCAGATAATCTAATTTCCGCATCGACTACACCCCAGCCCGCTCCAGCATAGATTGGCTGAGTTGGTTGTGGCGCTCGATCACGGGCGGCAGCTCAAACGGCAGAAATTGCCCATCGGCTACAATAACCCGGCCGTTGATGATGGACAGCCAGACCTGCGTCGGAGTACAGGCCACCAACCCGGCCACCGGATCGGCTAGACTACCGGCATGAGCCAAATCATCGACGCGAAAGGCCACTAAATCGGCAGCTTGGCCGGCCTCTAAAACGCCGATGTCATCCCGACGCAAAATGGCAGCGCCCCCCAGCGTGGCTAACTCCAACGCCTCCCGGGCCGTAAAACGATCGGCCCGGGACTCAAAGCCGGGCCAGCCCACCCGCTGGAGCAACATCGCTTGGCGAGCCTCGCCCAGCATGTGATTGCCGTCGTTGCTGGCCGAACCGTCAACGCCCAAGCCAACCCGTACGCCCTGATCGACCATCGCCCGGATCGGCGCGATGCCCGAAGCTAAGATCATATTGCTGCTCGGGCAATGACAGACGCCGGATCGAGTCCGGGCCAGCCAGTCGATCTCGGCAGGGTTGGGATGGACCATGTGGGCAAACCAGACGTCCTCACCAGCCCAACCGACCGACTCGGCGTAATCAATCGGTCGCCGGCCAAACATTTCCAGACAAAAGCGATCCTCGTCCTTGGTTTCAGCTAAATGGGTGTGCAGGTTGACCAGCGGGTACTGCCGGGCAATTTCGGCCGACTCCCGCATCAGGTTTTCCGTGACGCTAAACGGAGAACAAGGCGCCAACCCTATCCGCAACATTGAAAATGGGTTAGGATCATGAAAGGATTCAATGGCGCGGATGGAATCCTTGATGATGTTGGGTTCGGTATCGCACACGCGGTCGGGGGGCAGGCCACCCTGGCTCTGGCCCAGGCTCATACTGCCGCGCGTAGGGTGAAATCGTACCCCGACCTCCTGCGCGGCGCGGATCTCGTCATCAATTTTGCTGCCGTTGGGATAGAGGTAAAGATGGTCGGCCACGGTGGTGCAGCCGCTTAGCACCAATTCCACCAGGCCCACTTTGGCGCTGGTATAGACTCCTTCCGGGGTCAGTTCCGCCCAAATAGGGTAGAGGAATTTCAGCCAATCGAACAGAATTTTGCCGCTGCCGGTACCAATGGTTCGGGTCAAGGTCTGGTAGAGGTGATGGTGACAATTGACTAAGCCGGGCAGTACCACACACCCCTTGGCATCAATCACCTGATCACAGTCGGTTTATACAAGATCAGGCCGATTGGCCATTGCCCATGCCTCAAAATCTGGAGTGGGACCAACCCACTCGATCCGATTATCTTCAACCAAGAGAGCGCCGTTCTTTATCTCACGGCGAGCCGCATCCATAGTAACGAGTTTCTCGGCGTTTTTGACCAATCGAGTTGTCACATACATCTCCTATTTGGCGAGAGAGGAAGTAATGAAGAAGGGTGAGGTTCAATCTGTTACAGCCGCGCCCCGTCCCCAGTGCCGGGGACGCAATTCACAACACAGTGGATGATGGGCCGGGTGGGAGTCGAACCCACACGAGGGTACAAGCCTCGGGGGATTTTAAGTCCCCTGCGTCTGCCATTCCGCCACCGGCCCATAAGCTGACATATTACAATAATTGTAGCATAGAGTCAAACGTTTCGACAATACAAATTCAATTATTTTTACCAAAACTGGAATGTTTTGGCAATTCTTGGTATATTTAAACGTAAGAAATCAAATACGTTTTTCGACTCGTCATCCAACCCGCTTCACGCTTTCATCAGGAACACTTGTGAACGACCAAAGTAAATCTAGAGACCAGCTAGTTACCGAACTACAACAACTCCGCGGCCAGATCGAGGCCCTCAAAGCCAGCGAGGCTCTGTTCCGGCAAGCAGTCCTATCTATTAGCGACCACATTTATATTAGCGAAGTAGTTGCTAATGGCGCCTACATCAACCGCTATATTTCTCCCCATGCCGAACAGTTAACCGGCTATCCCCTTGAAAAATTTACCGGCGATTGGAGCTTTTGGCCGACTCAGGTTATCCATCCTGAAGACCAAAACCGGGCCGCGACCCAAGCGCAACGATTGGCCCAAGGCAAAAACAGCGAGGCTGAATATCGCCTGATCCGAGCCGACGGGCAGATCATCTGGGTCCGCGACAGCGGCAAAGTCCACGATGACCATCAAACGCAAACCCGGACCATCTACGGCGTAGTGAGCGATATCACCCAGCGCAAGCAGTTGGAAGAGCAGTTGGCCGCTATTTACCAACTGGGGCAAGAACTCAACCTCCTACGCCATGAACCGGAAATTTTCCAGCGCGTGCTGGATACGGCCGCCCGGCTCCTACAGGTTAAAACGATAAGCTATGAACTGGTCGCCCCAGATGATGACCAGGCTAATTTCGATCAGCACGGGATCGACAAAACAACAACCCTGACTCCTCCGCTTTGGCCGGCTCAACCCGAACCTATGACCTTACGGGCGACCAATGGCACCCCGGCTGCGTATTTGGCCGTAACCGATAACGGTACAATCACCGTTGTGGTTGACAAGATAGAGCAAACGGAATTGATCATTCCCTTGCGGGTGGGGACTCGTGAGTTGGGTCTGCTGAAGTTGAAGCGAGACACGCCCGGCGCCTTTTCGATAGCCGAGCAGCAGTTGCTGCAAACGCTGGCCGATCAGGCTGCGGTGGCCGTGGAAAATGCCCGTCTCTACCGCGAGATCGGGCAGCGGGTCGAAGAGTTAGTGTCGATGAGTATGATCAGCCAGGCCATCACCTCGACGTTGAATTTGCCCGAAACGTTGACCATTATTACGGATCATGCTGTGCGTCTCTTCAACGCGATGTCAGCTTCGGTGGCGCTCCTGGACAAGTCAAGCGGCTGTCTCCATTTTGCTGCCTCATCCGGCGTCAAATCTGATTTTGTCCTGGGTAAGCAGTTGGCTCCGGGTCAAGGCGTGGCCGGTTGGGTGGTGCAGTACGGTGAACCGGCGCTGGTGCCGGACACCTCGCAAGACCCCCGGTTTTTCTCCGAAATGGATAAGCAGAGCAACTTTACCACCGCCTCGATATTGTGTTATCCACTACAAAACAAAAGCGGGACAATTGGGGCGATTGAGGTGATCAATAAAAAAGGGGGGACATTTACCCAAACCGACCTGCGGTTGCTAAGCTGGCTGTCGATGCCGGCAGTCAACGCTATTGAAAATGCGCGGCTGTTTGAAGCCCAGCATATTGCCCGCCGTCAGGCCGAAATGCTGCGCGAAGCGACCAGCACGCTAACATCAGTGCTTGACCTCGATCAAGTTCTGGAAAGGATTTTGGTTCACCTGGAACGGGTCATCCCCTATGACTCAGCCTGCATTTTTCTGAGAGATGATCAGCAGCTTCGCATTGTGGCCGGGCGAGGTCGTCAGGTCGAGCAAAAACAGGTTGTCGGCCGCGTTCAACACTCGGCTGACAATGTTTTATACCGGCGCATCGAAACATTCGGCAGGCCAGTTATTCTGCCGGATGCCCGCATCGATCCTGATTTTTCAACCTGGGAAAATGGCTTGACCTATATCCGGGGCTGGATGGGTGTGCCGCTAGTTGCCAAGAATGAAGTCATCGGCTACGTGACGCTGGATAGCCATCGGGTCAACGCCTATGGTCCCACTGACGCCGAATTGGCCCAGGCTTTTGCCAACCAGGCCGCAGTCGCCATTGAAAACGCTCGATTGTTTGAGCAGGTCAGCATCGGACGCAAACGCTTACAGTCACTCTCTCATCGACTGGTGGAGGTTCAGGAAAAGGAGCGCCGTTATGTGGCCCGTGAACTGCATGATGAAGCCGGCCAGGCATTAGCCCTGCTAAAGCTAGAGTTGCGCCTCTTAGAACAAGACCTCGATAAACCGGAAGCCATTCGGGAGCATCTTACGGCGCTGAATCGCACTACGTCATACGTCTCGGAAAATTTACACCGGTTGGCCAAAGATTTACATCCGGCTACTCTGGAGCATCTGGGCTTAGTCCCGGCGCTGCGTCAATTTGTAGAAAGTTTTGGCAAGCAGCACCATTTAATATTACATTTTGAAACAATTGGGTTAGAAAATCAGCGCCTGCCCCAGACCATCGAAATCAACTTGTACCGGATTGTGCAAGAGGCGCTGGCTAACAGCGTCCGTCACGCTCGGGCCACCCACGCCTCAGTGTTAATCGAGCGACGAGAAGCCTCGATTGTGACGATTGCCGAAGACAACGGCCGCGGGTTCGACCCCGATGATACGGCTCGAACCAGTGGCCGGTTAGGTTTATTGAGTATGCGAGAACGAGCTGATATGATGGGCGGCGTTTTTGAAATAGAAAGCAGTCCCGGAACCGGAACGACTGTTTACGTGGAGATACCTTATGCCAATCAACATTCTGATCGTTGATGATCACGGCGTTCTCCGGGCCGGTTTACGCGTTTTGCTCGGCACCGAGCCTGATCTCAACGTGGTCGGTGAAGCCGGTAACGCCGATGAAGCGCTGGCTTTAGCCGAATCACTAAAACCGGACCTTGTTTTATTAGATTTGAGTTTACCTGGCGCCAGCGGCATTCAGGTGACCACTTGGCTTAAACAAAAGCAGCCCCACATCCGCACCCTGATCCTGACGGTACATGAAGAGGATACCTTACTGCGCGAGGCCATTCGGGCCGGGGCGTCGGGCTATATATTGAAAAAAGCGGTGGAAACCGAGCTAATTGATGCGATTAGAGCGGTAGCCCGCAATGAACTTTACGTGCATCCAGCTATGACTCGGGCCTTGATTGGTGACGCGTCAGGCGAATATGGTGCTTCGGAAAATTCGATAGAACCCCTTACGGCGCGGGAGAAGGAAGTTTTACGCTTTATTGCTCAAGGCCATACCAATAAACAAATTGCCCGACTGTTAAATCTCAGCGTACGCACCATAGAAAGTCACCGGGCTAATTTGATGGGCAAACTGGGTATGAGCACGCGGGTCGAACTGGTGCGGTACGCCCGAGATAATAAAATCATCACCTACTAATCAAAAGGACACCAACAACGCCATGAAACCCACTTCAGAAAAACGTATCTTAATTGTCGATGATGAGCCAAAGGTGGCGATAGTGCTAGCTGCCAGCCTTCGAAAAATGGGGCCAAACTTTAAGGTTGAAACAGCCAGCAGCGCTCAAGAAGCCTTGGAAAAAATTAATCGAACCCAGTACCATTTGATGCTGACCGATTATAAAATGCCGGCAGTGACCGGTTTAGAGTTGGCGGAAAAGGTTCGTAAACGCGCACCCGAAACGCAAATTGTATTGATGACCGCTTACGGTACGATTGAGCTTCGTCGAAAACTGGCCGAATTAGGGGCCCACGGCTATATCGAAAAACCGTTCAAAGTTACCCAACTACGGCAGGTTGTGACCGAGACCATTGGTCGGTCTGAGCCGGAGAGGGTACCATCGCCGCCAGTCGCCGAGGTCGAGCCGACGCCAGCCGTCGAGATCGAGCCACCGCCGGTCCCCAGACAAAACGGTTCCGGTGTGGCCGCCTTGCAGCAGGTGTTACAAAAGCTGCTGCGCAATGCCCACGCCAGTTGTATCATGCTGTTGAACGCCAGTGGCTATGCGATAGAAACCGTAGGGCGCACCGAAGGTTTTGACGTGAGTAGTTTGGGCGCCTTGGCTGCTGCTAATTGCTCGGTTTTTAAATCCAATCACCATGAAAGTGAAAAGTTTAATTTGTACTCTTACGACATCAACGGCGACTTATTCTTAGCCGTTATCTTTGGCATAAAAACGAAGCCGGGAATTGTCTGGTATTACACCAAACAAGTAGCCGAGGAACTGGTTCCTCTAGCTCAACATTATGCCAATTTTCAAGGTCCAACCACTTCCGAAATGACCGATCAGATCAACGAGCATTTCCTGAGTGAATTGAACTCAGCTATGGACTCCGCGTTTCTGGATTTTGATAAATCAGTCACCACCGTCTCCCCTCCGGCCGCCGAGCCGCCCGTGGTCTTGCCAAAAGAGCAGCCGACTCAACCAAACACCAGGCCACAGTCCACCAATGCGATGACGTATGAGGAGGCGGTTAAGGCCGGTTTAGTTCCTCAAGCCATCCTTAAACGAGAGGATAACCAAAAATAATAACATGATCGGCCGGGAGACAATAAATCGCATCGATTGTCCCATCAACATATTTTACTATCATGCCACCGAAATCAATCTGCTAACGCATGAGTTGGACCGGGCATTCACGGCAACGCAAAAATCTCATTACTTCAAGCATCTTGTTAAAAACTCTGAAATTTTGTTAACCTGCTCCAATTATAACAAACACAATCACAACTGCCGCTCATGCCGTCGCATTTCAACGGGATGCTATAATGCCGTTAGATTAGTGGGCAATATCGAAGGTACGATATCCCACCTGTAGGTGCATTAGTTTAGGAAATTAGCGGGTCAGAGTGGAGACTTTTACTTCATAATGGTAGGTTTTTGAGGAATGCCAGGGACTAAGAAGGTAGAAAAAAGAGGGGATTTTGTTCAACTTTCTACCGGCAACGTGATCGTAAACGTCGTGCCCTGCTGCCAAATACTCTCCACATCAATACTGCCGGCCAGACCTTCGATATATTCTTTGGTCCAAAACAGCCCAAACCCCATGCCGGCTGCTTTGGTTGACCAGCGCATTTCAAAAATCCGGCTCAAATTTTCAGGCGCAATGCCAATACCATTATCCCGGATAACCACCTGAATGACGGCCTCGCTGACCTGACGGCTCTCAACTTCCAGCTTACCGTCCTGCCCATTTTGACTCGTTTTTTCTTTGATTGCCTCCAGACCGTTATCGATAATGATCTTAAAGGCCTCGGTTAGCATCTCCGGCGATGTCTTAATCAAAGGCAAATTTTCCACCAGAGACAGATCGACATCTGGTCCCGATTGTGGCATAGATTGATTGGGGATCGGCATTGTCTTTTTAAGAGCTTGTCTCAGACAAGCATTAACATCAACCCGAGTTTCAGGCTGATCGCGCCAGGGTTCGTGCAAGTTATCTAATATTTCGGCCGCTTTGTCCAACCGAAATTCTATATCGTCCCCCAAGTCACGCATACTTTCATTGGCGACCCGATCTTTGATAAACGGTTCAACCAACTGGAGATACATGCGAAAAGCCCCAATGTGATTGCGGAGCGTATGAACCTGAACGGTCGAATTAAAGGCCATATCGGCAAACACTTGGGCCACCTTACGGCGCTCTTCAGACTTACGGTAGATTCGCGCATTTCGAATACCAACGGCGGCCTGTTGGCCGAGAATGGTTAAAATCTCTGTTTCTTGCACTGTGAATTCAGAGCGACGGCTGGCGACAAAAAGGTTGCCGACGACCTCATCCGCCAAAAAGAACGGTACGGCAATCACTTGTTTGATGCCCGTAAATTTTTGAGCTAAAGCCGCCAGCGGCCGGGCCACTACCGGTCTGAACAGATCGTAGAGGCTGTCGGAGACCACAAATTTTTCAGGGCGACCATTTGTACCTCGAACCGCTCTGACGCTTAGATTATCCTTAAACCGATCATCGTCCAGGTAGGCCACCGATTTAGGGCTGACAAAGCCTACCCCTAATTTGCTTTCCAATTCTTGGATCAAGTTTTGGGCCATATTCACCGCATAGGCCCGCACAGGCAAAGCGTTGCCAACTTCTAGCGTTGCAACCATCGCCCCGACGTACCCCAATTCATGCACAACCGCATCAACAATAATCTGCAGGACCCGCTTTTCATCGGTCATGCCGGCTTGAAGCGCCAGCACCACCCGCTCCAGCGTTTGAATACCGGCCAGACGCCGTTGGCTGCGAATGGCTGTGGCGGCCTGATACCCCAGGGCAATCAGAAAGTCGATATCGCGTTGGGAAAATGGCTCTCGCGAGGCGGCAAACAAATTGCCGACCACTTCATCATCAAGAAAAAATGGCACAGCAATGACCTGTTTAATTCCGGTTAACTGCTGCGCCAGATTTGATAGGGGGCGGTTGACAATGGGTCGAAACAAATCGTAGAGACTGTCCGATATGACGAACTGCTCCGGTCGCCCGTTTGTCCCTTTAACAGCACGAAGGCTCAGGTTATCTTTGAAGCGGCTGTCATCTAAATAGGCGACACATTCGGTGTTGAGAAAGCTAACGCCCAATTTGGTTTCAAGCTGTTTGAGGAGCGAATTATTGATGCCTACCGAATAAGCTCGTACGGGGAGGGCGTTACCCCCTTCAAGCGGAGCGACCATGGCCCCAACGCAGCCCAGACTGTTTACCACGTCATCGGCAATCCGCTGTAGAACTTTCTGAAGTTCGTCGGCAATTCCATTAGTCTGGTTAGGTTGAGAAAACAGGTTTACATCCATACTCTAGCCATCATGTAATTTTACGGACACCGTTCGCGATTAAAATCTTAGACAGAGCGCAATCGTCTGACTAGAACTTAAAAATCAGCCGCAAATTTCACGAATAAGTACGCGGAAACATTTAAAACCCGTGAAACTCGCGGCAAAAATCTTGAATCGCGTAAGTCCTGAATTTAAAGTGCCAGGTAAGCGGTCGAGGTCGGTGATTTATGCGTATGATGATAACACGGCTCGTGTATCAACGCAATGGGAAAATTAGGGGAAAGTTAGAAAAATTACAGATTTAGCGAACGACCATCACCGGACAATCGGCGTGATGGATAACCTTTTGACTGACGCTGCCCAATAGTAGCCCCTCTAATGAACTTCGGCCCCGCGTACCCATTACAATCAGGTCGGCGTGCCGAGTTTTGGCTACGGCCAGGATAGCTTCAGCCGCCGGTTCTTCCAACAACTCCTCTTTGATGGGAAATGAGGCTTCGCCCAGTTTTTCGCGAGCCTGATCAAGAATAGTTTGGCCGGCGTTCTCTCGCCGGGCTACGAGCTGTTCGTAGTTATCATACCCCAAAAGATCGGATGTGTGCGGAAAAGCGTGAACCAAGCGGAGGGTGGCCCCATACTGCTTAGCCAACCCTTTAGCATAGTCCATAGCTTTGTGACTGTGATCTGAACCATCAATAGCGACAATAATTTCTTTGAACATCATTTTCTCCCATAGAAATGTGACGAGCTTATGTTTTGACGGCGATATTACGGTTCGGTCGGCTCAAAAACGCGAATCTCTAAATTGTCAAAAGCGGCTGTCGCGGTTCGATCACCGCCGGGATTAACGACCAACCCAATATCCCCTTGTTTTAGGTAATCTTCGGCCGGATCATTAAAATTGTAGGGTTCACCCCCGTTGAGACTGACAGTAAAATTAGGGCCAACGACTTTCAGATGAAGTTGAATTGGGCTGCCAGGTTTAATATCTTTTTTCTGAGCGCCGGCAATATTCAACTCTTCCTCAGCAGAAACTCTAAACAGCTTGACCAACCCGCTACTGGTCACTTCCAGGGTGTAATAGTTACGCCCTTGATTTCTAAAAGTTACCCCGTAGGCGTTTTCTACCGCATCTTCACTGCGGTTGGCCGCTTTTCCACTGAGTTCGATAATCTCAACTTCCAGTTCAAAGTCCTCGTAAACCTGTTCGCCAACAAAGGTGATGCTCCGGGCCGATTCATCAGCCGTTTCTTCCCCGTCCACAGGGCTAACCGATATGACGTATTTATTATCTTGGTATTTTTTCGAGACGCCGGTTTCATCTGTTGACTCGATTACTTCCAGGCGCGGCTGGCTAAAGTCATCTTGCAGACTAATGTTACTCGCATTCCCCTGAACTTCATTGAACGCCTCAGACGTTACCGGCACATCAGATCGACTCAAATTGACGCCGATTAGCACGCCCAACAACACAATAATTAAGACAACAGCAACACCGCCGAAAATCAACAAGCCCCTGCTTTGCCAAAAACTTGGCGAGGCCCCTTCTAACCCCGGTTGAAATGGTGAAGGAGTGACGGCTCTAGGTCGCTCTATTTTATCAATAGGCTGAGCTGCGATCACAGGTTGGCTGTCAGGTTGTTGCGCCGAGACCGGCGTCTCGATCTCCCTTTCAGGCAGC
>ERZ795053.4804-NODE-4804-length-14387-cov-4.833519_pt1 | contig 14387 bp, 10 predicted proteins | sample MGYA00375137_ERZ795053 | MGnify/ENA primary metagenome ERZ795053 (study PRJEB30182, sample SAMN05720284) | activated sludge metagenome | isolation source: Anaerobic digester | place: Hong Kong | collected 2014-12-17 ... | reverse complement strand
GACCTTCGGGTCCATGGTGGTTTCCTTCAGCTCCGACGCATTCATCTCGCCAAGACCCTTGAAGCGGCCGATCTTGGGTTGCGGGGAGGCCTTGAACTCCTTGCGCAACAACTCATCGCGATGGCGGTCGTTGAGCGCGTAGATCGATTTGTTGCCCTGGGTGATCTTATAGAGCGGCGGCACGGCAAGGAACAGGTGGCCGTTCTCGATCAGCTGGCGCATCTCCTGATAAAAGAAGGTGATGAGCAGCGAGGCGATGTGGGCGCCATCGACGTCGGCGTCGGTCATGATGATAACGCGCTCATAGCGCAGGTCCTCGTCGCGGTACTTGGTACCGGTGGCGACGCCGAGCGCGGTGATCAGATCGCTGAGCAGCTGGTTCTGCGACAGCTTTGCCGATGAGGCGTTGGCGACGTTGAGGATCTTGCCACGCAGCGGCAGCACGGCCTGGGTTTCGCGCAGGCGGGCGCTTTTGGCCGAGCCGCCGGCCGAGTCACCCTCGACGATGAAGATCTCGGTGCCTTGTGCCTGCTTGATGGTGCAGTCGGCGAGTTTGCCGGGCAGGCGCAACTGGCGGGTCGCGGACTGGCGGCTCACTTCCTTCTCGCGGCGCCGGCGCATGCGCTCTTCGGAGCGTTCAACAGCCCAGTCGAGCAGCGTGTTGGCCTGCTGTGGATTGTCTGCCAGCCAATGGTCGAAGGCATCGCGCAGCGTGGTCTCGACGATGCGGGCGGCTTCCTGGGTCGCCAGCTTGTCCTTGGTCTGGCCCTGGAACTCGGGCTCGCGAATGAATACCGAGAGCATCGAGGCCGCCGTTGCCATCACGTCGTCGGAGGTCACCTGCGCTGCCTTGCGGTTGCCGACGAGATCGCCATAGCCGCGCAGGCCCTTGGTCAGCGCCTGGCGCAGGCCGGTTTCGTGGGTGCCACCTTCCGGCGTTGGAATGGTGTTGCAATAGGAACGCGAGAAACCATCGCGGTCGGCGATCCAGGCGATCGCCCATTCAACGGTGCCGTGACCGGCCTGCTTTTCGACGCGGCCGGCAAACAGATCCTTGGCAACGCGCGTGGCGCCCTCGATGGTGGCGCCAAGGAAGTCCTTGAGGCCGCCGGGGAAGTGAAACACGGCACTGGCCGGTGTCGTATCTTTCTCGCCCAGCAAGGCGGGATCGCAACTCCAGCGGATCTCGACGCCGCCGAACAGATAGGCCTTGGAGCGGGCCATCGTATAAAGCCGCTCGGGCTTGAACTGGCAGCCCTTGCCGAAGATCTGCTCGTCGGGCTTGAAGCGCACCTTGGTGCCGCGCCGGTTCATGATCTGGCCGAGCTTCTCCAGCTTTGTCTGTGCATGGCCGCGCGAGAACACCATGCGATAAAGCTGCTTGTCGCGTGCAACCTCGACTTCAAGAGTTTCAGCAAGCGCGTTGACGACGGAGACGCCGACGCCGTGCAGGCCGCCGGAGGTGTTGTAGGCCTTGCCGTCGAATTTGCCGCCCGAGTGCAGCGTCGTCATGATCACTTCGAGCGCCGACTTGGTCTTGAACTTGGGGTGTGGATCGACGGGGATGCCGCGGCCGTTGTCGGTGACGGCCAGGAAGCCTTCGGCGTCCAGATGCACCTCGATGAAGGTGGCATGGCCGGCGACCGCCTCGTCCATGGCGTTGTCGATCACCTCGGCGAAGAGGTGATGCATCGCCTTTTCGTCCTTGCCGCCAATGTACATGCCGGGGCGGCGGCGGACCGGCTCGAGGCCCTCGAGGACCTCGATATCGGCGGCAGTGTAGGCATCGGATGCGTCTGCCGCCCCGCGATTGCGTGCGCTGGACTTGTTGCTCATAGGCCCGTCATTGGTGGAGAAGAGGTCACCAGTCGAGTCGTCCATGGGCATCGTTCCGGAGCAGTTCGGCCGATTTTGCCTGGCCGAAGAATGGCGCAACCCGGATCTGACGCTCAACGAGGCGTCCGGCGAATCTCTCGTGTCTGTCGTAGGCCATCAGATGGCACGCGAGGCGGCGCGTTGGCAAGTTGGCGTGGCGCGTTTACCTCTTGCAAATAAATCTGGACAATACTACGTAACTTACGTACATAACATGCTATGCACACCGTAGCAGAAACCCATTCGTTCCGTCGGGCGGCAAAGGACGCTGGAATGAGCGAGGATGAGATATCCGCGTTCGTTTCTTATATTGCCGAAAATCCAACCGCTGGGGATGAAATCGTTGGGACGGGCGGGTGTCGCAAGGTTCGGTTGGCAGGACGCGGTAAAGGCAAGAGCGGTGGCTATCGGACGATCACGTTTTACACCGGAAATAGCTTGCCAGTGTTCCTACTGACCGTGTTTGCGAAAGGAGAGAAGGTTAGTTTGACGACCTCTGAGCGTAACGATCTTCGTGATCTCACGAAGCGGATTGTAGCTGCGTATGAAGCGCGGGTTGCTCCCGTCGCCAAGAAAGGTGCCTAGGATGAGCAAGAGGGCTTTCGACAAGATTGCCGAGGGGTTGAATGAGGCCCTGGCGATCGCGAAGGGTGATGCGCGTCCTGCCAAGCTGTTCGTGCCACCTGAAATAAGCGTCAAGTCGATCAGGCAGAAATTGCAACTCTCGCAGGATGACTTTGCCGCGCACTTTGGATTTTCTATCAATCAGATCAAGGACTGGGAGCAGGGTCGCTCGCGTCCGATCGGCGGAGTTAGAGCCTATCTGATGCTCATCGAGCGTAATCCTGCAGCGGTTTTGAAGTTGCTCAAGTCGATTGCCGATGAGGTCAGCGCAGAAAAGGTGGCGTAGCCGCCTCTGCTCCCAGGCTGTCTATCTGGTCCGTCGGCGGACGAAAAACGCCAAGGCGCCAGCGCCCGCACCGACCACGGCGGCGAGCGGCAGGCTGTGGTCGAAGGCGGTGGTGATGTCGCCCGCCCACATCGCCTTGCCGATCCAATAGCTGACGCCGACGACGGCGCCGATGATGGCCCCATAAGCAACTTCGGCCTGGCGGCGGGTCATGTCTGGCCTCCTGGTGGTTCATGGGTGGTGTTAGCTTGGCCGCATACCTCACCGCGGCGGGGGCGGGGGTCAAGACCTCTGGCGCAATGTCAGGCTTTTGGTCGCGGGATGGCGACGTTGTCGATGAGGCGGGTGGCGCCCAGTTTGGCGGCGGCCAAAACCCGCCCGGGGCGGCCCGAGCGCGCCTGCCACGGTCCCAAGGTCTCCGCATCGGCGATCGCGACATAGTCGATCGGGCCGAACCCTGCCCTTTCGAGGGCCTTGCCGGCCGCCTTGATGGCTGGCGCCTGACGGCCACCGGTAGCGACCGTCGCGGCAACCGCGCGGATTGCCGCGTTCAGTGCCGGTGCGGCGGCGCGCTGTTCGGGCGTCAGGTAGGCGTTGCGCGACGAGAGCGCCAGGCCGTCCTTTTCGCGCACGGTCGGCACGCCCTGAATAGCCAGCGGCAGGTCGAGATCGCGGACCATCTGGCGGATGACGCAAAGCTGCTGGTAGTCCTTCTCGCCGAACAACGCGATGTCGGGTGTGACTTGCGAGAAGAGTTTGCAACAGACCGTGGCGACACCGCCGAAGTGATGCGGGCGGAATGATCCTTCCAGGCCTTCGGCTGCGCCGCCGACCTCGATGCGGGTGGCAAAGCCTGGACGATACATCTCATCGGGCGCCGGCGCCCACACCAGGTCGGTGCCGACGGTTGCCAGTTTTTCCAAGTCGCCCGCCTCATCGCGCGGGTAGCGGGCCAGATCCTCGTTGGGGGCAAACTGGGTCGGGTTGACGAAAATCGAGACGACGACGCGCTGGGCCTTCTTCCGGGCGGTGCGCACCAGCGTCAAATGGCCGTCGTGAAGGGCACCCATGGTCGGCACCAGTGCCACCGTCTCGCCGGCTTTGCGCATGCGGGCAATATGGCGGCGCAAATCCTCGAGGGTGCGTGCCATGCCGGGCGTTGGTTGCGTGCGCGCCATGTTCAATGTTCCTCATTGGCCAGCCTGGTGCGTGCGAACCCAGGATTTGGATCCTCAAGGCCTTCACGCCGGGCGGCAAGAAAGCGGCAAGCTGTCGCCAAGCCGGCGTGCCGTCAAGGGGGTGCATTGTGTCGGGCGGCGTGCCGTCCCAATTGCGTCCTGTTGGAGCCAATTGGGGGCGGTGCCACAGGTGCGGCTTTGTTGGCGCGGCGATCTGCTAAGCTGCGGGCTTGTCCGAATCGGCGGGCGGCGGGAATGGGGATAGGCGGCGTGGTGGCAGTAGCGCGCTGGGTGGTCCATCTCGTTTGTCCCACGTCATCAATCTGCGCATCGGTGAGCGCACGCGAGGCAAGGCGGCATGGCGGTGTTCAATACGACACGGGAGACGGCGCAGGGAGCCGAGCGGGCGGCTGGCGGCACGCCAATACCGCCGCGCGATGAGATTTCGGCCTACCATTTGTTCGATGAGACACGCCTTGTCGGGGCGCTGATCGAGCGGGCCGCCTGGACGGACGATGAAGCGCGCAGAACCGAGCAGATGGCGCGCCAACTCGTCAGTAGCGTGCGCGGCGCGAAAGTACGTGGCCGCGGTTTTGATGCGTTCATGAGCGAGTATGGCTTGTCGAGCGAGGAAGGCGTCATCTTGATGTGCCTTGCCGAGGCCCTGTTGCGCATTCCTGACGCGGAGACCGCAGACCGGCTCATTGCCGATAAGATCGGTGATGGACAGTGGGCGCGGCATCTGGGTCATTCGGGCAGCTTTTTCGTCAACGCATCGACGTTCGGCCTGATGCTGACCGGCGGTGTGGTGCGCCTTGGGGAAGCTTCTGGGCGGACATCGCTTGATGCGGTCAAGCGCCTCGTGGCGCGAACCGGCGATGGGGTCATCCGTCAGGCGTTGCGGCGCGCCGTCAAGTTGCTTGGCGAGCAGTTCGTGATTGGGCCCAGCATCGACAAGGCGATCACCCGCGCGCGCACGCTGGAAGCAGCGGGGCACCGCATTTCCTATGACATGCTGGGCGAGGCGGCGCGCTGCGAAGCCGATGCTAAGCGGTACTTCGATCGCTATCTGAGCGCCATCGAGGCGATCGGCAAGGCGGCCGGGCCGATGGCTTCAGATCATGGCAGTGTGCTGCTGGCGCGGCCCAACATTTCGGTCAAGCTCTCCGCGCTGCATGCGCGCTTCGAACCTGGCAAGGAGGCGCGCCTCAGGGAGGAATTGCAGCCGCGTCTCCTGACGCTGTTGCGCGCGGCACGCGAGCGCGGCATCGGTGTCATGATCGATGCCGAAGAGCAGGACCGTCTCGACATTGAACTTAGCGTGTTCGCGCAGATGCTCACGCATGGGGCGCTTGGCGGCTGGCAGGGGCTCGGGCTTGCGGTGCAGGCCTATTCCAAGCGCGCCATCGCGGTGCTGCGCTGGTTGCGGCAGATGGCTCAGGTCAGCGGCAAGCGCATTCCGGTGCGGCTCGTCAAAGGCGCCTATTGGGACAGCGAGATCAAATGGGCGCAAGAGCGCGGCCTTGCCGATTATCCGGTGCTGACGCGCAAGCCGCACACGGATCTGTCCTACATGGCGGCGGTGCGCTACCTGTTGAGCGACCCGGCGGCGTTCTATCCCGCGTTCGCAACGCATAACGCGCAATCACTGGCCGCGGTTCATGTTGCCGGTGGAGATGCCGAGTTCGAGCTGCAGCGGCTCTATGGCATGGGCGAAGCGCTATATGATGAAGCCATTGGACGGGGCGGGTCGGGGCGGGTCTGCCGCGTTTATGCACCGGTCGGCGCGCATGCCGATTTGTTGTCCTACCTGGTGCGCCGCCTGTTGGAGAATGGTGCCAACTCCTCGTTCGTCCACCAGCTTGCCGACCCGTCCGTGTCGATGGATGAGATCATCGCCGATCCCGTCGCCGCGTTGAGCGAGGCGTGGGCTTTAGAGGGCAAGACGCAGATCGAAGCGGCCCAGGTCATCGTCAAGCCACGCGATATTCTGCTGCCCGAGCGTGCGGTTGCCGAAGGTCTGGCGCTGACCGAGCCGATGGTGCGTGCCGGGCTGCTGGACGAGATTGCAAAGGCGCTGGACAAGCCGTTTGCGGCAGCGCCCATCGTTGATGGCAAGGAGGTCAAGGAAGCAGGCGACGTGCAGTTTGCGATCTGCCCCCACGACCGGCGCGAGCGGCTCGGCACGGTGTCGTTTGCCTCGCGCGAGACGGTACAGCGAGCCATTGCCAGTGCCAGCGCGGCGGCGCACCGCTGGGATCTGACAGCGGTCGAAGCGCGTGCGGCGATCCTTGAAGCGGCAGCCGACATGTTCATGCGCGAGCGCGCGCGGTTGATGGCGGTGATGGTGCGCGAGACCGGCAAGACGCTGGAGAACGCCCAGGCCGATCTGCGCGAGGCGGTGGATTTCCTGCGCTATTATGCCAACAGTGCGCGCCAGACGTTCAACGGACCGCGCGTGCTCAAGGGACCAACGGGTGAGCGCAATACGCTTCATTTGCGCGCCCGCGGCCCCATTGCCGCGATATCGCCGTGGAATTTTCCGCTGGCGATTTTCACCGGACAAGTGGCGGCGGGGCTGGTTGCAGGCAACCCGGTGTTGGCCAAGCCCGCCGAGCAAAGCCCGATCACCGCAACGCTCGCGGTGCGTCTGCTGCACGAGGCAGGCGTTCCCGTTGACTGCCTGCATCTGCTTACCGGTGCCGGCGACGTGGGCGGGCAATTGGTGCGCGATCCGCGCATCAAGGGGGTGCTGTTCACAGGATCCAACGAAACGGCCTGGACGATCCAGCGGGCGTTGGCCGAACGGCGCGGCGCCATCGTACCGTTCATTGCCGAGACGGGTGGCATCAACGCGATGATTGCCGATTCGAGTGCCTTGCCCGAGCAGGTGGTGCGCGATGCGGTGCGTTCGGCCTTCGACAGTGCGGGCCAGCGTTGCTCGGCCGCGCGCGTGCTTTTTGTCCAGGACGATGTCGCAGGACGCACGCTTGATCTTCTTGCCGGCGCGACGGAAGCTCTCGATCTGGGTGATCCGCTCGATTATGCGACCGACATCGGCCCGGTGATCGAGGAGGAGGCGCAAGATCGCCTGGAAGCGGCCAAGCTGAGGCTTGCGCGCCAGCATCGTACGATCATCGATGCCAAGCTTCCTGATGCGTGCCGGGCGGGCACCTTCGTGTCGCCGGCCATCTACGAGATCGCCCGTCTCGATGACATTGACGGCGAGATGTTCGGTCCGATCCTGAGCGTTATCCGCTACCAGCGCGGGCACTTCGATAAGGTTTTGGCGGCGATCAATGAGATCGGATACGGGCTGACGCTCAGTGTGCACAGCCGCATCGAGGCGGTGGCCGATGATGTCGCCAAGCATGCGAGGATCGGTAACGTCTATATCAACCGCAACCAGATCGGCGCGGTGCCTGGTGTCCAGCCGTTCGGCGGTGTCGGGCTTTCGGGAACGGGGCCCAAGGCGGGTGGGCCCTCAATGCTGCCGGCGCTCACCACGGAGCGCGTGCTCAGCATCGATATGACGGCGGCGGGCGGCAATGCGGCGCTGCTTTCGCAGGGCGCGCAGGGAGCGGACTGAACGAGCCGATGCTTTGACAGGGTTTTGTTTGAAAGGGGTTGGGCAGGCCGCACCGGGAGGCGTTGTGCCTTGCGCGCACCGGGATTGCCTCACAGCGCGTTGCGCGCCATGGTCCTTGTAGATGACACGTGGAAGATGACAATCGCTGCCCGGCTTGGCTGCCGGACATGTGGTTCGGTGTTAGCGCACGGCGCTTTAGTGTGGCGTCGCGCCTCAGTTGACCGACGGTGCCGCAAGGTTGGTGTCAACTGAGGCGCGATGAACGCCACACTAAGCCCATATTTTTGCTCGTGGCCTTCATGTCGCGCCAAAATCGGTAGAGGTTTCGGCCATGGTGCGATTTTGGCGCGACGGGCCACTAGAGCCGAGGCCTTTGACATGAGCAAGACCGACAAGCCATTGGACAAGACTGTCATTGGCGCTGACACCACGGCGCCGGGCAGACCTGCGCGTTCGGCAGACGACGGCGGCCTGCCGTCGGCGGAGCCGGCCAGCGATGGCGATGTTGCCGACTTCATCGCGAAGATGAAGGCGGTCGGCCCGCTGCAAACGGGTGCGCGTGGGCGGTTGATCTTCGCCATGGACGCTACGATGAGCCGGGCGCCAACCTGGGACATGGCGCTGGCGCATCAGGCGGAGATGTTCGACGCGGTCAAAGCGGTTGGCGGGCTTGATGTGCAACTTGTCTATTTCCGTGGTTTTGGCGAATGCCGCGCGTCCAAGTGGGTTGGCGACCCGACAGCGCTCGCTCGGCTGATGACCACGGTTTCGTGCCAGGGCGGCAAGACCCAGATCGGCAAGGTGCTGGGGCATGCGCGGGGTGAAGCTTCGCATCACAAGGTCAATGCGATGGTCTACGTCGGCGATTGCGTCGAGGAGGACATCGATAAATTGTGCGCCAAGGCCGGGGAGCTGAAGCTCGTCGGTATCCCGATGTTTGTGTTCCAGGAAGGGCGTGACGCCAATGCGAGCACTGCGTTTGCCGAAATCGCACGCATCACGGGGGGCGCGCATTGCCGGTTTGATCAAGGTGCCAGTGGCCAACTGCGCGATTTGCTGACGGCCGTGGCGGTCTATGCGGCCGGTGGGCGGCGTGCCCTTGAGGCGCTCAGTGATCAGCGACGGGGTGAGGGCGCGCGCGCGATACTGGCGGCTTTGCCGGCTCCAGGAGCTGCCCCGAAGGGACGCGGGTAATGCGCGTTCTCGTTCTGGCTGTCATCACCATTGTGGCATTAGCACTCCTGGCGCGCTGGTTTCTCAACACCCCTCCAGCGCGGCTGGCGCTGCGCATCCGGCAGGTCGGGGGCGTTGCCTTCCTCGCGCTTGGGGCGTTCCTCCTGGTGCGTGGTGTCTTCCAACTCGCGGTGCCGCTGGCGATGGCGGGGGTGTGGCTCCTCTCAGGCGGTGGTGGCGGCATGCTCCGGCCAGCAGGATCGCGCGGCGGCCAGTCCTCGCATGTCGTGACGGATCATCTGGAAATGCGGCTCGATCTGGAAACCGGGCGGATCACGGGGCGCGTCCTCAAAGGCATCTTCGCCGGCCGGCAGATTGCCAGCCTGCGTGCAGAGGAGCTGGCGTTGCTTTGGCAGGATTGCCGGATTGCCGATCCGCAATCGGCGCAGATCATCGAGACCTACCTCGATCAGGTGCACCCCTCATGGCGCGACGATGTCAAACGGGGTGAAGAACGTTTCGCCCGGGGGCCGGATGGACGCATGGGTGTCGACGAAGCCTACGAGATCCTGGGGCTTACGGCCGGTGCCAGCCGTGACGAAGTGCGCCGGGCGCATCGCGAATTGATGTTGAGGCTGCACCCTGATCGCGGCGGCTCGACCTACCTTGCTGCAAAGATCAACGAGGCCAAGGCTGTGCTGCTTGATCATGCCGGTGAATGATTGATGCTGGACCGTGATGATCGAAGTCCCGGCGATCGAAGACTCCGTTATCGAAGCCCAGTGATCGAAGTAAAGTCTTGATGTTGAAACGCCGTGCACTTCAGCGCAACCACATGCTCGCGCGTGTCGTCCTGGAAATTCTGCTTACGGCACCTTCGCCACGAAACAGTCGATCGAGCGGCGGCGCAATTCCTGGCAGGCGCTGGTGGCGCCGGCTGAGTCAAAACCGGTGAAGCGGGCGCGGAAGAACTGGTGTTGACCGCGTGTCACCGGCTGGGTCACGGGGGCGGCGCTTGCAAGGACAGTCCGGGCGCGTTCGCGGATCGCCAGCAACTGGCGTTCGGCTTCGTCAGCGGTGTTGTAGGCGCCGATCTGGATGAGGTGCGTACCGCCTGCCGCGGGCGATCCGGTAGTGACCTGTCGTCTGGAGGCGCGCGATGGAGCCGCTGCCGGCGGCGCACGGGTGAGTGCGGCCGTCTCCATGGATGCACGCGCCGGTTGGCGATCCAGTGCCCCTGGGCGATGGTCTGCGAGAATGCGCGACAACTGACTTTGCAGTGTCGATGGCGTCCGGCCCATTGCGGCAGTGGGCTTGGGATCTTGCTCGTCATCTGCCTGGGAGGGCACGATGATCGGGGCGCCTTTGCCGGGTGTCGGCGTAATGGCGCCGTCATGCTGCGTGCCATAACTGGTCGACCCGGAAGTTTGGGCATTGGCGGTCGTGGCAATCAACTCGGAGATCGAGCGCGGACCGGTTGCACTTGGGCTGATTGCGTTGGCTTGTGCATACTGTGTGCTGCGCTGGGGGCTGCGTTCGCGCGCCTGGTGCATCGCGGCGCGCCGTTCGGCGAAGTGCTGGGTGATGCCGACCCGGCGGACGCGCGCGATCGATATACGCTGATCGACAGCCGTTGCGGCAGGCTCGGCGGACTGTGCGGCCGGTTGCGGTGCAGATGGCGGGGGCGAAGCGGGTGGGGTTGGTGCCGGGGTTGCGGCGGCCACGCTCTTTTCGCCACTCGGTGCGGTATGCGCGGGTGTTGCGTGTGGCAACGGTGGTGCCGCGCTCGGTGCCAGTGCAGATTTTGTCTTCTTGCGTTCGATCAACTTGGGCCGCGCGACGAGCTGTGGCCGGGAGAAGTGTGGGCGGGTGCGCCGCGTCGATGCTTTGACGTAGGAACGGTCGAGAATATTCCGTATGCGCGTATTGCGCTGGCCGGCGGTCTTGCCGCCAAAGACCGCGGCGACCAGATGCTTCGAGCCGCGATGTACGGATGCGACAAGGTTGAAGCCGGAGGCGCGCGTATAGCCCGTCTTGATTCCATCGGTGCCCCGATAGCTGTGCAATAGCGTGTTGTGGTTGCGGTAGCTGGCCCCTGCGTAGCTGAAGCGCCGGGTCGCAAACAGCTTATAGTGTTCGGGAAATTCGTCCTGTAGGCGCAATGCCAGGGTGATCATGTCGCGGGCGGTGGTGAGCTGCTCGGAGTTGGGTAGCCCCGATGCATTGCGGAAGGTCGTCTTCGACATGCCGATCTGGTGTGCTTTGCGCGTCATCAGCCGTGCGAAATTGGCTTCGCTCCCGGCGATGTGTTCAGCCAGGGCGACGGCGATGTCGTTGGCTGACTTGGTAATGAGCGCCATTACGGCGTTGCGAACCGTGATCTTATCGCCCACATCCAGGTCGAGCTTGGAGGGGGCTTGGGCCGCCGCCTGCGAGGAGATTGTGATCTTGTCGTCGTATTTGAGCCGCCCCTTCTCGATCAGGTCGAAGGTCAAGTAGAGGGTCATCATCTTGGTCAACGAAGCGGGGTAGCGCCGTTCATCACCAGCGGAATTGTAGAGGACTTTGCCGGTGTTGGCGTCGATGACCATGGCGGATTGCTTGGCGGCGAAGGCCTGCGGAAGGGGGGCTGCAAACACGCACAAAAGCGCCGCCAGAATGGGCAGCATCGTCCTGGTCAGCGGACGCAACAATCCCCTAATATCTATTTGACGAACCATTATTTTCTGCTCGAAACGCGAACCCTGATGACCGCGACGTTTCGAGATGACGGTAGTATAAAATACCGTCTGCTTGACCCCGATCCCGCGGCTGGTGCCCCTATACTCATAGGGCAACATATTTATTGGGCAGCTTTTTGACATGCGCTGCCTCAGATCCGCCAAGTGTAGGCATATTCATGGAAAAACGCGGTTAATCGACAGGGCTGATAGTAAGTATATCAAATTTTTGTGCGACGCAGCAATTTATCGCTTGAATCGAATTCCTGGCAGAGCTATCTATTAGAGAAGGATTTTGTGCAACGCAGCAAATCTGACAGAAATTCGTGATGATCAGAGCTTTCATGCCTACGACGTGATCTCAATTCAAAGAGGTATTACCATGATGAACGGTATTGGAGACTTCCAAAAGCTTGGCCAGAGCAACGTAGACGCCGCCATGAAGATGTTTGGCGAGTTCACCAGGGGCTGGCAGGCGATTGCTGCAGAGTTCTCGGATTATTCCAAGCGCTCGTTTGAGGACGGTACGCAGACGATGGAAAAGTTGATGGCGGCCAAGTCGTTGGAGCAGGCCGTGGACATCCAGTCGAAATATGTCAAGCGCAGTTATGATGAGTACATGCATCAGATCGCTAAGGTCGGTTCGATGTATGCCGAACTCGCTAAGGAGGCCTACCGGCCGATGGAGAAGCTGATGCAGCAGTCGGGCCGCTGAAGCAGCTTCAGCCCCCAAATTCCGGCTTTTAAGGCCCGGCGTGTGCGCCGGGCCTTTTTTTGTTTACGTTGACCCCCAACATAAGGGTCTGAACGGCCCGAAAGCATTTTGCGAGGAATGACCACAGGTGCAGGGTAGAAATTGCGGCAAACCAAAGAGCTAAAGCGCTTTGCGATGCCGATTCATGAGGGTGCAGACGCTCGACCTACCAATGGGTGCCGGTGGTGGTGTTGAGCGAGGCTGGCAGGCAATATTGCGTTGGCCGGGCGTCGGTGCCCCTCGAGCGTGTCCGTGTTTCATGGAAACACAAACATGCTCTGGTTCTTGGACTTGAGCATGTTTTTCACGCTCAACCACACACACTTCAACTCAACATGCTCTCGGGGGCGGTTCCCAAAGCCAATCGCAGGGATTGAATGGCGGTATAAGCAACCTCTTGCGTGAATTGCAAGGTGGGTTATTGGTCCGTTACAAAGGAGATGGTCGCGTTGCGGCGTGCCCGCGCATTATGATTGATGCATGATCGATGCTGCGGCGGTCGGCAATGGACGCGCGGAAAAAGCGCGGAGCGATGGCGAGAATGAGTTGGATGCGCATGAGCGGGAACGAGGACGACGCGAACAAGGGTGGTGAGGGCGAAGGTCGCACCGGTATCGTCACGAAAACGCGGCCCAAGACCAAAAAGCCGAACCTTTATAAAGTTCTCCTTCTCAACGACGATTACACGCCGATGGAGTTCGTCGTGCTCGTGTTGGAGCGCTTTTTCAACAAGGGTCGTGAAGACGCCACGCGGATCATGCTGCATGTCCACCATAAAGGCGTCGGATTGTGCGGTGTCTATACGTTCGAGGTGGCCGAAACCAAGGTCACACAGGTGATGGATTTCGCCCGTCAGAACCAGCATCCCTTGCGGTGCACGATGGAGAAGGAGTAGCAGGTCCGTGCCATCATTTTCCAAGAGCCTTGAGACCGCCCTGCACCGTGCGCTCGAATATGCCAACGAGCGCAGCCATGAGGCGGCGACGCTTGAGCATTTGCTGCTGGCGCTCGTTGATGATCGTGATGCGGCAGCGGTGATGCGTGCCTGCAGCGTTGATCTCGACAAACTGCGCCAGCGGCTCATCGAGTTTCTGGATAACGATCTGGATTATCTGGTCATGCAAACGACGTCGGAGGCAACGCCGACGCAGGGTTTTCAGCGCGTCATTCATCGTGCAGTGGTGCATGTGCAGTCATCGGGCCGGGAGGAGGTGACGGGCGCCAATGTGCTCGTTGCGATCTTCGCCGAGCGTGAGAGCCATGCGGCCTTCTTCCTGCAGGAGCAGGACATGACGCGCTTCGATGCCATACAATACATCAGCCATGGGCTCGCCAAGCGTCCGGGGATGTCGGAGCCGCGGCCTGTAACCGGAGTCGATGAGGAAAGCGTGCGCGAAGGCGAGGAAAAGAAGTCGGGACACGACGCGCTCAACTCCTACTGCGTCAATCTCAACAAGAAGGCGCGTGACGGCAAGATCGATCCGCTGATCGGCCGCGAACCCGAAGTGCTGCGCACCATTCAGGTGCTGTGCCGCCGGCAGAAGAACAACCCGCTGCTGGTTGGTGATCCAGGTGTCGGCAAGACCGCCATCGCCGAGGGGCTGGCGCGCAAGATCGTGCAGGGTGAAGTGCCCGAGGTGCTGCGCGACGCAACAATCTTCGCACTCGACATGGGAACGCTGCTCGCCGGCACGCGCTATCGCGGCGACTTCGAAGAGCGGCTCAAGGCCGTGATGCGCGAAATCGAGAATTATCCGGGCGCCGTCCTGTTCATCGACGAGATCCACACCGTGATCGGTGCCGGGGCGACATCGGGGGGCGCCATGGATGCCTCCAACCTCCTGAAGCCGGCCTTGCAGTCGGGCACGGTGCGCTGCATCGGGTCGACCACCTACAAGGAATATCGTCAGCACTTCGAGAAGGATCGCGCCCTGGTGCGCCGGTTCCAGAAAATCGACGTCAAGGAGCCGACCGTTGAGGATACGATCGAGATCCTCAAGGGGCTGAAGCCGTACTTCGAGGACTTCCACAATCTCAAGTACACCAACGATGCGATCAAGGCGGCGGTGGAGCTTTCGGCCAAGTACATCCACGACCGCAAGCTGCCCGACAAGGCGATTGATGTGATCGATGAGACCGGCGCTTCGCAGATGCTGGTGCCCGATGGCAAGCGCAAAAAGAAGATCGG
>ERZ795053.4803-NODE-4803-length-14387-cov-5.625523_pt1 | contig 14387 bp, 12 predicted proteins | sample MGYA00375137_ERZ795053 | MGnify/ENA primary metagenome ERZ795053 (study PRJEB30182, sample SAMN05720284) | activated sludge metagenome | isolation source: Anaerobic digester | place: Hong Kong | collected 2014-12-17 ... | reverse complement strand
GCTGGACGCGGCCCTGCCGCATACGCTGCGGATCTGCGGCCCCAACTGCTTGGGTGTCATGAAGCCGGCATTGAGGCCGACCGCCGGCACCATGACACCCAAGCAGTTGGGGCCGCAGATCCGCAGCGTATGCGGCCGGGCCGCGTCCAGCATCGCTTGGCGAAGCGCCAAGCCATCCGCATCGCCCCGTTCACCGAAGCCCGCCGAGATGACCACCGCCGCCCGCGTCCCGCGCGCCGCCAGCGCGCCGATCAGGTCCGGCACACTCGCGGGCGGGGTCGCGATCACAGCCAAGTCCGGCACCAACGGCAGCGCCGCCGCATCCGGATAGGCGAGCACACCCTCGATCGCGGCATGCCGCGGATTGACCGGCATCACCGGCCCCTCGAAGCCGGAGTTGAGCAGGTTGCGCGAAAGCACGGCGCCGATCGTCCCCCTCTCCTTGCTGGCGCCGAACAAAGCCACCGCTCGGGGCTTGAAGAGACAGTCAAGATTGCGGATGCTCATCAGTTGATGCTCCGGTTGGCCGGCGCCTGACGATCGGATGCTCCCCTTGAGCGCCGCCAGAAGGGTGGGCGCCATTCGGATCGGGCGTCAGATGACCGTGCTGGGACAAGTTTAGACGGGATACGATGGAGCCGAAAACCGACTTCTGGCGGACCGCGGCGCAGGACCTGGACGGACTGCCCGGTGACCTTAGCCTCAACATTGCCCATGAGGCGGTCGATCGCCACGTCGCCCGCGGTGCCGGCGAGCGCGATGCCTTGCGCTTCATTGACCGCCGGGGAGTCGTGCGCGCCTTCACCTACGCCGAATTGAGCAAGCAATCGAGCGCGTTTGCCAATGTCCTGATCGGCCTTGGCGTGCGGCCGGGGGACCGGGTGTTCGCGCTGGCGCCGAGAACGCCCGAGCTCTACATCGCCGCGCTTGGCGCGCTCAAGGCGCGCGCGGTCTTTTCGGTGCTGTTCACCAGCTTCGGGCCGGAGCCTATTCGCGTTCGGCTGCTGAAGGCCGGGGTCAAGGTGCTGGTCGCCGAGGACACGCTCTATCAACGCAAGGTAGCGCAGAACCGGCACGCCATCCCGTCGCTGCGCCATGTGCTGTCGCTGGGCGCGCTGGTCCCCGGCAGCCTCTCGTTCACCCGCCTGTTGGGAGCGGCGCGTGACGGCTATACGATCGCGCCGACCCATCCGGACGAGCCGGCGCTGATCCATTTTACCAGCGGCACCACCGGTGCGCCGAAGGCGGCCGTGCATGTTCACCGGGCCGTGATCGGCCATTATGCGACCGCCCGACTGGCTCTCGCCCTTGCCCCGGGCGATGTCTACTGGTGCACCGCCGATCCCGGCTGGGTGACCGGCGTTTCCTACGGCCTGATCGCGCCACTGGTGTGTGGCGTGACCAGCATCGTCGATCAGGGCGAGTTCGATGCCGAGCGCTGGTACCGCATCATCGAGCAGGAGCAGGTGAGCGTGCTGTACACCTCTCCAACGGCAATCCGGATGCTGATGCGGGCTGGCCCAGAACTCGCGGCGCGCTTCAATCTGCGCTCGTTGCGCGTTGTTGCCAGCGTCGGCGAACCGCTGCACGCGGACGCGGTGCAATGGGCGCGCGCGACCCTGGGCGTGCCGATCCACGACACCTGGTGGCAGACCGAGACCGGCGCCATCATGATTGCCAACCTGCCCGGCCGCGACGTCATCCCCGGCGCGATGGGCCGCCCGCTGCCGGGCGTCGAGGCGCATGTCGTCCGCCGCCGCGAAGAGGGCGGTACGCTGCACCTGGACCGAATCGAGGGCGCCGACGTCAGCGGTGAGCTGGCGCTGATTCCGAGCTGGCCCTCGATGTTCCGCGACTACCACGACGAACCGGAGCGCTACGCCCAGGCCTTCTGCGACGGCCTCTACCTCACCGGTGACCTCGTCCGCAGGGACGCGGGCGGTGCCTTCCGCTTTCTCGGCCGCGCCGACGAGGTGATCAAGTCGGCCGGCCATCTGATCGGTCCGTTCGAGATTGAGAGCGCGCTGTTGGCCCATCCTGCCGTTGCCGAGGCGGGCGTCATCGGTAAACCGCACGCGGTCAGCGGCGAGGTGACGAAGGCGTTCGTGACTTTGAAGCCTGGTTTCGAAGCCAGCGATTCGCTGCGCCGCCAGCTCATCGGCCACGCCCGCAAACGGTTGGGTCCAGCGCTGGCGCCGCGCGAGCTCGCCTTTGCCGACAGCCTGCCACACACCAAGAGCGGCAAGATCATGCGGCGCGTGCTGCGTGCGCACGAACTTGGCCTGCCGTTGGGCGATCTGTCTGCAAGCGACGCGGCAGACGGCGCTGAGCCCGATGCATCCGAACCGCCCTCCGTGCAATCCACTTGACAATTGCAACCGGCTGCGAAAACTGGGGACCGCGATGAATGAGGACGTCCTGCGGCAGATCGTGTGCACGGCGCTGTTGGAAATTGCGCCCGAGGTAGAGATCGAGAAGCTCGACCCGGAGGTCAGCTTTCACGATCAGATCGACTTCGATTCGGTCGACTACCTCAACCTGATGCTGCACCTGGAGAAGGTCCTCGGCATCCACATTCCGGACAGTGCGTATACACGGCTGTCGAGCCTGGAGGGTTGCCTTACCTATCTGGACCCGCTGCTGGCCGACCGTCCACAGCCGCCGGAAGAGACTTGACCGCAACGAACTTGACCAAGACAGGGGCTTCGAGAGACGTGAAGAACAAGCGTTGGTTGAGTGTTGTCTTGCTCGCCGGCTTGCTCGCGGCAGGCAGCATCGGCTCCTCCCCGCGCTGGGCGGCGGCGGAAGCGTATTGGAAGGCGGACCGGATTCTCGTCAAGAAGGCGGAACGGCGGCTTTACTTGCTGCGCGACGATGCGGTGATCGCGAGCTACAAGGTTGCGCTCGGCGGCAATCCCGTGGGCCCTAAGTACTTCCAAGGTGACAGCCGGACGCCCGAGGGCACCTACACGATCGACGCCCGCAACGCCGGCAGCCGATTCTACCGCGCGCTCAAAATCTCATACCCCAGTTACGAGGATCGCGCGCGGGCGCGGCAGTACGGGGCACCGGCGGGCGGGCTGGTGATGATCCATGGCCAGCCGAACCAGCGCCGCCGCAACCACGACGCTGCCAGCGACTGGACCGACGGTTGTATCGCTGTCAGCAACCACGAAATGGACGAGATTTGGGCCGCAGTCGACCTCGGCACGCCGATCGAGATCGAGCCATAAAGCCGGTTTGGGGGCAAGACGGATCGCGGTCGGCGCCAACCCTCTTGATTTCGATCGCGACAGTTGGCTAAACACTCCGGTAGCCGCGGCTCTCAGCCGTGCTTCCTCTCATATTGATCCACGTTGTCCTCGTGGAGGGATCCAAACCGATGACCATGGTTTCTCGCAAGATGCTTCCGGCCGTGATGGTGGCCGCTACCCTCGCCGTTGCCGGCTGTGCCAGCTCGAGCGATGTTGATAAGCTTCAGTCGGACGTCCGCACCCTGCAGTCAGACGTCGCCTCGCTGAAGGAAGAGTCGCGCGCTACCCGCGCCGAGTCGGCCAGGGCAGCCCAGGCGGCGAACGCAGCCGCGGCGAAGGCCGAGCAGGCAGCGAATGCGGCGAATGCCGCCGCCGAGCGTTCGCAGCGGATGTTTGATAAGTCGCTGCGCAAGTAACTCGGTCCCAATCGGCAGCCGCCGGCTTGGCCGGCTGCCGGCCCGAAAAGGGGGGCCTTACATCAACCGCGGCGTCCGGTCCGAGCAATCGGTCCGGCGTCGCGGTTTTGTTTTTGCGGAGCGCTCGGACGCGAGGGCATCCGCGTTCGCCTGAGAAGCCGGCGGGCCGTTCTACGGCGGAGGCCGCGCTCCAACCGAGTCGGAGCGTCCAACGGCGTATGCCTGTTCGGCGACGGCGTCGAGCACAGCGGCGATTAGGTGAGCGGGAGCGTCCGAACGCCAAGTAAGCCCGATCGAACGCCGCAATCCGAGTTCGGCGACCGGCACCGCGACCACCTCCTCGGTAGCGAGGCTGACGGGCGCAATCGCGATCCCTACGCCGGCTGCTACTAAGCGTAGCGCGAGTTCGTCTCGTGCGGCGCGCGCGGCGGCGCGCAACGCAATGCCCGCCGCACGGAGCTGCCCGCCCCGCAGCTCGCAGGCCGCGCGCAGCACGATCCTCTCACCCTCGAGGTCACGCAAGCCAACGCCCGAGGACCGATGCCGCGCCAAACGGTGTCCGGGTGCGACGAGGGCGACGAAGTCCTCGCGCCACAGGACCCGTGCGTTCGCGGCGTCCTCCTCGACCGTAGTCCAGGCAGCCTCGAGGCGGCCTCGCCGCAGGCGGTCCGCAAGTTCCGCGCCGCCGCCCTCATGCAGGTGGAGGCTCCAGCCCGGTTCGCCCCGCGCCAGGGCCGCCGTGACGGCGACAACGTCGCGGCCGGCGATGGTCGGCATCACGCCCAGGCGCAGGCGCGGCAGTTGGTTCCCGCCGTCGGCGCGGAACTCGGCGCGCGCGGCATCGCATTGCCCCAGGATCTCCGTGGCTCGGCCATGGAAGCGCAGCGCCTTGGCGGTCGGCACCAGCCGCCTTCCGCCGCCGGGCCGATGAAACAGCGGCTCCCCCAGTTCGTCTTCAAGGGCGCGCAGGGTTGCTGAGACCGCCGGCTGCGAGACGTGCAGGTGCCGCGCGGCGGCCACGACGCCCCCACGCTCGACGACGGTGACGAAGACAAGGAGGTGGTGAAGCTTCATCAGTTTTTTCGATGCCCATTGATCCAGACAATAGATTATCCGGATGCTGCGCGGCCTGCTACGCTCTATCCCATGGCTTCGTGGCGGAAGAAACGACAGTCCGCCAGGACGCCTCGGCATCGCGGGCGGGCCTTCTCACGGATCGGACGTGAGCGCGCGCATGGACCGGGAGACAAGACATGAAGCTGATTTATTGCCTGAAGCGGCTGCCGACGCTGACGCCGGAGGAATTCCGGCGCTATTGGCTCGACGTTCACGGGCCGCTCGTGCGGGCGCACCAGGACGCTCTGCGCATCGTCCGCTACGTCCAAACACACACCGCGAGCGGACCGCTGCTCGACAAGCTCCGCGCCTTCCGCGGATCGGCGGATCCTTACGATGGTGTCGCGGAGATCTGGTACGCGAGCGCGGAGGCTCTGGCGACGCTCGGCCGCGACCCTGAGGCGCGGGCGGCGAGCCGCCGGCTCCTGGAGGACGAGCGGAGGTTCGTCGATTTGGCGCGGTCACCGATCTGGATCGGCGAGGAGTACCTCATCATCGGTGCGGGCTTGCCGGATCGGTCCGCCTCTTCACCGATGCGATTGGAGACTTGAGCGTCCTTTCGGATCACTCGGCCGTCATCCGACCGATCTGAATATCAGGTAAGTCCCGAGCACGAGCAGGCCGGCAAAGAACCACCTCCGGAACGCTGCCGGCGACATGCGCAGGCGAACCGTCTGCCCAACCCACATTCCGGCGCAAGCGAGCGCCAGCGCGGCGATCGTATCAAGGGCCATTGAGGGCTGCAGTCCTCCTTCCACGCCGACATTCACCGCAAGGGCGAGGGTCGAGACGGTGAAGGACAACCCCAAAGCTTGAACAAGCTCCTCCTTTTCCAATCCGATCGCCTGAAGATAAGGCACAGCGGGTATCACGAAGACGCCGGTCGCCGCAGTAATCAGCCCGGTGATTGCCCCGACCATCGGCGAAAGGATCGGCTCCCAACGATTGGAAACGGAGAGCCGGAATGCGGCCAATCCGGTCATTGCGTACAGCGTCAACGCGACACCGAGAAGAGCGGTCCCGAACGGTGCGCCCGCACCCGTCATCAGGCCGAGGCCTGACCACGTGCCGAAACAGACGGCGAGCATCATGGGCCACAGTCGCCGGAGCACGACGGCGAGCGCGGGGCCGGCCACCATCTGCCACACGTTCGTGACGAGCGAAGGCAGGAGAAGCATGGCCGCCGCGTGGACGGGCGGCATGACGATGGCCAACAGGCCCATTGAGACCGTTGGCAGGCCGAGTCCGATCACGCCCTTCACAACACCTGCGACCGCGAACACGGCGCTCACGAACATGAGAATTGGATCGAACATGGAGCCGACCCTGATCGATCCCTGTGACTCTCGCAATGCGGAGGTTTCGCAGATAGACTTCGGATAATCCGAAGTCAGGAGGCGTTGCATGCGTTTCGATCTGGCCGACCTGCGGCTCTTCTTGCATGTCGCCGAAGCGCGCAGCATCACCCATGGCGCCGAGCGGTCGAACCTGGCCTTGGCCTCCGCAAGCGCGCGCATTCGGGGCATGGAGGCGACGCTCGGCGTTCCGCTCTTGGTGCGCGATCGCCGCGGAGTGTCGTTATCGCCGGCAGGTCAGAACCTCGTCGAGCACGCACGGCTCATCACCCAGCAGGTCGAGCGCATGCGGGGCGATCTCAGCTCTTTCGCGCGCGGGCTGTCGGGCAGCGTGCGGCTGCTCTCGAACACGGCGGCGCTCAGCGAGCATTTGCCGAAAGTGCTCGCCCGGTTCTTGGCCTCCAACCCGACGATCAGTCTCGACGTGGAGGAGCGTGAGAGCGCCGACATCGCTGCTGCGCTCGGATCAGGGGCAGCCGATGTGGGGATCGCCTCGGCGGCCGCTTTGCCCGACACGATCGAGCAGTTCCCCTTTCGGGATGACGTCCTCGTCGTGGTCGCGCCGCAAGCGGATATCATCGGGCGAAAGCGATCGCTCGCGTTGATGGAGCTTATCGACCGCCCCTTTATCGGTCTGCCTCGCGAGAGCGCGCTTCAGCGGCATATTGCTCGCCATGCCGCACAACTCGGTGCAACCTTGAACGTCCGGGCGCGTGTGACCAGCTTCGAGGCCATCTGTCGGCTGGTCGAGAGTGGCGCCGGCGTCGGGATTGTTCCCGAAGTTTCGGCGCGGCGCTACCGTCGCAGCATGCAGATTGAGGTCGCGAAGCTAAGTGAGCCGTGGGCGAAGCGACGTTTGTCGATCTGTGTCAGACGGCTCAGTACCTTGCCTGTGCCAGCGCAGCGCTTGGTCGAGCACCTGCGGGCGGCGGCTGAATAGTCGGGTTAGCGTCAACGGGTTAGTGAGTCGCGCGCCAGCGCGAACGACGATCTCATCCGCGGGATAGCCGAAGCCGCCCGCGACATGCGGCCTTTCCCACGAACCCCTGTTTTTATTGGCGCGCCCGAGAGGACTCGAACCCCTAACCTTCTGATCCGTAGTGCGAGAGCCAGGACTTCGCTCCTTTACGCGCGATTACGAAGAAATACGCTAACTCACTGATATGGTTGACTTCTACGAGCCGGCGCGGCATGCTCCGTTGCGCTCGGCTACGACGAATTTCCTCGCCCATTGCTGACTTAGTGCTGACTCGGGAGGAAACGCCGCCGCCGCATCGGGATGCCAACTGTCGATCGGAACGCGGGAATGGGCAAGCTCACCAAACGGTTTATCGAGGCGGCGCCGGCGAAGGAGAAGGCGTACATCCTCTGGGACGGCGACATCCCCGGCTTCGGGGTGCGCGTCCACCCGAGCAGCCGTAAGACGTTCGTCCTGCAATACCGCATTGGCCGCCGTTCGCGCACGATGAGCCTCGGCTACACCCGGGTGATAACGCCGGACAAGGCGCGCGGCATGGCGATCGCGCACCTCGCCGCGATCGAGAACAACCGCGATCCTCTGGCCGACCGCGACGACCACCGCGACGCGCTCAGTTTCCGAGAGCTCGCCATGCGGTTCGATGCCGAGCATATCGCCGTGCACATCAAGCCCAGCACGGGCGCCGAGTACCGGAGGGCACTAAAGAAAGCCATCCTGCCGTTCCTCGGCCGGCGGCCGGTCGCTGAGGTGAGCCGCGAGGAAATCGCCCGCTTCCGCCACAAGTACCGGGACGTGCCGTACTTCGCCAACCGCTGCCTCGCCATCCTCTCGAAGATGTTCAATCTCGCCGAGCTGTGGGGGCTGCGCCCCGACGGCAGCAATCCCTGCCGACACATCAAGAAGTACCGGGAAGAAAGCCGCGAGCGGTTTCTCTCCGCGGCCGAACTGCGCCTTGTCGGCCAAGTGCTGTCCGAGATGGAGGCTGAGCGGGTGGAAATGCCGTCGGCGTTGGTCGCGGTCCACCTGATCATCTTCACCGGCTGCCGGCTCGGCGAGATCCTGACGCTCAAGTGGGAGCATGTCGATTTCGATGCCGGCGTGCTGCGGCTGCCGGACTCGAAGACCGGCGCCAAGGTTGTCTACCTCGGCCAGCCGGCGCTCGATGTCCTGCGCACCGCCCCGCGCCTGCCCGGCAACCCGTGGGTAATCTGGGGCAAGAAGCACGGCACGCACCTCTACGGCCTTCAGGCCGTCTGGGAGCGGGTGCGCGCCCGCGCCGGTCTCAAGGATGTCCGCATCCACGATCTTCGCCACACGTACGCGTCGGCCGCCGTCGCCGCAGGCCAGGGCCTGCCGATGATCGGCAAGCTTCTGGGCCACACCCAGGTGCAGACCACCGCCCGCTACGCCCACCTCGCCGCCGATCCGGTGAAGGCGGCAGCGGAGAGCGTGTCGTCAACCATCGCCAACTCCTTGCGGGGAGAGCAAGCCGGGAAGGCCGTCGTTAACGAGTGATCTCTACCTTTCCTCAGCGGGGAAGTCGGCCCCGAGACTGAGATCGCGGAACCGCTCCATTTCCGCGGTGAAAGTCTTGAGCTTGGCCTGCACCATGTCGAGCGCGATCCGCCCGAGCAGGAGATGCAGCGGCGGCTCGGGCGCCTCGACCGCCTTGATGATCGCGTCCGCAGCGCGGACCGGATCACCGGGCTGTTTGCCGGAGTAGCCTTGGATCGCCCTGCGGCGAGCCCCGGCGGTCTCGGCGTAGTCGGCGATCGACGCCTTGGGTGTCCTGAGGGACGTTCCCGCCCAATCGGTGCGGAACGGTCCCGGTTCGACAATGGTGACCCGGATGCCGAGCGAAGCAACTTCTGCCGCAAGCGCCTCCGACAGGCCCTCCAGCGCGAACTTGGTTGCGTTGTAGTAACCCACCCCCGGCAGGCCGATCAGCCCGCCAACCGAGGAGACATTGAGGATGTGGCCCTTTCGGCGTGCCCGCATGCCGGGCAGCACCGCCTTCGTGAGCGCGGCAAGTCCGAAGAAGTTGGTCTCGAACATCGCTCGAACTTCATCGTCCTCCCCCTCCTCGAGCGCCGCGAGATACCCGTAGCCTGCGTTGTTGACCAGGACGTCGATCCTGCCGAACCGGGCCTCTGCGCCCCTCACAACGGCCCGCCGCTGCTCGGCGTTGGTCACATCCAACTCGGCCGCAAGGCACGCGTCCGGATAGCGGCGCGCGAAGTCCTGGATTGTCGCTGTGTCTCGCGCGGTGACCACGGCACGGTATCCGTGCTTCAAGACCTCCAGCGCGAGTTCCCGCCCGAGACCTCTCGAGCAACCGGTGATCAGCCAGACAGGCACATCCGATATCATGAGCAATGCCTCCAGATTGTCGCGGAGCGCATGGTAACGCGTTCCCTGCCCCGCTCAACCGGCGGTTTGCTCGGAGGCGCACGCAGTAGCTTGCCCCGGCCGCTGTCGCCGCCAGCCAGGGTCTGCCGATGATCGGTAAACTCCTCGGACACAATCAGGTGCAGACGACGGCCCACTATGCGCATCTTGCGGCGGATCCGGTGAAGGCGGCGGCGGAAGAGGGGCCGATCTATTACGCATTTCTTGGACAGCTCAGCTTATCGCAGGTACATCATTTCCATGGCCCCAAGGAGCCAATAGAGTCGATTTTGGCGCTTGCGGGGCTCGGTTAGGGGGAAGTCTTGAGGATCGAACAGGCCGGTAGCTTCCAAGGGTCGACCGCCTCACCCTCGCCCGGCGATTTCGTCGAGGTGCGGGCGCGGCGCTGGCTGGTTGAAGGCAGCGATGGCGGCGCGGACGGACTTGCCGTCTTGTCGCTCTCCTGCATCGACGATGACGCGCAGGGCGAGCAACTCAGCATCCTTTGGGACGCGGAGATCGCGGCGCGGCTGGTCGATGACGACCCTTGGTCGCAGATCGCCCGCGACGGCACGGACGATGCCGATGTCTTTGCCGCGTTCCTGCGAACACTGAAATGGCGCACCGCCACCGCCGCCGATCGGAGTCTGTTTCAGGCTCCTTTTCGTGCCGGCATCCGCCTCGACGCCTACCAGCTCTCGCCGCTCGACAAGGCACTCAGGCTGCCGCGGGTCAACCTCCTCATTGCCGACGATGTCGGTCTCGGCAAGACGATCGAAGCCGGCCTCGTCATGCGGGAGCTTCTTCTGCGCCGCCGGATCGATTTCATTCTCGTCGCCGCGCCGCCGTCGATGACGATCCAGTGGCAGGACGAGCTGGAAGCAAAGTTCGGCCTGTCGTTCCAGATCATCGACCGCGAGCGTCTGGCGGACTTACGGCGGATGCGCGGTTTCGGAGTCAACCCTTGGGCGACCGGCTCGCGCTTCATCGTCTCGCACCGCCTGCTCACCGACGAGACCTACGTCGCTGGCCTGCGCGACCTGCTGGGCGAGTTCCGTCCCCGCGCGCTGCTGATCCTCGACGAAGCGCACCACGCCGCGCCCGCCAGCGGCTCGCGCTATGCCATCGACAGCCAGTTCACCAAGGCCGTCCGCGACGTTGCCCAGCGCTTCGAGCACCGCCTGTTCCTTACGGCAACACCGCACAACGGCCATTCGAACAGTTTCTCGTCGCTCCTGGAGATGCTCGACCCGCAGCGCTTCACCCGCGGCGTCCCCGTTCGGCCGTCGGACCTCGACCCTGTCATCGTGCGGCGCTTGAAGGCGGACTTGCGCCAGCTCGGCGAAAACTTCTCCGAGCGTGTGGTGGAGCCGATCGTGCTGGCCGGGTTGCCTGAGAGTACGCCGGAACTCATGTTGGCTCGCGAGCTGGCGGACTACGAGGACCTGCGCGAGCGCCGTCTCGCCAACCTGTCGCGATCCGAGGCTGCCCAGGCGAGGCTGATCTTCTCCGGTCTTCAGCAACGGCTGTTGTCGTCGGTGGCGGCGTTCGCCAAGACCCTGTCGGTGCATCGCCGCACCCTCGTCAAACTGGTGGACAGGGCGGAGACCGCGGAGAAAGGCATCAAGGAAGCCGCACAGGCCTTCGCGCGCGCCGGGGGCGAGCTGGAGGAGCAGGCCCTCGAAAACGACGAGGCGGATGCGGAAAGCCTGATCGATGCCGACGAAGAGGCCGCGGCCGAACAGGCTTCCCTTCTCGGCGCCGTCGGTGCAGAGACCGCAGCCTTGCGCAGCGAGCTGGCCGCGGTTGACGCCATGCTCGCAGCGGCCGAAGGAACGGCGGCCCGGCCGGACGCGCGTGTGCGTTGGCTGGTTCACTGGATCCGCAACGAGCTGCTTGACGGCGAGCGGTGGCGGGACCGCCGCCTCATCGTGTTCACCGAGTACGAAGACACCCGGCGCTGGCTGGAGAAGCGCCTGCGCGAGGCGGTGGCCGCGACCGACCGGGCCGACGAGCGGATCGCCGTGTTCTCAGGGCTTACCACCGCGGACCGTCGCGAGGCGGTGAAACAGGCCTTCAACGCCGATCCGGCCGGGGAGCCGGTACGCATCCTCATCTGCACCGACGCGGCGCGCGAGGGCATCAACCTGCAGACCCGCTGCTTCGATCTCATCCATTTCGACCTGCCGTGGAACCCGGCACGCCTGGAACAGCGCAACGGCCGCATCGACCGCAAACTGCAACCGGCGCCGAAAGTCTTCTGCCGCTACTTCCGCTACGCCCAGCGCGAGGAGGATATCGTCCTCGACGCGCTGGTTCGAAAAACCGAGACCATCCAGCGGCAGTTGGGTTCCGCGGGCCAGGTCATCGCCGAACGGGTCACCCAGCGCCTGACCGCCGGCGGCATCGCCCGTCACCGCGCGCGACAGCTTGCGGACGAGATCGCGGCCGAAGCCGATGACGAGCGTGCCCGCGTCGCCCGCGAGGAGATGGAAGACGCGGACCTGAAGCGGCTGGACAAGGTGAAATCCGAGATCGACGGACTGCGCCGCTCGCTGGAACGCGCCCGCCTGCGCGTCGGCGTCGAACCGGCCGAGCTGCGCCACGTCATCGAAATCGCGCTGCACCGGGCCCGCTTCCCGTTGAGCGAGGCGAAGGGCGAGCCGGCCGGAGCGGTCGAGACCTTCGCCATCGACCCGCAGCACTCCGCCTTCGCCCGCGACCCCGCTTGGCAGGATGCGTTCGACGATCTCCGCGCCCGCCGCCGCGGCCGGCGCGAGCGGGTCAACGATTGGCGGCGCACGGTGCCGCCGCGCGCCATCGCCTTCGAGCCACCGGTTCTGCCGGACGGCCGCGACGCCGACCACGTCGTCCAGGTCCACCTCGAACACCGCCTCGTGCGGCGCCTGCTCGGCCGGTTCCTGAGCCAGGGCTTCCAGAGCGGCCTCAACCGCGCCTGCGTCATTCTGGGGCCCGGCGCGCAGCCGCGAGTCGTGCTGCTCGGGCGGATCGCCCTCTACGGCCCCGGCGCGTCGCGGCTGCATGAGGAGATTCTGCCCGTGACCGCGCTGTGGACGGAAGCCGGCCGCGGCACGAAACCACTGCGGGCACTGGGCCGCACCGGCGAGGAAACAACGCTCGACCAGCTGGAGCAGGCGCTCACCGGCGGCCGGCGCCCGTCCGATGCCGTCATCGGCCGCGCGGTGTCCTTCGCGCACCAGGACATCGTCGACCTGTTGCCGGCACTGGAGGAGCGTGCCGCGGACGCGATTGCCAAGGCAACGACACAGCTGGAACAACGCGGCCTTGAGGAAGCGGCGTCGCTGGAGGCGCTGCTGCACCAGCAGCGCCAGCGCATCGCCAAGGCCGATGCCGGTTTTGACGACCGGCAGCTTGAATTGCCCGGCATTGCCGAAACCGAGCGCCGCCAGATGCGCGCCGACCGGACCCACTGGCGCCACCGCCTCCTTCGCATCGAGCAGGAGCTGGGGGAGGAACCCGCGCGGATGCTCGCGTCCTACCAGGTCCGTGCCCGGCGGCTGGAGCCGGTTGGTCTCGTCTACCTCTGGCCGGTCACGGGGTGAGCATGCCGGACATTTCCGAGAGCATCGTCCGCGATCCCGATCTCGAATGGCTCGACCACGTCCGGCCGACCGGCCTGGTGCTGTCGCCGACAGTGATCAAGGAGCAGACGCTCGTTCCCGAACGGCAGACGCAAGTCCACACCGCCCAGGTCGAGGAATGGCTCAGCCCCGATGATGGCCCGGCGCTCGCCGATCCGTGGGCGTTCGTCGCGGCCGTGCTCGGCTGGGACGCGCGATTCGTCGCCGGCGCGCCCGGCGGGTCGAACCTGCCCGAGAACCTCGCCGTTGCCGTGCCGGAGCACGACACCGCGCTGGCGCCCGACTGGGCGGTCCAGGGCTTCGATGGTGATGCGCCGTGGCAGCTTCTGGTCAGGCTGGAGCCGGCCGGCGCCGATCCCGACCAGCGCGGCGCCGCCGAGGGCTGGGAGGCGACGCCGCAACAGCGGTTCGAGCGGTTGTTGCGTGAGACATCCGTCCTCGCCGGCGTGATGATCACGGACCGCGAATTGCGCCTCGTCTATGCCCCGCGCGGCGAGACCTCGGGCTGGCTGGCGTTCCCGTTGCGGTCGCTCGCCACCGTCGCCGGGCGGCCGATGCTGGCCGGCCTCAAGCTGCTCCTCGGTTCCTTCCGGCTGTTCAACGCGGCGGCCGATCAGCGGCTGCGCGCGCTTCTGAAGCAGAGCCGCGAGGCGCAGGCCGCCGTCTCCACCGCGCTCGCCGAGCAGGTGCTGGGCGCCCTGCATGAACTCCTGCGCGGCTTCCATGCGGCCGAACCGGACGCCATCGGCGCACTCGCCCGCCGCGACCCGCATCACCTCTACGAGGGGCTGCTCACGGTGCTGATGCGGCTCGTCTTTGTGCTGTACGCCGAGGACCGCGACCTGATCCCGTCCCGCACCGACGCGCTCGCCCGCAAGCTCTACGACGACGGCTATTCGGTGCGCGGCCTCTATGCCAAGCTGACCGAGGACGCTGCGCTGAACCCCGACACGATGGACGAACGTCACGGCGGCTGGGGCCGGCTCTTGGCGCTGTTTCGGCTGATCCACAAGGGGCATGCTAGCGGCTTCATCATCGGCCGGCGCGGCAAGCTGTTCGACCCCGATGCCTTCCCCTTCCTCGAAGGCCGGGCCACCGCCAGCGAACCGCCGCGGGTGGCGAAGCTGACCGATGGCTGCGCGCTGCGCGTCCTCGAAAACCTGATGACGGTGCGCGAGCCGAAAGCGAAGGTCCGCCAGCGCCTCTCTTACCGCACGCTTGATGTCGAGCAGATCGGCTCGGTCTACGAGACGGTC